>TARA_R110000868_G_scaffold126043_9_pt1 | contig 86922 bp, 94 predicted proteins | sample TARA_R110000868 | Tara Oceans TARA_R110000868 (sample SAMEA4397489) | marine metagenome | biome: Polar Biome; feature: [SRF] surface water layer (ENVO:00010504); material: water (ENVO:00002006), including particulate matter (ENVO:01000060) such as... | depth 5 m | reverse complement strand
GGGGGAGGGGGACCAGCCGAAGGCTGGTGGAGGGGGCCGGTTCCGCCCTTACTCCGTCCGGTAAACCACCCCGCCCTTCATCACGAAGCGGACCCGCTCCAGCACGGTGACGTCGCTCAGCGGGTCACCGGACACGGCGATCAGGTCGGCGGGCATGCCGGGCGTGATCCGTCCGGCCTCGCCGGAAATCCGCAGATGCGCGGCCGCCACCACCGTGGCCGACTGAACGGCCTCCAGCGGTGTCATCCCGGCCCGGACCAGCAGGGCGAACTCCTGGGCATTGTCACCGTGGGCCGAGACGCCGGAGTCGGTGCCGAAGGCGATGCGCACGCCGCCGTCATGGGCCCGGCCCGCCATATCCAGCATCTTCGGACCGGCCTCCAGCGCCTTGGCCGTCTGGGCCGGGGTGAAGAAATTGTCCGGGCTGGCGGCGATGCGGGCCACGAAGTCCCCGGCCAGCAGGGTCGGCACCAGATAGGTACCCTCGCGCCGGAGCAGCCGGAGCGATTCCGCGTCCAGATAGGTGCCGTGCTCGATCGAGTCGCCGCCCGCGCGCAGGAAGGCATTGATGCCGTCGACGCCATGGGCGTGGGCCGTCACCTGGCGCCCCATCCGGTGCGCCACCTCAACGATGGCCGCCAGTTCGGCGTCGGTGAACTGCTGGCCCAGACCGGCGGCCGTGTTGGACAGCACCCCGCCCGTGGCCATGATCTTGATGATGTCGGCGCCCGACCGCACCTGGGTGCGCACCGCCCGCATGCAGTCGTCCGGTCCCGAACAGACGCTCTCGGGCGACAGCAGGTGCATGACATCGTCGCGATAGCCGTTGGCGTCGCCGTGTCCGCCATGGATCGACACCGTCGAACCCGAGGCGATGATCCGGGGTCCCGGAACGTCGCCGCGGCGAATGCCGTCCCGCAGGGCGAAGATCGCCTCGTTCGCCGCGCCCAGATCGGCCACGGTGGTGAAGCCGGCCATCAGGGTCCGCCGGGCATAGCCCGCGCCGGCCATGGTCCGGTCACTGCTCGAGTCGGTGACCTGCTGCAGACGCCCGTTCGGGTTCTGCTGGCTGGTCAGATGCACATGGCTGTCGATCAGGCCGGGCAGCACGAACCCGTCGCGCAGATCGACGGTCCGGTCACCGGTTTCACTGCCGGAAACGAAGCCGTCGCGGATTTCGACGACCTGGTTCCCTCTGATCACGAGAGTTTTATCGCGCAGCACAACCCCGCTCGACGGATCGGCCAGCAGCCGCCCCGCCTGCACGAACACGGTTCCCCCATCAGGCGAAGCTGTAGGGGTTTCGGACGTTTGCCGGGCGCTGGCCGGCGCGACAGCAAGCATAACGGCCGCAATGGCCAGCATTAACGGTTTCAATGAACCCTCCCTGAACAGTTGGGCACCATACTCGGATGACAGTTTCCGCCAAGGCTCCGGTTGAATCCGGGCCTCGGTTCATGAAACAACTGCTCACTGTTGTTGAAGCCGCGCGAAGGGGCGTCGCATGCGGATATCGAGACGAGGCATCATTCTTGGCGGTTCGGCCCTGCTTTCGGGCTGCGCCACGGCGTCGGCCGGAACGCAGTACGCGGCGGTGTCCGCCCCGCTGGTCAATCCGGTTCTGCCCGCCGCGCCGGTCTCCACCGCCCAGGTCATCGCCCCGCCGCTCGATCCCAACGGGATCGTGCCCCCGGTCCTGATGGCCCGCGCCATGGCCGCCCTCGACATCCACCATCGCCGCGTCCCGCTGCGCGACCGCATGTATCTGGTCGATTTCAAGCGCTTCTCGGGCGAGGAACGCCTGTTCGAGGTCGATCTGGTCAGCGGCCAGGTCAACGCCTTCCGCACCAGCCACGGCAAGGGGTCGGATCCGGCCCACTCCGGCTATGCCCGCAACTTCTCCAACACGCCCGAGAGCTACATGTCCTCGATCGGGGCCTATGCCACCGCCGGGGCCAACTTCGGCCCGCAGCAGGGACCCAACGTCCTGCTCGACGGTCTCGAATATTCCAACGACAAGGCCCGCGAGCGCGCCATCATCGTGCACGGTGCCGACTACGCCGATCCGGAATTCCTCGCCCGCGAGGGCAAGCTGGGCCGCAGCTACGGCTGTTTCTCGGTCTCCCACCTCGACCTTCCCGCCCTGCGCCAGCGCATGGGTGAGGGCCGGCTGCTGTTCGCCGGGGCGTAATCCCCGTCTAGCGTAAGACGGCCAGCAACACGGCCACCCAGTGCACCGCCGCCGCCACCACGACATGGCCGTGCCAGATCGCGCGCCGGTAGCGCATCTGCTTGTTGGCGTAGAAGATCACCCCCACCGAATACAGCAGCCCGCCGATCGCCAGCAGCACCACCGGGGCCAGGCCCAGGCTCTGCATGAACGGCTGGATGGCGATCACCATCACCCAGCCCAGGGCCAGATAGATGGCGATCCAGAAGCCCTTGCCCAGTCCGGGCAGCAACAGCTTGGCCGCCGCCGCCACGATCGCCGTGCTCCACACCGCCGCCGTCATCCCCCAGGCCCAGGCCCCGGTCAGATGCTGGGTCGTGAACGGGGTGTAGGACCCGGCGATCATCACGAAGATGCCGGCATGGTCGAAGCGCCGCAGCAGCGGCTGGAATCGCGGCGCGGCGAAATTATAGGCCGTCGACAGCCCCAGCATCGTCAGCAGCCCGACCGCATAGATCGCCGCCGCCGTCAGGCTGCCCGCGTCGCCGAAGCCGATGGCCAGACCCAGCAGCATCCCGCCCCCGACCAGCGCCAGCGCCAGTCCGGTCAGATGCACGATCAGATCGGCCAGCCGCTTGGCCCCGTCGCGGTAGTGGCTGGGGGGTTCAGGGGGCAGGGTGTCGGGCACGGGGGCGGTCTCCAGGGCGGGGTGCCGGGCAAGCGCCACGATAATGGCATGGGTTATGAGCGGGCGACACCGGTTCGAAATCGAGCGGGCGCGTGTCCATCCGGGCAGAAACAATGGATGACCGTGGCCATCCTGGCGTCTGCTTCTCGGCGGAGGCCCATGGCGAACTACGACCCGAAGTAGATGTTGCGTCGACGCTAATTTCAACGGCAAGCTGCGGTAGTTGGCGACCGCGCCTACACTGGAGTTGCCCGGGAAATGACTTGGCTCATAGGCGGGGTTACGTTGGGACTCATTTTGCCATGGTTTATCATGGGCTCCAGAATCAAAATGGCCACCGAGAAGCGAGGGGTGGCCGCTGGTTTCTGGGCTTGGCTCGGCGGAGCAGCCATCACAGTCCCATTGATGATCGGCATCCAGTGGATAGTGCATCTGGTGCTCTAGGCTAGCGAAGCGCCTGTACGCCTAACGTTGAGCCACCCCCCTTATTTCAGGGGCTGTCCCGAGGGGGCCATCGCTCAACGCACGGCCCGTGGGTCAGCCTATGGCTCCCGACGTCGCGCCGCGTGGCGGACCGACAGGATGCGCACCGCGTCACCCACGACGACGTAGCGGATGAGGTAGGGCGGAACCACCGTCAGTTCCCGACAGCTCGGTCCACTCGACCGTCCGCGATTCGGCATCGTTTCCAGGCTGTCGGCAGCCTCGACAATGGCGAGTTCGATCCGCGCCGCCGCCGCAGGACTGAAATCCCGCACGTAGCCGGTGATCGCCTCGAGATCATCCAGCGCCTCGTCCGACCAGTCTATTCGCCACATTTCGGCCGAGGCAGGGGGTGATCCGTCGACAGCGACAGCAGCCAACGCTTCACCGCCTCGTGGCTGACGAAACGACCGGCCTCAAAGTCCGCGAGGGCGCGCTGGTCGGACGCCTCGATCGCCGCCGCGTCCTCGACGTCGAAGACACCGGGCTCCTCGTCCATTTCATGGGGCGGTTCGGTCATGAGGTGACCTTACCACGGCACGCGACCCGGCTCACGCAGGCTCAACCTTTGATGAAGTCGAAAACCCCGGCTTCACCCAAGGGGTGAGCCCCCTACCCGCGCTCGACCGCGCGCCAGCCGATGTCGGTGCGGCAGAAGCCGCCGGGCCAGTCGATCTTGCGGATGGCGGCATAGGCCCGCTCGCGCGCCTGGACGATGTCGTCGCCCTCGGCGCAGATGTTCAACACCCGCCCCCCGGCCGCGACCAGCTGGCCGTCGTCGCGGCGGCGGGTGCCGGCGTGGAACACCTGCACGTGCGGGCCGAAATCCTGGCCGGCCCCGCGGATGATCGAGCCTTCCAGCGGACTGTCGGGATAGCCCTTGGCCGCCATGACCACGCAGATCACCGTCTGGTCCCTGAAGCCCAGCCCCGGCAGGCCCGAAACGTCGCCCTGGGCGCAGGCCAGCAGATAGGGCACCAGATCCCCGTCCAGCCGCATCATCAGCACCTGGCATTCGGGATCGCCGAAGCGGGCGTTGTATTCGACCACCTTGGGTCCGTCGGCCGTGGCCATCAGCCCGACATACAGAACCCCGCGATAGGGCGCGCCCTCGGCCACCATTCCCTTCAGCGTCGGCTGCACCACCAGCCGGTCGGCCGCCTCGACCAGTTCCGGCGTGAACACCGGGGCCGGCGAATAGGCCCCCATGCCGCCCGTGTTCGGCCCCATGTCGCCGTCGAACGCGCGCTTGTGGTCCTGGGCCCCGCCCAGCAGCACCGCCCGCTCGCCGTCGCACAGGGCGAACAGCGAGCCCTCCTCGCCGTCCATGAACTCCTCGATCACCACCCGCGACCCGGCGCTGCCGAAGCGGCCGCCCAGCATGCGCTCGATCTCGGCCTCGGCGTCGCGCCTGTCGGGGCTGATCGCCACCCCCTTGCCCGCGGCCAGGCCGTCGGCCTTGATCACATATGGGGGTTTGAACACGTCCAGCGCCTGCCGCGCCTCGTGCAGCCGCTCATAGACGCCGTAGCCGGCCGTCGGGATCTCGTGTCGCTCCATGAAGCTTTTGGAAAAGGCCTTGGAGGTCTCCAGCTGCGCCGCCTTCTGCGTCGGGCCGAAACAGGGGATGCCCGCGGCCGCCAGCCGGTCGGCCAGCCCCTTCTCCAGCGCACTCTCGGGCCCGACCACGACCAGGTCGGCCTTGATCTCCCGTGCCAGCGCCGCCAGTCCCTCGGCGTCGTCGCCCTTGACCGCGCGCCGCTCGCCCAGCTTTTCCATGCCCGGATTGCCCGGCGCGATGACCAGACGCTTGACCAGCGGTGACTGGGCGATCTTCCAGGCCAGGGCGTGTTCGCGCCCTCCCGATCCGACAAGCAAGATAATCATGCAGGCGGCATGACCGCCCCGGGCGGACGGGTCAAGCGGCAGCGGGATTCAAAGGGGCTTGCAGGCCGATATCCGCCGGGGCCGTGCCCTCAGGACAACCGGTCGCGGAAGTCGCTGTAGTCGAAGGTCCGCACCAGCCGCAGGGCGTCGGTCTCACTGTCCCACAGGGCGATGGCCGGCAGCGGCACGCCGTTGAAGGTGTTGGTCTTGACCATCGAATAATGGGCCTGGTCGAGGAAGGCGATGCGATCCCCCGGCTGCGGCGGCAGGGCAAAACCATAGTCGCCGATGATGTCCCCGGCCAGGCAGGACGGCCCGCCGATCCGCACCGTGACGCCGCCGTCGACCTCGCCCATCAGCGCCGGCCGGTACGGGGCCTCGATCACATCGGGCATGTGGCAGGTGGCCGAAATGTCGGTGATCGCCACCGCCAGGCCATTGTCGAAGGTGTCGAGAATCTCGCCCACCAGAATGCCCGCGTCCAGGGCGATGGCCTCGCCCGGCTCCAGATACACCTGCACTCCGTGCCGTTCGCTGATCCCGCGCACCAGGGCGACCAGATCGTCGCGGCGATAGTCGGCCCGGGTGATGTGATGACCCCCGCCGAGGTTCAGCCATTTGATTGACCCCAGCATCCCCGCCAGCTTCGGCTCCAGCGAGGCCCAGATCCGCTCCAGCGGCTCGAACCCCTGTTCGCACAGGGCATGGATATGCAGGCCGTCGACGCCCTCGAGATGCTCCGGCCGCAACTGCGACACCGGAAAGCCCAGCCGCGACCCGGTCTGGCACGGGTCGTATTTGGCCACCTCGGCCTCGCTGTGTTCCGGGTTCAGCCGAAGGCCGATGTCGAACACCGCACCCGCCGCCCGCGCATCGGCGATCAGGTCGGCGAACCGCGCCCTCTGCTCCGGCGCATTGAAGATCACCGTGTCCGACAGCCGCAGGATCTCCGGCAGGTCCGCCCGCTTGTAGGCCGGCGAATAGGTGGTCAGGTGGCCGTGATAATGCTCGCGCGCCAGCCGGGCCTCATACAGGCCGGAGGCACAGGTGCCGTCCAGATGCTCGCCGACCAGATCGCCCAGCGACCACATCGAAAACGCCTTCAACGCCAGCAGCACCTTCGCCCCCGACCGATCCCCCACATCCTTGAGGATGGACAGGTTGCGCCGCACCGCCGCCGCGTCGACCACGAAACAGGGCGACGGCACGCGGCCCAGGTCAAACTCTGCGAATGCGCCGGGACCGGCGGCCTGGGTTTCCATCGTCGGCCCGATCAGAACGGCAGCGGCGCGTCCAGCTCGCGCACCTGCCACGGCAGGCCGTGCTGGTTCAACATGGCCATGAAGGGATCGGGGTCCATCTGCTCCATGTTGAACACCCCCGCCCCCGTCCACTGGCCGGTCAGGATCAGGGCCGCGCCGATCATGGCCGGGACACCGGTGGTATAGCTGACCGCCTGGTTGCCGGTCTCGGCATAGGCGTCTTCGTGGTCGCAGATGTTGTTGACGTAGACCGTCTTCGGCTCGCCGTCCTTCACGCCCGTGGCGATGGTGCCGATATTGGTCTTGCCCCGGGTGATCGGGCCCAGCGAGGCCGGCTCGGGCAGCAGGGCCTTGAGGAATTCGATCGGGATGATCTCCCGGCCCTGGAACATCATCGGCTCGATCCGCGTCATGCCGACGTTCTCCAGCACCTCGAGGTGTTTCAGATAGGAGTCGCCGAACGTCATCCAGAAGCGGATGCGCTTGATTTCCGGATAGAATTTGGCCAGCGACTCCAGCTCCTCATGGTACATGAGGTACATGTTCTTCTGACCGACCTGATCGAAGTCGAACACCTGTTTGTGGGCCAGGGCCGGGCCCTCGATCCACTGGCCGTTCTCCCAGTGCCGCGACGGGGCGGTCACTTCGCGGATATTGATCTCGGGATTGAAATTGGTCGCGAACGGCAGGCCGGTGTCACCGCCGTTGCAGTCCAGGATGTCGAGCGTGTCGATCCGGTCCAGCAGGTGCTTCTTCGTCCAGGTGGCGAACACCGAGGTCACGCCGGGGTCGAAACCGCTGCCCAGCAGGGCCATCAGCCCGGCCTTCTTGAAGCGGTCCTGATAGGCCCACTGCCAGCTGTATTCGAACTTGGCCTGGTCGCGCGGCTCATAGTTGGCGGTGTCCATATAGTGGACCCCGGCCGCCAGACAGGCGTCCATGATGTTCAGGTCCTGGTACGGCAGGGCCAGGTTGACGACCAGCGCCGGCTTGACCGCCTGGATCAGGGCCGTGGTCGCGGCCACGTCGTCAGCGTCGATCCGGGCCGTGTCGATGGTCACGCCGGTGCGCGCCTTCACCGACTCGGCGATGGCGTCGCATTTGGACAGGGTCCGGCTGGCCAGGGTGATGTGCGAGAACACGTCCGCATTCATCGCCATCTTGTGGACCGCGACCGATCCGACGCCACCGGCACCGATAACCAACACCCTGCTCATCTGCAGATCTCCTGAACTTCATCGTCTGTGCGGCCTGTCGGCCGCCTTGGGGTGGGGGCCATATCACGACACGCGGGGGTCGGCTAACGACTCACGGCCGGAAAGTGATCCTGACGGCGAACGTGTCGGGCGATGCGCTCGACGATCCGGCCATCGCCGAACTCGGCCGCGACCTGATCGGGCGGCTGGCGGGCATCGGCGTGACGGAACGAGAGTTCCAGCCGGTCGCGCCTCACGCCCCTCCCCGCTGGCGGCGGTGTTGGCTGAAGCAGGCCGTGATCCTGATCAGGAGGCCCCGGACCTGGGCGGGTCCCGCTCGAACACCTCCTCGATCATGCACGCGAACGCGTCCGCGATGGCGAACGCCAACGGCAGCGATGGATCAAAATGGCCGTTCTCGATCGAGTTGATCGAATTGCGCGATACGCCGACCCGCGTTGCCAGTTCCGCCTGGCTCCAACGCCGATCGGCGCGGAGAATCCTAATCTTGTTTTTCACGAGGGCTCGCGCGAGCCCCGGGACATCAAGACGTGCCAGCCCAGACTAAGCAGCATGGTGCAAATCGCCTGTGTGACCACCACCGCCATGAAGCCGAAGGTGAAGGTCGTCACCACCAGGCGCGCATCCGGATTCGGCACGCCGCCCCAGACCGAGGCGCTGGAAACGATCAGGTCACGGACGGCCGGCACGGCGAGGAGCAGCGCGACCATACCAGCGCCGACCATCCAGCCCCATTGGCTCGAGAACCGCGCATTGCTTCTCTGCCATTCATCGATCTGGCGATCCTTAAGCACGGCGAGCGCGATACTGGAGACCACCGTCAGCGTGGCGGCGATCCCGGTCAGGAGAACACCGAGGCCCTCGGGTTGCTGCCTCAACCACGGAATGGCCGCGACGATCGCGATGGGTGGGACGAGCATGACGAGGGCGAGCGCCAGGATGCGCGATCGGTTAAGGGCGGGCGATGACATATGGGCTTCTCCTTGACCTGCGGCGCACCATCCTCGCGGCACGCCCGGCGGGTTGTGTCGCCAGGCAAAGTGAAGTTGCCCAGCTTTCTTGTCATAATGCCAAGCATACTTGTCATATAGTCACTGTAAGGTCAAGCAGCGTGGAGTCGGGTCACGCCCTCCCCCATTCCCGCCGCCGCCGCACCCCGCTAGTCTGCGCCGATGAGTGACGACTCCTATGTGTTCGAGGGCCCGGCGGACGGGCCGGAGCCTCCGCGCGACAACAATCCGCCGCTGTCGATCTCGGAGCTCAGCTTCGCGCTCAAGCGCACGCTGGAGGAACGGTTCGGCCACGTCCGGCTGCGCGGCGAGATCTCCAAGGTCAACCGCCACGCCTCGGGCCACATCTATCTGACGCTGAAGGACGACAAGGCCGCCATCGACGGCGTGGTCTGGAAGGGCTCGGCCCGCGGCCTCGGCATCCAGCCCGAACCGGGGCTGGAGGTCATCGTCACCGGCAAGATCACCAGCTACCCGGCTCGCTCCTCCTACCAGATCGTGATCGAATCGATGGAGGCGGCCGGGGCCGGGGCCCTGCTGGCCCAGCTGGAACGGCTCAAGGGCAAGCTGCGCGACGAGGGCCTGTTCGCGCCCGAGCGCAAACAGCCGATCCCGACCTTCCCCGCCGTGGTCGGCGTCATCACCAGCCCGACCGGGGCGGTGATCCGCGACATCCTGCACCGGATCGCCGAACGCTGGCCCTGTCATGTCATCGTCTGGCCCTGCGTGGTCCAGGGCGACGCCGCCGCGGCCCAGGTCGCCAAGGCCATCCGCGGCTTCGATGCGATGACCCCCGGCGGCCCCATCCCCCGCCCCGACGTGGTCATCGTCGCGCGCGGCGGTGGCTCGGTCGAGGACCTGTGGGCCTTCAACGACGAGGCCCTGGCCCGGGCCGTCGCGGCCGCCCGCATCCCGATCATCTCGGCCGTCGGCCACGAGACCGATACGACCCTGATCGATTTCGTCTCCGACCGTCGCGCCCCGACCCCGACCGGGGCGGCCGAGATCGCCACCCCGGTTCTGGCCGACCTGCGCTACACCCTGGCCGATCTGGACCGCCGCCTGACCGGCGCGGGTGGACGGCTGATCGAGGAGCGCCGCATCCGCCTGCGCGCGGTGGCCCGCGGCCTGCCCGCCCGGCCCGAGGACCTGCTGGCCCTGCCGCGCCAACGCCTCGACCACGCCGCCAGTCGTCTGGGTTCCGGCCTGCAGCGCGGCGTCGATCGCCAGACCACCCGCTTCGCTGGCGTCTCCGGCCGCTTCGGCCGCGCCCTGCTGGACCGGGTCATCGAACGCCGCACCGACCGTCTGTCCGCCGTGGGGGCCCAGCTGGCCCCGGCCCTGACCCGCGCGATCCAGACCCGCGAAACGGCCCTGATCCGGGTCACCGCCCGCCTGTCGCCCGAGCCCCTGCACCGCCGACTGGACCAGCGCGCCGCGCGGCTCGAGGCGGTGACCGCCCGCCTTGCCCCCGTTCTGCCCCGCCGCCTCGACGAGGCGGGCGTGGCCCTGTCGGCCCTGACCCGGGCCCTGGCCAGTCTCGACCCCGGCCGCCCCAAGCCCGGCTTCGCCCGCGTCGAGGACCGCGACAGCCACTGGCTGACCTCGGCCGCCGCCCTGTCGCCCGGCCAGGCTGTGCGTCTGGTCTTCGCCGACGGCGCGGCCGCGGCCCATGTCGACGGCGAGGATGACGGCAGCACCCCACCTGCGCCGCCCCGCCCCGCGCCCCGTCCGGCACCCCGCCCCAAGGCCCCGCCACCGGGCCAGGGCGATCTGTTCTGAGCCTCTACGGGCAGGACCGGCCCGAAGCAGACTCGCTGAATGTCCGCAACGGGGGGAGGCGGACCGAAGCCCGGACCATGCTAGGAGTCACGTATGCGCCAACAGCAGACTCGCGCGCGCAGCCGAAACGGCGACATTCAGCGATGCGGCGCTATTCCCGTCGGCTAGGGCGGTTCCTGACCCTCAGCAGCCATTCAGTTCGGCTGCTCAGGGCAAGCAGACCAGGGAACAGATGTTTCGTCTGCTGCTCAGTCTGGAGATCATGACGCTCGCATACCTGGTGCCGTGCGCCAGGACGGTCCTGATGTGGGAAGCAGGCTGCACCACGCGGTGCCGATGAACGCGGCCGCTCCAACTATGGCTGAGGCTGGTCCATGACCTCGACCACGGCGATCAGCCGGTCGTAGAAGGAGCTGCGGTCCAGGGCCTGATCCAGCTTGTCCAGCCGGGCGGCGACGTCGTCGGCCTCGCGGTTGATGGCCTCGGCCTCGCGATTCATGGCGAGCCACAGAGGGGTCAGGCGGGCGACCAGCGCTTCGCCTTCGGCGGTCAGGGATTGTCTGCGGCGACGCGCATCCCGGGGGTCGGGCAAAGCCCGCACATAGCCGGCCGCTTCCAGCGAGCGCAGCGACTGGCTGACCGAGACGTGAGTGATGCGCAGCGCGGCGGCGAGGTCGCCGACCGTCATCGGCCCGTTCAGGACGATCTGGTTCAGGACCCCGAACCACCGCTGCTCGAACCGGATGCCCAGCCGTGCGTAGGTGCGGCCGACGTCGCGGTCGATCCGCTCCGACAGGCGGCGCAACTGGGCACCGATGGCCGCGCCGTGGCCGCCCTTCACATCGGTCACGCGGGAGGCTCGATGACGGCGGCGACCTGCATGATCCGTTCGGCGGCGGCCGGATTTCCGCGATGGCGAGCTTTCGCCGCCTCGACCTCGAATACCGAGCGCGGTTCCAGGCCCTGCGGCCTCGCGTCGAACAGAGCCCGGGCGGCCGCCACGCTGTCGCCCCCGGCGGCCGCCGCCATCGCCATGCCCAGGCGCCAGGCGTCGGTCGCCGGGCTGGGTCCGCACAGGATGTCCTTCACCGCAACGTTCAGCGCCCAGTAGCCGTCGACCTCGCTGTTGCTCAGCATGGCGACGGTGACGTCCAGATCCTGGTAGCGCCAGACCTCCCCGGCGATGCCGAAATGGCCGCCGCTGTGCCCCACCATGCGATGGCCGTTGACGGTCTCTTCCATGAACCCCAGGCCGTAACGCGCCCGGCCAAGATCGAACAGACTGGTGGTCGCTATAGTGTACATCTGTGGCGACAGAAGCCGACCGTCGCCCAGGGCGGCGATGAAGGTCGACAGGTCCTCGACGGTCGAATAGGCGCCGCCCGCCGGGTTGCCCCGGAACTGGTTGACGAAGAGGTTGTTGCGCCAGGCACCGGGAACAGCCTCGTCGCGGGTGTAGCCGTCGGCCCGGTTCGGTACGACCAGATCAAGCGGCCAGTAGCCGCTGCCGTTCATGCCGAGGGGCTCGAAGATCGTGCGCCCGATGTGCTCGGCGTAGGTCTCGCCGGTCAGGGCCTCGATGATCAGACCCAGGATCACATAGCCGCCGTTGGAATAGCCCATCCGTTCGCCGGGCGTGAACTCCAGCGGCTGGTCGACGAACAGGGGCAGGAAGTCGCGAGTTTCGACGAAGGCCTGGGACGGCTTCTGCGCGATCGCCTCCCAGTAGCTGCCGACGCCGGAGCTGTGCGACAGCAGCTGGCGGACGGTGATCTGTTCGGCGATGGTGCGGACTGGATAGTCGGGCAGGTAGCGCAGGATCGGGGCGTCCAGGTCGATCCGCCTCTGCTCCACCAGGCGCAGGACCGCCGTGGCGGTGAACATCTTGCCGATGGAGGCGACGTTGAACCGGGTGTCGATACGGTTCGCTGCGCCGAACTCCCTCTCGGCCTGGCCCACCGCGCGCTGATAGACGACCTTGCCGCCGCGATTCAACATCAGGACGCCGGAGAAATCCGCCTCAATGATGGCCTGTTCCACGGCGGCGTCCAGACGGGCGGCGATGGAGCCCCCGCCGTCCCCTGCTCGACCAAGCCCCCCCCAGCTCAAGACGCCCAGCCCTGCGGTCGCGCCCATCACCCCTCGCCGTGTCATTCGAATGCTCATTGGAACCGTTCCGCTAAATATGTAGGCGCCTACCTATATAGCCATCGCAGGAAAACGCCAGCCCTGGAAGGCCTGGCGCACATCCCGATCTTCTCTGGAGAAAAGCCCGACGCCCTACGTTGCACCCAGACCAATGGCCTCGTCCGTCTCAAGGCCTGCGTCTTGGCGGCGCGAGCACAAACCGGACGTTCCCAAGGTCTCCTTTGAGTCAGGCCCGGACCTCCAGAGCGACTCCCCGGAAGGTCCGCAACGGGTCGACAGCCGACCTTCGGCCTTTCCCCAACAGCGGACGTCGGACGGTGCCAGCCCAACCCTGTCACTGAAATCTCAGCGCGAGCGCGGCGGGCCCTGTCAGGGTCGCGCCGCCATACGACAAACGATTGGTGAGAGGCCCATCTCCGCCCGCCGCCAAACCCGGTGGCACAATGCCCCCCGCGGCGGTATGATTCCGGAATGACCACACCCAAAGCCGCCGAAGAGGCCACCCTCCACTATGGCGATGGCGAGTTCGCCGTCCTGCGTCCGGGCCGCTTCGTGCGTTGCGCCGTCAGCGCCCGCGCCATCCCGCTGGAGGCCCTGCGCTACTGGTCGGCCGAGCGTCAGGAAGCCTATTTCAGCCCCGAGGAGGCCCGCAGCCGTCTGGCGGCCAGCCAGTGAACGCCGACCGTCGCGGCCTGCTCGCCGGGGCCGTCGCCACCCTGGCCGCGGGCCCGGCGCTCGCCCGGATGCAGGACACGCTGCGGCTGACCGGCAGCTTCGTCCAGGGTGGCCATGCCATCGGCACCACCTGGCCCGGGGCCCTGGTCTTCGTCGACGGCGAGGCCCTGGCCACCGCCTCGTCGGACGGGGCCTTCATCGTCGGCTTCGACCGCGACCAGACCGGCAGCGTCGTGCTCGAGGCCCGGTCAGGAGATCGCGCGATGCGCCGGGTGATCGACATCGCCCGCGTCGACTTCCCCAGCACCCGCATCAACGGCCTGCCCGCCGCCACCGTCACCCCGACGGATCCCGCCCTGCTGGAACGCATCCGCCGCGAGGTCGCGCTGAAGACCGAGGGCTTCGCCAGCCGTCTCGACGCCGACCATTTCCGCGACGGCTTTACCTGGCCGGTGACCGGGTTCCGCATCACCAGCCGCTGGGGCAGCCAGCGTATCCTCAACGGCACCCCGGCCCGGCCCCACTACGGCATCGACCTGGCCGCGCCGCAGGGCACGCCGATCCTGGCCCCGGCCGCCGGCCGCGTCACCCTGAGCCAGCCCGACCTGCATTTCGAGGGCGGCCTCGTCCTGATCGACCACGGCCAGGGCCTGATCACCGCCTATCTGCACCAGTCGCGCATCATGGTTGAAACCGGCCAGGACCTGCAGCGCGGCGATGTCATCGGCCGGGTCGGCATGACCGGTCGCGCCACCGGTCCGCATCTGTGCTGGCGCGCCAAATGGCGCGACCGGAATCTCGATCCGTCGCTGTTCATTCGCGCATAGCGCGCACGCCCGTTCCTTCAGGTCGTAAGTCCGTCAACCCGATGGACCGGCCGGGTGAATATGGCTAAAGACCGCCCGCACACATCGCTTAACCAGGGCCGATCCGAACCCGATGGCAGACCTTCAATCTCTCGAGATCCTGCTCGTCGACGACAACAAGCAGTTTCGGTCGATGACGTCGGCAATTCTCAAGGCCGCCGGCTGTCGCAATATTCGCGAGAGCCCGGACGGGGCCGCGGCGCTGAAATCCCTGCAGGACCGACCCTGCGATCTGGCGATCGTCGACTACAAGATGTCGCCGATCGACGGCGTGGAATTCACCCGTCTCGTCCGCAACAACACCACCGATCTCGACACCTTCCTGCCCATCATCATGATGACCGGCCATTCGGCCCGGCAGAAGGTGATGGCGGCGCGCGACGCCGGGGTGACCGAGTTCGTCACCAAGCCCTTCACCGCCAAGGCCCTGCTCGACCGGGTCCATGCGGTGATCCACAATCCGCGCCCCTTCATCCGCACCGGGGGCTATTTCGGCCCCGACCGCCGGCGCAAGCAGCTTCCGGGCTATACCGGTCCGATGCGGCGCAAGTCCGATCAGGCCAATGTGGTCGAACTGCCGGAATAGGCCGCCTTGGGCCACCGCTTGTGGACCCAGAACCAGTCGACCGGATGTTCGCGCACGCGCGCCTCGACGAAGTCCGTGATCGCCTGGACGCCGCGGGCGATGTCGGCGCTGCGGTCGCCGGTGGCCTCCAGGGCGATCGGCTCATGCACCGTCAGCCGGAAGCGCACACCCGGCAGCCGCGTCACCGACATCGGCTGCAGCACCGTGCCGAAGCGCAGCGCCAGCCGGCTGGGCCCGGGCGCGGCGTTGACCGGGTGACCGAAGAAGCTCACCTCGGGCCCCTCCGAGAATTTCTGGTCGTTCATCAGGGCCACCGACTCGCCGCGCTGCAGCCCGGCCAGCAGTTCGCGCGCCCCGTCGCCACCCTTGGGCGCGAACAATTTGACCCCGTAGCGGGCCCGGTTGGCCCGGATCTGGCGGTCGACATAGGGATTGTTGGTGGCGCGATAGGTGATCTGGCACGGAATGCCCGCCGCCAGGATCACCGCCGGCATCAGTTCGAAATTGGCGAAATGGCCCGAGACGAACACCACCGCCCGCTTCTCCGTGCGGATCGCCTCCAGCCGCTCGGCCCCGACGATCTCGATCCGCCCCGAGGCCGGGGTCAACCGGTCCATCATCGTCAGTTCGGCGAAGGTGCGCCCGGTCTGCTCCCACTGGGCCATGGCCAGTTGCGCCCGCTCGGCCGGGTCCATGTCCGGGAAGGCCAGGGTCAGGTTGCGCAGCACCGTGCGGTGGACGCTGGTCTTCGGCCCCAGGGCGCGCAGCAACCGCCCCCCCAGGGCCGAGGCCCGCTCCAGCCCCAGCGCCCGCAGACCGGCGATCAGGGTGGCGAAGGCCGCGGCCTGCAGCCGCCATATGACGTCCTGGCCGAACCCGGGTCTGTCGTCCCTACCAGGCAATGGTGATCCCGCCGTCCACCACCAGCGTCTGGCCGGTCATATAGGTCGAGGCCGGCGACGCCAGATAGACCGCCGCCCCGGCGATCTCGTCCGGCTGGCCGATCCGCTTCAGCGGCGCGGGATCGGTGGCCAGCTTCAGGATCTCGGGGTTCTCCCACAGATAGCGGGCGAAGTCGGTCTTGATCAGGCCCGGCGCGATACAGTTGCAGCGCACGTTCGACGGCCCCCATTCGACCGCCAGGTTGCGCGCCAGCTGCATGTCCGCCGCCTTGGACACATTGTAGGCCCCGATCAGGGCATTGCCGCGCAGGCCGCCGATCGACGAGACGATGATCACCGACCCCTCTTTCCGTTCCAGCATCTGCGGCGCGACCATCTGGGTCAGCCAGTGGTTCGAGACCACATTGTTCTGCAGGATCTTGTTGAACTGCTCGTCATTGATGCCCGACATCGGCCCGGCATAGGGGTTGCTGGCGGCATTGCAGACCAGGATGTCGATCTTGCCGAAGGCGGCATTGGTCTCGTCGACCAGTCGCTGCAGGTCGTCCTTGGAGGCGATGTTGGCGGGGATGGCGATGGCCCGGCCCGCGCCGTGCCTGGCGTTGATCGCCTGGGCGACCTCGTCACAGGGGCCGGCCTTGCGCGACGAGATGACCACCTGCGCCCCGTGTTCGGCCATCCGCTCGGCGATGGCCTTGCCGATGCCCTTGGACGAGCCGGTGATGACGGCGACCTTGCCGGTCAGATCGAACAGTTCCATGCGAATCCCTGCAATTCTTCCAAGTGCACTCTAGGCGATACGCCCTGATACCCCGATACTCGGGCGATTCCATCCGGGAAGACGGGATTCGCCGTTCCCCGGTCTGGTGAACCGATGCGCACACTGACCACCATTATCCTGTTCTGCTTCTACGTCTTCGTGGCGATGACCGTCGGTGCCTTCCTGTGGCGCGCCGGTCTCGGCGCCGGCGCGGGCGTGGCGGCCACCTTCGGTACCCTGGGCCTGTTCGCCGCCGGCCACGGCCTGGTGACCGGCCGTCTGGCCCGCGTCGCCCTGACCCGCGAGGTCGAACAGGTGCGCGAGGCCCACCGCCTGCTGGCCGACGCGCTGGAGTCGACCCAGGGGGCCCTGACTGAACTGGCCAGGGCCATCGAGTCCGGGGCCCTCAGCAGCAATGAGGCCCTGTCCGACGAGGTCCGCATGCTGGAAACCCTGATCCAGCAGATGAGCCACAGCATCGACGCCCGCCTGTCGGCCCCGGCCCCGGCCGCCGTCGACAGCCACGAGGGCCGTCGTCACCAGCAGTCCAACGCCCTGCTGGCCACCATCCACGACGCCCTCAGCGAGAACCGCGTCGACCTGTATCTGCAGCCGGTCGTGTCCCTGCCGCAGCGCCGCACCATCTTCTACGAGAGCTTCACCCGCCTGCGCGATTCGACCGACCGGGTGATGATGCCGGCCGAATACCTGTCGGCCGCCGAGGGCGAGGGCCTGGTCCCCGCCATCGACAACCTGCTGCTGTTCCGCTGCGCCCAGATCGTGCGCCGGCTGGCCAAGCAGGACCGCAAGGTCGGCGTGTTCTGCAACGTGGCCCTGACCTCGCTGGGCGACGAGACCTTCTTCCCCCAGTTCCTCGACTTCCTCAGCGAGAACCGCGACCTCAACCAGGCCCTGATCTTCGAACTGGGCCAGGCCACCTTCGACGCCCGCGGCGCGATCGAGGCCCGCAACATGGCGCGGCTGGCCGACCTCGGCTTCCGCTTCTCGCTCGACAAGGTCCAGACCCTCGATCTCGACTTCGCCGACCTGCAGCGCTCCGACGTGAAATTCATCAAGGTCGCCGCCGACCTGCTGATCGAACAGCTGCTCGACCTCGACGGGGCCGCCCCCACCGCCGCGATGCGCGACATCCGCGCCGCCGACTTCGCCGCCCTGACGCGCCGCTACGGCGTCGAGCTGATCGCCGAAAAGGTCGAGAGCGAACGCCAGATCGTCGACATCCTCGAACTGGACGTCAGCATGGGCCAGGGCCATCTGTTCGGCGAGCCGCGCGCCATCAAGGAAGCCGTGTTGGCCGAAACCGACCCCCCCGCCGACTTCCTGCGCTCCACCCTGCGCAGCGCCGAACAACGCCGCCGGTTCGGGTAAAGGCCTGTTTTCTTTGCCGTCAAGCTGAAGCGATTTCCATTTCCACGGGTTATCCCTGGCATGGACCATTCAATCTCAGCCCAGGACTGCCGCCGGAAACTCTCGGACCTCATCCAGCAGGCCGTCCCCGAACCCGACCCCGAACGCCGTCAGGCCCTGATGGTGATGGCCGATCACTGGGGCGAGCTGCTGCGCCTGCGCAGCCCGTCGCCCGATGATCACCAGCGCCGGCCGTCGTCGCGCCAGTAGATGCGCTCGCGCCCGTAACGCCCGTCGCGGTTATAGCCGCCGAAGCCATAGCCGCACGGATCCTCCTCGGCCGACAGTTCCCGTCCCAGCAGGGCCCCGGCCGCCGCCCCGATCGCGGCCCCGATCTCCCGGTCCTCACTGCCGGCCACCGCCGCGCCGACCGCCGCCCCCAGCAGCGCGCCCGCCGCCGTGGCCCGCTCGCGGTTCTGGGCATAGTCGCGCTCGCACGCCGAGGCATAGCCGTCCGTCGTGGCACACCCCGCCAGCACCATTGTGCAGGCCGCCGCCGTCGTCAGTCCCGTCAGATATCGCATCGGTCTCTCCCTCAGCCCCCGCAGGGCTAACCCCCGAAGGCGGCGGGATGTTCCGGGGGGATTCGCGCCACCCACCTTCCTTCTCCCCTTGAGGGAGAAGGTGCCCCCGCAGGGGGCGGATGAGGGGTGAAACACCGCAACTCATTGGCGGCGCACCGCATGCTGCCGCACCGCGTCAAATAACAGGGCCGGATTATTCAGGATTGCCTCATTGGCGAAGCGCAGGACGGTGAACCCCGCCACGGCCGTCAGCCACTGATCCCGTCGCGCGTCGCGCTCGGTTCGCAGGGCGTGAACCCCGCCGTCCAGCTCGATGATCAGCTTCAGCGACGGACAACAGAAGTCGGCCACATAGGGCCCGACCGGCATCTGGCGGCGGAATTTAAAGACCTCCAACCGCCGGTTACGCAGCATGGTCCACACCGCAGCCTCGGCCATCGTCGGCTCCCGGCGAGAGCGGCGGGCGGCAGTTCGTGTACGCTCAGATGGCTTGAGCATGGCTGGAGACTAAACCGGAAGCCGCCGAATTTCACCCCTCATCCGACCCGCTACGCGGGCCACCTTCTCCCTCAAGGGGAGAAGGAAAATCCACCGCTACCTCCCCCGCAAAAATCCCCCTATCGCCCCTCCCCAACCCCCTGTTTCCCCACCCCTTCCCCAAAATCCCGCCCGAAAAACCCGCCCTGGTTCCAACTCGTGGCAGACTCCGCCGCATCCCGTCGATGGGGAGGGCGTCGGATCCACGCTGCTCGACGACGGCGGGCTGTGGCCGAGCGATGAAGCCGGGGAGAGGCATATCTCCGGGGGCCTCGCCGGGCGGGGACGGATCCCGCCCGCTTGCTCGCCGCGCGCCTTCGGGTCGCGACCGCTGTCGGCACCGACCGGCACGTCCGCCCCCTGTCCCGCCCGGCAACGGACGGGGCGGCGAGTCGCCAAGGCCCGAACAGGGCCGGCAGGCGACGGGCGCGTGGAAAACGGCCACGCGGGGCGCTGTGTCTCGTCGAAACGGTATTTCATCCTGCACCGGGCGAGCCCCGGTCGCCCCGCGCCCGCCCCGACCGTCCGGCCTTGCGCCCGACGGCACCGACCCGTGCCTGATCGCCACCAACCGCCGGAGCCTGCCATGCGCCCCCGCCGCCCCAGCCGAAGCGACCGCTACCGGGCCAACGTCTATGCGATCCAGCGCATCCGGCTCGAGGGACTGCTGACCGGGGCCTACACCCCGCGCTGCGACCGCGAGGCCATGTATCTGGACCTGCGCCGCCGCGGCGTCCGGGTCGCCGTCGACGACTTCATCCTGTCGCCCGCCCTGCTGCTGCTCGAGACGATGACCCCCGAACCGGACGCCGCCGCCGACACCGACGATCAGGCCGGCGACGACGAAGCCGACCACACCTTCACCCCCCCGTCCGAACCGGCTATCCCCCCCGGATGACCCTGCCGCATCCGCTCCCGCACCTCGCCGCCGTCGCCGACGCCTATGACATCCTGCTCTGTGACGTCTGGGGCGTGATCCACAACGGCCGCGAGAGCTGGCCCGACGCCTGCGAGGCCCTGGCCCGCTTCAACCGCGAGCCCGGCCCCAACGGCCCGCGCCATGTGGTGCTGATCTCCAACTCGCCGCGCCCGGCCTCGGACGTGGTCGCCCAGCTGGATGCCCTGGGGGTGCCGCGTGAGTCGTGGCACGCCTTCGTCACCTCGGGCGACGCCACCCGCATGGAGCTGGCCCGGCGCGCGCCCGGCCCGGCCTGGATCATCGGCCCCGCCCGCGACGGCATTCTGTACGAGGGCCTGGGCCTGCAAACGGTCGACACCGCCGCCGACGCCGCCTTCCTGTCGGTCACGGGCCCCAATGACGACACCGTCGAGACGCCCGAGGACTATCGCGAGCGGCTGGCCCCGGCCGTGGCCCGCGATCTGGAGCTGATCTGCGCCAACCCCGACCGGGTGGTCCAGCGTGGCGACCAGCTGATCTATTGCGGCGGTGCCCTGGCCGACCTGTACGACTCCATGGGCGGCCGGGTGACCATGGCCGGCAAGCCGTTCGGCCCCATCTACGCCCTGGCGATGGCCGAGGCCGAACGCCTGCTGGGCGCGCCGGTCAACCGGGCCCGCGTGCTGTGCATCGGCGACGGCGTGATCACCGATGTGCGCGGGGCCAACCAGCAGGCGCTGGACTGTCTGTTCATCGCCCAGGGCATCCACGGCGACGCCGCCCGCGGCCCGGACGGCAACCTCGACCCGGCCCGCGCCGCCGACCTGCTCAAGGCCGAGACCACCTTCGCCCGCTACGCCGCCCTCGATCTCGCCTGGTGACGCTCGCCAATTCACGCGCCGGAGGCTAACAGGGGCCGATGACCGAACAACATCCCTCCGGCGGCTACATCCTCGAAGAACTGTCCGTCGGCATGACCGCCGAAAAACAGGTCGAGATCACCGACGCCCGGATCCAGCATTTCGCCGAGGCCTCCGACGACTTCAATCCCGTCCATATGGACGAGGAATTTGCCTCAAAGACCGCCTATCGCGGCCGCATCGCCCACGGCCTGCTGTCGGCCTCGGTCGGCTCGGCCGTGGTCGGTACCATCCTGCCCGGGGCCGGGGCCATCTACCTCAGCCAGACCCTGGCCTTCCACAAGCCGGTGCGCATCGGTGACATCCTGATCGCCCGCGTCACCGTGGCCTCGGTCGATCCGGAGACCGCCCGCGTGGTCCTGACCGCCACCGGCCATGTCGGCGACGACCTGGTCATGGACGGCGAGGCCACTGTCCGTGTCCCGCGCCGGCGCCGCCCCGCCAGAACCTGAGATGGCGATCGAGGTCATCCGCGGCTGGCGCGACCTGTCCCCCGGGCAAAAGGGGGCCGCCGTCGCCATCGGGGCCTTCGACGGCGTGCATCGCGGCCACCAGGCGGTGATCGCCGCGGCCCGCGACGCCGCCCGCGCTCTCGACGCCCCCCTGGCCGTGGTCAGTTTCGACCCGCACCCGCGCCGCTGGTTCCAGCCCGACGCCGCCCCCTTCCGCCTGATGACCCCCGACCAGATGGCCCGCGCGCTGGAGCCGCTGGGCGTCGAGCGCCTCTATCTGCTGCCGTTCGACGCCGACATGGCCGCCATGTCGGATGAGGACTTCGCCCGGAAGGTGCTCGCCGGGCCTCAAGTAGCGCGAAGCGCGGTAGGCCAGACAGATGGGTTGGGTGTTCAGCACGCCGCCGTCGGATTCGACTTCACCTTCGGAAAGGGCCGGTCCGGCTCGCCCGAGGCCCTGCGCCGCTACGGGGCCGACCTCGGCTTCACCGTCTCGACCGTCGAGCGGCTCGACGACCCCAATGGTCTGAAACTGTCGTCCAGCGCCGTGCGCGAGGCCCTGCAGGCCGGCGACATGGCCCGCGCCGCCGCCATCCTCGGCCGCCCCTTCGCCATAACCGGCGAGGTCGTGCACGGCGACAAGCGCGGCCGCACCATCGGCGTGCCCACCGCCAACGTCCCGCTGACCGACTATATGCGCCCCGCCTACGGCATCTACGCCACCCGCAGTCGCCTGCCCGACGGCCGCGTCATCGACGGCGTCGCCAACCTGGGCATCCGGCCGATGTTCGAGACCGAACAGCCGATGCTCGAGGTCTGGCTGTTCGATTTCGACGGCGACCTGTACGGCCAGACGCTCGAGACCGACCTGGTCGCCCGTCTGCGCGGCGAGATGAAATTCGACGACCTCGAGACCCTGAAGGCCCGGATCGATGCCGACGCCGTCGCCGCCCGCGCCGTGCTCGCCGGCTAGCGGCGGGGCCTCAGCCGCCGGCCGGCGGTGGCAGGACCGCCGCGGCGGCCTCGCTCAGGGCCTGCCCGACCCGCGCCACCAGCTTGTCGGCGTCGAACGGCTTCAGCACATAGCCGCTGCCGCCGAGAAACATGACCTCCTGCAGCGTCGCCGGGCTGTTGTCGGCCGTCATCATCAGGATGGGCACCGTCACCCCGGCCCGCCGCAGCGCCGTCAGGGTGTCCAGTCCGCTGATTCCGGGCATGCGCACATCCAGCAGAATCAGGGCGGGCATCAGGGTCGGGACCGTCCCGATCGCCTGCGCGCCGCTGTTGACCGAACTCACCTTGTGGCCCGCACCGCCCAGGATCAGCGTGACCGCGTCGCAGATAAACGGGTCGTCGTCGACGATCAGGATTCGGGCGGTCATCGGGTCGCTCATCGCCGAACGCACCGCGCCGGACGATGCGCGCCGGTCACTACAGCGTTTCCTGGAACCGGACCGGCCGCCCGGCCGCCTTGCCGATCAGGGCCCCGTCGCGCATCACCGTCCGGCCCCGCACGATGGTCGCCATCGGCCAGCCGGTGGCCTCGAAGCCGTCGAACGGGGTCCAGCCGCAGCGGCTGGCCATGTCCGCGTGACGGATCGTCCGCTTCGCCTTCAGATCGACCAGCGTCAGGTCGGCGTCATAGCCCTCGGCCATCCGGCCCTTGCCGGCGATGCCGAACACCCGGTTGGCTCCGTGCGACGTCAGGTCGACGAACCGTTCCAGGCTCAGCCGTCCCTGGGCCACATGGGTCAGCATCACCGGCACCAGCGTCTGGACCCCCGGCATGCCCGAGGGCGAGGCCGGATAGGGCCGGGCCTTCTCCTCCAGCGTATGCGGCGCATGGTCCGAGCCCAGCACGTCGGCCACGCCCTGTTCGATACCGCGCCACAGCCCGGCGACATGGCTGGCGTCGCGGATCGGCGGGTTCATCTGCGCCAGCCCCTTCAGCCGCTCATAGGCCTCGGGCGCGGTCAGGGTCAGGTGCTGCGGCGTGACCTCGACCGTGGCCACGTCCTTGTTGTCGGCGAGGAAGGCGATCTCCTCGGAGGTGGTGACGTGCAGCACATGGATGCGCGCCCCGGTCTCGCGCGCCAGGGCCACCAGCCGCCGCGTGCTCATGATCGCGCTCTCGGCGTCGCGCACCTCGGGATGGCTGGTCCAGTCCCCGGCCCTGGCCAGCGGCCGCCGCTCGACCAGCCGGTATTCGTCCTCGGAATGGAAGGTCGCCCGCCGCCCGACATTGCGCAGCACCTCGCGCACACCGTCGTCGTCGGCCACCAGCAGGGTCCCGGTCGAGGCCCCCATGAACACCTTGACCCCGCAGCAGCCCGGCAGCCGCTCCAGCTCGCGCAGGAAGCGGGAGTTCCCATGGGTGCCGCCGATGTAGAAGGCGTGGTCCGTCCACATACGGTCCCGGGCCCGTACCAGCTTGTCGGCCAGGGCCTCCGGATCGGTGGTGCTGGGTTCGGTGTTCGGCATCTCGAACACGGCCGTGACCCCGCCCAGGGCCGCCGCGCGCGAGCCGCTCTCCAGATCTTCCTTCCACTCCAGCCCCGGCTCGCGGAAATGGACCTGGGTGTCGATCACCCCCGGCAACACGGTCAGGCCGGTGGCGTCGATGGTCTCGCCGGCCGAGGCCTGGGCCAGATCACCGACCACCACGATCCGCCCGTCGCGGATACCGACATCGGCGCGGCCGTGGCCGGCATGGTTGGCGACATCGCCGCCGCGAACGATCAGGTCATAGGTCTGGGTCATGATCTTCCCATACCCCGGGATCAGCGCGCCGTCTTGTCTGCCAGCAGCTTTCGCGCCGCCTTCAGCACCCGGTCCGCGGGCAGGTCCATCATGTGCTGGATCGCCTGGTTCAGATTGGGGTCGATGGCCCGGAACTCGTCGACCGTGCGCGGCCCCCTCACGGCAACGCCGCCCCATGGTCCGTGATGCGCCTCGTCGGACGGTCCGAACACGGCCACCGTTGGCACGCCTGCGGCCACCGCCAGCTGGGTCCAGACCGAATCGGCCCCGAGATAGAGATCGGCCCGCGACAGCGCCGCCGCCGTCTGCAGCCGTGTCAGCTTGCCCTGCAGTTCGATGACCCGGTCACGCGTGACGACAAAGCGGATGGTGTGGGCCGAATCCCGATCGATGTCCTCGCCGACGATCATCAGTCGCCCGCCCGCAAGCGGCCCGCCCTCGGCGAGCAACGGTCCCGCCACCTTGGAATAGCGTTCGGCAGGCCAGCGCTTGCCCATCCACTCGACCCCGGGTCCGACGGCCAGGATCGGGCCCGTCACCGGTCCGATCAGGGCATCCGCCGCCGCCCGGGTCTCGTCCCCGAAAAACAGCTTCGGAGCCGGAACCTCGTCCAGATGCATGATCCGCGCGGCCTGTTCGACCGCGTGCAGGCCAGGCAGGTCGGGGGCCCGGACCGCCCGCTTCTGGCGCTTCAGCCGGCCGGACAGGCTCGAGCCGCGCAGATCGACCACCAGACCCCATCGCGTCGACCGCACCCGGTTCCACAGCGCGACCCAGTCCCAGTGCCCCTCGCGGTCCAGCACGATCAGCGAGTCGAGCCGTGGTGTATCGGCGAACAGCGGCGCGCTGGCCGCCGATCCGACGATGGTGAAGCTGGCCTGCGGCACCGCCTCGACCAGATGTGCCAGCACACCCGACGACAGCAGCGCGGCCTCGGCCTCGGCCTCGGCGATATAGAGAATGGGAAAGCGGCCTGTCATCGATCCAGACTACAGAGATTCTGCATTTCCTTCACGATTGCTGTCGCGCGCCGAACACCCCTCGCCGGTCGCTCTCCGGCCCTCTATCCTGACGTAATGTCGACCCGTATCGCCCATCTTGCCAGCCGCGCCACTGTCCGCGTCTCCGGCTCCGACGTCCGCCCCTTCCTCCACAACCTGCTGACCCAGGACGTCGAGACCCTGCACCCCGGCGAGCTGCGCTTCGGCGCGCTGCTGTCGCCGCCGGGACGGTTGCTGTTCGACCTGTTCCTGCTCGGCCAGGACGATGGCGTGATCCTGGACGTCGCCGCCGATCGCCGCGAGGCCCTGATCCAGCGCCTGTCGATGTACCGGCTGCGCGCCGACGTCACGATCGCCCCGCTCGACACGCCGGTTATGGCCGCCTGGAACGGGAACGCCGCCGACTTCATTCCCGACCCCCGCCTGCCCGGTCTCGGCGGTCGGCGCTATGACGGCGCGGCCACACCGAATGCGACCGAGGCTGACTATCTGGCGCACCAGCTGGCAACCGGCGTCCCGGCCTCGGGTGACGCGGTTGTCGACAAGACCTATCCGATCGAGGCCGACTACGACCTGCTGCACGGCATCGATTTCCAGAAGGGCTGTTTCATCGGCCAGGAGACCACCTCGCGCATGTGGCGACGCGGTGCGATCCGCAACCGCATGCTGCCGATCACCTTCGACGGTCCGCCGCCCGCCTTCGGGGCCGAGGTGCTGAACGGCGAGCTCCGCGCCGGCGAGGTCATGACCGGCCAGGACGGCGCGGCCATGGCCCTGCTGCGCCTCGATCGTCTGGATGGCCCCCTGACCGTCGACGGCCGCCCGGCCAGCGTGCGCCGCCCCGCCTTCCTGCCGGAGGTTACAGCGTGAGCGACCCGTCGGGCCGGTGTGGCTGGTGCGGCAGCGATCCGCTCTATGTCGCCTATCACGACCAGGAATGGGGGGTACCCGAACGCGATGCCCGCGCCCTGTGGGAGAAGCTGGTGCTGGATGGCTTCCAGGCCGGCCTCGCCTGGATCACCATCCTGCGCAAACGCGACAGTCTGCGCGCCGCCTTCGACAATTTCGACCCGGAGATCGTCGCCCGCTACGGCGAGGCTGACCGTGCCCGGCTGATGGCCGATCCCGGTATCATCCGCTCCGGAGCCAAGATCGACAGCGCCATACGCGGGGCCCGGGTCTGGCTCGACATGCGTGACCAGGGCGAGGATTTCTCGGCCTGGCTCTGGTCCTTTGTCGACGGTCAGACGGTACAGAACCGGCCCGCCACTCTCGCCGATGTCCCGACCCAGACCCCGCAGTCGGAAGCCATGGCCAAGGCGCTGAAGGCGCGGGGCTTCAACTTCTGCGGCCCGGTGATCGTCTATGCCTTCATGCAGGCCACCGGCATGGTCAATGACCACCTGACCGGCTGCCCGCGCCACGCCGACGTCCGCGCGATGGCCGGCCGATGAGTGCCACCGGACCGACCCTGTCGCTGGAGATGCTGCTGATCGACAGCCACGGCGGCCCGGTCTGCGGGGTCGACGAGGCGGGACGCGGTCCCTGGGCCGGGCCGGTCTCGGCCGGGGCGGTCATCCTCAACCCCGACGACCTGCCCGACGGCATCGATGACTCGAAGGCTTTGAGCCATGCGCGTCGCGACCGTCTGGAGATCGAGATCAAGGCCCGGGCCGTCTGCTGGGCCGTCGGTTTCGCCTCGGTCGAGGAGATCGACCGCCTCAACATCCTGCAGGCCACGGGCCTCGCCATGCACCGGGCGGTGTCCGCTCTGGCAACCCAGCCCAGCGCCGCGCTGGTCGACGGCAACTATCGTTTCTCCCTGCCCTGCCCGATCCGCACCGTGGTCCGCGGCGACAGCCTGTCACTGTCGATCGCCGCAGCCTCGATCCTGGCCAAGACGGCGCGCGACCGGTTGATGGTCGATTTGGACGCCCAATACCCCGGCTACGGCTTCGCGGGGCACAAGGGCTATCACGCGACGTCGCATGTCGCAGCGCTGAAGGCGCTGGGCCCCTGCCCGGCGCACCGCCGGACCTGGGCCCCGATCCGGGCGCTTCTGGAAATCTAGATGTGCAGGGCCCCGCCGACCATGGCCCCGAGGATGGCGGCAACCAGGCCCCCGGCGCTGATCACCACCCAGTCAGGCAGGCTGGACAGGATTTCAGCAAACGTCGACTCTTCGGCCAGGCGCTGACCGGACACCCGGTCCTCGACCGGGTGTCGCTCACGCCAGGCAAAGGCGTTGTAGTCGTCCACGTCACCGGCGCGGACGGGATGGACGGGAGGGCAGGATGGATGTTCCATGCGGTCCCAACGGCCGGAGCGCCCTGTCCGTTCCCTCTAGCGGTGGATCAGGCGGCATCGGCCAGCACCACCGGCTGTGCCGTGACCACGAACAGATACTCGACATTGCGCAGCCGACCGACGGCCCCAACCTTCTCGCCCTTCAGATTGTGGATGCCGATGCGGGCCCCGACATAGCGGGGCCGGGCGATCTCGATCACCTGGACATGACCGCGCGCCGACAGCATTTCGACCAGTTGCTGGCGTGACAGATAGCCTTCGTCGTTGAACGACACGATCAGATTGGGCGCGGCCAGCGACCCGACCACCGAGGCCAGGGCCGGGGCGATGCCCGGCTTGCTGTTGAACGGGCTCTTGCGGGTCTTCACGTCGATCCGCTTGTTGGCGATGCCGTAGGTCTCGAGCTTGTCCCACAGCACCAGACTCTCCCAGCAGTGATAGTTGCCGATATAGGAATGCTGGTTGTAGGGCGGATCCAGATACACCAGATCGGCCTCGATCTGGCTGGCGATCTCGACCGCATCGCCGCGGGTCGCCTTGCACGGGCCCGCCGCGACACCCGGCAGGACGTCAGGCATGCGCAGCGTCAGCGGATTGAACGCCCGCGCCGCCCACGACTTCATATAGGCCATCTGCACACCGGCGGTGGAATCGACGCGGTCCGCCGCCTCCATCAGCGAGACCAGGGCGATGGCCTTCAGCTCGGGCTCCAGCCCCATGGCCTCGATCCGGTCGCGCATCGCGTCGATCCGGGCCCCGTTGTCCGGATGGAAGAAACGCGCGTCCTCGCAGAAGCTGCGGGTGAACCAGCCGGCCTCGGGCGGTACCGTTCGCAACTCGGCCAGGATGCGTTCCGCCCGATCCGCCCAGCGTTCGCGATCGGCCTGGACATAGGCCGTGGCCAGGGTGTGGGCGTAGGCATTGTGATCATTGGACCAGACCCGGAAGCCCTGCCCCTTCAGGGCATGTCCGACCCGTGCCGATCCGGAGAACAGGTCACAGACCGTACCGCCGTCCGGCAGCAGGCGGCGCACCGCACCCGTGACATGGCCCAGCAATGCCCGCTTCGAGCCGATGTATTTGATCATTCGGTCCGTCAGGTCTTCCGGGGGCGTTTGCCCTTGGCCGGAGCATGCGCCAGTCGCAGCAGATTCGCAGCCCCCGGCGCACCGAAGGGCGTTCCAGCCAGAACCAGGATGCGCTGGCCAGCCTCGGCCAGACCGTATTCCATGGCGCTGTCCACGGCATCCTCGGTCACATCTTCCAGCGAGGTCGGCTCCTTGCCCAGCCTGGACTCCAGCCCCCAGACCAGCGCCAGCCGCCGCGCCGTGTCCGGATTGGGGGTCAGCGCCAGGATCGGCTGAAGCGGGCGCTCCCGGGCCATGCGCCGGGCCGTGCCGCCAAGAGTGGTGAAGACGACGATACAGGCCGTCGACTGGGCCTCGGCCGCCTTGCGCGCCGCCGCGACCAGGGCGTCGGCGTCGAAATCATCAATCCCGGCGTGTTCGGCGTCCATCAGACTGGGCCAAACCGGGTCGCGTTCCACCCGTTCCATGATGCGATTCATCATGACCACAGTCTCCAGCGGGTAGTCGCCGGAGGCCGTTTCGGCCGACAGCATCAGGGCGTCGGCCCCCTCATAGACGGCATTGGCGACGTCCGAGGCCTCGGCACGCGTTGGCGTCGGGGCCTCGGTCATCGACTCCAGCATCTGGGTGGCGACGATCACCGGCACACCACGCTGGCGGGCGGCGCGGATAATCTGCTTCTGGGCCACCGGCACATCCTCGGGGTCCAGTTCGACGCCCAGGTCGCCGCGCGCCACCATGACGCCGTCGCAGTAGTCGAGAATGCTCTCGAGATCGGCCAGGGCGGCCGGCTTCTCGATCTTGGCCAGGCAGGCCGCCTTGCCGGCGACCAGTCGCCTCAGCTCGGCCATGTCCTCGGCCTTCTGTACAAAGCTGAGCGCGACCCAGTCGACGCCGATGCGCAGGGCGAAGGCCAGATCCTCGCGATCCTTGGGCGTCAGGGCCGAAACCGGAATGATGGCCTCCGGCACGGCCACGCCCTTACGGTCACTCAGCTTGGAGCCGCTCTCGACGGTGACGTCGGCCCATTTGTCAGTGCGTTCGCCGACGCGCAGCCGCACCCGACCATCATCGAGCAGCAGCAACATCCCGGTCCGAAGCGCCTTGAAGATTTCCGGATGCGGCATCTGCACCCGCGTCTCATCGCCAGGAGCCGGATCAAGGTCGAAGCGCATCTTGTGGCCCGGCTTGACCGAGATCTCGACATCGGCAAATCGCCCCAGGCGCAGCTTGGGCCCCTGCAGGTCGGCCAGCACGCCCAGCGGTCGCCGCAATGCCGCCTCCGCTCCGCGCACAGCCTTCAGCGCCGCCGCATGATCGTCGTGCGAACCGTGGCTGAAATTCAGCCGAAAGACATCCACTCCCGCCTTGGCCAGGGCCTTGACCATGGAAGGCGACCGGCTGGCGGGTCCCAGGGTCGCGACGATGCGGGCACGGCGGGCTCGGTTCATGCTAATTCTGTCGGCCAGTGGGTTGGGGCCCTGTTGTGCCAATGAGTCCCGGTCAGGTTAAACCCCCAGCGCTCATCGAAACACGAAGTTATGCGAATTGACCGGAGGCGCGGGGTTCGCATCGCCCGGTGTTCGGCGTAGGTCCCTGTAGACGATCACAGGGAGACGCCGCCATGGCCGGCCTCAAGGACAAGCGCGGCTTCATCGACAAGGATCGGCTTGACCTGTCCGAGCGTCAGGCTGTCGAATACTGGATGAAGCGATGGGGCGTGACCCGCGACCAGATCACCGCCGCCCATCGCAAGGCCGGCCGGATGGTCAAGGACATCGCCGCCGAGCTGGGCAAGAAGCGCTAGGACCGGACGGTCGGTCGTTCGATGATCAATGATGCGGGTTGATTTAGGAATGTATTCCTGCTACGATAGTGATCATCGCGCCCCACATCCGGGCGGTCGGGGTCGACTGGCTTCGCATCGGTCTTTGAAAACCAGATGAAGGACGTGGCGACCTCAGCGGCGTTCCGCGGGACAATTTCCGATAATCTGGCACGGTTTTCCGGTGCCGACCGACAGGACGTCAGTCAGGTGCAGGATTCAAAACACTTTTCTTCGTCGACAGATTGGCAGGGTTGGCACCCTGAATTCGCAAAACCCTGCCAGGGTGTTGCCGGGTCACAGGCACCCCACCCCGCTTTCACATCGGAAACACCCGGGTCTGTTTGACCACGCCATAGGCGAAGCTGGTGTCGATCGAGGCCACGCCCGGAATGGCGTGAATGCGCCGCCGGATGAAGTCCTCATAGGCCTCCAGGCTGGCGACGACGACGCGCAGCAGATAGTCGTCGCCCCCGGCCAGCAGATAGCAGTCCAGCACCTCGTCGATGCGGGCGACATGATCGTCGAAGGCCTTGACCACAGACTCAGAATGCCGCTCCAGCCGAATGCGGATGAAGGCGGTGATAGGCAGGCCGCAGGCCTTCTGGTCGACGAGGGCGGTATAGCCGGTGATCACCCCCGCGGCCTCGAGGTTGCGGAGCCGCCGCAGACAGGGCGAGGGCGACAGGCTGACGCGCTCGGCCAGGTCCTGGTTGCTCAGACGTCCGTCGGCCTGAAGCGCGCGAATGATCTGTCGGTCCTTGTCGTCCACACCACCACTCCGATTGGCATATTGTGCCAACCATACCCGATCCGGCGGCGCAGTTCGCATGATAATGCGGCGTCAATTGATACATCATGGGGCAGTTCAGGAGTTCCCCGATGATCGACACCACAGCCGGCTTCGCCACGCGCGCCATTCATTTCGGCTATGAGCCCCAGGACGAGCATGGGGCCCTGACCCCGCCGATGCACCTGTCATCGACCTTTGCCTTCGAGACGGCCGAAGCGGGCGGCGAGATGTTCGCGGGCACCCGGCAGGGCCATTTCTATACCCGGGTCTCCAACCCGACCAACGAGTTGCTGGAGCGTCGCCTGGCGGCTCTCGAAGGGGCCGAGGCCGGTCTGGCCGCCGCCTCGGGCATGGGTGCCATAACCGCGGTGATGTGGACCTTCCTGTCGCCCGGCGACGAGGTGATCACCGACAAGACCCTGTATGGCTGCACCTTCTCATTCCTGCGCGACGGCCTGTCGCGGTTCGGCATCACCATCACCCACGTGGACCTGACCGACCCCCAGGCCCTGATCAATGCGATCGGTCCGAAGACCCGGATCGTCTATTTCGAGACCCCGGCCAATCCGAACATGCGGCTGGTGGACATCGCTGCAATCTCGACCATCGCCCGGGCCGCCGGCGCGCGCACCGTGGTCGACAACACCTATGCCACCCCGTTCCTGACCCGGCCGATCGCGCTGGGGGCCGACATCGTCGTTCATTCCGCGACCAAATACCTGGGCGGCCACGGCGACCTGATCGGCGGCCTCGTCGCCGGCAGCGCCGAAGACATGAGTGAGGTCCGCATCGTCGGCATCAAGGACATGACCGGGGCGTCAATGTCGCCGTTCAATGCCTTCCTGATCCTGCGTGGCCTCAAGACCCTGCAGATCCGGGTCGAACGCCACTGCCGCAGCGCCATGGAGGTGGCCCGTTATCTGGAAGCCCACCCGGCCGTGACCGTGGTCCACTATCCGGGCCTGGAAAGCTTCCCCCAGCACGAACTGGCCAAATCACAGATGGCGGATTTCGGCGGCATGATCGCCTTCGAACTGAAGGGCGGCATGACCGCCGGGGTGACGATGATGAACCGGCTCAACCTGATCCGCCGCGCGGTCTCGCTGGGCGATGCGGAAAGCCTGGTGGAACACCCGGCCAGCATGACCCACGCCACCTACACGCCCGAGGAACGGCTGGCTCACGGCATTTCGGACGGTCTGGTGCGCCTGTCGGTGGGGCTCGAGGATGTTGCGGACATCCTGGCCGACCTGACCAATGCCCTGCCCGAACAGCTTGACGTCGCCGCCTGACCCGCGGGCCGGTCCTGGCGAAACGGCCGCGATCCAAGGATTGGTGCGAGCGGCGGGGGTCGAACCCGCATGACCGAAGTCGAGGGATTTTAAGTCACACACGCCAGTACCAAGATATTGATACTCATCATGTTTCTATCACACACTACTAGGATGTGTAAGGTTCTGTGTAAGTGAAAGGTGCGCTTGGCGCGCTGAACCGTATCGGCGGTCGGTCCAGCTTTGTCCTGGCTGCTTTGCGCCAGGACCAGACATTCACTGAGCGCCGGAAACACGACATTCAGCCATGCCGTCTGAGCCTGGGAGCGTCCGCTTTTCGGTCCGATGCCTTTGGCCGCTACCGACCCATTGCGGACCTTATCGGCCTCCGGCACGCTCGACCAATGCGCGCTCTCGCATTTCTCCTCTTTGTCGCGGTTTCGGCAGCGGCCTGCGCTGAGAACAAGCCCGTAGACAACCGCCGGGTCGTATCGGACGAGGAATTTGTCCGCTCATTCATTTGGAGCCGGGTTCCGGCAGATGGATGGGCATCATCGCCAACTTTGGTAATCGCCCGAAGGGACGGGCTGTATCCAGCGGCACCAGATGTTGAGGTCGCCCTGGCCTGCCTTCCGGATGGCAGTGTCAGCGTATCGGGAAACGCCTATTCGGTAGGCACAGATGTTGGCGGTCCGCCTGACGTCGTTCCGCGCTTCAGCCTGCAGAGCGACGTCGTCTCTTTGTCGGGTGAGCCGATTTGGGAACACGGCAGCTTCTCGAAGCACGCCCATTTCATCCTAAGGCCTACCCCATATCAGCTTTCCGAACTCATCCGTGGCGACTGGTTTGAAGTGGGCAGCATATTCGCCGATGGCAGCGGCACGGTGCGATACCCCGCCCCACCGCGAACGCTCAATATCCCGTTCCTACAAGACTGCGTAGACGCACGGAGAGTCCGCTGACCACCCGTGGAGGACGTCGGGAAGGTACGCTTTCGGCGAGGACGCCAACAGCTGCTACCAACCCAGAACGGACGTCGGCGGCCGGGGCCGGAAGCCTTACTGGTTATGCGGACTTCGCAGGAACCGCATCATCAGAGGTGCACGCTGATCATTGTGCGCTTTCGCCTGCGCTTTGCCCGGTGATCGAGATGCATCGTTGCTGGGTGCTCTGTCCGCCTGGCTCGGTGCGCGGCACGAGACTGACGGCTTGACCGCCAGGACCGTAGGTCGCGAGCCATTGGCAGCCGGTCTGCAGGTCGGTCAGCACGAACAGGTTTGCCTCGGCGGTCTCCGTCTTCGTGAACGTCGCCCCTAGGGCAGCATTCCGAAGAGCCCCGACCGGGTCGTCTACCGCGCCCTGTATTTCGGCGGCGCGGGCGTTGATGCTGTCACCGGTCGTGCGCGCCGCCTTCGCGGCTTCCTCGATTTCCTGCAGGGCGGAAGTGTCCAGAGGCTCACAGGCGGCGAGCCCCACCCCTACTGCCAAGGCAAGAAGTGTGGTTCGGATCGTGGGGATCATCTACAAATCCTAGTCGAAGCTCCGCCGCAGCTAACGGGAGAGAGCGGAGCTTGGGTGCTAATGTTTCTGAGCAAGCGCCTGGGTGCCGGGCAGTCTAGTCGAAGATGTCGAAGAGCGACCCGCGCCGCTTCTTATGACCACCGTAACCGTAGCCGTGTTCGCCCCGCTCTCCTCTTTCTCCACGTTCGCCGTACTCGCCTCGCTCACCATGGTTGGTGTTCCACGTCTGCGGTCCCGGACCAGTTGCGTATGGCGCGGCTTGCTGGGGGGGCGGTGCATCTTGCGCCCCTGCAGCCATCAGCTTCTCCAACTCGCCGCGGTCGAGCCAGACGCCGCGGCAGTTGGGGCACATGTCGAACTGGACGCCGGCGCGGTCCACTGTCTGCATGGAGCCGTTGTCGTTTGGGCAAAGAAGCAAAGGCATCGTCAGGTCCCTTCGGAAGCGTGAGAGGCGCGATGATGGAGAGCAGGATCGGGCCTCGGTGAACATTGCGCGTCCGACATCGCCATAAACGGCGCAGAGGCCGGTCAGGGCCAGAGGGGCCCGGTCCGCAAGGTGAAGATAGTTGCGTAGCCGTCTTGTGGCAAGCGTTGCCTGCAAGACAACTCACCGCGTGAGCAGCCTCAAGAAAGTTCTGCCAGCAAGGCGCCGCCGCCGATACTGCCGCTCGACCCGATGAAAGCTCAGGTGACGACAGACCCCACGATGGGCTACATATAGTCTGGCGCGAACCAGTTACTATCGACTCAGGTTGGGACCTCGCCCAACTTCGCCGCTGATTAAACGTTCGCGGGCACGGCAGAAGGCTGCTGCCAGCCGCGGCGGAACTCGAAGGGGGGGCAAATGTTCGTCATTGATGACGCCCTGAGCCAAACCGAACTGACTGCGATCCGTGATGTGTTGGAAAGGGTCCCGTTCAGCGGTGGCGAAAGCACGGCGGGCAAAACTGCGGCCAGGGTAAAGCATAACGAACAGGCGCGGGGCGACGACCCGGAGGTGATTGCGCTGGGCCGGCGGGTCAGGCGCTCCCTTGAGATGCACCCCTTGATCCGGAGCTTTGTCCGGCCTGTCCGCTGGAGCAGCCTCCTATTCTCACGATACCGGCCCGCCCAGCACTACGGGCTGCACGTAGACAACGCGGCCATGTACGATTCCGCAGGCTACCCGCTGCGAACGGACGTCAGCTTCACAGTTTTCTTGTCTGATCCCGAAACCTACGAGGGAGGCGCGCTGCTGATCCGGAGCCTCAATGAAGATAGGGACTTCCGGCCCCGCGCAGGCTCGGTTGTCGTATATCCAACCGGTGCCGTGCACCGGGTGACGCCGGTAACTGCCGGGGTTCGCTTGGCCTGCGTCGGCTGGGTCCAAAGCCTGATCCGCAGGGAGGATCAGAGGGAAGTGCTCTTTGATCTGGAACGCCTACGCATCGATACCGCAGACGAAGCGTCTTTGGTGCTCGACAAGACCATCGGCAACCTTCTCCGAATGTGGGGAGAAGATTGAAGGGCCGCCGCGCGGATAGCCCGCCACCTTTAGTGTTGTCACCACCAGACGACTGTCCCCGCGCTCCACTGCCACAAGCTCGGTGCCCCACATGCAGACCCCCGATACTCAGGCGCTATCATGGCTCGGTCCACCCGCGGGTGCGCAGTTGCAATTCCTCGCTGGGGTCCGATGAGAACCCCAATACGACTGTGCCGCGACCGGATGCCGGTAGATAGTCGATGATAGCCGAAGCGTTTTCACCGCCGATCATGCCCTCGATCTCGACCTGCGCTGCCGTCTCGCCACCGACATTGCGGGCCTCGATCTCAGCCAGCCATTGGCCTTGCGATGCGCGGGTGTCTGTCAGTCGAAGCTGGATGTCCGCCCCCTGGATGGAGGTACTGGCGCGAATGAGGATGATCGCAAGGCAGGCCAAGACCAGCATCAATCCCAAGCCGCCCATGGTCCATGCGACCCATGGAGGGGTCGGCTGTCCGGACGGTTTGCGCGAACGTTTTAATTCAGATGTGTTGGAGCGGGGTGCCGCCAAATAACCTGCAGGGCGTGATCTTCGTGAAGGCCCCGTCGGATGACCAAGTCATCTTAAACCTTGTGGAGGTCTACGCCGACTCAGAATTCACAGAGGCATGTGAGACGCACCGCGAAGCAATCCCAGGTTTCTCGTGGGGCATCGGGAAATACGGCGACTCGCAGTTCGAGATCGTTTTGGACATTGAGGCTCTTGGCACCGATGAGGTCCTCTCGTACGGGGGCTTTTCCAGCACTGTCGAGGACCTTGCGGCGCTGGCGCTTGGCCACGCACCGAGTTCAGACGAATTGGAACTGTTTGAATTGACGATGGCAAAGGCAGGAATTCGGCCGGGCCCCTGGTGGCTGAGCGCGGATGGGACACGCCGGGTTCTAAATCGGCTGGCACCTCGCTTGGCCGAACTGCGAGCAAACAAGAAATAGCGCTCTTCAGTCTTCCCTGCGGCGCTGTCGGACCTTGGTATCGCAATAGGACTCGGACTCTCGGCAGGCCGATTTCGCACTGTAGATATCGGTCTGGCTGTACGCCAACGGCATCTTTCTTTGCGGCGGGCACGCCCAGGAGGAGGTCAAACATCTGCACCGCCCCTTGCCAGCTAGACCCCTCAAGATTCTCGCCTTTGGGGCGCGCCAAGACTACACTGTCCCGGTCCGCGGCTAGCGTCGGCCGCGGTTCGAAAGGACAGTGATGGCAAGCGGCGAGTACGTGAAATGAGGCCGCCCCGGTTCCAGCGGGCCGCTGGCCTGACGCCATCCGAGCGCCTCCTCGCTGAGATCGCGGATCGGTCCTTCCTGAAACTTTGGACCTATCCCAACCCGTACAAGGAGCTGAACCGGGAGCTGGCGGACCTCATCGTCGTGTTTGGCGATGATGTGCTGCTGTTTTCCGACAAAGGCGGCGCTTATCCAGAGTCTGGCGATCAGACCTTGGATTGGACGCGCTACTACCGAAGCGCGATCACGCAATCCGCTGCTCAGCTTCGCACGGCGGAGCATTGGATTCGGCGTAGTCCCGACAGGGTCTATCTCGACGTCCGATGCACCGAACGCTTATCCGGACTGCCGGGACGACACCATCAAGGCCCTGCAGGTCGCCCTGAATCTCGGTATGGAGAGCCGACTGGTGCTCGAGACGCCGCTGATGTGGATCGACAAGGCCCAGACCTGGGCGCTCGCCGATGACCTCGGAGGCGCGCCGCTTGTCGAACTCATCCGAAGCGAAACCCTGACCTGCTACCAGGGGGACATGGCCAGCCACCGATTACATTCGCGAGCATCGCGGCGACAAACCGCTGCTTTACGCCGCAGGTCGAGGCGTCTCCAGCATTCTGCGGTCCATCGAAGACCATCTCTCCCAGGCGTAAGCAGTCCACCGACGGGTCCAAAGAGGATCTCCGCCCTGTACGGCGACCGCATGCGCATCGCCGTCGCGTCGAGGGTCAAGCCCTGTCTTAGCCGGCCCGCCGCTTCATCACGTGGTCAAGGCGCGCGATGGCCGCCCTGGCCTCTTCGATCGCTACCCGCACGGCGCGACTGAACTGGATGAAGGCCTCGGTCCGCTTGGGCGTGAGTAAAAAGCCGGCGGCTTCCAAGGCATTGCATACCGGCTTCGGCAGCAGAGCTTTCGGCTGCGACTGCACGCCTAACTCCAGCCATCCGCCATCGATTGACCCCAGTAGCGATAACCGGGCGCCGGACCCGCGTCGGCCGCGGATAGGCCCGGCGTGGCCCCATCTGGTCGACCGTCAAGCCGCGAGCGATCATCAGGTCAGAGACGTCCAGCGTGGCTGATCCCTTGTAGCGTGGCGAACACCGAGCCTCTCAGCGTGTCTGGACGCTCAGGCGTCTACGGGGAATGGGTCACCCCTACCTTGGTCGCCTTCGAAGCCAAAAATCTTGACGAGTGAGACCTCGGCTCCGACCACCACTGCTTCACTTGCCAACGACGGCTCCGGTTCAAGTTGCGGACCTCCCGAGAGTCCGCAATGAGTCAGTGGCAGTCATTTCAGAACTGGTGCGGGCGTCCGAACTCGAACCAGCACTCCATAAGATCCGAGTTTTAAGCGCAGTGCGTCTACCATTTAGCCACGCCCGCCTGCGGGGTGCAGCCGGAAGCCACGACGAATTCATTGGCTCCGTCTCGACGCTACACAGCGAGCTCTATTCCAAATCCTTGGCCGAACCTTAGCCAGCTCACGGGAACCATTATGATTTTGTCCCGCCCCCGCTCGACTGTAGAATGGCGGAACGAGCGATACCCACGAAGGCCTCCACGCTCAGTAGTTAATGCTTGGGCGTTACGCCGCTATTGCACGGTCGGCGACGAACAGTTTCGGATCCCAACGACTGGTGGTCTGACCTACGGCGTTGCGGCCGAGCTCTATGATGTTCAGCCGGTCGCCTTCGAAGGCAGGGCTGAGTTCCAAAGCTAGATAGTCGAAGAGGGACCGCTCATGCACAGCGATGATCACCTGCCGCTTCATCTGCTTTGACAGCGTCCGAAGAAGCGCCGCGAATTGCGCGATATGGACCTCGTCCATGCTTTGAACCGGATCGTCGATCACCAGCATGGGCAACTTCGCGTCCATGGAAAGGTGGAGAGCGAGGAAGAGAGTCAGAGCAGCAGTGTTCAGATTTCCCGCGCTCAACATTGCTCGAGGGTTACCACCCTTGCCACCGCGTCTGTGGTGGGTCTCCAGAATAGCCTCAATATCTGCGGCGCCGACGTCCGGAATGGCGAAGGCGGGAATGAAAGGCTCCTCCGGGGCCAAGCGCACGAACAGGTCACGCCACACCGCGTTTAGTTCATCGTTGAACACCCGCCGGACAACGTGACCACGCGCTTCGCGGGTTTGCCTCACGAGATCCTTTCCAAGCTCGATGATGGCATCCGCCGAGCTCTTTTGATGGCGGAGGATCGTCAATCTGGCCTCGGCTTGCTGCCGGAGCTCGCCCAGTCGTTTGCGCTCGATAACGTCCTGGCTCAGGATGGACACGGCCTCTATTGCGGAACGGCGCGCGCCTTGTCGGCCAGTCAGCGCAACCTCCTTCTCGACGAGCTTGATCCGGACTGCGTCGAGCAGGGCGCTTGTCGGCATGCCGTCGAGGACGGCTACATCGAAGCGTGCCGCGAGCTCTTCTAGGCTCAACCTCAACACGACGGACGATTGATCCGCGCTTTGAACCGCTATGACAGATCGAGCGACGCGCTCCGCTTCGGAGCGAAGACCATCACCCGACTGCATCGCTGGCAACATCTGCACGAGTTGGGTGGCTACCTCGGAGAGATCCGCGGCACGGCGTTTGAGAAGGTTGAGATCCGTGTCCGCGACGACCTGGGCTGATGCGGCCACCAGTTCGCGTTCGAGCCGGTTCACCTCGGCGTTGTTTTGCGCTCGTCCCTGTACGAGCGACTGTAGCCGGCCAGACTGCTCGACCAACGAGGCGATCTTTGCAGTCACATAGGCGTGCAGCGGCGTCGTGGAAATCTGCGAAAAATCCCGGTCGCAGACTGGGCACTGTTCCCCGTGGATATGCTCAGCGAGTTCCGACAGCCCCTCCGCCAAGCCGCCATCGCTCTCGGCGGCGGCTTCAATCTCCGTGTCCAACCGTGCGACACGCGCGCGAACTTCGTCGAGCTGTTGAGATATCTCGTTGCGCCGCGCGAGCGCCAGTTCGTGGCTTGAGATAAGCTGACCTACCCGAGTGAGGTCACCCGTGATCCGTGTTTCCAGAGATCTGGCTCGATCCACAAAGGACGCTTCCTCCGAAACAGAGAGGTCGGCGAATAAGCCGGCGGCGCGCGTCAGGAGGGCGTTGATCGCAGGAGCCTGCGATTGCCTCCAAGCCTCGAGATTACTGCGGGCGATTTGTTGGTCGGCCTCGGCCTTGGCCCGTTCAGCGGCTCCGGGTGACGTACTCGTTGCCGCCATGCTCGCTTGCGATACGTCAAGCTCGCGCCGCGCCCGAACCAGGTCCACAAGCTCGAGCTCTTCTGGGTCGGTCTTCAGGCGGCGTGCAAGTTCTGGAAGATCGGCGACGACGACGAGCAGCGACGGATCGACGGTCGAGAGCGTGTCCCGCAGCTTCGGCTCTGTTTCGGCCAGACGCGCAGCGATCTCATCGTCCTGTCGCCGGAGATCGGCGACGCTTTTCTCGATTACGGGAATGTCGTCTCGGGCGAGGCCATAGGCGGGCACCGGGATCTTGAGCCTGGCGATGTTTCCTGCAGAATACAGGCCGCCGATCATCGCTTCCATCCGATCCAACCCCAGCAGCTCCTTCACGAAGCGCGTCAGCGGCGAGTCCGATTTCTTGTCAGTGTGCTGATAGATCTCAAGAAGGCGACCTAGAGTCGACTGAGCGAGGTAGCTGCGCTCGCTGAAAAAACTGGCTTCAGGTTCCTGAAGAAGCGGCGCTCCTGAGATGCCGCCAGTCGTAACCCTGAACTCCCCGGAACGAATAGCGCCATCGGCCTCTGCGATCTCCAGACGGATTTCTCCGAACGGTCGATCCTTGTGGGGAAGATAGGCTAGATAATCCGGCTCTGCGCGCGACAGCGCAGGAACGCCACCCGTCAGAGCCAGTTCGATAGCCGATAGGAGGCTAGTCTTTCCGGCACCGTTTGGGCCGTGGATGAGAACGATCGGCGCATCGAGCGAGACGTCGACAACCCCGTCGATACTGCGAAAATCCTTCACGTAGAGCGACTTCAACCGATACATCAGACGGTCTCCCCGTCATCCGGATCGCCGGGATCGAAGATTTGGGATATGGCGGCGTGAAAACGGGCGCGCACCGAGTCTTCGCCGAACTTCGACGCCTCGAACAGCTCACGCGCGAGCGGGTCGTCAGGTAGCGCCAACGACTCGCCTGTTCCTAGGTCACGATCGAGCGAGAGCGAGGCAGGCAGCTCAAGCGGTAACAGGATCGCCAGCTGGTCCCTGAGGTCGGCGGGATTGGCGGCTTCCTCCACCGCCAGAACACGGCCGACCTGAGCCAGCGCTTCCAGCGCTTTACCCACAGGCCGGGGGCCGACGACGATCGTGGTTAGAGGGCGATGGGACCGCATCACATCGAGCGCTCTGGCGATTCCGTCTACCTGCAACAGAACCTTGCGCTCACCATCAGCCATATCACCGATGATGACGAGGTCCGCCGAATGATCGACACCGGTGAAGGCACCTGCCACATCGAAGGTGAGGCCGGCAATCTGAAGAGGCGTGCCGATCCGTCGGTATCCGGCGCTGACGAGAACGTCGGCCACGCGCTCTGCAGGAACAACAGCTGTCACAGCGCCACCTTGCTGCGGAAGCGTTCGAGAAGATCCTCAACCTCGGAACCTGAAGCCAGCAACTCCTCGAGGCTGACCTCTCGCACGGTCGCGAGGCCCGTTCGGCCAGGAGGCCGGCGCGGAGACCGCGGCATTGCCGGCGGATTCTCGTGACTGTGGATGATCACCGCGTCGTCATTGTCCGCAATCAGTCCATTTGTGCCGAGGCGGATCGCCGCGCGCTGACTGGCGGCGAAATAGACGCGGGCGGGTCCGCTCCGTCCGGACAGTAGAAGCGCGCCTGAAGTCGCATCCGCCGCGTCCGGCTTCTCCGCGGTCCACAGACCACGCTCCAGACCCAGGCCGATCAGGCCTGAAGCAATGGCGAACTCGCAGACGCCGCTGCCTGCCAGTGTCGGATCGGCGGGCATGCGGTCGATGGCATCCGGCGAGATCGGCACATAAACGCCACCCGATGCGTCCGGCAGGGTTCCATCACGCAACATGGTCATCGCGCGGCCTGAAAGGGTGAGAAGCTCGCTCACCGCAATGGCAGTCGGCTCAAGCCCTTCGGAGATATGATTGCGCGCGTGTTCGAGCCCTCTGTGCAGCTTTTCCCGATCTGCATCCGCCAGATCCGGCAGCTTGTGGGTCACCAGCATCTTCAGCTTCGCCGTGATGACAAAGAGGTACAGCGCGAGAAGTAGCGGCTTGGCGTAGGCTTGGACCAGAGCCTCGTCTTCCATCAGCGGTCGATGTTCGGGGGTGTAGTCAAGGTGGTAGACGTTCTGAAGCAGGCTTTCCTGATCGCCTCCGAGTGCATTCTCGGAGAAGGCGTACGCCGGCGGATGGGACGGCCAACGCCACGCCAGCTGAGCTTCGGCCGCAGCGAAGAGCCCCTGAATGTTTGAGTCCTGGGCCGACAGACCCAGCATGAGGGTGGGTCTGGTGACGATAAGATGAGTGAGGAACGGCGCCACGACAGGGTTGTTCGCCACCCAGCCATTGATCTGGCTCTGGCGCGCTATGAGATGCTTGCGGAATTCACCGGGGTTGTTGAGCGCAGCCAGGGCGCAGCCGTGAAACTTGTAGAGATTGGCGCGGCGCCGAGCGCTTCGGACATCCGACGGTGCGACTGCGACGCGCAATATCGGCTGTGCGCCAGCGAGCAAGCTTATCGCCCGCTCTACCAAGGGGTCCCAGTTCGCCGACGGCATTTCAGAGGCGGCGCCCTCAATCGCCAGCGCCGCAAGGCAGAGGTGTTCAGCATCCGGCTCTATCGTCGCGTCGGCGTAGATACTGGCCGCATTGAGAATGTCCCAGAGCAGATAGTCGGCCTCTTCCCCGTCCACGGTCACATTCAGCATGCGGGCGTAGTTGTTGATCAAGCGGGCGGCCAAAATATCAAACGCCGGCCACTGGTCGGGGGAGAGGGAGAAATCGATCCCCGACTGCTCATCATCGCTCGGAGTGGTGAGCGCAACGACAGCAGTAAGCGCCTTGCGGAAGCGGCAGGCGTTGTCCGCCGACACGACCCGCGCTTGCAGTTCGATCAGGATACGCTTCGCCAGGTCTCGGAGGTCAGGCATCCGCTCTCGCGAGATCCCTGACCCGAGCCAGAAGACGTAACGATCATTGGCGACGCCGTCCGCAAGTTCGCGTTTGGGTCCGTCCAGCATGTCGAGCGTGGCGCGGACCGATATCGTAGCTGCCGGCGGCGCGGGCATTCAGCTCGCCGCCCGAGATGGCGTGGAAACGACGCTTATGCATCTGGGCGCCTGCCGCCAGCTGCATGGTCCATATTCGGGGTGAAGCCGGGAATCAGTCATCCTCTCATCATTAAACAACCGGAAGGACACGTCGATGACCGTTTCGTCCTTGGCGCAAAATGCGGTCAGGTCGGAGGTGAGGCGGCGGCACCGCCTCACCTCCACATTTCGTCTACCTATGCCCAGACTTTGTTCAACACGACTGCCGCCAGCGCTGCCTTGTCCTGAGGAAGAAACCGGCCGTAGTGCGCCTGAACGGTGGCCGGCGTGTCCTGGATCGCATAGCTGGCCTGCTCATATGAGCCGGTCGTCTTCAGAATATGGGTCGCGAGCACATCTCGGACACTGTGAGGACCGTGCGGCAGGAGTCCTGGAATCGCACCCCTGCCGGTGTACGGGTTGTGAATCCCGTAGCGCTGGATGATCAGGCGCCATGCCTCATAGAAGGTGGTCTGATTGTAGGCCGCGTTTGTGGACGTCCTCTTCCGAGTCTTCACAAAAAGCGTGCCGGGATCCGAGGCTCCTGCGAGCAGGACGGCGCGGTGCCTCGCGACATAGGCTTCCAGATACAGGTAGAGATCGCCAAGGTTAGGAAGCAGGAGGCGAAACGGCTTCTTCGAGAAGTAGGCCGATCCTGCGTTCTTGAACGCGGCGCAAGGCACGAAGACTTCCCAGCCCTCGTCCCGATCGCTCCATCGCAATTCGCCGCACTTCAGCCGTTCAAGTTCGCGTTCGGTCGTCGGCGTGCGCTCCCTCGGGCACAAGAGCATTTGACGCAGATTCTTCTGGCGAAGGCCGAGGTGCAGACCCAGCCTGATCATCAACAGCGACCGAACGCTTTCGGCAGTGGCGCGCGGATAGCGTCTCTCATCCGGCATGCGCCTGAGTATCTCCTCGGTGATCTTGCGATACTCCCCGACGGGACTGGCGGCCTCAAGGATCGGCAACAGAGGCTCGAACGGGTCACGGTGGATGCGGGCAACACGCCCGATTTCCCTTGCCCTCTGCAGCGCGTGCACCTTCAGCCGTTCGCAAGCGCCCTCCCAATCGTCGCGAGCGGTATCGACGTCGTCCGCGCTGACCAGGCAATCCAGTGGAACCAGGCGATCCGCCAGGGCCGGACTCTGGCGAATCCACCCGGTTTTCTCGCGGGTGAGCGCGGCTGCCAGGAGCAGCATCTCTGCTTCCCAACCGGTAAAGAAGCCCCGACGACGCTCACGCCACTGAACGTACCAGTCCCAAACCGACGGGAAGACGAGGTGAGCGAACGAGAGGTGTTCGACATTCGCCCCGAAGCCCTTCACCTCCCCTGACGGGGACGCCGCCAGGGCACCGAACAGCAGCGCCAGGTGTTCTCCGCGCTGGGCTGCCGTTTCATCTCCCCAGACGCCGGACCGCTGATATCCAATCTCCGTCAGTGTCGAGGACTTGAACCGGATAAGGGCGATCATTTCGCGCTGGAGCTCCGGAGGGGCCACCAGCTCCACGCATCCCTTCATCCCCCGTCCGCGCCGTTGCGGAAGAACCTCGGCGTCGAAGCGGAGCGCGAAGCGGTGTTTGGAAACCGCCGAATGGTACTGGCTGTACGCGGTCCCCCCGGAGAGGACATTCGTCCTCACCCATGCCAGGATTTCCGCGCGCTCACGGGCTGTACGCCGCGTGAAGTCGTCCGGAAGATGCCAGGCCAGTCGCCTCGCTTCCGATGGCTCAACATTTGAAGGTACCAGACCGGCTGTGGCGCGAGGCTGCGCGAGACGAGACCGGAGGTAGCGGTTCGGCAGTCGATAGCGCTCCTCGATCATATCGATGACCTTCAGGCTGGCCGGCGTCTGGGGCGTCTTTATCCCGCGTCGCCAGTCAAAGATTGTCTTGCGGTCCGTCAGTCCGCCGGCTGCCTTGAGGGCCCTGTGAAGCCGGTGGGCTGGCTCGCCGTGCCGCCGCATCTGCAGGTCGAGCGCCGCATGGAAATCCAGCGGGTGGACATCGACTGGCCACAGCGGCTCCGGATGGGGGATGATTGGAATAGGCGGGCGGCCTCTCGGCCGCTTCGTCTCAGGGGCAACACTCAGGACAGACATGGTTTCTCCGCTGGATCGTCGCCTCATGGCGACGCGGAGAAGACGAGCAGGAACCCCTGGGCCCCTAAATCAAGTCCCCCAATTCTGATCAGGTTTTCACCAGCAGCCAAAGTTGCCTGTCTGCCCGACGCAAGCCAGCAGCCGTTGGCGGGTGCGACTGTCTGCTGGCAATTGCAGGGTCTTTGCGTGCGGCCCCTGCCCCTAAAGCTCAGGTGAGCCTGGCCCAGGCCGGCATGCGCTGATCCCGGAGCTCCCTTCCGAAGAAGGTCGCAAAATCCAGCACGTTGGAGTGCCGGTCGTATTCGGTATCCTTGGACTTCTTCAAAGTCTCAGGCACGACCAGACGGATATTCATGGCGGCCATGGCTTCGATCGCGGTCGCCGCAATGTTCTCGTCAACAGTCGCAAGGAAGAGATCGGCGCCCCCTCCCATCTCGTTCTCGACCTGCTTCCAGCGCTCCCGAAGTGTGGTCTTGGCGCTCAGGATCAGGCCGCGCTCGGCCCCACTCAGCGGGCGTCTGAAATGCGGCAGAGAGGGCAGGACGAAATCAGGTCTGCGCTTCGTAGCGTCCATCACGACCTGTTTCCCGAACGGCACAGCGGCTGCAGTTAGCAGCGCCTCGATCTGGTGCTCGAAGGAGTAGCCGGCGCGGGATTTTCGCTGCTGGCTGGCCGACAGCATGATGGCGTCGATCTCCGGGACCGCGTCGACGATCCGGCGAATGACAGCCTTCATACCTGGTTCACTGGGCGTATCGCCGAAAATGGAGCGGACAAGCTGGACGGCCCGTTCGCGACGCTGGAACTCGCGGAACAGATCCCACTCGATCACCCGGCTGATCTGGCGGATGGCGTCGCCTGGTTTCGCAATCACAAACGGGTCGAGCGCCTCCAGGCCTGCATCCTTCAGAAAGGCTGTTCGAGCGAGCCCAGCCAGGTCGGCCGTGGCCGGCATGATGGCCCGCGCATCGGCGAACGAAGCGATGCTCCCGCTTATCCAGGCGAAGGCCACCTCTTCCGCGAAGTCCATCAAAAGATCCCGCTCGTTCGCGGCGATCGTCGCAGGCTCCAGCACCCCCACGACGAAGTCTGCGTCGAGGCCGAGCATATCAAGCAGTTGCCCGGCGGTCTCCGAGGCGGAATCAATCGTAAGGCATTCGTACGTGGAGAGGTCAGGCGCGAGGGGAGCCATCACAAGCCATGACGCCGGAGACAGGGCGCTGAACGCGGCCTTCGGCAGCCGGGTCATGTGGGTTTCCTCGCCCTTGCTGGTGTAGTTCACCAGCCGGGTGTCATCCTTGGCCTCTCCGGTCTGGGGCCATTCAGTGCGGACCCACGCTTCCCGGATCGGATCGGCTCCCGGATCGGCACGTGTCTTGGCGATCAGCGGCGGGAAGAATCCGCCGTCACGCTCGGCTGCCGGAATGTAGACGCCGCCCTGGTGCTTGTTCGGGTTTGTCGACCAGTCGCGATCGTTGTTCGAGAGCTTCTTGACGAACACGCGCCCAGCCCGCGCGAGAAGCGCGGTCAGGAGGGTCCCATCCGGGTCCCCGGCAGCGAACAGATCGGTCTGGTCAGTCATCGATTCCCCAGCGTTCTGACACCCGTCTTAGAACAGGCCACTGATCCCTCCAACGGCGGCCGGCTCTCCCCGGCCGTGTCCACCGGAACAGTCCGGTCCGCGCCCACAGCGGCGAATGCGGCGTCCCCCTCCAGAAAAGCCGCGCATGCGGCGAGCACCATCTCGAGGGGCTGCCGTTCCCGGCCGCGCAGGGCGCATTCCCAGACGTCCATCACCCGCCAGCCGGCGGCGACAAGTTCGGCCCGGACGCGTGCGTCGCGCGCGATGTTGCCGCCGATCTTGTCGCGCCAGAACTGCGGACGCGTGCCCGGCCAGCGAAACAGGTTGCAGTCATGCCCGTGCCAGAAACAGCCGTGGATGAAGATTACTGCACGCCGCGAGGGAAAGACGAGATCGGGCCGGCCCGGCAACCGGCGATCGTGAAGGCGGTAGCGATACCCAAGGGCGTGGACACCTCGCCGGATCATCATCTCCGGGCGAGTATCCCGGGACCCGATGCCGGCCATCATCCGGCTGCGGACCTCGGGACTTACGACATCAGGCAACGGCCTTCAAAGCCTCCCGCGCGCGGTCGCGGGCCAGCATCTCAGTGAGAGAAGGTTCCATGTAGCGGGCGATCGCCTCAATGACCGGAACGGCGACTGCATTGCCGAATTGGCGATAGGCCTGGGTGTCGGACACGTCGGCAGGGATGGTCCACTCCCGCTGATGACGGTCCCTTCCCTCCCCCGTAACGTACTCGAAGCCCATCAGGCGCGCGCACTCGATTGGCGTCAGGCGACGGGGCCGGGGCTGCTGGTCGATCAGGATTTCCGATCCATCCTTGTGGTAGCGGGCGGACAGGGTGCGGGTGACGCCTTCAGGGCCGAACAGGCTGTATCCGAAACCGTTTCCGGCCTGTTCGTGCTTGGCGCGGTAGTCCTTCAGATACTGCCAGAGCTTTGGCGTGAGAGTGTATTTTGAGTCCACCTCATTGTGGGACTGCAGGATCGAACCGAGCTTCGGCCATGTCTTCTGGTCCGGGATCATCCGGTCGAAGCCGCTGAAGCTGAAACCCACATCTTCGCGGAAGCCCACGATGAAGATGCGCTCCCGCTTCTGCGGCACCCATGGCTCGGAGCTGATCACCCGAACATCGATTTTATAGTTGAGTTCATTTTCGAGGATGTCGCGGATCACCGCAAATGTCCGCCGTCCATCATGGCGCTCGAGATGTTTGACGTTCTCCAGCAAGAAGGCCGGTGGCCTGTGATGCTTGAGGATGTCCCGGATGTAGAAGAAGAGGTTGCCCTGCTTCTCGTCGTCAAACCCGTGGGCACGCCCGAGCGAGTTCTTCTTGGAGACGCCGGCGAGAGAAAACGGCTGGCAGGGGAAGCCCGCCAGAAGTACGTCATGGGCCGGGATCAGCGCAGGGTTGTCGCCATAGGGCCGAATGTCGCCGGCCAGAACATGGTCGTCGCCGTCGAGAAAGTTGGCTGCGTAAGTCTTGCTGGACCACCGGTCCCACTCACTGGTGAAGACGCAGCGCCCGCCGATGCCTTCGAACCCCAGACGCATCCCGCCGATGCCGGCGAACAGGTCAATAAACCGGAACTTCCCTTCAGGTCGCGTGGCGAGCCGTGCCTCCGCCAGGGCGCGAACCCGATCAGCCACCAGTTTGGGAACAGGCGCCTCGCCGGTCACGTAGCGGCCGACCTGTTTCCACGAATAGCCCAGCTCGTCCTGGACGGTTTCGGGAGTGATGCCGGACTGCTTCAGCCAGAGGGCAAAGGGTTTCTCGGTGCTCATGTCGGCCGAATCTCATAACTGGGAGTCCTGAGGACGGGATGGCACGGTCACACCCAGCCTGCAAGGCAGATGTTCCGGTTTTGTTTACGCGCGAGCCCCGGACCGGCAGGTCACCAGCAGCGCCTGGGTGGGTATCAGCTGGTGAATACGGCGCCGGTCCGGACCGGCGATCGTGCACAGCTTTCGGCGCAGTATCCTGACACCGTCCGAATCGACGAGGATGATCGCGCGATCATTGATGGATCGGACGCAGCTCCAGTGCTCCATCCGCCCCGAAAGCCGGATCAGGACCGAGCCCGGACCTTCGGCCTCCACATGGTCGGACAGCTTGCGCCAGAAAAGATCAAGGCTTTCGGGCGACTTTCCGAACGCCCTGCGGCACTCCAGCTGCAGCCCCCGCATGTGCAAAAGCCAAACGTGAGCGTCACGTGTCATGGCCTGGAAGGTCCGGATCGTCGTACCGTCCGTGAGCGCGTCAGCCAAAAGCCCTCCGTCGGCCAGAACGCCGCAGAGCTGTCTGAAAAGCTCACTGCATTCCCAACGTCGAAGGCTGAAGCCGCGGGTGTGGGCCACAGCCTTGACGCTGTTAATCACAGCGTAGACACCGCACAGGCTGTCGAGACTGCCCTGTCTGTACATGCGCTCCCTTCCGAATGCGGCCTCAGCGGCCGTCAGGCCATGCGCCGGACCGCCGCTTCAGCATCCACAAAGACCGCATCGACGATCTCCCGCAGTTCCTGGGCCGGCAGCGCCCCCAGCGCCATGATCTCATTCCGCATTCGGATGCGGATGACGGCCGAGCGCATGATGGGCTGCATTGCTGCGCGGCCGTAGCGCTCGGCGGCGGCCAGCCACCCCTCGGCAAGAGCGAGGGCCAGCGTCCGGTTCGCTGCGATGGCGGGCCGCTCCAGGATCGCGACAAAGGCGTCCTCGGTCAGACCTTCTACGAGTCCCCAGCGCTCGCCGTGGCCTGTTCCACGGTCAAGGACCGTTCCGCGCATCCACAGGCGCTGGAAGGTGTTGCGAACCCCGCCGTGATGACGATCGGGCGCCTCTGCGTATCGCCACAGGGTAATCGGCCGAAACAGATAGGCGGCCATGAAGGCCCATACGTCATCGCGATGCGCTTCACCCGACGGCAGGATCGGCACCTGCGCCAGATGCCGGGCGCAGGCGGCATCGAACGCAGCACGTGCCGCGACTGTCGTGGCAATTGGGTAGCCCGCCTCCCGCGCGACCTTTTCCACGCCCTCCTTGAGGACGACGAGGTCTGCGCCGTGCAGCCGGCTTCCGCCTACCGCGCCATAGGTGATGGCGTCAGGCAGGTCGATGACCCCCGCAGCGCTGGCGGATCCCGGAGTGCCGGACAGGAGCTGGTCCACGGCCGCGGCGCTTAGCCGGGGAAGAAGGGTGACCGCCATCGTCAGAGCCTCACACTGGCGAGAATGGCGGACCGGAACTCGCCGGGCCGGTTCTCAAGCGCGGTCTTCGCTGCGGCGACGTCCGGGAAAGCCTGCTCAAGCCAGTGCGCCACCCGACCGGCGACGGAAGCCGGTTCAGCGCTGTCGAAATCCTCATGCCAACCCGCCCTCAGCGCGGCTTCGCACATCTGCGACACGACATCACCCATGAGCGCCTGAAGCGTCAGTTCGTCTCCTTCCTGAACGCGCTCCACGAAATCCTCCTCGTCGGCGTTGAGGTAGAGGCGTGCGGCGCCGTGGAAGTCGCGCCCCGGACTGGCGGGGCTCCAGGAGAGCATCCAGGGCGCGGCTTCATGTGGGCGACCGGCGAACACGGTGGAGAAGCTTATGACCTCCATGGGGAATCGTGGATCATCACCCTCGATCCGGGTGACGCACCGCTCATCCCACAGACGGGACGCCGCACGCCGGGGCGCGAGAGGATCGCCCGGCTCCAGGGCGGATGCCAGCAGGACAGAGGTCCTCAGGCTGAGCTGCGCCGACAGTCGGGAGGGATCAACGTGGATGGCGATCGCGCAAGGCTCTCCGGGTTCCAGGGAAAGGCGCGTCTGCCGCACGACTTCCCGGGGCAGGTCGCCCGGCCCCGTGCCGACTTCGATCAGGACCTCCAGCGTGTAAGGTTCGTCAGCGAGCCCAAGTTCGGCTGCGGCCTTCAGGTGGTCAAGCGTGATGACCCGTTCGAGACTGACGGCACTGGCGTAATCCCAGTCAGGCGTGATCTCCCCGAGGGGAGCTGGCGACTGGTTACCCACGGTGATCATCCAGGGTCGGGCGACGATGGCCGCGTCCAGTCGGTTGAAGGGCGCAGCGGTCCGGCGGCTCATGCGGATTCCGCCGGAAGCAGGGAGGCCCTGAGGCCCACGGCGCAGTCATCCGGCACGGAGACGCGAACGGTGAGTTCGCCTTCGAAATCCCCGATGTCCACCAGCGGCTGGACCTGGAAGATGTCGTCGCCGTCGCCGTCAACCTCGATGACGACAGGCGGGCTGACGACGTCCAGTCCGGCAGCCGCCACGCCGCCGCCATCCATCGAGATCGTGGGGGTGAGGTCCAGCCGGGTCAGGGCTCCGCGGCCCAGGACGGTGAGGGTGAACAGGGCGGTGCGTTCGCCCTCGAACATCTCCAGCCGCTGAAACGTCGGCTGGCTGACGCGGCGGCGTCCTGACGGCCCGCCGCCGCCGCCGCCACCGCCCCGTGTTGGCCCGCCGGCGCCGACGCCTGCGAGGAAGGCGCCGAGCATGCCGGCGACCGCCGCGACCGACCCTGTCGATCCTTCGCTCCCGCCCGAGGCCGCCCCCGGAGCGGCGACTTCGCTGGCCGCCTCCTTCAGTCGGGCAAGAGCCATTCTCACCCAGGTCCGCGCCGGCCCCTTCGGCAGGGCGGATGGATCCCAGACGTCGTGGGCGGCGGGCTCAGAGCTTGCGAAAGCCTCCTCGACCTCCTTGTCGTCGCTGGTCACGAAGACACCGGCCCATTCGGTCCGCTCGTCCGCAAGCACAGGCCCATCCATGTAGCAGACAACCATTTCCGCCGGACGCATGAGAGCGATGCACGACGATCGTTTTGGCAGGAGACCTTCGGCACGGAACGCCGGCAGGCGATCGGCGCGCACGCCCCGGCTGATCGCCAGGCGTCCGAGGAAGGTCTGGGGTCGGTAGCTTCTGATTTCACGCCCCTTCCCGTCCCGGATCTCGTTCATGGCCCGCGCGAAGAGGTCGAGCGGCGGGCAGTCTTCAGGCCTTGGAGTTTCGAGGGTTACGCCCTCGACCTCCACGGTCAGGTGAATGCGCCGGTGCTCTGGCGTCGTGCCGAGCATGCGCGGCCAGAAGTTCCAGAGCACCCGCTCCAGGATGTGGACGCCGATGTCTGACACATCCGCTGATCCTGCACTGCCTTCAGTCCCGTCCTGATCCACGACGTCCAGCCGCAGGTCGGGGTCAAGGATCAGGATCGAAGTTCCCGTCGCGCCAGCCATGGTCCGCAGAGGAGCTCCGAGGGCTTCGGAGAGCGCCGCTGCCGCGTCGCCTGTCTGCGGCTCGCCAACTTTTCCGGCGTCGTCCGCCGCTCCCTGCACGCCCCACCAGTGCCGCCCGGTGTAGCGGCTCAGGAAACCGTTGCCCTCATCACGCTCGCCGGATTCGCCCAGATGGCAGGCCATCAGTCGCCGGGCATCCGCCCCTGCGCCGGGATCCTCGGCCAAGGTGTCGACAAGGACCGTGGAACACCGGCTCGTCCGGTAAAGGGACGCCTTGCCAAATCCATAGGTGCCGCCGCCAAGATCAGTGTTCCGGCGCGTGCCGACGTTGCGCATGAAGTCGATGAAGTCGGTCCGGTCGACACCGGCCGGGATCCGGTCAGCCCGCGTGGGACCGCCGAGACCGGTCGTCCCGAAGTCGCAGATCTCGAGCACGCGAGGGGTCTCTGCGTCGAGGAAGGCCGTAAGCGCGTCTGCGGAACTGCTGATGAAAGGCAGCTCGGCCAGCACCTGATTGCGCAGCACCGCAAGCTGATCGGGCGTCAGCGTGCGAAGCCGGATCAGGATTTTTGGCCCTTTTCCGAGCTTGGCGGCGTCACAGCTGTTCTGGATCGCTTCGCGCAGCACAAGCTGCAGCCCGTCCAGACGCGGAGCTCCGAGGAGCCGTTCAAACCCTCCGTCGCCCATGTTGCCGGTCGGCGCGTAGGGCTCTGAAAACAGACCAAGACGCGTCATGGGAGGGAGGCCGCCAGTCGCGCTTCCTGCGCCTGCATCTCCGCCTCATCAACCCTGAAGGCATCCGCTACGGCCGGGTCCAGCTCATAGGACAGGCCCTGAATGCCGGCAGGTATGACGCCTGCTGTAAAGGCGGAGGCGACAATCCTCGGGAAGCCCGGCTCGACTGTCCAGGCGTCGATGGCCTCGCAGTTGAACGAAATGCGGTTCCAGTCTTCGTCATCCGGATCATGGCATCCAAGGGCGACGAGCCCGCTTCGCAATCCAGCTGAACGTCCGGAATGATGTTCGATGTCGGCCACAAGCGAGGATACGGTCGCGCCACCCTGGGTGCGCTCCAGCGCGACGCGCCAGAGCTGCAGGGTTCCACCGACTGGCGCCTCCAGCTGGTCGGCGGACGAGATGGTGACCCGCCCCGCCGTGCGGCTCGAGGACTTCACCTCGATGGCGTGTGATCCGCCGCGGAAGTCATGGCGCTCGGGAACGGGTCCGAACCAGAGCGCGGGCGCGCCGGAATGACGCGCTGTGAGCCGTCGAAGGACAATAAGCTCGGCGACAAGGCCGCGAATGATGCGGTCATCCACCGCATCGGCTTCGCGGCTGGCGAACAGGGCACCCAGATCATTGATCGCAGTGACCAGCGCATCTTTTGCTGGCTCCCCACTGACGACGCGGGTCAGCACCGCCTCCACCAGATCCGCGAACGCCCGGTCGAGCAGCGGGTCAACGCAGGTCACGACCAGATAGGCGCGACGCTGTCCTGCACCGGTCAGTGATGCGGCGCCGACTTCCAGGGCGGGTGGCGTGTCTAGGGCCGGCCGTCGCGTGCCCGCCGCCACGGGAAGGAGCAACTGGGCTTGCCCCCGCTCGTTCAGCGCAAGCGCGGTCAGGCCATGACCCGTGCCGATTGTCAGCGTGCTCACCGGCAGCCCGTCAGAAGTGGCGACGGCGCCGCTACGCAGGGAGGTCCAGCGGGCGTGGATCTCGTTGACCAGACTAGACATCGGCAGTCTCTTCGAGACCGGCGGCTTCTACCGCTTCCATGTCTTCCTGCTCCATCGCCTCGAGTTCCTCGGCGGATGGGGGCGCCAGCTCGACGCTGACGAGGTCGCCGCCGTGATCCTTGGAAAGGGGCATCACAAGCCCCAGGCCAATAATGTCGTGGACGGCGTCCATGGCGACCCGCGCCGTGCTTCCGTTTTTCGCCGGGGAGGCCCGGTCGATCGGGTAAAGAAGGAGAAGCGGACGCTCGCCCAGCGCTTCCCGACGTTCCGTTTTGAGCGCCTCCCAGTCGCCGTCACCGGCGTCTCCGGGGACATCAAAGGCAATGTCGGGACGCGACATGAGGCCCTTGATGTCGGCCAGCGCGTCGACACCCTTGAGCCGGGAGCGCCTGACCATGCTCACCGGGCCCAGATCCCCGAGGGGCTCGGCCGACGGCGTTCCGTCGAGCGCGGTGACGACCCCGACATTCCAGTGCTGTAGGGCCGGGTGATCCTGCTCCAGGAACTGCAGAAGAAGTCCGGTATCAAGATCTTGATGGGTCGGATCGATGCGATAGTCCCGGATGAACCGGATCACGGCGCTGCGCGGAACGTCGCGGAAGAGCAGGCGGGTGAAGCTGGCGTCGCGGCTGCCTTCCGCGCCTGCAGCCTCGACCAGCCGGCCGGCGGCCTTCCAGTTGGCTTCGAGCAGCTCCGCGTTGTTGCGGGCGAAGCGGATGGTCTGGAGATGTCTGCCCCAGTAGCCGATGCTGACACGACGGGCGTGCCGCATCTTGTTCCTCGCTACGATGGCCATTCCCGGTATCCTCCGGATCCGAACGGCGAAGTCCATGGGGGTCACCAGAGGCCTGCGACTGTAGCTGCCGATGTCCTCGCGGATCTCTGCTTCAACGGCGGCGAGAGACTGGAAGCGCACGCGCAGCGCTTCCGGCATCCAGAGCCGCGGCAGGTCCTCATAGCCATTCCGGTAGCCAAACCACCGCCCCATCTGAAGGAGGGTGTCGTACTGATTGGACGTCCGAAGGAAGTAACTGACGCAGAGGCCTTCGAGGGTCAGTCCCCGTGCCAGGATGCTGCCGCCCACCACGATGTAGGTGACCGGCCCTGAGGTGTAGTCGATCCGGTCATCGCTGGCGCCGTTTTCGACCGGCACGTGCAGGGCTCCCAGGACCGCGGGCACGAAGCTGCTGATCTGGCTGAAGCTCTCGGCGCCGCCAGAGCGGGCGACGCGCCCGGCCTCCTCGTTCCAGACCTGTTCAAGCGCCGTCCAGACGGCGCCCGTCCCGTTCACCAGCGCCTTGCGGTTCTCGTCCAGCCAGGCCTCGATCAGTGCGGCGACCCTTTCATGCATGACGATCGCCGACGATGTGTGGACCAGCATCGACATGTGTTCCTGCTCCTGACCTCTCGCCCGCCGGGCAGCGCAGGATGCGATGAAGTACAGGATCGCCTTCTCGAGGCTTGCGGTCATCTCAACCACAAAAGTGGCCTGGGCCTTCTGACTGGGCGCCTGAAGCCTGGCTTCCTCGTCGGCCGTCACCTCGCGCACGACATCCATGCCGTCCTCGTCCGGCTGCGGGTTCGCCGGATCGACCGGCGTGCGCCCGAACAGCTTCTGGGTCCCGAAATAACCATCGGGCAGCGGCAGGGCAGTGATGAAGTCCCGCGGATAGAGATCGTCCAGTGTGTCGGTCTGGTCGGCGTAGGGATTGATCAGGACATTGGCGAAGGGCGTGGCGGTGTAGCCGACGTAGGACACCGACGGCAGCGCCTTCAGGATCAAACGGATCTGTTCATTGATCCGGGACATGTCCATTTCCCGCGAGGCGGAGTTCACCGTCGCCTGGTCACATTCGTCATCGATCAGCAGAACCTTCAGCCGGCGCATGTCCGATGCAGGCGTTTTGGCGATCACCTTCAGCAGGCGTTCGAGCGGTGCGACGTTCTTCTTCATCACGGCGATCTGGGCGCGGTCCATGCCCATCAGGTGGCCCTGCGCCGGGATCTGGAACTCCCCCTTGATGTCCGTGGTCGTCAGCAGATGCCACAGGGTGGGATGGCGTTTGACGATGTCCGCCTCGAGCCGGCGCTGGGTCTGCTGACGCAGTTTGTCGGTCAGGCCGGCGAAGACGAGGATCAGACTGTAGCCGCGATCGACCGCCTTGGAGATCACCGCCGTCATATTGGCGGTCTTGCCAGACTGTACATATCCGACGACGAGACCGCGCGACGAGAAGGTTTGCTGCCGCGGATTTTCCAGCAGCGAGACCACCTCGCTCGACGCTTCGTCAATGACATCGACGGTATCTTCGTCCCAGCCCTTCGCCCCGGTCAGATAGGTCTTGAGCGCGCTCCAGTGGTGATCGCCCGGCTGGGGTCCGTGATACCACTCCGGCCGCTCGCGCAGGATCGAATTGCGGCGGAGAATGGTGATCCGGAACTCCTGCTTCAGAAGCTCTGCGGCCTCCGCAAGATCCGCCCACGCCGGTGTGTCGGGCGGCAACACCCCTTCCAGACTTCTGCGCACCGAGAGCACGGCTGCGTCGATATCCCCGGTCCCGGGCAGGGCATCCCGGACAAGTTTCAGGAAGTGAAGGGCCTGAGCAGACGGCAAGATGGTTTCTCCGTGAGAACAGGGTTCTGCTTGAACTGATTCGCAGCGGTCGAGAGGAGAAGGCGAACTGGCTGGGGCCGTCCCGCACCGGTTGCAGGCGACCAGCCGGCAAAAGCGTCCCGCACGAAGTCGAACAGGAGGATCGACTCCGGTCGGAGTGCGATCATAGACTGCGACGCGGCGGGCTCCGGAACGGATAGGCCCCGATCCTGAGCCGGGGGACGCATGGCGTCGGCGACGACCAGGGCTGAAGCGTCCGGCTTCCGTACAGAAGTTCCAGGCCCGCCCCCTTCCTCGTCAACGCACCAAACGGCTTAAGGAGTCTCCGGGTCGATGAGACCAGTGCGAACCGCAAAGGCGACGGCCTCGATCCGGGTCCTGACACGGAGTTTGGCGCAGGTCTTCTCGATGTAGCTGTCCACAGTCCTCGGTGACAGACCGACGATCTGGCCAATGTCGGCGGAGCTCTTGCCCCGACTGACCCACAACAGGCATTCGGATTCGCGCGGGCTCAACGGCGCCGGGTCACGGGGCTGGGGTGAGGTTCCGCATTCCATGAAAGCTCCTTGGGTGTTCATGATTCACGTTGGGCGGGAATCGCGGTTTCTGGCAACGACAGTGAATTGCGGAGCGCCCGCCAAAAACTTGCGGAGCGGGAGCGATGCGGGTTGCGACCGGGTGCGGCTTGCACATGCAGCCCCTTTGATTCATGCTTCCGTCGCCGACGCCTGCGTTGGTGGGGCCTGGAATCCCCTGTGCGACATCAAATCATCGACGACCCCGTGCGTGGCGCGGATGTCGGTTACCGACGCCTGAGGGGGCGTGTGCTGACGCGCGCGTATCCGCTCGCGCCGTCTCGCCCGGATTCCGGACCTCTTTTGAAGAGGCCGGAGAGCCGTGGTGGCAGACACGAAACAGCTGGGGGTGGAGGGGCAGGACGGTTTGAACCGTCTGTACCGTCAGTACGCCGTCTGGCTGCGGCGACGCCTGCGCGCGCGGATCGGCGCCGATGCGGCGGCCGATGTCGTCCAGGAAACCTACATCCGGGCCGCGCCGTACGCGCTCGCCGACATCCGGCACCCGAAGGCCTTTCTCCTGCGGATCGCCATGAATCTGTTGCGCGACGAGAGCCGTCGGCAGGGCCGGCACCAGCGTTATACCGAAACCACGGCGGCCCCGGAGAGCGAGGCCGCGTCGCAGATTGACGCGCTGCTGCTATCGGAGATGATCCGTTCGATGCCGGCGCTCTACCGGAACGTCTTCGTTCTCAACCGCTTTGGCGGTATGACCTATCCCGAGATCGCCCGGACGCTCGACATCAGCGTAAAGACCGTGGAGTGGCGGATGGCCCGGGCGCTCGAGTACTGCGCGTCTCGGCTGGACCTTTAGGCAGGACGGATGACGATCGAGGCGGATGCCGACATCAGGCGCAAGGAAGCCGTCGAGTGGTTCGCTCGGCTCAATCAGCGCAAGGTCACGACGGCCGACGTGCGCGGTTTCAGCGACTGGCGACGCGACCCCGAAAACGCGCGAGCCTTCCAGAAGGTTGAGACGATGTGGGAGGCGGCGGGCGCCCTCGCCGGCAATCCCGACATGGCCGCCCTGACGGCCGAGGCGGTTCGCAGCGGCAAGGGGCGCAGACGGGCGACATCCGGCCTCCTCGTTCCACTAGGCGTGGCGGGGGCGGTGGCGGTCTGCGTGGTCAGCCTCGTCTGGTTTCAGCAACGCCCAGCATCCTACACGACGGAGATTGGCGAGCAGCGAACCGTCCAGCTGGACGACGGCTCGCGGATCGTTCTCGATACAAACTCGGCCGTCGCGGTCCGATACACGCGGGAAAGCCGCTCGGTCACCCTGACGTCCGGCCAGGCCATGTTCGAGGTCGAAGGCGATCCCCAGCGTCCTTTCATCGTGGCGGCGGGCGACACCCGTGTCACCGCCCTGGGTACGAGGTTCGACGTCCGTCGATCCGGGTCCGGGGCGCGTGTCATTCTCGTCTATGGTCGCGTGGCCGTTCGGCAGGAGGTGGCGCGTCCTTCCGGGTGGTCCCTCGAGCCGGGCCAGCAGGTGACCACATCGGCCGACAAGCCACGCGTGATCGCGGCCAACGTCCCCGCCGCGACCAGCTGGACGGTGGGACGGCTAACCTTCGAGAGCACGCCCATCTCGGTCGCCGTCGCGGAAGTGAACCGTTACAGCCGCGAGCCGATCGAACTGCGCGACCCCCGAATCTCTGAAATCCGGGTCAGCGGTGTCTTCAACGCAGGGGACATCGACGGATTCGTCGCCGCACTGACAGATCTCTATCCGCTTGAGGCGACCCGAAGCCCCGACGGTCGTATCGTCCTAGCTGGCGGCACCTGAAAAAATAATCTGCCCCCGGACTTAGGGGAAAGCCCGCGACCCAACGTCTCCTCCCCGCCCCGCAAGTTCGCGGGTAACTAACGGGGGAAACCATGGGCCACGGATACACTTCAACCGCGCTTGCCGCGCTGATGATGGCAGTCACGACGCCGGTCATCGCACAGTCGCCGGACAGCGTCCGGCGGTTCGACATCGCTGCCGGGCCGCTCGAACGCACCCTGCCCGCCTTCGGTCGCCAAAGCGGGCTTCAGATTCTGTATCCGAGTGCGCTTGTCGCCGGTCGCCAGTCCCCGGCCGTCAGCGGGGACTACACGCCGGAGGCAGCTCTCCAGCTGATCCTTCGGGAATCCGGGCTGACCTACCGGCAGAGCCGTCCCACAGTCTTCGTTCTCGTCGATCCTTCGTCCCGCGCCGATACCGGTCCGACGACCGAACTGGATGAGGTGGTGGTCACCGGCACCTATCTGCGCGGCGCCGACAGTCCCTCGCCTGTGACGATCGTCACCCAGGCGGATGTCGACCGGCAGGGGCGCGGCACAGTCGCCGAAACCCTGGCGGCCATGCCTCAGAACTTCACCGGCGCGGCCCATGAAGGATCGACCAACACCGGAGCCGATCGCTCGGGGCGCAATGTCGGCTCTGCAACCGGCGTCAACCTTCGCGGTCTCGGTGCGGATGCGACCCTGGTCCTCGTCAACGGCCGGCGGGTCGCGGGAACCGGGAACGCTGGAGACTTCGCCGATATCTCGAACATACCGTCCAGCGCCATCTCCCGAGCGGACGTGCTTCTCGACGGCGCATCGGCGCTCTACGGCGCGGACGCCGTAGGCGGTGTCGTCAACATCATCCTGAAGTCCCGCTTTGAAGGCGCCGAGACCCGTGTCCGGGTCGGCGGAACCAGTGACGGCGGAGCGGAGGAAATCCTCTTCTCTCATGCCGGGGGGCTTAGCTGGGGGAGCGGGAGCGTGGTGGCCGCCTACGAGTATCACGAACGCGGCGAGCTCAGGGGGGCAGACCGGGACGCGACTTCTGACGCCGATCTGCGGCGGTTCGGCGGGACCGATCACCGGCCCGTCATGGCTTCGCCCGGAAACATCGTCCGCCTCGATGTGGCCACGGCGACTTATGTGCCCCTTTTCGCAATCCCGGCCGGACAGGACGGTGTCGGCCTCACCCCCGGAGACTTTATCCCAGGTCAGGTAAACCGCACCAACCAGCTCGAAGGTCAGTGGTTCCTGCCACGGCAGGAGCGCCAGAGCCTCTTTCTGGCCGCCCGACAGGACCTCCCCGCCGGATTCAGCGTCGACGGAGATATCCGCTACACCCAACGTGACTTCTTCCTGAGCACGAGTGCAGACGCGGGAACGCTGACTGTCACGCGCGCCAACCCGTATTTCGTCTCGCCGAACGGCTCGGCCTCCCATGACATCGCCTACTCCTGGATCAACGACCTCGGACCAGGTCGCTCGGATGGCACCTCGACGAGTTTGGGCGGCGCGCTTGGCGTCTCCGGCGAACTGGTCGGATGGAACATTTCCGCCTACGCCAGTGGTGCGGAGGAAACGACTGGCCGTCGTCTTTCGAACCGGGTCCAGACCACATTCCTCCAGGAGGCTCTGGGAGCTCGGGCTGACATCCCCACCACGTCTTTCACGACAGCGGCAGACGGCTTCTTCAACCCCTTCGGTGGCCCGGCCGCGAACTCGGCGGCGATCCTTGCGCACATTGGCTCCGGCTACACCGACACCGAATGGGTGAGCACGGTCGCCTCGTTCAACGTCAAGGTTGATGGCACAATCCTTGATCTTCCCGGCGGTCCGTTGCGGGCCGCATTCGGCCTGGACTTCCGCGCTGAGCAGTTCGAGACGGGGGGCGAAAGCTTTCTGTCAGGCACCGCGCCTCGCGTGACCGCGCCGGTGTCCTACGAACGGGATGTATCGTCGGCCTTTGCCGAACTCCGGATCCCGTTCGTCGGTCCGGAGAACGCACGCGCCGGCATCGAGCGACTGGAGCTGTCACTGGCTGGCCGGGTGGAGGACCATGAGCGGGTCGGGAGCACAGGCAATCCCAAAGTCGGTTTGTTGTACGGCCCAACGTCCGATCTGCTGCTGCGCGCGTCGTGGGGTACGTCCTTTCGCGCGCCATCCCTGAGGGAGCTGCAGAGCACCTACCAGATCGGCCCGTCGTTCCTGAGCAGAGGTGGGGGGAACATCCTGACGCTCATCCAGTACGGCGGAAACCCCGACCTCCGACCGGAGACTGCGGAGTCCACCACGGCGGGCTTCGTCTGGACACCGGCGGCTTATGAAGGCCTCCGGCTCGAAGGAAGCTGGTTCAGGACGCGGTTCAACGACCGTATCGGCAATCCCATCATCCAGAATCTCGCCAATGCCCTGAACGATCCGTCCCTTGCGCCCTTCGTTCGAAATGTCTCGCCCACGACGTCCGCCGACGACCGGGCGCTCGTGCAGTCGCTGCTCGATCATCCCGGCAACTTCAATCCGACGGTCTTCCCGGCGACGTCGTACGGCGTGATCGTCGATAACCGCTTCGTCAACGCTGCAGGTGTCGATGTTGAAGGTCTGGACCTGTCGGCGCGTTACCGCTTCGAAGTGTCGGACTGGCAGGCAACGATCGACGGAACGGTCACTCATCTCCTGACCAATGACCGCAAGGTCACCACGGCCGCGCCGGTTGAAGACCTTCTCGGCGACCCGAACTTTCCGGCGCAATGGCGCGGTCGCGTCGGGACCCAATGGGTGCGGGGGCCGCTGAGCCTGGGATTGATCGCGAATTACGTTGGCGGGGGCCGTGACCCTCTGACGAACCGTCAGATCGACGACTGGACGACCTTCGACGGTCAGGTCCGCTACGACTTCGCGACAGATTGGGGCGAAGGGCTCTCCCTCGCCCTGAACATTCTGAATGTCGCCAACGCGGCGCCGCCATTCTACGATTCGCCCAACGGGGTCGGTTTCGACGGGGCCAATACGAACGCGCTCGGGCGGCAGATCTCGCTCCAGCTCACCAAGCGCTGGTGATCGATCATGCGCATCAAGCTGATCAGCGCGCTGAGCGCGCTTGCCCTGGCCTGCCCGTCGTCGGTGCTTTCGGAACCCCTGACGCTCGAAATCCTGCTCGGCCTTGAAACCTTCGGACGCATCGAGATTGACCCTTCCGGCTCCGTCGCCGTTTTTGAGGAGCGCCGCTCGAGAGGCGATCTTCCGCGCTACGACCTGCAGCCCGAGGGCGCTGTCCGGTACGCGAGAATTTACCGGTTCAACACTGAGGCCCCATCGGAGATCCGCCCTCTTCTGCCGATGGAAGACGACGCGGGCTACACCATGGGGCCATTCTCCGCGGACGGTTCCCGGCTGGTTGTCTTTCGCCTTCAGGACCTGGCGTTCCGGCTCGGAATTGTGGACCTGCGGGCTGGCACCGTCGCCTGGAGCGATCTTTCGCCTGAGAGCGGTGCATGGGGGCGATCGGTCCAATGGATTTCGGACAACGAGCTTCTCGTACTCGGCATGCCGGACGGCGCCTTGCCGCCCCGTCTCGCGATGCAGAACGCCACCCAGACCCGCCTCCCTGGTCTCTGGGCGCAAGCCGCTCGAGGAGAGCCCGCCTTCGTCTCGGTCGGACAGGGCGCCTCGGCGGAGGTCCGCGAGACCCGCATCCTGTGGCGAGTGAACGCCGACACGGGGGATGCAGTCGTTCTGACAAAGGGCGAGTTCCTGGATTTCGAAGCGTCGCCGGACGGAAGCCAGGTTGCTGTGCTGAGAGACGGTCCCTTGGCGCCTCCCCCCGGGCTGGACATGTCGACCGAGCTTCGCAGGGCGCGTTCATTGCGTCTTGTCGACACGCAGACGGGACTGTCAGTCGATCCGCCCGAGGCCGCAGACATTTCCACCAGCCTGCTCGGCTGGTCTGCGGATTCCTCGGCTCTTCTGGTGATGGACATCGGCGCAGCGCCCGCCCGTCTTCTCTCAGTCACCCCTTTGGGCGCGGTTCGGGATCGGACGCCGGCCGGGGTTACGCCTGATACGACAGTCGATGTCTTCGCAAGCCCCACGGCGCATGCCGCCTGGCTGGGCGACGGCGCCATCGTTCGCGGAAGACGAAACGGACAATTGGGCTGGTGGGCTCAACAGGGGACGGAAGTCGCCGCTGTCAGAAGTCTGAGTGAGGGCGGCCGGGTGTTAGCACAGGGTCAAGAGGCTGCTCTTCTCGAAGATCGCGGCCGTATTCTTCGCCTTCGACCCGATTTGTCATCGGAAGACCTCGGCCCGACAGGCAGCCTGTCACGCCCTTTGGGGATCTTCGGACATCGGCGCGCGACAGATCCAATGGGCGCCGACCAGGCGGAGGTCATTGCAGAAGGCGGCCGTCTGTGTCGCGTCTTCGCGGACGCCCAACCCTCACCGTCCACGTGCGTCGCCGCGTCGCCCGGCGCCAGCATCAATTGGGACCGCCAGATCAGTGTCGGCATTGGACGGGAAGGCCGCGCCCTCGACCGTCTTGAAATCCGCAGAGATGCAGGATCGGAGATCATTCGACGTCTCAATCCGGAGCTGGAGAATGTATATGTTCCGGAGCCCCACCTGATCACGGGCCCGACCGGAGCGCGAGGCTGGCTTTATCTGCCCGAGACCGCGACGGGCGAGCCCCCGCCGGTGATCGTCATTCCCTACCCGGGCAAGGCCTACCCCACCGCCCCTCGGGCCATGAGTCCCCAGGCGGTCCAGATGACACTGAATGGGGGGCTACTGGTCGCAGCGGGCTATGCGGTGATCTATCCGGATCTGCCCACGAACGCCGAACCGTCGGCCGGCCTCGCGGAGCGGATCCTGGCCGTCGTCGATGCGGCCGCCACGGATCGCTTGATCGATGGCGATCGTATTGGCCTCTGGGGCCACAGCTTCGGAGCATGGTCAGTCGTGATGAGCGCCGCGCAGTCCTCACGTTTCAAGGCGGTCGTTGCAGTCAATGGCCCCTACAATCTGCCGCTCTTTCTCGCCGGCATGTCTCCGCACCAGAGGATGCAGGGTGGAAACACCATCGACGCTATCGGGGGTGCGCGGTGGCTTGAGACCGGCCAGGCCGGGATGGTCCAGGCCTACTGGAGTGATCCAGAGCGTTACAGACGGGGCAGCCCTTTTGAACACGCCGACCGGATCACAGCGCCTATCCTCCTGTTCCATGGTGAAATGGACATCGCGCCCGTACAGGCAGAGCAAATGTATGCCGCACTTGTGCGTCTCCAGCGACCGGCAGCCCTGACCTACCTGTTCGGTGAGGATCACAGCATCCACAATCCGGGCAACGCCCGGATCTACTATGAGCAGCTGACCGCCTGGTTCGACCGGTACCTCAAACCCGAGACGACGCGATCCGGGCCTGCCATCGCCGCAGCCACGCTTCCGTCAACGCCAGAGTGAGCAATCGCGAGAACCCGCCTCGCCAGACCAGAGCCTCGCGCGTCATTTCGTCCGCGAGACCCTGCGGCAGGAGTCCCGCACCGGCCAGCTCGCCGTCGAGCAGGTAGTTTCGGAGGAAGTCGAGGTTCCGGGCTACGGCTTCACCATAGAAGGTGCCCAGCTCTCCCTTGGATCGCCGGTTGAAGATGGAGGGCGGGATAACGTCGGCGTAGGCGGCTCGCGCCGCGTAACGGTCTCGCCCACCCCACGTGAGATCAACCGAGGACCAGGCCAGACCGGCCTCCATGACCGGTTGGCTCAGGAGGGGATTGACGCATGGCCCGTGCCGGCTACGCACGGCGCCTCCCTGATAGGCTTGGCCCTTGACCAGCCCCAGTATCTGCATCGCCTTCGCGGGGGGCACGCCCTTGAGGTCGTCGAGCCAAGGGTGTTTCCGGTCACTCATCAGTGTGTGATGGGCTCGGCGGGCCCTGAGCCAGGTCTTCGGCCACAGCGACTGGCCCGTCCAGCGCGCCGCGCCATGGAGAACTTCCGCACGCGCTCGCAGACCCCTCTCCTGCACTTCGTCGAACGCGATCAGGAAGGTCGGCATCTGAAAGAAGACCACGTCGCCACCCTGCCCCGTTAGAGAGCCCCAGGCGCCCGAACTCTGCACCCTGGCCGCAATGTCATCGTTGTAGTCGGTGTCGAGGTCGTTGACCGGTGGCCGAAAACTGTCGGCCGACTCCGCGAGGCGGGGCGCCGAAAGCGTCAATCCATCCCGTCTCACCTCCGTGAGCCGGTAGCCGTATCGCTCGACCACAGGGCGCGCGAACTCGCGTTCGTCTCCTTCCGGGTCGTCCACGAAATGATTGACCCAGTGCGTGACCCGGGCCCGCTGGTGATCACTGAGCGCGCCTGCCACGATCGCCGAGTCCAGCCCACCGCTGACTTCTGCGACCCAGTTTCGGTCCCCCGCCAGTGCTTGCACCGCCCGATCGACCACCTCGCGAAGATCTGGTCGACGCCGATCCCGCGCGGTCCGGTAGACTTCGGATGGACGCCAGATTTGTCGGGACCGGACACCGGCTGGACCGATGCTGAGCAGTGCGCCGGAGGCCACCGGCGTGAACCCTGACAAAGCCAGTTCGTGGCGATAGCCGCCGCTCCTTCGCATGAGCCCTTTCACCGAGCCCCAGTCGATGGCGAGGTCATCAGGCATAAGACAGTTCAGGGCGGGCGGGGCGTTCGGCGCGATTACGCTCACGCCGTCCTTTCGCCAGGTCACCGCCTCGACGGCTCCGGATGGATCGCGCAGGATCGCTACATCGCCTGAGGTCCGACGAATGAGCACGTAGCGGCCCCAGCAGGAGGACACGATGTCCGTCGCGCGGTCTGCGTCGAGAGCGCGGCAGGCCATGACGCCCCTCTCGGCGGTCGAGAGCGGTCGCCCGGCGTGATCAAACATCTCGCCGATGATGGCGCCGTGGCCGTCGAGAGCCGCCACAATATCAAGCCTGGAGGTAGAGGGCGCATAGACCGCGATGAAGGGGTCGGCCACGCGGCGGCTCCACCCTGCCCCGGCGAGGCGGCGAGCGTTGGACCGGGACAGCGCCTCCAGCGCTGCGGCATTGTCCCCCACCAGAACGACATAGGCGTCCGCGGTCATGGTCAGATCGCCATGATGGGACGGTATATCGTCAGGGTATCCGGAGCCTGGCTCACGCAATGCTCGCCCACCTGGAGCCAGCAGTGCGCAAGGAACGGCCACACCCTGACGCCGAAGACCCACTCTGCATCCAGGTCTGCAGCGTTCAGGAACCGAAGCAGGAGTTCAGCCTGAAACAGGCAGGCGCCGACGGCCGGCGCATAGGGAAGCATCTGACGAAACAGGCCGACGCGCGAAGAGAGGGCCATGAGGTCATCCCGACGGCCACGTCGCCCGGAGACCTGGCGTGAGAGATCCTGAAGCGTCGGCTTGCGTCGCACCGTGTCTGCCCAAAGGATGGCGAATGTGGCCATGTCCCCGGCAGTGGGTCTGCCAACCGGCGCCTCCGGAAGTCGTCGAAGCGGAACTGACGGCGGCGGCAGGCGATGACGTTGCGTCCGGCCCGACTGGAGAAGCTCGCCGGCGGCCAGATCCAGCATCAGATCCATCGGTGCCTGCAGGTTCCCTCCCTCGACACGCACGTCGCCGCACTCCGGGACGAGAAGATAACCGTCCGTCGCCAGATCGAGCAGGACCAGATCCGACCCTACCTTCACCGCGTGAACCGCCTCGTCGAGCTCTCCGCGCTCGAGATGATCCTGGAATGGATTTGAGATGGCGGTCTGCATGTGGTTGTCCCGAACGAGATCTGACTGTCATTGGGCTTCGCGGGAGGGGGGCAGATCGGGCCGTCAACGATGACGGCCCGTCCGTAGTCAGCCGACCGGCATGTCCCACTTCATGTGGGAGTTGAGCTCGACCAGCTCGCCGTCCAATGCGGCGCGTGTCAGGCGTCGCGCGTGACCCAGCCGCAGCACTCGGTTGGTGGCTTTCATCGCCATTCTCCGTGTTGTCGTGACACCCCTCATGTTCGACGCCTCGTTCGGGGCATTCCGGGCGTCCGGGCCGCCCTCGCGGACGGCCCTCTCCGTCAGGCGCCCGGCGTGATGTCGTAGCGCTCGATGCCGTTCAGTTCGACGAACTCGCCTTCGACGCCAGCGCGGGTGAGCTGGCGAGCGGCGCCCAGGCGAACGAGGCGCGAGATGCTCTTGGTGGTCATAGTCGTCTCCTCTTTCTGAAGGTCGACAGAAGGTCGACGACGGACCATCAGCGCCCGATCCCAAATCGATTCAAACGATATTGCGCGTATATTCCGAGTGGCCGGGATCGAGCCGGCGGACGCGGGCGGCCAGCATGCCGGCAGCGATCCGCCACCGCGCGTAGTAGGCGCCCAGACGATCGTCGCTCTCCGCGGCCGCTGGTTGCGCCGGCGCCTCGCCGAGGCGACGCAGGGGCGCCAGCCGGCTGCGGACGCGCAGGAGGCTCTCGATCAGCGGCTGGCTTTCGCAATGCGCCATGACATCGGCGATCCACAGTTCAATCGTCGGATCAGTCGCGTCGATCGGATCGGCCAGTCCGGTGTCCCGCGCAGCAAGTCTGACATGGATGGCTTCCAGGTCCAGAAGGCCGAGGATGTCCTCGAGCGGCGTTGGGCGGGTGAAGTAACCAAGGCCTCTGCGATCCTCGACAAGGCCCTCGCCGCAAAGCCGTGAAAGCGCTTCGCGAACAGGACTGGTGCTGAGGCTGAGCGAAGCGGCGATATCAGCCACCGACAGGTGTTGGCCCGGCGCGAGACCGCCCTCAATGGCCGTGCGCAGACTCGCCAGCGCCATGCCGAAGGGATCACGCTGTCTCACCAAGGCCTCGCAACGTTCGGCACAGGTCCCCGTAGACGGACGACCGGCGGATTCGGGGGCACGCACGCGGGAGAGTGGCGTCTATACTGGTCTCCGCAAGAATATTGCGTCATGGCCGCAGCTTTTATGCTGTTGATCTTTATAGGCTTTCATTTGACGCAGGTCTGAGGCATTTTTCAACCTGTAGGGGTGCAGAGGTACTGATCGCGTGTTGTGGATGACGGGGGCATAGATCGACAGATGGACTCCCGGCAGCGTTCATCCCCCAACGCCGTCCTCTCCTCGAGCCTGCGGCTGATCCGAAGCCATCGGCGCATGCGTACGATCGACGTCGCCCAGGGAATGAACATGGCGCTCCGGTCCTACGAGCATTTCGAGTCCGGGGCGGGCCGTATCAACATCGAACGTATCCACCGCTTCGCCGAGGTGACCGACAGCGATCCACACGGGATCCTGGCCGCACTCGCGATCGGATCGCCCGCCTTCGCCTTGCGGTGCGCCGACAACAAACTGGCGACCATTATGGCCGTGGTGCTGCAGGAGTTTGACGAAGAAGCGGGCGACGCCATCATCGATCTCGATGCCCGCACCCTGATCAACACCTTCACCAAGACCCTGAAGGATCTGGCCGTCCAGTCCGTCCATCGCGACGCCGAGGCTGACGCCTGGCTCGAGGAGCGCCGGGCGAAGCTGATGCGGCCCGTGCGGGAAGACGGCAGCTGAGGTCGATCCGCTCCACCGTAGGCCTTCGGTCGTAAGGTTGCGGACTTTTCGCCGACCGGTTCCGCGCGGTTGGATGGTCCATGACCCGCGTCCCGATCCCCAAGGGCTCGACGTCCTCCCTCGTTGACGCCCTCTCGGACCGCCAGTTCGAATGCCTTTGCCTGGCGGCGTCCGGCCTCGCCTCCGCCGGCATAGCCGAGCGGATCGGCATATCCCCTCGCACGGTTGACGAGCATCTGGCCGCCGCCTGCGAGGCGCTCGGCGTTCGCACCCGCATCCAGGCGGTCGCGCGCCTCGCCATGGACGCCCGCGCCGCGGGGGAGCCCCGAATCTTCCTACCGTAGATCTCCGACGGAGCGCTCACGGGTCGCAGGGGGCGTCGCGCATCTGGTGAGGTGGAGCCTGCTCGCCGGAGGACCCGATGCTCGAACTCGCCGCCGTTCTCGCCCTTGCCCAGGCCTGCGCCCCCTCGGTGGCGCCTGAAACCCTGGCGGCGATCGCTCACGTCGAGAGCCGCTTCGACCCGCTTGCGATCGGAGTGAACCGCGGCGGACAGCGGCCACGACGCGCACGCGACGCGGCGGAAGCTTCGCGGGTCGCCCGGGAGTTGCTGGCCCGTGGCGCGAACATCGATCTCGGTCTGGCGCAGATCAACAGCAGCAACCTGTCCTGGCTGGGCCTGTCAGTCGAAGACGCGTTCGACCCGTGCCGCAATCTCGAAGCGGCCTCGACGGTCCTGAGAGCCGGTTATCGCGTCTCTGGCGACACAGCGGCTGACCGCCAGTCCGCGCTACGGATCGCCCTGTCCCGCTACAACACGGGCGACGCCGGCAGAGGCTTCCGGAACGGCTATGTCGGACGGGTCGAAGCGGCGTCCGTAACGCTGCGGCTGGCCGCGCCCCCAAGGCCACAGCCGCAGCCGACGCTCTTTGCCGTCGGTGCCCAGCCCGCCCCAGTTCCGTTCACGGTCGCGCCCTCGCCGGCCTGGGACATCTTCGGCCGCCCCGCCGCCGAACTCGTCGTCTTTTCAACCTCAGTCGAACGGTGAACCCGATGACCTCCAACGTGCATGCTCGCCGGCCGGCCCGGCATCTCGGGGCGCTCGTTTGCATCGCCCTCGCCACAACGGCCATCACGGCCCAGCCGGCCCTGGCGTCGGCGAACGTCGAGGGCCTGCTCCAGAACGTGGTGGACATGCTGACGGGCAACACCGCCCGACTGCTGGCGGTCCTGGCCGTCGTCGTCGTCGGCATCCTCTGGATGTTCGGTCTTTTCGACCTCAGACGCGCGGCGATTGTCGTCCTCGGGATCGTCGTGGTGTTCGGTGCGGCCGAGATCGTCAATCTGATCACCGGGGGCGCCTGATGCCGACCCCTGCGGCCATCACTCTTGGAACGGCGACCCTGGTGGTCGTGGCGCTCGGCCTGGCTCAGTTCCTTGGGCTGATTTCGCCGAAGCGGTTCGCCCAGCTGCTCGGCGGCGCGGCGTGCGGCCTCACCCTTGTCTGCACGGGCGTCTGGCTCGCCGATGGAGGCGGCCATGGGTGAGGAACGGCTGACCGAGGATCCCCTCTTCCTCGCCTGCACCCGCCCGGCGATGGTGATGGGCGTGCCGATGGAGGCGATGGGCGTCAACGTCATCGTCTCCGGCGTGGTCTTCCTGATCGGAGGAAGCCTGCTCTACCTGCTGGTCGCGCCCGCACTGCATCTGGTGTTCCGCGCCATCTGTCGTGCCGACCACAACGCCTTTCGTCTTCTCTTCGTTTACGTCGACACCAAGGGACGCAGCCGCAACGCCGCCCTGTGGGGCGGCAGTTCCGTTTCCCCTCTGCCGCTGGTGCGCCGTTACCGTCCTGCGGAGCTCATCCGTGGCTGACGACAGCATCTCCCCCGCCCGCCTGCGACGAGAAACCGAGGTCCGCTCCCAGCTTCCCTATGCCCGGCATTTGAACGACCATGTCGTCGCCCTCGACAGCGGCGCCCTGATGATGGTGTTTCAGGTCGGTGGCGCAAGCTTTGAGACGGCCGACGCCCGCGATCTCAACGACTGGCACGTCAAGCTGAACCAGGCTTGGCGCAATCTCGCAGACGACCGGCTCGCCGTCTGGCACCATATCGTCCGCCGGGAGGTCGCTGCCACGACCTCCGAGGGATACCGGTCGGCCTTCGCCGCCGGACTGGCCGCCGACTACGAGGCCCAGATGGCGGGCCGCCGCCTCTGGGTCAACGAGCTGTTCGTTATCCTCGTCCTGCATCCCGGACGAGACGGCGCAGACCGCGCCGCCGCCCTTATGCGACGGCTGCGTCAGGCGCGGCGCGATGATGGAGAGCTGATGACGGCCCAGGTCCGTCGGCTGGAAGAGGCCGGCCGTGACCTCGCCCAGTATCTCGACCGCTATTCGCCCCGGCGGCTGGGGCTCTTCGAGCGGGGAGGGCTTTGGTTCTCCGAGCCTCTCGAGATCATGGCCCTGATCCTCACAGGACGGCGTTCCCCCGCCCCTCTGGTTTTCGGCCATCTCGGCGCCGCCGCCTACACTGTCCGCGCGATCTTCGGACGCGAGACGCTGGAGTTGCGGGATACCGCGGGAGAACGGTTCGGCGGCATCCTCGCGATCAAGGAGTACCCGGCCACGACGCGCCCCGGCCTCTGGGACGCCCTGCTCAAGGCCCGGTTCGGCTTCGTGATGTCGCAGTCGTTCGCCTTCCTCTCCAAGCCGGCCGCGCGCGCCGTCATGGAGCGCAAGCAGAACCAGATGGTCTCGGCGAGGGACCGGGCCGGATCCCAGATCGCGGGCCTGTCGGAGGCGCTCGACGATCTCGTCAGCAACCGCTTCGTCATGGGCGAACACCAGGCGTCGATTGTGGTCCACGGCGACACGCCGGCCGATCTCGCCGATCATCTTTCGAAGGCGCGCGCCGTTCTGGCGGACTCTGGACTGGTGGTCGCCCGCGAAGATCTCGGCCTGGAAGCAGCCTTCTGGTCCCAGTTCCCCGGGGTATTTTCGAAACGGACGCGGCCGGCGGCGATCACATCCCGGAATTTCGCCGCTCTGGCGCCCCTGCACGCTCATCCGGTCGGCAAGGCGGAAGGCAATCACTGGGGACCGGCCGTCGCCCGGCTCAGAACCACGGCCGGTTCGCCGTTTCATTTCAACTTTCATGTCGGCGACCTCGGCCACACCTTCATCTGCGGCCCGTCGGGCTCAGGAAAGACGGTGGTCCAGAACTTCATGCTCGCGCAGCTCGAGCGGTTCGGAGCCCAGCAGCTGTTCATCGACAAGGATCGCGGCGCCGAGATTTTCGTCCGCGCGAGCGGCGGCGCCTATCTCGCCCTGCGCAACGGGGAGCCGACCGGTTTCGCCCCCTTCAAGGCGCTCACCCCTTCCGCCGGCAACCGGGCGTTCCTGATCCGGCTGATCCGGACCCTGGTGACGCGCCCGGATGAAACCCTGAGCGTGGCGCAGGCGCGGGCCATCGACGAGGGCGTCATCGCCCTCGAGGCCCTCCCCCGCGAGCGCCGCTCGATCGCGGCGCTGCGAAGCCTGCTGGGCCAGGCGGATGCTGGAGGGATCGGCGCGCGGCTCGAGCGTTGGCAGAAGGGCGGTCCCCTTGGCTGGGTTCTCGACAACGACGAGGACGCGATCAGCCTCGACACCCGCTTCGCCGGCTTCGACCTGACCCATGTGCTGGATCACGACGAGGTCCGCACGCCGGCGATGCTTTATCTCTTCCACCGGATCGCCGAGCGCGTCGATGGGCGCAGGCTGGTTCTCGACATCGACGAATTCTGGAAGGCGCTGGGCGACGCGGCCTTCACAGACCTTGCGCAGGACGGGCTGAAGACCTGGCGCAAGCAGAACGCCTTCATGGTCTTCGGCACCCAGTCGCCGGCCGACGTTCTCAGGTCACCGATCGCCCACGCGATTCTCGAGCAGTGCGCGACCAAGATCTTCCTGCCGAATGCGCACGGACAGGCGCGCGACTACGTCGAGGGATTCGGACTGACCCAGGAGGAATTCCGGCTCGTGCGCGAGGAGCTTACGCCCGAGTCGCACCGCTTTCTCGTCAAGCAGGGCCACGACAGCGTGGTCGTCGAGCTCGACCTTGCAGGTCAGGAGGACGTCCTGGCGATCCTCTCCGGCCGCGCCGAGACGGTCGCCCTGCTGGACCGGATCCGCGCCGAGGTCGGCGATGACTATGCGCAATGGCGCGCCCCCTTCCACGCCCAGAGGAGACTCTTGTGACCCTCCGTCATCTGGCGGCGTCAGCCGCACTCGCTTCCGCTCTGCTCTTCGGGGCGCCCGCCGCCCACGCCCAGTACGTCGTTCATGATCCCCGTGCGCTGGTCCAGATGATCGAGGATGCGCGAACCAGTCTTGAGCAGCTCCAGGCCCTGCAGGCGCAGATCGAGGAACAGCGCGCCCTGTTCGACAGCCTGAATGACCTGTCGGATGTGAATGGCCTGGCGATGGCGCTCGGCCTGCCCGAGGTCCGTAATCCCCTGCCCGACAGCCGCGCCCTGCGCGCCGCCGCCGACGGTGATCTAACCGCCTTGGGCGCGCTCGCCGACCGGGCCGGCGCGATCCGGCGCGAGACCCGACTGTTTACCCCCTCGTCCGGCGAACTGTCCGAGGCCGACGCCTATTATCGCGACAGCCTCGAGCGGGCCGGCGCCCGGACCGCCCGTGACCTCGCGATCGGCGAGGCTGTCGGCGAGGCCTCCGACCGACGGCTGGAGGGCCTGGAGACCTTGCGGCGGGCGCTCGACACCGCTCCAAATGCACGGGCGGTGATGGACCTTGAGGCGCGTCTCGCCGCCGAGCAGGCGCTGATCCAGAACGAACAGCTGCGTCTCCAGGGCCTTGCGGTCACCCAGGCGGCCGAGGCCCGCCTTGAGGAACAGAGACACCGCGAGCGCGCAGAGGCGGCTCGCGCCGCCCGCCAGGCTACCTACGAACGGGCATTCCAGTGAACCGCGGCCCGGTGCCTGGACTGTTCTGGCTTTTGAGCCTCGCTGCCTGCTCCCCTGCGGAACGGGACGCTGCAGCATTCGCCGCCGACCCCGAAGCGGCCGTGCGCACGATCGCGGACTGTGACGCCGGCGAGCGGCGTCGCGACTGCACAGCCGCGCGCGAAGGTCTGGCCGAAGCGCGCCGTCGAGAACGCATGGACGCCTACGCCCGGACGTTCGGTGAGCCCTGATCATGTCCTTCCGCGTCTTCGAGCCCAGCTACGACTTCATCGACGAACGCCTCAATGTGTTTCTGGGGGAGCGGCTCTCGTCGGTCATCGCCGAGGTCGATGGCCCGTTGCGCGTTGCCCTGCTGCTTTATGTGGTGCTCTACGGCATCGCCATTCTGCGCGGGGCGATCAGCGAACCCGTGATGGATTTCGCCGTCCGCTCCATCAAGCTGGCCCTGCTCTACGCGCTCGCCACGACGCCGGCCTATTCGACCTTCGTCACCGAACCGCTGTTCACCAGCATGCCCAACGCCCTGACCCGTGCGGTGAGCGGATCCGAGACGCCCAGCGTCGGGGCCGCCTTCGACCAGTTCTTCGCCTACGCCGCCTGGCTCGGCGAGGACATTTCGCGCGATGCCTCGGCCTTCAATCCCGCGCCCTATATCGTCGCCGCCGCCGTGTTCATCACCGGCGCCCTGGCTGCGGCGCTCGGATTCGGCGTAGTTCTGATCGCCAAGCTGGCCCTGGCCCTGCTCGTCACCCTCGGCCCGATCTTCATCGCCTGCGCCCTGTTCGACGCCACGCGCCGCTACTTCTTCGGGTGGCTCAGCCAGGCCGTGAACTATCTGGTCCTGTTCGCCCTGATCATCGTGATCTTCCAGCTGGTCCTGTCGCTGGTGCGCGATCAATGGGGCACGATCCAGGGATCCGATCCCATGATCGGCGGTCTGATCTTCATCGCCCTGTGCCTCCTGGGCGCGATCTTCTTCCTCCAGACACCCGCCATCGCGGCCGGCGTCGCGGGCGGCGCCAGCGCGGGTCTGGCCGACTTCGCCAATGCCGCCGCGCTGGGCTCTGGCTCGTCCGGACGCGCCCGGGGTCCCCTGGAGGCCAGCCGTCAGCCGCCGAAAGGCGGCGGGACCATCCGACCCAATGGAGCCTGACATGAGCCTTCGCCTGCTTCTGATCCTGAGCGGCCTGCTCGGCGGTTGCGCCACCGCTCGCGGAGACGTGCCGCCGACCTGCGACGGCCGTGATCGCCGTCCAGCCAATCCTTACGGATCGGTCCTCCTGCCGTCGCAGTCGGCCACCCCGGTCACGCCCGCTCCGGTCGTTCCGGCCTCGGGGGGCTGCGCATGAGTGGCGTCCCCTCGGACGAGTTGAAGCGGTATTTCGCCGACGCGAGACGCTGGGATCAGGACCGTCTCGCCAGCGCGCTCCGGTCGCGCCGGCTGGCCTGGGTCGCCGCCGGCGTCGCAGGGGCGCTGGCCATCGCGGCCACGGCGGCCGTCACCTTCCTGACGCCTCTGAAGACGAGCGAGCCCTTCGTCATCCGCGTCGATCAGGCCACGGGCTCCGTCGATGTGGTCCGGGGTCTCTCCGCTGACGACGGACCGCTCCAGTATGACGAAGCGGTCAGCAAATACTTTCTTGGCCAGTACGTGAGGAGCCGGGAGGGCTATCTCGACCCGGCCGCCGAAGACGCGTTTCGCCAGGTCTCGATCCTGTCGGGCCCGGGCGAGCAGAGACGCTGGGCAGATCTCTATCGAGGCTCGAACCCGCAAAGTCCGCAGAACCTGTATGGACGGGACGGCGAGGCCGTCGTGTCGATCCGGGCCATCGGCTTCATCAACGACGACGTGGCCAACGTGCGCTTCCGCCGCACGGTGCGACGCGCCCAGCAGGTCACCGAGAGCGACTGGATCGCCACGATCGCCTTCACCTACACCCGCGCGCCGATGGCGGAATCCGATCGCCTCAGGAACCCACTCGGCTTCCAGGTGACATCCTACCGCGCCGACCCGGAGGTCATCCGATGAAAGCCTTCACCGTTCCAGTTGCCGTCGCCGTTCTGACGCTGGCTCAGCCCGCCTTCGCCCAATCGGGCGCAGGCGGGCGCATCCAGGAGTTTACGTACGCGCCGGACGGCGTCTACCAGGTCTCGGGCGCCTTTCGCACGGCGACGCAGATCATCTTCTCTCCCGAGGAGACGATCCGCCATGCCGCGATCGGCGACAGCGTGGCGTGGGAGATCGCTGCGGAAGGTTCGGTCCTATTTCTGAAGCCCCGCGAACGGCATCAGTCCACCAACCTTCTGGTCGTGACCGAGCGCGGCGGCCTCGCCCGGCACTATGTCTTCGAGCTGCTCGCCCAGGATCGCACGGCGCGTACGGCAGCCTACCAGATCCGCTTCCGCTATCCTGCGGATGAGCAGGCGCGCGCCGCCGCGAGTCTGGCGGCCTCCGCCCAGGCCGCCGAGGAGCGGCTTGTCGGACTGGAACTTCAGGCGGGCGCGGTCGAAGGCCGGCGCAACCTCGCCTATTCCGTCCAGGGCGACGCCCGACTTCAGCCGAGCGAGGTCACGGACAACGGCCGGTTCACGGTGATGCGCTTTCCCGGCAATCAACCGATCCCGGCCATCTTCGAAGTGACGAGCGACGGTTCCGAACGGCTCGTTCCGTATGATGTCCGCGGCCAGTTCGTCGTGATCCACGGGGTAGTGGCGGGTCTGCGGCTCCGTCACGGCGGGACGGTCCTTTGCATCTTCAACGACGCCTTCGATGCGCGCGGCGAGGCCACAGGGACCGGAACCGCCTCGCCTGTCGTGGACCGCACCGTGACCGGAGACCCGTCATGAGCGCCGAGACCCCGCCTCCGCCTCCGCCGACCGAAGAGACGCGAGAGCCCGCGCCCGCCCATGACCGCGGCGTCTCCCCGATCGCCGGCCGGATCGGAGGCCGCCAAGGCCGGCTGGTCACCCTCGCCGCGCTGGCCGCCGGCTGCGGCGTGTTTCTGTTCGCGACCTGGGATCGGGGCGACGCGCGCGAACGGGAGCAACCGGCCGATGACACGCCGCCCCGGCAGCTGGCACCGTTCGAGCCGGCCCGCCGATCGGACCCGCCCCTGCTGGAGGCGGCGCAGACCGATCCGCTCGCACCGACCCTGGCGGACGAGCGGAACGCCGTTCCCTCGATCGAGCCCTCCTCGCCAGCGTCTCCGTCCGGCCCCACGCCGGCCGAACAACGCCGGGCGCTGGCCGAGAGCGCGCAACGCGCTCCCGTCCTGGCGTACAGCCGGCCGGGCGCCGCTCCGGCTGGTCAGCCTCGCGCCGAAGCCCCCCTCCACGTCGCCGCCAGCGGCGACGGCGCCGGTCATACGCTCGATGAGTTGCGCCGGGTCAGCCCCATCGGAGAGGCGCGGGCGGGTCGGCTGCCAGACCGGAATCTTCTCATCACCGCAGGGGCGAGCGTGCCCTGCGTGCTGCAGACGGCGATGGACAGCAGCACGCCGGGCTATGTGAGCTGCCTGATTTCCCGGGATGTCTATTCCGAGAACGGCGCTGTGGTCCTGATGGAACGCGGGACGCGCGTGCTGGGCGAGTACCGTGGGGCGGTTCAGCCCGGCCGGGGTCGACTCTTCGTTCTCTGGACCCGCGCGGTCACGCCCAATGGCGTCGCCATCGCCCTGGCCTCCCCGGCGGCCGATGCGCTGGGCCGCGCCGGGCTGTCAGGGTCGATCGACACCCATTTCTGGGATCGCTTCGGCGGCGCCCTGTTGCTGTCGATCGTCGATGACGCTGCCTACGCCGCAGCCGGCGGTGGCCAGCAGCTCCAGTCTACCGCGCGCGTCCCCTCCGACGCCGCAGCGGTCGCCCTGCAGGGCTCGATCGGAATCCCGCCGACCCTGCGGAAGGCTCAGGGATCAGAGGTCTCGATCTTCGTCGCACAGGATCTCAACTTCGCGGATGTCTACCGCCTCCGGCCGAGATGATGCGCGACACCTCCGTCATCGAACACTATCTCGCGCCGCTGCGGCCCTTCCTCGACCCGCCGACGGTGACCGAAGTGGTCGTCAACCGGCCGGGCGAGGTCGGCGTGGAGGGACCGGAGGGCTGGCGCTGGCATGAGACCCCGGAGCTCACCGAAGGCTGGTTGCGAACCCTGGCGGTGGCGGCTGCGGCCTACAGCGGACAGGATGTCGATGCGGAACGACCGATATGTTCGACGGTCCTGCCCGGCGACGAACGCTGCCAGATCGTCCTGCCGCCCGTCGTTCCAAACGGCACGGTGTCGCTGACGATCCGCAAGCCTTCAGGTCGACGCATGGGTCTGGACGAGTTTCATGCTGCCGGTCTGTTCGCCTCTGCCGAGATTGTCCGGGGCGGCGAGACGGATGAGACCGATGCGACGCTAATTCGTCTGCGCGAGGCCGGCGACTGGGTCGCCTTTTTCCGCCTTGCGGTCGAAAGCCGCCGCAATATCCTGATCTCGGGCGCGACCGGCTCGGGCAAGACGACCTTCGCCAAGGGTCTGGTTGAGCTCATTCCGGAACACGAGCGCCTGCTGACGATCGAGGATACCCGCGAGCTGATCCTGCCGCAGCGCAACGTCGTACATCTCCTCTATTCGAAGGATGGTCAAGGTCTGGCGAAGGTCGGTCCCAAGGCGCTGCTCGAGAGCGCCTTGCGGATGCGGCCCGACCGCATCCTGCTCCAGGAACTTCGCGACGGCACCGCCTTCTTCTTTCTGCGCAACGTCAACTCAGGGCACCCCGGGTCAATCACTACCGTCCACGCGGATTCCGCGACCCTGGCGTTCGAGCAGCTTACCTTGCTGGTGCGGGAATCCGAAGGCGGGCGCGACCTGCCGCGCGACGACATCCGCACCATGCTGCACCTGATGGTGGACGTGGTGGTCCAGATGAAGAAGAGCGGCGGCCGCTTCCAGATGACGGAGGTCTGGCATGACCCGCTTCGCAAGCGCCACGCCGGAGACTAGGGGGAAACTGATCGCAGCCGGGCTGGTGGCCGCCGTCGTCCTTTTCGTCGTCGGCGTGCTGGTCATCGCCCTCATCGGACTGGGCCGCTTCTCGGGCGACATCGACCCGGCCCGCGTCCCGGCCTGGTTCATCTACTACCGTCATGATCCGGAGGTGCGTCGCTGGCTGGCGATCGGAGCCGGCGTCATGGCCCTTTTCCTCCTCATCCTCGCCACGGCTGTCGCGCTGGGAATACGTCGCCCCCTGCACGGCGCGGCCCGCTGGTCGACGCGGGCGGAGCAACGCCGTCACCGGCTAAGAGCGCGGACCGGAATCCTGCTGGGCGAGACATCGGACGGCCTGCTGGTCGCCGACGGCCCCGACCATCTGCTTCTCTACGCCCCGACCCGGACCGGCAAGGGTGTCGGGGTCGTCATCCCCAACCTCCTGGCCTGGCCGTCCTCCGTCGTGGTGCTGGACATCAAGCGAGAGAATTTCAACGCCACGGCAGGCTTTCGTGCGGGCGCGGGTCAGACCGTCCATCTCTTCGACCCGCTGGCCCCGGACGGCCGCACCGCGCGGTTCAACCCACTCGGCCACATCGATCGCAGCGAACCCGTTGTCGTTCTGGACGAGCTGCAGCGGATCGCCAACATGCTGTTTCCCGCACACAGTCATGCCGACCCGTTCTGGGCTGAAGCGGCCCGTACCGGCTTCATCGGTGTGGGCGCCTATGTCGCCGCGACCCCGGACCTGCCCTTCACCCTGGGCGAGATCTACCGCCAGCTGACCGACGGCGACCCGCGCGACCGGCTGCCCAAACTGCTGGAGCAGCGCCGCAAGGAAGGCGATCCCCTGCCCGCCGGAGCGGTGACGGCCCTGAACGACTTCTGCAGTTCGGGCGAAAACACTTTCGCATCGATCCGGCAGTCGATCACCACCCGCATGGGACTCTGGCTCAATCCGCTGGTGGATGCTGCGACCAGCCACAGCGACTTCGATCTGCGCGCGATCCGCAGCGGCCGGCTGTCGCTCTATCTGGCGGCCTCGCCTGAGAACATGGATCGGGTCGCTCCGCTGTACGCCCTTCTGTTCCAGCAGCTCGTCGATCTCAACAGCCGCGCCCTGCCTGACGCGAGCGATCCCCAGACCTTGGTGCTGCTGGATGAGTTCGCGCGGCTCGGTCGCGCGCCTGTGCTGGCGCACGCCTTCGCCTGGGTTGCGGGATACGGCCTGCGTCTGCTGCCGGTCATCCAGAGCCCCTCCCAACTCCGGGCGCTTTATGGTCCCGACGTGACCGAGGACATTCTCACCAACTGCGGGCTGGAGATCGTCTTCGCGCCCAAGGAGCTCAAGGTGGCGCAGGAGCTGAGCGAACGGCTCGGCTACTACACCTACCGAGGGCGCAGCCGCAGCCGACCGATGGGACTGGGGCAGGGCCGGCGAAGTCTCACCGATTCCGATCAGAAGCGCGCTCTCATGCTGCCGCAGGAGCTGATGCAGTTCCCGCAACACACCCTGATCGTGCTGAAGGCGGGCCTTGCTCCGACGCGCGGACGCAAGCTCGTCTACTTCTCGGACCGCCGCTTCACCGCCAGGCAGCGCCCACCGCCCGATGTGCCGATCGCGCCCGCGCCGCCGCGTTCGACAGCGACCGTCCCACCAACAACGATGTCGTCAGATGGGGAGACAGACATGGATTTCGACAGCATCGTTCGCCGCTTCGCCACCGAGGGCCTGACGCCTCCACCGCCCGGCGCCTCCGAGAAGGACGTGCAGGCGTGGCTCGATCGGGTGGTCACCACTCCGGCCGCCGCACTCCCTTCGCGGGGACGTAGATCGTGACCGCAGCTCGTTCGTCGACATCCTCGACCAACCGGATATCGCCCCGGACCACCGAGCCCCGCGAGCGGCGCTCGCTCGACAAGGGCGACGTGCCGGCCCCGCTCCTGGATCGCTATCTGATAGAGCGGGATCGGCAGGGCCGCCCGGAGCGCTACTACCGCGATCACAAGACGGCGGACCCGGCGTTCCGGGATCATGGCCGCGCCCTGTCCTCCCCGCAGGCGTATCCGGACTCGGTCGCGGCCATGCTACGTATTGCTCAGCACCGCGGATGGGCGCGGATCAAGGTGGCAGGCGACGACGCCTTCCGTCGCGAGGTCTGGGTGCAGGCGCGGACACTCGGGCTGGAAGTCGCTGGATACAAGCCGACGGAGCGCGATCGGCAGGCGGCGAATGTCCGCCCTGAACAAAACACCGGAGGTCGTGCTTCTCGCGAGAAGGAGCCTTCGCGCGACGATGTCAAACGACGCCTCAAAATGGCTGCTGTGGTCGTCCGCACCCTAATCGCCGACCCCGCCGCCCAAGCACGGCTCATACAAAGAGCTTGGTCTCGCGTGCAGCCGGAGGCCGACCGGCCTCATAACGTTGCCACGAAAAAGCAACACGAGCGAGCGGAGCGGCGTAGGGACCGATAGGACCATTATGTCGAAACAGGACGTCCCCTGCTCAGAGTATCCTGAGGACTTGCAGCGTGACCTAAGACGCGGCGCATATCGGATTCGCGTCAGCAGCGGACGTTGGTGCCGCGCCCGGAATCGGAAGCGGGCTGAAGGACAAGACGACCGGATCTTTTGCCGTGCCAGCGCATGAGTCAGGTGCCGGCCATTCCCGGCGGATGTGGGCAAGGATGACCTCCAGATGATCGGAGGCTTCCGCTTCATAGGCATCGATCATATTCCCGAGGTCGACTCTCGGGTGGCTCACCTTCTGAGCCCCACCATCCCAGAGCTCATAGGTCAGGTCGCTGTAGGTCTTTTCCTGCCGCCCCATAAAGCTGCGCATCGGGCTTCTCGCGCCGAGCACTTTCGGGCCGGATGTCTTGTTGGCGGGATGGCCGACCAGAAGATTTCGGAAGTCTCGTATCTCTCGCCAGGCCGCGGCTGCGGGTACTTCGGGAGCGCCCACGGACGCCGCCAACTCGACGAGCGCATCCTGCTGGATGATCACCGCCTGCACGACGCCCCAGAACTCGATGTAGGCCATCATGGCTGACGGGGAGAACCCGCGACGCCGGTGGGTCCATAAGGCTTCGCCGGTATCCTGCAGCAAGAGCATCGCCGTTTCGTATTGGGCGAAGCGATCTCGTTGCCCGGGCTGGAGGAAATACGCTTCCCGGATCCCTGATGCGTGGAAGTGGTCATAGATTGCACTGCGGGCCCGAAGTAGCCGGTCCACTAGCTCTGATCCTTGGGCTCGGCGTGCACACTCTCCCCGGCCCTTGTCCAGGCCTCAACCTCCTCTTCAGTCACCCAGGTCGCGTCGCGCATAGCTTGGCCTCCTCGGGTGAAGGCTTTGGCGGCCGCGTCCCGAAGGCGGATCAAGACATTCAGCCCCGCGAGTTTGTCGACTGACCACGTCGGACCAAGGAGCGGGCCGGTCAAGCGGACCAGGCTGTAGGCGGTTTCTGCGCCGGCCTCTTGCAAGCCTCCGATACTGGCGGCGCCGGGCGGCCCTTCTCCAAACACGTCCGCCACGGACACTGTAAGCCCTTTGGCACCTGCATGGACGCCAAAGCTGGCGGCCTTGTATTGAAGCCGCATCTGCGCCTGGTCCGCTGCTTCCTCCAGATGCTGGAAAGTCGGCTTCTCCTTTCCAAGGGCCTCAGCCGCCCATCCGTAGGGCGACCTGAACGCCGAGCCATACTGAGCAACCACCGCCTCGTAGTCTTCCATCGTTTGCTTCAGCGCTTTGGTGTTGTTCCGCTTTGCGGCGTCCTTTGGGTGACATCGCTGATAGACCTCCGCAGCCCGCTCCGCCTCCACCAGGTCATGGTCGAGATATCTGATTGCCAACGCTTCACCGTGGTCGCCCAGGACGATCGCTACGACTGTGATCTCATGAAGCGTCCGCCACCTTGAAAAGGCGGCGTCGGCATAGCCCTCGCGCAGCAGCGTCAGGACCTCATTGGCGACCTGGACCCCGCGTATATGCAGACGACCAAGCGCCGCGGTCAGCGCGATACGCTTCTTGGAGCGCGACGCTCTGGCCACTGCGACGGCCTGTCCGCCGACGCTCTCAGCCGTCGCGATGAGCATGTCGAGCTTGTCGAGCGCGTCACCCCAAAGCAGCTGGATGGTTTCGGTAAACGCCGCGCGATCCTCTTCATGCGCGGCCTTGATGGCAGGCCACTGCCGGCGGATCGCTTTCAGCAGGACGTCCGCTGACTTTTTGACGACGTTCTCTGCGGCGCCTGTCATCGCGGCCTCTATGCGATCTGGCAGCCGACGGATTTCGTCCACGTCCTCGTCCGTGAGCGTTATCGTCGCCTCCGTCAGACTTGAGCGTTCGTCGAGCGTGACGCTCCCTTTGCTGCCGGCAAGCAGTTGCTTCGCTAGAGCCTCTGACTCGCCGGGGTCCAGCTCAAACCCGGAGGCCGCAGCGCGGTTCGCAATGATCTTCTGCAGCTGAAGCTCAGGCAGGCGCCGGGCGCTCGCTTCAAATGCGGCCTGCATCGGCTCCAGCGGTGCGGGCGGGGTTCTGGCCCTGGATCTCGTCGCCACGTCCGCCTCTCCTATTCCCGCGCCTCTGCCAGATCGGCTAGGCGAGCCGCCTCGACTAGTACAGCGTCAGAACCTCAATCCGCTCGGCATCCGGCTGATACATCAGACCTAGCCGAGCCCGATATCGGGAAGCGCTCTCCCCCAGCTCCAGTACGACGTTGAACTTGCTGACGTTCCAATCGCTGTCGTGGGTCATATCGTAAAGGTAGTTCTGACCGATCTTGGCTTTGATCAAGGCCGTGAGCTCCGATGTCGACTGCACTTCGCCCTGCCGGACACCGTGACCGGGTGTGGTCCGGAGATATTCGAAGCGCTCCGGGCTGATGTAGACCTCGAGATCGCCGAGTTTCAGCGGGGTGGCGTGCAAGGCGTTCAGCGAGAACTCCGTGTCCTCCTCGAACCCTTGATAGACGGGGCGCTCGATCTTGTAACTCAGCAGCACACTGAACGGATTTCCGGCGATGCTGCGAAGCTTGTAGCCGGCCTCCTCGAACGGAAAGCCGGGAAGGTTCCAATCCTCGTCCGACGGCGCATCGTCCTCATGCTGACCGACAATAACGTTACCATGCTGGATGTAGGAGGTGCCGATGCTGAATGACAGGTGGGTTTTGAAGGGCGACGAGAAGGTCGTGTCCACGCAGCCGACGAAAGGGTGATAGCCCTCGAAGGCCTTCGTCACGGCGCCAATCATTTGGTCCGTCAGGTTGTTGATGTAGACGATGTAGAATTGGTTGCTATGCCGATAGTCGATGTCCCGAACCGGCTGCAGGACATCGACCAGGTTCTGGTACATGACGTCCTGGTTTTTGCCGATGTAGTCGCCGTGCAGGATCGACCGGCTGCTCTTGCGGTGCAGAGCCGGCAGCAACCGCTTGTGGATCGGCAGTGCGTAGAAGCTCTCTGTCATGCCGAGGGTGTCAAAGATCAGGGCGATCTCGCGCCGACCCGGCTGAGGCACGAGCGCCTTCTGCAGCTTTTTGTAGTCGATGCCCTTTTCCGCCAGCAGCCGAACCGTCTCGGCGACCATCCTGCGGATTTCCCGGTGCATGCCGGTCGATGACACGCTGAAATAGCTGCGCATCACCTCCAGCATGATGTTGTCGCGGGCGTTGATGGTGTGGATGCTCAGTTTGGACATGGCGTAGAAAGCTTAGCAGAAGGATCCGGCGCTGGCGCGTTCCGCAAGGATCGAGCGAAGGCGCTGCTAGCGCGACCGCCCTTGGGGCGCCTGCGGCCTTTCACGATCAACGGCGAGCGCCCGGGCGAGCATCTCCCTGCGTGTCGCCACTGGCGGGAGGCTGCGGATGAAGCGCTCCAGATCCTGACCTAGCTGACGATCATCACCGGCCTTGGAGGCCTGCAGTCGCAGTGCCTCGATGACTAGCGTCCGTCGAATGTACGCCTGCTTCTCGCGCAAGCGGGTCTCCCATGGTGGTTCGACCGGAGGCGGTTTGGCCGCCGACTCGAGCGCTCTCTTTACGGTTTCCGGCATCGCCGCCTCGCCCCGTTCGAACCGCTCGCGCAGTTTCCTCACCGGCGTACGCTCGGCCTTGCGCACGACGCCCCGCACCCGTCGCGGCGTCGCTTCGGCCTCGACGCCGCGATCCCGCAGCGCCGCCGCGAAGGTCTCCCGCCAAAGCTGAAGATCCGCCTTGCGCGGATTGAGCCGCTCGCCGTCGCGTCCGAGCGCCCTTACCGTCAGATGGACATGGGGGTGGCGATCATCTGTATGGAGGGCGAACACATAGGGATGCCGATCCCCGAACAGGGTGGCGGCGAAGGCGCGGGCCGCATCATGGACCCGTCCGGGATCGACGCCTGCCGGCATGCTCAGAATGATCGAGAAGGAAACCGGTGCGTCGCGGCGGGACGTCACCACAGCCAGCTCGGCACGCCAGTCCTCGGCCAGCGCCCGCACCTCAGGACGGCCGACCAGACGTTCACCGTCAGGCCCCTCGAGGACCAGTTTCCCATTGCGCGTGATGTAGTCGAGATGACGCTGGAGGTGGCCTCCATCTCGCGTCCGGCCGGTGATCTTGACCATGACCTCGGGTGTCCGACGCACCATGCGTTCGAGCTTCGCGCGGGCCGTGCCGGCCTCCCCGCCCCGGCCGACCCGCAGGACGGCCGGGGCGAGCCTTGCCCGGCGCATTCGGACCGGCGGACGCAGGGCGTCCTCAAAACCGACCGGCACGCGAAAGTCATTCATGGGCCTGGCGCCCAGTAGGCGAGATTGCCTTCGAAGGCGTCCCGAACCCCGATCAGATGCGCGCGGATTTCTGTCGAATAGGCGGCGAGCTGGGCGACCTCCAGGTCCAGCACCGCCCCCTCCATCACGGCGGTGTTCAGCGCCCGGGCGATCTGGTTGATGTTGACGCCGATGCGTCGCAGCTCGCGCTGGACCTCGACGAAGGTTATCGCCTCGTCCGGGTTTAGCTGCGGGCGGCCATGAAGGCGCGCGCGGATCAGTGCGACCGCCCATTGCGTTCGGGACTGCCCTCTGGACGCCGCTTCGCGCTCCAGCACGGCCAGGTCGGCGAAGGTCAGCCGCAACCCTAATTTAGCTTCAAGCCTTCCCGATGGCGCCTGCAGCGGCTCAGGAAAAGGCGCCTTTGCAGCCTCTTCCATCAACCGCCGGAGCAGCCGCGACCGGCCGCCCTTCGAAGCCGCAGCGGCGTCGAAGCGGCGGATCAAATCGGGCGGGACGCGGAGGGTGAGGCGATCCATGAAGGTGTCGGTCTGTCAGACATTGCCGGCGCAAAGCCTATCCTGCCCTAGACCGTCACCCCCTTCGCCCCGTAGGCCTACGGGGCTGCCCGCCCTCCCCTCGGCGGCCGGTTCCGGTCGCTCGCCCGCCGCCCTGAAGGGCGCCCCAACCGATGGCGGGACCTGCATCCCGACCCATCCCGCATCGTCCGTCGCCGAGGGGCTTGGCCGATCCTTCACCAACCCATATCCTCGCGGTTCCGCTCGGACGCAGCCGCCTGCGGAGGCGTCCAAAGTCACGAACCGGATTTTCCAAATGGACCGAGATAAACTGGCGGCACACCTCGCGTACGGACTTCCTGGAACCCGACTGTCGAACATCGGTGATCAGACGCCGGGGTGGAGCCCTGAGTCAGGTCGATGCCACGAGAACGCCCGGCGATGGGTCGAGGCAAACCCCACCTACGCCGTCGTTCACGGCTGGCTCAACGCGAGAGGTGAGACCTTCGACAACCGGCTGCGATTCCATTCCCACTCCGTCGTCCGAAGCCCGGGCGGCGAGCTTCTCGACATCACCTTGGGCGGAACCGCGCCGCGCTATGAGTTCGTGCGTCACCCCTTCGATGATGATCACTTCCGAGACCGGATCATCGGCGCAGTCCCTACGGTCGATCATCTGCTCGGGCCAGATCCGGTGATGCCGCCGGAGTGGTTTGGCGAAGATGCGAGCCTAGACAGCCGACTTTTCTGATCCTGCCAGAACCGCCGACCCCACGGCCGTCGGAGAGGGCGCGCCGCCATGGCGGCGCGCCCTGGCTTCACTCGATGACGGGTTGCAACCCTTTCAGATGATCAACAGCTTTCTGCGCGTGCGAAGCCGCCGAGACGATGAACCGCTTGTCGTCGCGCAGGACCTTCAGCCAATTGGCGATGTAGGCTGCATGGTCTTCGCGGGGCTCGAGCACCAAGCCCAGATCCGCGCAGAGGAAGGCGGCGCCAAGTTCGGCGACCAGCTCCTCGCGGGCGTAGCCGGGATCGCCGAAGCGCTGGCGACCAAAGTCCCGATCCAGACGCGTTGGGTGCCGCGTCCAATGCGTCATCTCGTGACCGAGGGTGCTGTAATAGGTGTCCGCGCTCTCGAAACACTCGAACGGCGGCATCTGCACGTGGTCCGGGCCGGGCGCATAGTAGGCCGACCCGCCGCCATGTCTGACGTCTGCGCCGCAGTTGCGGAAGAAGGCGTCGATGCGAACGATACGATCGTCCGGATTGATCTCGACGATATCCAGCTCGCCATAGCGGTCGGGTAGGTCGTCGATCTGATCGACGTTGAAGACGGTATAGGCCTTCAGGAACGGGATGCGCTGTTCAACATCGGCGCCCGCCTCATTGGCTTCGGTCCGGACGACCTGGTTGGCGTAGACCACTGTCGCACCGCGTTCACCCTTGCGGACGTGGGCGCCCAGCGCCAGCGCCTGCCGGAAGGTCATCCAGGTGGACCGGGTATAGCCGCGGCCGGCGGCTTCGCCCCAGAGCAGGATGACGTTGATGCCCTTGTAGGGCGTCCCGTCATGTCGCAGCGGGCGGCTGACGGAGGCGGCGGCTTTCCAGGGTTGGGTCCAAGGACGAACGCCGGCTTCAAGTTGGGTGATGATCTGTTGGGTGATCCGGGAATGAACGTTCGGGCGTGCGGGATCGGCGGGGCGCGTC
>TARA_R110000868_G_scaffold131702_2_pt1 | contig 87049 bp, 52 predicted proteins | sample TARA_R110000868 | Tara Oceans TARA_R110000868 (sample SAMEA4397489) | marine metagenome | biome: Polar Biome; feature: [SRF] surface water layer (ENVO:00010504); material: water (ENVO:00002006), including particulate matter (ENVO:01000060) such as... | depth 5 m | reverse complement strand
AAACAACAAGAATAACATACTGGAGTTTCGAAAGGAAGTCTTTAAACCAGAACTCGTTATACGGGCTTCTTCACGTTAATGTTCATTGGATATGACTGAAAAATGAAAATGTATTGCTTTACATTTGAAAGGTGTGTTCGGGATACATAAATATTTGTTCCTACATTTTGTGGATTAGAAGTGTCTCCTGTGCCATGCTACAATTCTAGCCTTTTATTAATTATTCTCTTTATTGTCGGCAATGGTACTGTCATGGATATTTATGGGAAACTAAAAAACAACTTCCTAGACCAGAAGTTTTTGCTTTTCAAAGTAATACATGATGAAGTGTACTTACCAACCTTGTCCAATATTTAGTAAAGCCTGCCTTGTAATATATGATAATTGCAAATTATATCTTCTATAAGCTGTATGAACTTCAATTGGATTGCCATTTTGTTATAAGGCATTCATTTTATTTTTAAAGGCCAATATGATTGTTTTCATAATGAAATGAAATTGGCCCCTAACTTTGTTCATAGTTGAACAAATTTATTTACAAAAACATTACTTGTCGGCAAAATACAGTTAACAAAAACTTATTAATATTGGCAGTACAGATTTCAAACAGAATTGAAAGCTATTTTTATATTATAAATATCAACCACCTAAAACCAATAAAAATGAAATCGAAGTACTTGAAAATTAGGATATATTTAATTCTATTGTTGATAGGTATTTTTTGTTCTTCCCATTTTGCTTATTCCCAGTCCCAGAACAAGGGATTTATTAAGGGCACTGTAAAAGATATGGAATCACAGAATCCATTGCCTGGTGCAAATATAAGAATAGTAGGCTCTTACATTGGTGCAACCACAAATTTTGACGGTGAGTATTCACTTGCAGTTAATTCAGGTAATTTTGAAATAGAAGTTAGCTATATAGGAGAAAAGACTAAAACTTTAAGCGTTGAGGTGGGAGCCGGGGAAACCAAAGTGGTCAATATTGAACTGGAAATGGAGGCAACCCAATTAAACGAAATAATTCTGGCAGGTTCCCTGGACGGACAAATGAAAGCGTTAAACCAGCAGAAATCTGCCGATAACCTTAAAAATGTTGTCTCTTCCGATCAAATGGGGAAATTTCCTGATCAGAATTCAGCGGAATCCCTTCAAAGGGTAACTGGAGTAAATCTTCAGCGCGATGAAGGGGATGGACGATTTATTCTAGTACGGGGATTGGCTCCACAATTCACCAATATTAGTATAAATGGGGAACAAATTCCTTCTCCGGAAGGGGATTCGCGCTTCGTGGCATTGGATGCCATACCCTCCAATCAGTTGGCCTCAATTGAAATTACAAAATCCATCACACCAGATATGGATGGTGATGCAGTGGGAGGTTCTGTAAACCTAAAAACTCCAACAGCCTATAAAAAACAATTGGAGGTTTCAGGGTCTTTGGGCGGGGAGTATAACAATTCTTCGGAGAAGACAACTGCACAGGGGAATATTACCTTGAGCAAAAGAACCAACAACGACAAGTTTGGGATTATAGTAGGGGGTAGCTACGCGCCCAGTGAAAAATTTTCGGAGAGATATACCTTTGATGGTTGGGACAAAGATAATCCGGAAGGATTGGATGAGGTGGAAATTACCAGCTATGAGGTGTCTAGAAAACGCATTGGGGCCAATGCAACCTTGGATTATAAATTCAATGATAAAAGTCAAGTTTACTTTAGGACTTTGTACAGTGAATTAAGGGAAGTGGAACAGAGAAGAAGGCTTAAGTTGGAATCTGAGGAGGATGATGATGTCTTGGAATATGGAATTTCCAAGGAATTCAAATATCGTCCTGAAAATCAGGGAGTTTACAGCTTTAACCTGGGAGGAAACTACTCTGGCGCCAAGGTAATTTTGGATTATGAAATAGCCTATTCCAAGGCATTTCAGAAAACTGAGGCAAACGAGAAAACGGTGTTTGAAAACGCAGAGGATGTTACATGGAGCCTTGACACCTCCGATCGTTTTAGTCCTAAGCTCAATAGTTTTACCTACGATGGGCAAGATGCCCAAGTGGGCAATGCCGCTCTTTTAGGATTGGATGAGTGGGAAAATGAGGTAACAACTGCTTCGGATCATAATACAACCGCTAAAATAAATGCAGCTTTTCCTTTAAATATTTCAGAAAAGCAGGGCGAGATAAAAATTGGGGGAAAGCTTAGGTTTAAAGACAAAAGGTTTATCGTGGACAAATTTGAAAGTTATGGTTATGAAGGAGACAATGATCTTTTCTTAAGCGACTTTGCGGACAATCATGTATATTCTGGGTTTATGGATGGGGAATTTAATCAGGTAGTGGGGCCTTTTACGGACAGAAATACATTCAATTCCTACTATAATAGTAATCAAGGGGATTTTGAGTCCGATTTAATAAAGGCTGCCGAAGAAAAGGCTTTACAGGAATACAAGGCTACGGAAAATGTGTTTGCCGGATATGTCCAAGGCAAAATACAGTTGAACAGACTTATGCTGTTGGCCGGGGTCCGTTACGAAAAGACCAATTTTGATTATGCCTCCGGACAATGGGACGAGGATACTGAAGAAGCTATAGCAGTAAGTGGGACCAATGATTATGGCTTTCTTTTGCCCATGTTTCATCTTAAATACAACGTAAGCGATAACGACATTTTGCGTGCTTCCATTACAAAATCCTATTCCAGACCTAATTTCCAGGACCTTGTCCAAGGAGCGACTTTTAATGGGGAAGAAGCCTCTATTTTTAATCCTAACCTTAAACCGGTAAGGGCAACGAACCTTGATATTTATGGGGAGCATTATTTTGGTACCCTAGGACTACTGTCCGGTGGTGTTTTTTATAAAAAATTAAATGATTTTATTTATCAGCAAACTACGGATCAGACCTTTAGGGGCTTACCGGACATAGAGGTTACACAATCTGTGAATGGTGATGATGCCTCATTGCTAGGTTTTGAAATAGGATATCAACAGAATTTAAGCTTTTTGCCCGGCGTACTTAAAGGCCTGGTTGTTTATTTAAATTATACACATACGACTTCCGAAGCCAATGTTGCAAATTTTGCACAAGGGCAGGATTTAAGTGAGATAGACTTGCCGGGACAGGCAGATAACATTGGTAATGCTGCGCTTGCATACAATATTGGAGGCTTTAAGGCAAGATTATCATTTAATTTTAACGGGTCTTACATCAATGAGTTTGATGGAGGAGATATCATTATAGTGGACAGCAGGCATCAGTGGGATTTTTCCATGAGCCAAACCTTTAGTAAAAAGAGGCTGACAGCTTTTCTAGAATTGGTGAACCTAACGGACGAGAACGAAAGGGAATTTTACAATACCAAAAATACGCCCAGCTTTAGAACAAGATATGGTTCTTGGGGTAGGTTGGGGATAAGGTTTAATTTCTAAGAAAAAATACTTTCGGCCATTTATGATCTACACATTATGAAAAGCATTTTGACTAAGGTTACGGCGATATGTCTACTATTCTTGTCTGGGTACAGCTGCAGCACCGTAAAGGTGGTTGAGAAAGGGATGCCTTTGGAAGCGAGCTATAAACTAACAGATAGTCTACTGGTTTTGAAGGATGCTCTAAACTTCTTAGTGATTGGGGATTGGGGAAGGAAGGGCGATTACCACCAACAATTTGTTGCAGATAGAATGGAAGAAGCTTCCAAAACTCTGGATGCGGAATTTGTCATAGCTCTGGGTGATAATTTTTACCCTAATGGTGTTGCAAGTATAGACGATCCCAACTGGATGGCGTCCTTTGAAAACATTTATAAGGGATACCATCTTGAAATTCCGTGGAATGTTGTTTTGGGTAATCACGATTATAGGGGAAATCCTCAGGCCCAAATAGATTATACCAATAAAAGCCAACGGTGGCATATGCCATCACGATATTATGACTACGATTTTGAGGATGAAGATACCGGATTGAATGTTAATTTTCTATTTTTGGATACCTGTCCATTTGAAAAGAAATATTATACGGAAGCGGCCTATGTTAATGTTAAGACCCAGGATTCCACACAGCAGATAAAATGGATAGATAGTATTATTGCCACTAAGCCAAAAGCAGATTGGACCATTTTTTCGGGCCATCATCCATTATATTCCGGGGGTAAACGGATTGAGGACACGGAACAAATAAGAAATTCACTGCAACCCATTTTGAAGAGAAGCAATGTAGATGCTTATTTTGCGGGCCATGAGCACGATTTACAATACATTAAGCCCCAAGGAAAGACCCACCATTTTATTTCAGGAGCGGGTTCGGAAGTTAGGGAGACTGGTATGATAGATGGAATGTCGAAGTTTGCCGCTTCAGTTCAGGGGTTTATGGCGGTTTCTATAACCAAACAACAAATGCTGGTGCAAGTTATAAACTATAAAGGCAATGTAATCTACGCCACGGAAATAAAAAAGTAGTGATGTTTAATTAGTTTTGTCAGTGACCAAGAGGTTAGATGCTTATCTAACCTTTTTTTTCTTTACTTAAATATTTATAAGGGGCGAAATATTTTATACTTTTCTAATCATCATAAAATAAAATAATAGGGAGCTTACTGGTATGAAATTATTAATTATAGAGGACGAGCAAGAAGTTCAGGATGACTTAATCGAATTCCTAAAAGGGGAAAACTTTTTATGCGAGGCGGTATCCACTGCGTCATTGGCCAAAGAAAAAGTATATATGCATGAATATGACGCCATTATTTTGGATATTGGCCTTCCGGATGGCAGCGGGCTTGAAGTTTTAGAATATCTAAAAAAAATAAATAAAAATACTGGTGTCATTATTCTAAGTGCCCACGGTGCAATAGATGACAAAATTTCTGCCTTAGATCTTGGAGCGGATGATTATCTTACAAAACCTTTCGATTTTAACGAGCTGAATGCCAGAATTAAATCCATAATTAGAAGAAAACACTTTCATGGCAATAATACTATAGACTTTGGAGACATTAAAATAAATACAGTCTCCCATGAAGTTGTAGTTAATAATAGAAACATTACCCTAACCCAAAAAGAATATCAAATGTTACTTTATTTTATAAGTAATGAAAACCGGGTCATAACCAAGGAATCAATAGTGGAGCATTTATGGGGAGATGATACCGATATGTTCGATTCTTTCGATTTCATTTATGGTCATATAAAAAACTTAAGAAAAAAAATAGTCAATGCAGGCGGTAACGATTATCTCTCTACAATTTATGGCGTAGGGTATAAATTCCAAAAAGTTTGAAATTATTAGTTAAAACATCACTTTATTATGCCATGGCTTCGTTGCTTTTTTTTGCCGTTGCCGGTTTTATTATCCTCATTAATTTTAATAATGTTATTGATAATGATATCAATGATTTTCTAGTAAATAGGGAGGAAATTGCCACTACACAGTTAGTCAATGATATCCCTATTGAAGCATTGAACAACTATGAGCAAATAATCAAGATTTCAACGAACCAGGAGGAAATAGATAATTTAATATTCTCGGACACCATAGTTTATGATATTATTGATGATGAATTCCATGCCTATAGAAAATTAAATGTCATTCGGAAAATAGGCATTGCCTATTATGACATTACGATCTTCAAGTCTTTAATAGAATCCAACCTTTTGGTGGTAGAGATATTAAAACCAATGTTACTGGTTTTTTTAGGCTTGCTGACCTTTCTTATACTTGGTAACCTATTTATTTCAAGAGGCTTATGGAGGCCTTTTAAGGAAACACTTATTACCCTAAAGAATTATGAACTTGGAAGTACACGTTCTATAGATTTCAGCAAGACGAATACGCGAGAATTCAATCAGCTCAATAATATGTTAAATATTATGATTAAAAAAATTCATTATGATTACCTCAATCTTAAGGAGTTTACAGAGAATGCCGCTCATGAAATCCAGACCCCGTTGGCCATAATTCGCAACAAATGCGAAATCCTTTTACAGTCTGAAAAACTAACCGATGTTGAGTTGAAGCCTCTAAAATCCATTTACAATAGTTGTTTGCGGTTATCAAAAATAAACCATGGGCTTACCTTGTTGGCTAAAATAGAATCGGGGGCATATGATAATTCAGAGAAAATAGATGTTACGGAAGTGGTAAAGAGCCAAGTTCAGCACTATATAGAAGTTGTTGAGCTCAATGGGCTAATAATAAAGACGGAATTAAAACAACAAATATACTTTGTCATAAACCCCGATCTTATAGAGATTTTAGTATCAAATTTGATAAGAAATGCTATTAAGCATAATACTTCCAATGGAACAATACATATAACTACATTTCAAAATTGCATTAGATTTTCAAATAGTGGAAATCAATCCAAAATAGATACCTATCAATTTAAACGGTTTAATAGATCCAATAAAAATTCGTTGGGCCTAGGGCTGTCCATTATCAATAAAATATGTTTGGCATATAATATTCAGCTAAAGTATAGCTATGAAAATGGACTACATAATTTTGATTTGAACTTTTGATTTGGAGACAGATTCTCTACAGATTTAACCCATAAGTTTACTAAACATAAAATATGAAGCAGTTAATTTTAATAGTATTTACAGGGTTTATAGTTTGTTCGTGCAACAAGGAAACCGTTCCAAGGGAGGTACAAATTAAATTCCTTGAACTTGAGCCGTCAGCTCACAATATTGAATGGAGTTTGAAAAGGGAGCTTTATAGGTTGCATTACACTCTGGACGGCTTCAATTACACCTCTTATTTTGATAAAGCGGGGAACTGGCTTGAGACTGAATTGGAAATAGATAAAAGTGAACTTCCAGAAGCCATATCAAATACGATAGCTGAAAAATTAAACGATTACTCTATTATAGATATTGAGTTGGTGAAAACAGCGGATGACCAAATATTTTATGAAATAGATTTAAAAAAAGGAGATAAAATTTACGATATACTGTTTAACGATTCAGGAAAAATTTTAAGAAAAAAGATATAACATTATGAGGATAACAAACCCAGTAGCCAGTTTCTTAAGTGTAATAAGCGTTGTGTTAATTAGTGCTTGCGAGTCAAAACCAAAGATTTCTGAGAACGCCATAAAGCCAAAAATCACGACAGTGGCAGCAAAACATGATACTGACGATGCTGCCATTTGGGTAAATGAAGAGGACCCGTCACAAAGCTTAATACTGGGAACGGATAAAAATGAGGACGGTGCCTTGTATGTATACGATTTAAAAGGTAACATCATTGAAGATAAAACGGTTAGGGGTTTAAAACGCCCTAACAATGTGGATATTGAAGAGATTGAATTAGGTGGGGAAGAATTTTCCATTGCAGTCGTTACGGAGAGGTTAACCAATAAATTAAGAGTTTTTAGAATTCCGGAAATGACTCCTATTGACAATGGAGGCATTGATGTTTTTGTAGGAGAAGAGGAAAGAGATCCTATGGGAATCTCATTATATAAAAATGTAGACGACAAGGTATATGCCTTTGTAGGGAGAAAATCGGGACCACTGGATGGATACATTTGGCAATACGAATTAAAAGCAGATAAAAACGGAAACGTCATTGCTGAAAAAGTAAGGGCTTTTGGAAAGTATAGTGGAATTAAGGAAATTGAGGCGATAGCGGTAGATGATGAATTGGGCTTTGTGTACTATTCGGACGAAGGGGTTGGTGTACGTAAATATTACGCTGATGTTGAGAAGGGAGATGAGGAGTTGGCATTATTTGCAAACGAAAATTTCGCTCAAGATCATGAAGGCATAAGTATATATCCAACGGATATTGGTACTGGCTATATTATTGTTTCCGATCAACAAGCGAATAAATTTCAATTATTCTCAAGAGAAGGAAGTGCAGATAATCCACACCAACATGTATTGGTAAAATCCATCGATGTTTCAACTATGGAGAGTGATGGCTCGGAAGTTACAAATGCTTCATTGGGCGATTTGTTTCCCAAGGGATTGTTCGTGGCTATGTCTGATGATAAGACGTTTCAACTATATGCTTGGGAGGACATTGCCGGTGATGATTTAATAATTGCACCAGATGGTCTGCCTCAGCATACCAAAAAAGCTATACAACCTAAGTATATTACGGAAAAAGTAGTTTTTGATACGGATGATCCTGCTATTTGGGTAAATAAAAACGATCCGGCCCAAAGCTTAATAATTGGTACCGACAAAGAAGATGGTGGTGGTTTATACGTTTTTGATTTACAAGGAAAAATCATTAAAGAAAAAGGTATTCCGGATCTACAAAGGCCAAACAACGTAGATATTGCTTATGGGTACAAATTAAATGGTAAACCCATAGATATTGCTGTAACGACGGAAAGAAGTAAAAATCAATTAAGGGTTTTTAGTGTGCCTGATATGAAACCCATTGATGGTGGTGGCTTGGCCGTATTCGAAGACAGAGATAAGAAAGACCCAATGGGAGTTGCTCTGTTCACAAATCCCAAAGATGGAATTGTATACGCTATAGTTGGTCCTAAAGATGGACCGTCAAAGGGATATCTATGTCAGTACCGTATAGATAATGACGGTAAAGGTAAAGTGAAGCTTACTAAAATAAGGGATTTCGGAAACTACAGTGGTATTAAGGAAATTGAAGCTATTGCGGTAGACAATGAATTGGGGTATGTGTATTGTTCGGACGAAACTTTTGGGGTTCGTAAGTATTACGCCGATCCTGCCAAAGGGGACGAGGAATTGGCCTTATTTGGAACAAAGGAATTTGGTAGGGATATTGAGGGAATTAGTATTTATAAGAATGACAATGGTACAGGATATATTTTAATATCCGATCAACAACAAAATACCTTTAATATATTTTCTAGAGAAGGTTCTGACGGTAACCCACATAATCACAAGTTTATTAAATCCGTAGAATTAATGACTCTTGAAAGTGATGGTTCAGAGGTAACTTCGGTTAATTTGGGGGGGGAATTCCCCTTAGGAATGTTTGTTGCAATGTCTACCGATAAAACATTTCATATATACGACTGGCGGGATATAGCTGGAGACGATTTATAATAATCAATTTATATAAATATTATTAAACCTCATTTAAACATGCGTGGTCTAACTAAACATTCCTTATTCGCAATATTATGTTGCCTCTTGTCAGTAAACAGTTTTTCTCAACAACCCCAGGCAAAAACAAAACTTGTTGTTGGTGTTATTGTGGATCAAATGAGAGCGGAGTATCTGTACAGATTTCAAGATAAATTTTCTGATGATGGCTTTAAACGATTAATGAATGATGGTTTTGTTTGTAGAAACACACATTACAATTACATTCCCACTAAAACAGCTCCTGGTCATGCATCAGTTTATACAGGTACTACTCCAAAGTACCATGGTATCATTGCCAATGAATGGTATGATCGAACTTTAAAAAAGGAAATCAATAATGTTGATGATTATAGTACGCAAACGATAGGGGGAGAAGGGTCTAGTGGGCAACGTTCTCCCCACAAAATGTTATCGACGACAATTACAGATGAATTGCAATTATCAAATGATGGTAAGTCGAAGGTGATAAGCATTTCCTTAAAGGATAGAGGTGCTATTTTGCCGGGCGGACATATGTCCGATGGGTCATATTGGTACGATGCTGGAACTGGAAACTTTATAACAAGTACTTATTACAAAGAAGAACTTCCTGTATGGGTCGAAAAATTTAATAAAAAGGGACATGTAAAATTATTGCTAAAAAATGGTTGGCATACATTAGCGCCCATTGGGAGCTATACTGAAAGCACTATTGATGAACAAGCCTATGAAAAAGTTTTTCATCATAAAAACAATGCTTCCTTCCCTTATGAATTTGGGGAACTGTCCAATAAGGAACAATACGATATTTTTCAAGAAACTCCATTTGGAAATACATTAGTGGCAATGATGGCTGGTGAAGCCCTTGTAAGTGAAAAATTGGGTCAGGGCACAGAAACCGATTTTTTGGCTATAAGTTTTTCAAGTACTGATAAAATAGGGCATGCATTTGGTCCAAACTCCATTGAAATAGAGGATACCTATTTAAGATTGGATCAAGATATTGCCTCTTTATTACGTAAATTGGATGCACAAGTGGGCAAAGGAAACTACACCCTATTTTTAACTGCAGATCATGCTGCTACAGACGTACCACAATATCTTATTAATAACAAAGTCCCTGCAGGATATTACAGTTCAGAAAACATAGTAGCTAAAGTAAATACAGCGTTGGGTGACATATTCAAGATAGAAGGTTTGGTTGAAAATATGTCCAATGGCCAATTATTTTTTGACATGCAGAAGATAGTGACCAATCAACTTAATCTTATTGAGGTTTTGGAAGAGGGTAAAAAAGTACTTTATGAAATAGAAAGTGTTTTTCAGGTGTTACTTCGCAATGATCTTGAAAAGCTGGAATATACATTGGACGAAAAAGGAATGGTACAACGAGGGTTTAATATAAAACGCTCCGGTGATATTGTTGTATTATTTAATCCTTCTTGGACCAAGGAAAGAAAATATGGTACCGAGCATGGATCAGGTTATAGTTATGATACCCATGTTCCCTTGTTATGGTATGGAAATGATATTCCCAAAGGCTCCTCAATAAGAAAATATAGTATTACGGATATAGCTCCTACCGTATCTATGCTGTTGGGTATAAAATTTCCAAATGCTTGTATTGGTGTCCCCATCCAGGAGTTGTTTAATGAGTAGGCAAAGTTGGTTTAATTGTTATTTTAGAGTGTAATTTACATTAGCTGGGCTTAATGGCATTTTATTAGCATATGTGTAAAGAACAAACTCAATGCGGCCGACCACAATAGAAAATACTTTGAAAAGGGAATTTTACATATAATGCAAACCTTTGCATGTTTTTTTGGCATTAATTGTTTTCCAAAGGGCAATTTTTATTGTTTATTTATAGTAGTTTGATGCTTTGGTACTTTTAATATTCGAATTTTTATGCACTTATCACCGAATATATTTTATAATCACTGTTATGGCAAATATGCCATTGCAGCTGTCAATGTTTTTACCATGGAACAAGTTCTCGGGCTTTTTAGTGCGGGAGCAAGGGCAAATGCTCCTTTTATTGTCCAAATTACACCGGCTGCACGGAATTATGCCCATCCCGAAATGCTCATTGGTATGATCCATGCTGCATCAAAAATATACCCCAAAGCGGTTTACTCAGTCCACATGGATCATGGGAACGAGGAACATGCCTTTAATGCAATAGAATCCAACGATTATGACTCCATTATGATCGACGCCTCCCATGATAATTTTGATGGGAACGTTAAAAGGACCAAGGCAGTGGTGAAGGAGGCTCATAAAAAAAATATTGTTGTAGAGGCCGAATTGGGAGTGTTGAGTGGTGTGGAAGACGATCTGTCCATAGACGAAAAACACGCCAAATATACCCAGCCGTCGGAAGTACAGGAATTTGTAGAATTAACAGGATGCAATAGTTTGGCGGTGGCTGTGGGTACAAGCCATGGTGCCTATAAATTTTCTGGGGGAGATGGTATTCAGTTTAAAATATTGGAGGAGATACAACGTAGATTGCCTAAATTTCCTATAGTATTACATGGTGGTTCTGCGGTTAATTTTAAAGAAATAGAACGGATCAACAAGGCAGGGGGATGCTTGAATGAAGGAGCCTCCGGGGTTTCCCCAGATGAGATTGTGAAATCTATTGCCTATGGAGTTTGTAAGATCAATATAGCAACAGATACCAGACTTTTATGGACTAGGGTGCATAGGGAATTCTTCAGGGATAGCCCCGAGCTTTTCGACCCCGTAATTCCGGGGAAAACCTATATGGGGGAGTACGAAAAATTTATGCTGGAAAAGTTCGATTTATTGGGTGCCACAGGGAAAGTGGGCGACTTAAAATATTAAAATAAAAATTATGGAACATAATTCACATTTGCAGGTAAAACCAAAATCCAAGACAGGTATTTATCATCAAATTACACCGGCATCGGCCAAGTGGGAATACTTAAATTTTGAGGCAAGATTAATGACCAAAGGTGAAACTTGGCAACACGATACCCAGGATAATGAAATGGTTATAGTGCTATTGAGCGGTAATTTCAAAGTGGAGAGTGATAAGGGAAACTGGGAAACAAAAAATGGTAGAAAGGATGTCTTTAGTGGGGTGGCCCATACCCTTTACCTATCCCGAAATAGCAAATTTACATTGACGGCTATGAGTGATACTTTGGATATTGGATACGGTTGGTGCAAGGTTGATGAGGATTTTCCGGCAAAATTTGTGACCCCGGAGGACACGCCCGTAGTTATTTTTGGTGGTGACAATGCTACCCGACAATTCAATGATTTGGTGCCACCGGGTTTTGGTTGTAGCAAAATAGTAGTACGTGAAGTATATACACCTTCCGGCAATTGGAGTTCCTTTCCTGCCCATAAACATGATGAGCGGATAGTGGATGCGGAAGGTACCGTTTTAGAGCCAATACAGGAGGAAACGTATTTCTATAAGTTCCAAAAGCCTGGAGCCTACGCCATTCAGCAAGTCTATACCAAGGATAGGTCCTTGGACGAAATAGTTAGGCCAAGGCACAATGACGTGGTGATGATTCCAAAGGGTTTTCATCCTGTGGTAGCGGAGCATGGCTTTCATTGCTACTACCTTAATTTCTTGGCAGGTACGGACCAATGTTTGGCCAATACCACAGACCCGGACCATGAATGGATCTATGATTCTTGGACCTCAAAAGACAAAAGATTACCCCTGGTAACAGCGGAAATGAATAAACAATAATTGGAAATGAGCGATAAAAAGTTTGATGTAATCACGTTTGGAAGATCAAGTATTGATCTTTATTCACAGAATATTGGTTCGCCATTTAATGATATTAAGGGGTTTGACGCCTTTGTGGGGGGGTCTCCGCTCAATATAGCTGTGGGATGTGCAAGATTGGGAGTTAATGCCAGTCTTTTAACCGCTGTAGGTAATGACAAGGTTGGTGAGTTTATCCTAAATTTCTTAAATGGGGAAGGTGTAAACACACATTGTATACCAGTAAAAAACGGAACTAGGAGCAGTGCGGTTGTTCTGGGAATAGAACCTCCGGATAAATTTCCTTTGGTTTATTACAGGGATAATGCAGCAGATAGTCAGGTGGATATTGATGATGTGGATAAAGCCAATATTCCAGACTATAGAATTTTATTGATCAACGGTACAGCCTTAAATGTGGAACCTACGAGAAGCGCTACTTTTTATGCCACGGAAATCGCTAATAGAAATGATGTGGACGTTGTGCTCGATTTGGATTTTAGGGCGGACCAATGGCACGATTACAGGGCTTTTGGATTAACCGTTAGGGCTATTTTACCCAGGGTTAAAATGGCCATTGGCACGGAAGAGGAGATTCTTGCCGCTACCTTGATCAATTCCTCACAGGTGACCATTAAGGAACAACAGATTTCCGCCCCGGAAATAAAAGGGGATATTGATGTATCTATTAAACAATTGCTTTCCTCAGGTATAGAAACCTTGATCGTAAAGCGGGGAGAGAAAGGCGCTAGTATATACCAAAAGGATGGTTCTAGAGAGGATGTTCCAGGATTTCCGGTAGCGGTCTTAAATGTGCTTGGTGCAGGTGATGCCTTTGCCAGCGGATTCCTGTATGGAATACTAAAAGGGTGGGATTTGAAAAAGTCATGTCGAATGGGTAATGCCAGTGGTGCGCAAGTGGTTACTAAAAAAGGTTGTGCCAATTTTATGCCAACCTTGGAAGAATCTATGGACTTTATAAAGCAGAAGGGCGGATTTTAATTTTATAAACGATGAAATGCCCATTAACGGCTTTATCAAGCCTCCCGATAGCAATCGGGACGATATGTTCTCAGGGCATTCCATCTGACCTATTAAAACAAATAAAGAAGAACGGATGAAAACAAAAAGACTTACGGTGGCCCAGGCTACAATTGAATATTTAAAGAACCAATATGTAGAACGGGATGGGGTTCAGAATAAATTTTTTGCTGGTTGTTTGGGGATTTTGGGCCACGGGAACGTGGCAGGAATAGGGCAGGCATTGCACCAAAACCTGGATTTCCCCTTTTACGTAGCCCGTAACGAACAGGGAATGGTACATACGGCGGCAGCCTTTGCAAGGGTAAAGAATAGGTTGCAAACCTTTGTCTGTACTTCCTCTATTGGCCCAGGAGCAACCAATATGCTTACTGGTGCTGCAGCGGCTACTATTAATAGGATACCAGTCCTTCTGATTCCAGGTGACATATTTGCCACTAGACAGGTTGCGCCGGTATTGCAGCAGTTGGAATCCAATGTTACACAAGATATATCTGTCAATGATTGCTTTAAGCCCGTATCTAAATATTGGGACAGAATAAATAGGCCGGAGCAATTAATTACTTCCTTGCCCGAAGTTATGCGGGTGCTTACCTCCCAAGCGGAAACAGGAACGGTTACTCTTTGCATTCCACAGGATGTTCAGGCAGAAGCATTTGATTTTCCTGAGGAAATGTTCCAGAAACGTGTTTGGCATATTGGAAGAACTATGCCAGATCAAACACTTTTGTCCAGGGCAATTGATCTAATCAAAAACAGTAAAAGACCAATGATTATAGCTGGTGGCGGTGCTATTTATAGCGATGCCACGGCCATATTAAAAAAATTGGTCAATAGAACTGGGATTCCAGTGGCCGAAACCTTTGCCGGAAAGGGCTCTCTGGATTATAACGAACCACAAAACTTGGGCGCTGCCGGGGTAACAGGAACACCTGGGGCCATAGAAATAGCAAAGGAGGCCGACGTGGTTATAGGTGTTGGTACAAGATATAGTGATTTTACTACCATCTCCAAATCGGCATTTCAAGATCCCAAGGTTCGTTTTATAAATATAAATGTTACGGAATTCGATTCCTTTAAACACGGGGCAATTCCATTGATAGGCGATGCCAAGGCCATATTGGAAACCTTGGATGGGGAGTTGTCCAATTTTAAAGTAAGTAAGGATTATAGTGGGAAAGTTGAAGATTTCAATAAGAGTTGGGATCAATTTGTAGCGGATATTTATGCAGAAAAAAATGAGGTGCCCGCATTTCAAGGAGAAGTGATCGGAGCCGTAAATTCCTTTTCCAACCCTGAAGATATAGTTATCTGTGCTGCGGGTAGTCTGCCAGGAGACCTTCACAAGTTGTGGCGGACAAGAAATCCCAAAGGTTTCCATTTGGAATATGGATATTCTTGTATGGGTTATGAGATTGCAGGTGGTTTGGGCGCAAAAATGGCACGTCCTGAAAGTGAGATATATGTGATGGTTGGTGATGGTAGTTACTTAATGATGTCCCAAGAGATTGTAACATCGATCCAAGAAAAACAGAAAATGACCATTATTTTATTGAACAATGATGGCTATTCCAGTATCGGAAGCTTGTCCAGTTCTTTAGGAAGTGAAGGGTTTGGGACCTATTATCGATATAGAAATGAAGAGACCGATCAATTGGACGGCGGTTTGTTGCCCATAGATTATGCTTCCAATGCGGCCAGTATGGGTGCCCATGTAATTAAAACTTCCAATGTAAAGGAATTGAATGCGGCACTTGAAAAGGCCAAAACCATTGAAAAGACGACCGTAATCTATATTGAGGTGGACCGTAAAAAAGCTGTTCCAGGATTTGCCTGGTGGGATGTAGCCGTAGCGGAAGTATCCGAGAAGGATGAAGTGAAGAAATCCTTGGAATCCTATCGGGAAAATAAGAAGACCCAAAAATATTATTTATAGACCATAACCAACCAATCCTATGAATTCCGAACTCATCATTATTTTAACGTCATTCCTGATTTTTACTGGAGGTGTAGCCTTTTTTACTTGGTACAGTCTCCGGAAAACCAATTTGACATCCTCCGATGGTTATTTTTTGGGAGGTAGAAGTTTAACGGGAATCGTTATTGCCGGTTCCATGTTGCTGACCAATATTTCTTCCGAACATCTTATTGGGATGAACGGTAATTCCTATGTCAATGGTTTTATAGTCATTGCTTGGGAGGTTACCTCCTCCATTGCACTGGTAATTGCGGCTATATTTTTCGTGCCCAAATATTTAAAAATGGGCTTGACCACCATACCGCAATTTCTTGAAAGTAGATTTGATGGAATGACCAGGACTATGGTGGCCGCAATTTTAATATTTTCCTTTGTGGTTACTTTACTGCCCATTGTTTTGTATTCTGGAGCAATAGGGATTGAAAGCCTATTTGGCATTTCTGAACTATTGGGAATAGACAAGACCGAAGGCCTGTGGGTAACTGTGGTCATCATTGGCGTTATAGGGTCTATATATGCCATCTTTGGAGGCCTGAAGGCCGTGGCCTATTCCGATACTATTAATGGATTTGGTCTTTTAATCGGAGGCTTGCTAATTCCGATTTTGGCCTTGATGGCCATTGGGGATAACAATATTGTGGATGGCTTGGTGAAGGTTTATAATTATGCACCGGAAAAATTCAACGTAGTGGGAGCAAGGGATTCCGTATTGCCTTTTGAAGTGCTGTTTACGGGCTTGATCATTAATCAGCTTTATTTCTGGGGGATGAACCAAACCATTATCCAAAGGGCCTTGGGGGCAAAAAATTTGAAAGAAGCACAAAAAGGACTTTTAATAACCGGTCTTTTTAAGATTTTGATACCCTTGATCATTGTTTTGCCAGGGGTAATCTGCTACTATTATTTTCAGGACACTTACTTTGACCAGCAGGACACCGTGTACCCACAATTGGTAAAAAAGGTGCTTCCAGTGTGGTTGATAGGCTTTTTCGCAGCGGTAATTATGGGGGCTGTACTGAGTACCTTTAATTCTGTATTGAACTCCGTGGCCACTCTGTTTAGTATGGACATTTATAAGAAGCATATTGCCAAAAATGTCAGTGATACAAAATTGGTGAAGATTGGAAAGGTAACGTCCGCAATTTTGGCGGTAATGGCCATCTTTGCGGCCCCAATGGTGGCCAATGCCTCAGATGGGTTGTATCAATTATTGCAAGAGCTCAACGGAATATTTTTTATTCCTATCGCATCCATTTTATTGGCTGGCTTCTTTATGAAAAAAGTCTCGGCGATGGGAGCTAAAGTAGCACTAATTTTCGGCCTTAGTTTTTACATTTTTATGACCTGGGGCTATACCACCCACGGCATTCATTTTGTACATTTATGGGGGATCGAATTCTTGTTGAACGTAGCTATCATGTATTCGGTTTCTTACTTCTATCCCAACGAGAACACCTACGAAATTACAGATGTGGGTGCTGTAAATCTGACCACTTGGAAATATACCATACCCATGTCCATTGGGCTATGCGCTGTTACTATTCTAATCTATGTGTTGCTCTGGAACAATCAATAGGAGCATCATTATTAAAAAATATTAAATCATAAAAAAAATGGAAATTCTAAAAAATTATATCGATGGCGTTTGGACACCAAGCACCTCTAAAGAAACAATAGATATTGTAAACCCGGCCACACAGGAGATCTTGGCCAAGGTGCCTTATGGTAAAGGCACTCAAAAGGATGTTGAATTGGCCGTGGAATCGGCATCAAAGGCTTATAAGGAATGGAGCAAAGTTCCTGTGCTAAAAAGGGTTCAGGTGCTGTATCGCCTAAAAACGCTTATGGAGGAAAATACCGAGGTACTTGCGGAAATAATTACCAAGGAGTCCGGCAAGACTTATGGGGAATCCGTTGGTGAAATTCAGCGGGCCATAGAAAATATTGAAGTGGCATGTGGTACCCCTATGCTTATGGCAGGCGATGTTATTGAGGATATAGCTACTGGAATAGACGAGATGATGATAAGACAGCCCTTGGGTGTAGCAGCTTGTATAACCCCGTTCAACTTTCCAAGTATGATCGTTTTCTGGTTCTTGCCCTATGCCATTGCAACGGGTAACGCCTTTGTGGTTAAGCCCTCTGAAAAGGTGCCACTGACCATGATGAAGATTTTTGAGTTTATTGATCAATTGGATGTTCCAAAGGGTCTTGTAAGTCTTGTACATGGAGGTAAGGATTCTGTAGATGCTATTTTGGAAAACCCTTCCATTAAAGCAGTTAGTTTTGTGGGAAGCACTCCAGTAGCCAGATATATTTATTCCAAGGGAACGGCAAATGGAAAGAGGGTACAGGCCCAAGGTGGCGCCAAGAACCCTGTTGTGGTACTACCCGATGCGGATATAGAAATGTCCGCCAGAATCATAGCGGATTCGGTTTATGGTTGTGCAGGCCAGAGATGTTTGGCGGCTTCGACCATTATTACTGTAGACGATCATAAAAGACAAATAAAGGATGCACTGTATGAGACCGTTAAATCCAGGACTACAGGTTATGGTCTGGATAGGGAGATAAATATGGGACCGGTAATTACTCCTGAAAGTAAGGCGAGAATAACGGGCTTGATCCAAAAAGGAATTGATGAAGGAGCTAAAGTTTTATTGGATGGAAGAAATGCCAACATTGCAGGCTATGAGAAAGGAAACTTTCTAAATCCTACAATTCTGGAGGACGTGGCACTGGATAAGGAACTTATAGGAACAGAGATTTTTGGTCCTGTAATGAGTTTGATATCCATGAAAAATATAGATGAGGCCTTAAAATTTGTAAATGGCGGGAATTATGGCAACATGGCCTGTTTATTCACAGGAAGCGGTGCCAATGCCAGAAGATTTAGAAATGAGGCCGACGCTGGGAATATTGGTATAAATATAGGGGTAGCTGCTCCCATGGCCCAATTTCCATTTAGTGGTTGGAAGGACAGCTTTTTTGGAGATTTGCACGGGCAGGGCAAACATGCTATCGAATTCTTTACACAGACCAAGGTAATTATAGAAAGGTGGCCAAACATATGGTCAAGAAAATTTTAATAGATCAAAAAATGATGAAAATCGCTAATGCCCCTTGTTCATGGGGCGCCTTGGAATTTGACCTGGAAGAAAAATCGGAAGAGATCGGTTTTGAGCAGGTATTGGATGAAATTAAGGAAACAGGATATATAGGTACCGAATTGGGCGATTGGGGATACATGCCTACAAACGCCAGCCAATTGAAAGCAGAATTGGACAAAAGACATTTGGAACTGCTGGGAGCTTTTGTCCCTGTTGGTTTGGCCGAAGTGGCCAATCATGGGAAGGGTGTTGTCTCTGCCTTAAAAGTGGCCGAACTTATGTTCAATGCGGGTTATAAGAATTCTTTTATTGTATTGGCAGATGACAATGGATCTGTTCCGGAACGCACCAAAAACGCTGGGAGAATTACCTCCGAAATGGGCCTCTCCGAGGAACAATGGAAAGTCTATGCTGCCGGAGCAGAAAAGATCGCCAAGGCAGTTAAGGATGCTTATGGCATTAGAACAGTATTCCACCATCATTGTGCGGGATATATAGAAACTCCCGGAGAAATAGATAAGCTTATGGCATTGACAGATTCTCAATTATTGGGATTGTGTTTGGATATGGGACATTACGCCTTTGGAGGCGGAGATCCGGTGGCTGCCCTAAAAAAGTATAATAAAAGAATATGGCATGTTCATTTCAAGGATTATAGCCCCACAGCGGCTCAGGCTTCGCGAGAGGCAAATGGGGATTACTTTGATGCCATAAAAAGAGGGGTGTTTTGTGAACTGGGAAAGGGATCGGTAGATTTTCAGTCAATTGTAAAATTATTGGAAGAATACAAATACAACGATTGGATAGTGGTTGAACAGGATATTTTACCAGGCATGGGAAACCCAAAAATTTGTGCACAGGCCAATAGGGATTATATCAAATCCTTGGGACTTTAAATGATTGAACATTCAGGAAACGTTTATTAAGAAATATAAAGAAAATGACAAAAGTTAAATTCGCCGTAGCAGGATTGGGAAGGATAGGAAAGATCCATTTGGAAAACTTGCTTCAGATGGAACACGTGGAAGTGGTTGCCGTAATGGATCCAATAGAAGAATGTCGGCAATATGCACAGGAAAAGAACATACCCCATATCACAAGTTCTTATGAAGAACTGTTGGTTGTAGCCCCTTTCGATTCTGTTGTAATTTGTTCCCCAACGGATACCCATGCCGATTATGTTGAAAAGGCAGCTAAAGCAGGTTTACACGTTTTTTGTGAAAAACCATTGGACTTATCAATGCAAAGGGTCGTTGAGGTTTTGAAAGTGGTAAAGGAAGCCAATATAAAGTTGATGTTAGGTTTTAACCGTAGGTTCGATAAAGAGTTTAGAAAGGTTCATGAATCTGTTAAAGATGGCGCCGTAGGGAAGCCCCACTTGGTGAAAATTACGAGTCGAGATCCAGGTGCGCCACCAGTGAGCTATATTGAAAAATCAGGGGGTCTCTTTTTGGATATGACCATTCACGATTTTGACATGGCTCGTTTTGTGGTGGGCAAGGAAGTAGAGGAGGTTTATGCCAAAGGAGCTGTTTTAGTGGATCCAGCCATCGGTAAGGCCGGCGATATAGACACTGCGGTAGTTACCCTGACCTATACGGATGGAACTATGGCGGTTATTGACAACAGTAGGGAGGCGGCCTATGGTTACGATCAAAGAATAGAGGTATTTGGTTCTAAGGGAATGGTTCAGGCAGATAATAATTATGAAGACTCACATCGACTTTATACAAACAAGGGTGTCCAAGGAGCACTTCCCCTGCACTTTTTTTTGGAGAGATACGCAGCGGCGTATAAATCGGAAATGGCCAGTTATGTAGAGAGTTTAAAAAATGGTAACAACGTGCCGGTAGATGGTAATGATGGGCTGATGTCCCTTCAAATTGGACTGGCTGCCATTAAATCATTAAAGGAAAAAAGACCGGTTAAAATTGCCGAAATAAGGAATTAGATCGGCGAAAATTATGAAGGCCCAAAAACAATATTAATTTAAGGATTAATAAAATCCAATCTTTGGTAAAATTATAATTATTTGTTAAATTAGGTGGATATTATAATATCCACCTGGTTGAATGCTGCAATATAGGGATGATAGTGGTGGATGTTTTTTTTATGAAATTTAACTGAATTTCAATTAATTACATTAGAAATATAATGGACTTAGTAGAACGGTGATGAAGAAGAATTAGTTGAATCAAGATCCATTTACCATTATAAGAAGTTCAATTTTGATGGTAGGTGTAAAGATTTAACCTAGATTTTAAAACCATTGATAAGTTGAAAAGAAGTCAACCCGATATCAACAATGATTTTTTTATTTCCCTTCTGGAAAAGGGAGAGAAATGTGCATTTGAGACCTTGTTTAGACTTTACTACACCAAACTGTTACAAATTGCAAAAGGGTATTTGGTGTATCACCAGGAGGCCGAAAGTATCGTCCAAAATGTATTTCTGAAAATATGGGAAAACAAGGGGGTACTTAAGGACGTGACCAACATCAATAGTTATTTATATACCATGACCAAGAATTCCTGCTTGGACCAATTAAAGCATGAAAAGGTTAAAAGAAGCTACTTGGACCATACCTATTGGATTAAATCTGAAATTCAACATCAATTCATCCATGATGAAGCAGCCTCCCTTTTACTCGAAAATGAATTGGAGGGCAAAATAATAGCAAGCATAGAATTGTTGCCCGAAAAGTGTAAGAGTATTTTCAAAAAGAGCCGATTCGAAGGATTAAAGCATGGAGAAATAGCTAGGCAAATGGGTATCTCACAAAAGACCGTCGAAAGCCATATTTCAGCTGCTCTTAAGCATTTGAAACTTCATTTACGGGATTTCGTTACTTTTTCCCAATAAATTTCCAATCCCCACTCAGGGTAAAACCTTTCTGAGTCGTCTTATTAATATAGATAGGATGATAATGGATAAAAAAATTTCCAAATACTTGCAAGGTGCCACAACTTCTAAGGAGGAAAGGGAAGTTCTGGATTGGATTACTTCTTCGGATAACAATGCAAGGAGATTTAATCTTTTAAAGGCAAAATATGTTGCATCCTCTTTGGATGAAACGGAGGTGGATTTGGATGCTATTTACCATAATATTGTCAATACCAAAAACTCTAACTCGAAAAATAAAGGGCAGATTATATCAATTATTTTGAAATCTGCTGCTGTTTTGGCTCTTCTTGTTGCGGTTACCTTTATATTTAAGGACAACATCAATGACCCTAATTCTGCACCAATAATTTCCGAAGATGCCATTACATTGCAATTGGGCGATGGTACCGTGGAGATTATTTCGGAAGACGGAACGGCCAAGGTCGTGGATTCCGAAGGAAATGTATTAGGGGCCCAGCAAGGGTCGCAGTTGGTCTATAAAAAGACCGGTAATTTAAAAGAGGAATTAATCTATAATACCCTTACTGTTCCATATGGAAAAAGGTTTGATATTGTCTTGTCCGATGGAACCCAGGTAGTTCTAAACTCAGGAACATCCATTAAGTATCCGGTTCAATTTTTAAATGGGAGTGAAAGAAAGGTATTTTTAAATGGGGAGGCCTTCTTTAATGTGGCCAAGGATAAGTTACATCCTTTCATAGTAAATGCCGACAGCCTTAGCGTAAGGGTGTTGGGTACCAAATTTAATTTGTCGTCCTATCCTGAAGATCAATTTGTAAATACGACTCTAGTTGAGGGGTCGGTCTTGGTCTATGATAGTAAAGACACTTTTGATTCTTCTGAAGTATCACCTTTGGAACCTGGGTATAAAGCCGAATGGAATAAAGATAATGGGCAAATTTCAATAGAGGAGGCCGATATAGCAATGCATACCGATTGGTTGAACGGCAAAATTATATTGAGACATGTGCCCTTTAAGAACATTGTCAAAAAATTGGAGCGACATTATAATGTTGTAATTACAAACAGAAATCTAAAATTGGAGGAAGAATTATTTACGGCCAGTTTTGATATTGAAACCATTGAGCAAGTTTTTAGAACCTTCAATGAGACCTACGAAATGGATTATAAAATCAACAACAGACAAATAACTATTAATTAACTAACTTAACAAACCAACTGCCAATGAATTAGACTTCTTAAAATTTTGACAGATCACAAATTTTGACGAACACCTATATTATAGGGCCTAAACGCAAAAAAAAATCGGAAAGTGCGCCAACACTTCCCGACAATGTGTGATTAAATTAATTAACCATTTAAAACACTACAAAAATATGAAAAACCTGATCAAGCCGGGGAGGAAATTCCGTTTTCGGCTACAATATGATTTGAAAATGAAACTTACTACCATATTATTACTTGTCGTTTCCCTTTTTCAAATTCATGCTAACGAAACTTATGGTCAAAAGACCAAAATTACTTTGAATCTCGAAAATGTAAGCGTCGAAAGTGTCTTGAACAGAATCGAATCGCTTACAGAATTCAAATTCATGTACAACGATAAGGAGGTGGATTATAAAAAAATTGTCTCCGTAAACGCTGATAAAGAATTGGTTACTACAATTCTGGACAGAATTTTTTCCAAAATGAACATTGCCTATGAGGTGTTGGATAAGCAGATAGTGCTAAAACCTGAAAAAGTGGGTTCTGCCATTAAAAGGGATGATATAGAAAAGGTTGATGTCTACCAACAGTTCGTGGTAAAAGGTACTATTGTGGACAGTGACGGGAATTTATTGCCTGGGGCAAACGTTCTGGAAAAGGGAACGGCAAACGGAACCCAGTCCGATTTTGATGGCAATTTCACCATCAGCGTAAATAATCAAAATGCTGTTTTAGTGGTTTCCTATATTGGTTATACCACCAAGGAAATTGCTGTAAATGGGCAGGAAAATCTCTCCTTAACTTTGGAAGAGAGTGCTACAGGCTTAAGTGAGGTTGTAGTAACCGCCCTAGGTATTAAGAGGGAAAAGAAATCCTTGGGGTACGCTTCCCAGGAACTGGATGCCGATCAGGTTTCCTCTTCAAGGGAACCTAATCTTTTAAACGGGATATCGGGTAAGGTGGCCGGTTTGCAGATTACTAATAGTCCGTCCGGTTTGGGCGGTTCTGCAAGGGTTTCCATACGTGGAGATGCTTCCTTGAACATCAATGGTAACTCCCCTTTGTTTATTGTAGATGGGACACCCATAAGCAATGAAATAGTGGGATCAAATGGATCAGGAACCCAAGACGTTGATTATGGTAATGGGGCTTCAGAAATAAACCCTGAGAATATAGAATCCATTAACGTACTTAAAGGCCCTGCTGCAGCGGCATTATATGGTGCAAGAGCAGCAAACGGTGCAATTATTATAACCACCAAGAAAGGAACTAGTAAAAAAGGTCAATTAGGAATTTCAATAAATTCAGGTATAAGCATGGAGAGTGTTCTGCTATTGCCCGATTGGCAAAATGAATATGGCCAAGGTAACAACCAGCAGTTTGCATTTGTTGATGGAAGCGGAAGTGGAATTGCCGATGGAGTTGATGAAAGTTGGGGCCCTAGATTGGATACCGGACTTATGATTCCTCAGTTTGATTCGCCCAGAGCCGACGGAACAAGAGGGGGTGACTACTTGGTGAGCAGTTCGCCTATTACTCCTACACCATGGGTGTCCATGCCAGATAATACCTTGGATTTTTTTAATACTGGGTATACTAAGACCAATAGCATTGCTATCTCAAAATCGGGAGATTTGGGAAATATTAGATTTTCCTATCAAAACTTGGATCAAGAAGGTATAGTACCCAATACCGATCTTAAGAGAAATACCTTCAACCTAAGTTCTGGTCTCAACCTGACGGATAAGTTAACAATAAACACCAATGTCAATTACATTAAAGCGGATAGTGATAACAGACCTTCCTTGAGTTATGGTACAGAAAGTATTATGTATCTGTTTATTTGGTATGGTAGGCAGTTGAATACAAATAGTATGCGCGACTATTGGATGCCGGGAAGAGAAAATCTGCAGCAATTCAACTATAACTATAATTATCATGATAACCCTTTCTTTAATGTTTTTGAAAATACAAATTCACAAAATAAGGATAGGGTATACGGAAATGTTAGCGCTAATTATGCCATAAATGATAATTGGAATTTAATGGTGCGTACGGGAAGGGATTTTTATAGGGATCTAAGGACCAAGAAAAGAGCGTTTAGTACCCAACGTTTCCCTCTAGGTTATTACAGGGAGGACAATGTTTTCTTTGAAGAGTCCAATACAGACTTTCTTTTGTCTTATGATAAAACGTTCAACGAAAAATGGAACGTAAATATATCCGCCGGTGGTAACCAATTTAGGCAGAAGCAAGAGTATACACAAACTGTTGCCCCTCAATTGATCAACCCAGGGGTGTATTCCTTTAATAACACTAGAAGACCGTTGGAGGTATATACGAACAACGAACAAAAGCGGATTAATAGTCTCTATGGTTTTGCACGGTTTGCATATGACAATTTACTTTTCTTGGATATTACTGGTAGAAACGATTGGTCCAGTACTTTGCCAACGGATAACAATTCCTATTTTTATCCCTCTGCGACCTTAAGTGCCATTGCAAGTGATATGTTTGAAATGCCCGAATTTGTGTCCTTTGCTAAATTAAGGGCCGCTTATGCAGAAGTCGGGAATGATACTGATCCCTATAAATTGTCCAGTTTTTTCACCAATGAAACACCTTTTGGGGACAATCCTATTTTAACAGAATCTTCATTGATTCCCAATGCCGTTTTGAAACCTGAGATCACATCATCCTATGAGATTGGTGCCGATATTCGTTTGTTCCAAAGTAGGTTAAATTTGGATGCCACATATTATGATGGTAAAACCAAAAACCAAATTATACCAATAAGCACGGATATTTCAAGTGGGTATACCAGTAAGTTGATAAACGCTGGGGAAGTAAGAAATTACGGTTTTGAAGCCATGTTGAACGTGATTCCGGTCAGAACAGAAAACTTTAGTTGGAATGCCATGTTTAATTATTCCCGAAATAGAAGTGAGGTTACAGATTTGGGAGGAATAGATTATACACTCACCGAAAGGAACAGTGTCTTTATACAAGCTCGTGAAGGTGGATCTATAAGTGCTATTTACGGTAGGGGATTCCAACGTGTAGAAGATGAGAACAGTGAGTATTTTGGTCAAATGATCGTAAATAATAGTGGTATTCCTATTAGGACGGACGATCTGGTGTACCAGGGCGACTACGCCCCCGATTATACATTGGGGATATTAAATAGCTTTAAGTACAAGGCTCTGGATTTTGGATTTATGTTCGATATAAGACAAGGAGGAATAGTAGTTTCGAGGACTAAAACTATAGGCTCCACTTCCGGACAGCTAAAGGAGACTTTGGTAGGTAGGGAAACCGGAATCGTTGCAGAAGGTGTTTTGGAAACATCACCTGGCGTATATACACCCAATACAATAAATGTGGATGTAAGGACATATAATAACCGTTATTACGAAAGGGATAACGTAGAAGCGGCCAAATATGATGCCTCCTATACGAAACTGCGTGAAGTAACTTTGGGTTATAGTCTTTCCAAGAAAATTATAGATAAACTTCCTATCAGTAAGGCAAGATTATCGTTGACGGGTAGAAATTTGGCGCTTTGGACAGATAACCCACATTTTGATCCGGAAACAGTTTCTGTTGCTGGTGGTACTCTGCAACCTGGTATTGAGAATATGTCCTATCCGAGTACCAAAACTTACACTCTAAATTTACAAATCGATTTTTAATTGCATAAAAGATGAAAAAAACACATATTTCAAAAAAGGGTTTCTTCATGATGATTCTTTTGGCAGCTTTTATGGGTTGTACGGAAGATTTCGAAGAAATAAATCAAAACCCCAACTTTCCTGAGCAAGCTAGCTCGGAATTGCTTTTACCTGGGGTTTTAAGACAAATGGCCTATAATTGGGGAAACCAAGGATGGGAAGAAGGCTTTACAGTAGTTCAATATGGAGCCCGTCTACAGTTTACCTCCGGAGATATATATCAGTGGTCCCCGACAGATAATCCATACAACGATGCCTACGACAGTCTTCGTGATATTGAAAATATTATTCGTGATACCAGGGAAAATCCTGATCGCCAAAATTATTATGGTGTAGGACTGATCGTCAAATCGTGGATTTATTCTTATTTAACGGATTCATATGGGGATGTTCCCTACACAGATGCCGTAAAGGGCATCAGCGATGATAATATTACACCTGAATTTACACCACAACAGGAAATATATGATGGTCTTTTGGCTGACTTAAAAGCTGCCAACGCTGCACTGACCGGTACGCAAAATATAACCGGGGATATATTATATGGTGGCGACGTTTTAAAATGGAGGAAGTTTGCCAATTCGCTTCGACTTCGTTTGTTAATGAGGATCAGTGATGTGGATCAATCCAAAGCAACAGCTGGAATGGCGGAAATTATGGGTGATTTAACCACTTATCCAATATTTGAAAGTAATGGGGATGCAGCGCTGTTACAATGGAATTCGGATAATCCCCAGCCCAAATATAATACCCGATCAGGAAGTTTCGATGAGGTTAGATTAAGTCTTACCTTGGAAACTAGATTAAAGGATCTAAATGATAGAAGACTTATTGTTTTCGCTCAGCCTACTTCCAGTTCTGGAAAAGGAATATATTCTGACAATTTGGATGATTATGTGGGCATGCCCAACGGCTTGGATGATGAGGCGGCCTTAGGATATAGCCCATCAGGAAACCCAGATGAGGTAGGGTCCAATTTTATTTCCAGAATTGGAATTCTTCTAGGCTGTAGGGCATGTAATGTGGAGCTTGCTTCTCCGACGGCCTCACAGACCATTATTATGGATTATTCTGAGCTTCAGTTTATTTTGGCAGAGGCTAGGGAGAGAAATTTTATAACTACAGGCGATGCTGCCACTTACTATGAAAATGGTATTCGAGCCTCCTTTTCGTATTATTTGGATAGGATTGTTGCTGGTGGTTGGAATGAGATCGCCACGGATTTGCAAGCTTTTGATCTGGATGGCTATATTGCCCAGACTACAGTGGCCTATACTGGAACAACCGATGAAAAACTGGAAAAATTGGCCTTACAAAAATGGATATCATTGTTCTATACCGGTTTTGAGGCTTGGTCCGATTGGAGACGTACCGGAATGCCTGAAGTTATTGCCGGTCCGGATGCAGTGAATGATAAAAAAGTCCCGGTAAGGTTTCAGTATCCCAATTCGGTTAAATCCACGAATAATGCCAACTACCAACAGGCCGTTACCCGAATGGGCGGAGATGACCTGAACACCAGACTTTGGTGGGATGTTGCAGATAATAATTAAATGAACAATTAATATAAGCTTATTATGAATCTTTTAGACCATAGGGATTCCTTCCCTATGGTCTTTTTTTTAAAAATAGTAGTCCTCACTCAAGTTTTGGGGTGATGATTTTCCTAAATCATAGTATATTAGTTAACAACTTCGAAATTTATAAATAACTTAAACCAAGATCAGTTGATATGAGCAAAGGCGTGAAGTACAAGAAAATGGACAAATCCTATTTTGAATCCAGGGAACTTAAACGCCATGCGGGGGTTTGGTCCTTATGGGCCTTAGGTGTCGGAGCCGTGATATCAGGACATTTTTCTGGATGGAACTTGGGACTGGCTTCAGGAGGATGGGGCGGTATGTTCGTTGCTACTTGTATTGTAGCCATAATGTACGTTGGACTTACCCAGAGCGTTGCAGAAATGTCTCCTGCCCTTCCACATACCGGTGGCGCATATTCTTTTGCCAGATCGGCCATGGGGCCATGGGGTGGGTTTTTTACGGGTCTCGTAGAGAACCTGGAATTTATTCTTACACCTGCAGTAATCGTTTTTTTTCTTAGTAATTATATGCAGGGCATTTTTGAAACGTCACCGGAATTGTTACCTTTTTGGTGGTTCGGATTTTATACCATCTTTACCCTGTTGAACATAGTAGGAGTGGAGCTGTCCTTTAAATTTACCGTGGCACTCACTTTAATGGCTTTGGGATGTTTAAGCATTTTTTGGATATCATCCATTGGAAGTGTTGATTTTACTACCTATGCGTTAGATATTAAAGCAGGTTCCGATGGAATGGCTGAACATTTGCCCGGAGGTGGAGGTTCCCTATTCCCGTTGGGATGGGAAGGAGCCCTAAAAGCCATGCCCTTTGCGGTATGGTTATTTTTGGCCATTGAACAATTGCCTTTGGCAGCGGAGGAGTCGGTAGATCCTAAAAGGGATATGCCCAAGGGATTGACCTATGGGATTATTACGTTGATAATATCGGCGTTTCTAATTCTCTGGCTCAATGCTTCAATACCTTTAGGGTCCTTTGCACTTTCTCAATCCGGTGAACCCTTATTGGACGGATTTAAGGTTTTGTTTGGGGATAATATAGCCAAACTTTTGGCTTTGGTGGCTTCTATAGGTCTATTGGCATCATTCCATACCATTATCTTCGCTTTTGGAAGGCAGATCTATTCCCTATCAAGGGCAGGATATTTTCCAGTAATACTTTCCCTGACCCATAGTAAACGTAAAACACCTTATACCGCCCTGATTTTGGGGTCGGTTATTGGTTTTGTGGTTTTAATGGTCACCAAATTTTTGGCAGGAAATGAAAGTGAGGTCTTTATTGGAGGAGCTTTGTTGAACATCGCTGTTTTTAGCGCCATGTTGTCCTATATTCTACAGTGCGGTTCTTTTTTGTTATTGCGGAAAAATAAGCCAGAACTGGAAAGACCCTATGTTAGTCCCTTCGGGAAATTCGGTGCTTGGACCACTATGTTTCTGGCAAGTGTAATCATTTATTTTCAGCTGCAGGATCAATCATATAGAACGGCTGTTTTTATTTCCATAGGGTATCTAGTAATAGGATTGTTGTACTTTGGACTTAAAGGGAGGCATAGATTGATTCTATCCCCAGAGGAAGAGTTTGCATTGGAGCACGACATAAAAAAAGCACAAGGAAAAAACTAAATTTTATATCTTCAGGTGGGCATTTATCAATATTTTTATGGAAGATATCCTTGTAGGTAAATGTGTGTGGGGAAAATGGTTTTACAATTGTTCAGTTACTTTAATGACACCTCTGTTTTTTTGGACTGTACTTTTAAATTAAAATTAAAAAATCAATCAAAAAGTAGTCAAGTGAGACCTTAACTTTCCATAGCTAAGGTTTTGTTTGGCCAATAGAAAATAATAATAATGAACTTATGAAAAATGAAGATTCCAAAATAACACCTGAATCGGTTAGAAAATATATTAGCGAACATCAAATTGAAAATATTAAGTTGGCCGTAGTTGATGTGGATGGGGTGCTACGTGGGAAATATGTAAATTCTAAAAAGTTCCTTTCCGCCTTGGATAAGGGATTCGGATTTTGCAGTGTAATCTTTGGTTGGGATTCCAATGATGTTTTATATAAAAATGATTCCTTTACCGGTTGGGCAGATGGTTTTACGGATGCAAATGCTACTATAGATGCTTCCAGTATGAGAATGTTGCCAACGGAAGATTATAAATCCGTCATATTTTTAGTGGATTTTTCCGAGAGTAGTGCTGCCAGTGTTTGTCCCAGATCTATTCTGCGTAAAACATTGGATAGATTGGGGAATATTGGCTACACGGCCAGCGCATCTTTTGAATTCGAATTTTTTCTGTTCAATGAAACGCCTAAATCTATTCGCGATAAGAACTACCATAATTTGGAGCCTATGACACCGGGTAATTTTGGATATTCCATATTGCGAAGTTCTACCCATGCCAGTTTTTATCACGAAATAATGGAACTTTCCCAGGAGATGGGAATGCCTCTGGAAGGTTTGCATACCGAAACTGGAGCTGGAGTGCTAGAAGGTGCTCTTGAATATTCTGAGGCTTTAAGGGCTGCCGACAATGGAGCTTTGTTTAAGAATTTTGTGAAGGTATGGGCACAGCAAAAAAGTTTAATGGCCTCTTTTATGGCCAAGTGGTCTTCCAGTTATCCAGGGCAGTCCGGACATATCCATATTTCTTTACAAAATAAGGATGGCTCCTCGGCCTTTTGCGATAAGAGTAAAGAACATGGAATGTCAGACGTTATGCGTTGGTTTATTGGAGGTCAACAAAAATTAATGCCCGAATTGCTGGCCATGGTGGCCTCTACCTGTAATAGTTATACGCGGCTCATTCCTGGTTTTTGGGCTCCTACGGCTGCCTCTTGGGGTATGGACAACAGGACCTGTGCACTTAGGGCCATCCCGGGATCGGAAAAATCACAAAGAGTGGAATATAGGGTTTCTGCGGCGGATATTAATCCCTATTTGGCGTTGGCGGCGGCAATTGGTTCCGGAATTTGGGGCATAGAGAATAAAATTGAACCTACCACCGAGGTCAACGGAAATGCCTATGATGTAGATTTTCCACAGGAACTTCAGTTGCCCAGAACCTTATCACATGCTGCTGAGAAATTTAAGAATTCAAAAATTGCAAGAGACCTGTTTGGTGATATATTTGTGGATCATTATTCCTATACCCGACTATGGGAAGATCAACAACAACTGGGAGCCATAACGGACTGGCAATTAAAACGTTATTTTGAAATAATTTAAGAAATGATAAATACCATATCACCTATAGACGGCACTATTTATTATACTGCTGAAGAACATGGCCCAAAAGATATTGAGCAGGCCTTAAGTTTGGCCCACAGCGCTTTGCCATTGTGGTCCGATCTAACTATTGCAGAACGGGCAAAATATATTACAGCTTTCGTTGAAGCCATTGTTCAAGATAAAAATGACATTGCCCTCGAAATTACTTGGCAAATGGGCAGGCCCTTGGGTCAATCCCCTGGGGAGATAAAAGGGTTTGCGGACCGTGCCCATTATATGATCGGAGCAGCGGAAGAAGCTTTAACCGATTATAAGGTAGTAGATAGTGCCAATCCGGATAAAAGATGGGTAGAACGTGTGCCTATTGGCGTTGTTAGCGTATTGAGTCCTTGGAATTATCCATTCCTAACCTCTGTAAATGCCATAGTTCCAGCTTTAATGGCAGGAAATGTAGTGATTTTAAAACACTCTTTCCAAACACCTTTGGTCGCGGAACGATATGCTAAAGCTGCTGCAAAGGCCGGACTTCCTGAGGGTGTTTTTCAAATATTGCACTTAAACCATAAAAATACGGCCCAATTAATCGCCGATACCAGAATTGACGGAGTGTATTTCACGGGCTCTGTTCAGGGGGGAATCGCCGTTCAAAATTCATTGCTGAACAAGTTTATTCCCTGTGGTTTGGAATTGGGAGGGAAAGATCCCGCCTATGTAATGGCCGATGCCAATTTAGAGAATAGTGTTGAAAATTTGGTTGATGGGGCATTCTTTAATAGTGGTCAATCCTGCTGTGGTATCGAAAGAATTTATGTCCACGAAGCCCTGTACGACAAGTTTGTTGATGGATATGTGGCATTGACAGAACAATACAAATTAGGAAATCCTTTGGATCCCGGGACCAATTTGGGGCCCATGGTGAAGACAGATGCAGCTAATTACGTAAGAAAGCAAATAGAACAGGCGTTGGCCAAAGGAGCCAGGTCTTTAGTGCCCGAATCCTTGTTCCCATCATCCAAAAAAGATACTCCCTATTTATCTCCCCATGTGTTGGTAAACGTGGATCATACTATGGATGTAATGAGCGAAGAAAGTTTTGGGCCTGTAGTTGGGATTATGAAGGTGAAGAACGATGAGGAAGCATTGAGGTTAATGAATGATTCCCAATATGGACTAACCGCTTCCTTATGGGGCAACGACATGGATAGGGCCATTAATTTGGGAAGGAGAATTGAAACCGGTACCGTTTTCATGAACCGATGTGATTATTTAGATCCAGCTTTGGCATGGACAGGGGTTAAGAATTCTGGTAAGGGCGTAACCCTGTCAAAAATTGGCTATGACCATGTTACACGGGTAAAGTCGTTTAATTTTCGAAAAGGGAAATAAAATAATAATCAATTTATTGAATTTAAAAAAATAGAAATTAATGCAATTAGCAAATACAAATTGGAATTATCCTACCACCATCTGGTTTGGAAATGGTAGAATAAATGAAATCTCACAGGCGTGTAAAAAATTGGGAATAAAGAACCCTTTATTTGTGACTGACGAGGGCTTGGTTAAATTGGATATAGTTGAAAATACCATAAAAATCCTAAAAAAGGACGGATTAAATTTTACCGTATATAGTGATGTACAGGGGAATCCAACAGAAAAAAATGTAGTTGATGGAGTGGCACATTACAAAAATAATAAACATGATGGGGTTATAGCCTTTGGAGGTGGTTCTGCCATTGATGCGGCCAAGACAATCGCTTTTATGTCCGGTCAGACCAGGTCCTTATGGGATTTTGAAGATGTTGGCGATAATTGGAGCTATGCCGATCTAGCCGGAATTGCTCCCATAATTGCAGTTCCAACTACAGCTGGAACAGGGTCGGAAGTTGGTAGGGCATCGGTGATTCTGGATGAAAAATTACACACCAAAAAAATTATTTTTCACCCCAAAATGTTACCTGCAATAGTGATATCCGATCCTGAATTGACTTTGGGCTTGCCTCCACATATAACGGCTTGGACTGGGGTAGATGCCATGGTACATGCCATTGAGGCATATTGTGCGCCTGGATATCATCCAATGGCAGAAGGTATTGCTATTGAAGCTATCCGCATTATTGCCAAATATTTACCAATTGCAGTAAAGGACGGAAAAAATCTGGAGGCCCGGGGACAAATGCTGGTAGCCGCCTCTATGGGAGCCACGGCCTTTCAAAAAGGACTTGGTTCCGTGCATTCAGTGGCCCATCAATTGGGAGCCATTTACAATAAACAACACGGTTTGCTAAATGCCATAATATTGCCATATGCGCTAAAACAGAATAAGGCGGCTATTGAGGATAGAATGGTGCATTTAAGCAAAGTGCTTGGATTGGAAAAGCAAGGTACCGATGCTATTATCGATTACATCATAGAGCTGCGAAAAGAATTGAATATTCCTCATACACTAAAGGAAATAGACATTAATGTTGATAGGGCTGTGGAAATAGGTGAAATGGCCTATAAAGATCCATCAACACCTTCCAACGCCAAGCCTGTTAATGCAGCGGATTTGGAGCAACTTTTTAGAGCTGCTGTATCTGGGGAATTAAAAGGACTATAGGCGTGAAATTATTAATAGTAGAAGGCAATAATAAACAAACACGCCTGCAAAGAGGAGCCTTTGGTATAAAACCCTATCATCTGATCTTTCAGGAAATGCTGAAGGGCTTGGTCCCACTGGCACAAACCGATATTGCCTTTCCAGCTGATGGGGAAAGTGAATTGCCTACGGCAGCACAGTTGGAAAATTACGATGGTGTTCTTTGGACAGGAAGTTCCCTTAGTGTCCTTGATGATATTCCGGATGTTCAGCGGCAATTGAATTTTGCCGACGAGGTTTTTAAAAGTGGCCTGCCATTTTACGGAAGCTGTTGGGGTATGCAAATAGCCACTGTTGTCGCAGGGGGCAAGGTGGCGCTAAGCAAGAACGGTTTGGAGTTTGGAATCTCCAAACCAATTGAGCTCACTGCATTGGGGAAGCAAAGTCCTTTAACCTCCCACCGTAAGGGGGCGTATTCAGCCTTGTGCATTCATTATGATGAAGTGGCAAAAGTGCCTGAAAATGCCCTTGTTTTGGCTAGTAATTCCCATTCCAAGGTGCAGGCAATGACTTTCGATTATAAAAAAGGGTCGTTTTTTGGGGTCCAATACCATCCTGAATTTAGTACTTCGGATATGGCTCTGATCGGTTCATTTTTAGCTGAAAAACTGGTCAAAAGTGGTGCTTTCAGTTCTTTGGAGGAAGTGCAGGAATTCTGTTTATCCTTGAAAGGGCAAAAAGGGATTCCACCAGAAATTAGCGATTACCAACTCCATACCCAAGAAATAATGGCTTGGTTAAAGTTGATAGCTGGAAAATAGTGGGAACAAAATTAATATAATTAATAAACGGACAGATTTTAATAATTGATCCATCCGTTTATACTTTTTTGAAAGCATTGCGAAGCTTCCAAATTAACACTACTCTTTAATTTAGTTGTTTTTAAAAGCACTGGGATTGGGGCTTTTTCCCATTTCAAATTCAAGGACATTGCCATTCATTATTTGGGTATAGGTGATAAAGGGTTCATCCAAAATCTTACCATCCAATTTCAGGGATTGAATATACATATTCTCTTCGGAGAGGTTGTTCGCTTTTATCCTAAAGGATTTTGCTTCCCCGTTCTTACGTAAACTTAGGGTGAATTCTGGAAATTGCGGTGCCCCAATGGCAAAAATTTCTGTTCCTGGGGTCACTGGGTAAAATCCCATGACCCCAAACACATACCAAGCGGACATTTGTCCGCAATCATCGTTTCCGTTGATTCCCAGAGGGTGATTTCTATAATTAATGGTTGAGGTATGCTTACGGATAAGCTCTTGGGTTTTCCAAGGTTGCCCGGCATAGTTGAATAAATAGGCATAATGATGTCCTGGCTCATTATCATGGCGGTAATGTTGTCCATCAAAATTTTCATTTAATTTGGCCGCATATTTATCCTTTCCGCCAAAGAGTTCAATGCTTCCCTGGATGTCGTGCATGGCACCGAATAAATAGGTCCATCGGCCACCTTCTGTAAAACCTTCCTGTACGTTTTTGTCCCAATCGCCATTGAATAATCTTGCGTTTAGAAATCCAGTATCCTTGTTATAAAGATTTTTGTAATTTTTACTCCAACCCATTAATCGCTCATAATCTTCCGTTTTACCCATATCCAGTGCCATTTGGGCAATGCTGTAATCATCTATACCAAACTCAATGGTCCGTGTTACGGATTCCCGCGTCTTATCTGCGGCAACATATCCCAAGGAGTGATAGTAGGTAAGTCCGCCCCTTGCTTCGTACAAAGTACCTTCATCCCTGTCTCCCCAGGGCTTTTCGGTGTCCCTATAAGGTGGGTGCATGGCATTTTTTCTGACAGCTTCGTAAGCTAGATCTAGGTCGTAATCCCTAAAGCCTTTTATGTAGGCATCGGCAATTACGGCATCGGCATGAGTCCCCGTCATGATGTTGGTATAGGTTGGATTGGGCCATTTTGGTAGCCAGCCTCCTTCCTGGTACATCTGCAACAAGGATTGAATCATTGGGCTTACCCGTTCGGGATGTGTAAAATGTAATAGTGGGTGTAAAGCCCTAAAAGTATCCCAAAGGGAGTAATCGTTATATGAAACCCCTTCATGGACCTTGTCATCGAACGGACTGTAATAACGACCGTATTCAGAAAACTCCCTAGGAAACAACATGGTGTGGAACAAGGCGGTATAGAAAATACTTTTTTGATCTTCCGTTGCTCCGTTTACCTGAATTCTGGATAGATTTTCTTGCCAAATATCCCGAGTATTTTCCACCACTTTATCAAAGTCCCAATCCGGTATTTCCTTCGACAGGTTTTCACGGGCTTGTTCCAGACTTATAAAGGAAGTGGCGATTTTGACTTTGACCTTTTCATTTTTTTCTGTTTTGAAACTTATATATCCGCCCATTCTGGCACCGGTCTGTTCTCTACCCATTTCTTTTATGTCGGGCTCTGTTCTAAAGGAATTCCAAGTTCCAAATTGCTCAAATGATTTATCAAATTGAATTATAAAATAACCTTTAAAGTTTTTGAGTTCAGGCCCCAAATGGGAAGACATTCGCTCAGGGTTATATCCTGTAATTTCCCTTTTATTTTCATCTATTTTGATATAGCCATGAAACGCTTTTTTGTTTTCCGTTATATTAATACCCTGAATTATGATATGGGATTCATCCGATTTGGGAAAGGTGAATTGAAAGATACCACAGCGTGAGGCGGCCGCTATTTCCCCTTTTATTTTTTGTCCTTTATCACCCATGGAAACACTGTAGTAATTGGGTTTCGATACCTCCTCCTTATGGGTGAAGGGTAGAGCCCGGTCTTTGGGGAGAAGCTTTAATTTTCCTAGCTGTGGCATAACGGATACGTAGCCATAATCTCCCATCCAGACCGTGGGTTGGTGAGTAGCCATAAAACCTTGAACAGTATTGTCCTCATAGAAATAGGGCATTTCACTTATTTTATTTTCACGGGTTTGGGCCACAAAATTGGTCATTGCAAATGGGGTGCCCACGCAGGGCATGGTTCCACCACCGTCCCTGCCGTCCATAAAGCCAGATGATGGGGTGCCGATCAACGGGTTTACATATTCAACTTCCATTTTGTTTTGGGCTGGTAGATGCGTCATCCCAATTAAAAATAATAGCAAGGTGTAGCAGAATTGTTTATTCGTTTTCATGTTGGTTTTTTTAAGGGAATGATATTTCATTTATGAAGGTCTAGTTAAAAATTGTCGGAGGGTGGCCTGTTGAGAAATTTGTTGAATATACCCGCCCAATTCAAAAGGTAGTTTTTATTCGTAAGAAGCTTATTTAACCCTAATCCAGTGTATGGACATTCAGGTTGATCTATGTTACCATTTAACTTTTTATCATAAAGAACGGACTTTGTTATATTCTCCGAACTTTTGATTTTTTTTGTTGCACCGGAAGACCCGTTTATAAAGCTGATTATAATTAGTGGATTGCGCAAATGTTGCAGAAAAATCATAAATATTGATTGGAAAGGACACTAATCAAAAAAACAATAAAATATTGATAATAGTAAAGATAGGGTAATTATAATTATGCAAAGGTTTGCATTTGGGAGGAAACTGGTCTAATTAGTTTTTAAGTTTTTATAAATAATAAGGGTTAAGAAATATTAGAGAAACGGTCTATTTAAGTGGAATCTGTAACTTTTATTCTACCATAACCAACGGCTTTTATTTAGGTAAAGTTGACTATGAAAATAAAAGTCCATTTTGCCAATACCCTAAAAATAGAGGAAAGAACTCTAAAATTCATGAATTTTAGAGTTCTTTTTTCTTTAATCCGCAACTTTCCATTTTTCTTAAGATATATTTAACAATTGTATGGTTAGGGCTTGTAACTCGGCTCGGCATGCGATTTAAAAAAACAATTAACTAACTAAAAATCATTTATTTATGAAGATTACACTATGTAAATGCTTATTGCTTGTGGGAACATTTTTATGTTTCGGGCTGGCAGAGGCACAGACGGTGACGGGAAGCGTTTCGGATCAATCCGGACCCTTGCCTGGGGCGAACGTATTGGTAAAAGGTACAACCAATGGGACGCAAACAGATTTTGACGGTAATTTCACATTGGGAAATGTGAATAGTAATGCCACTTTAGTTTTCAGTTATATAGGTTTCAAAACTATGGAAATACCTGTAAACGGAAAATCGACAATTAATGCTGTATTGGAAGAAGATGCGAGCGAATTGGAAGAGGTAGTTTTGATTGGTTACGGTAGTCAAAGAAAATCGGATCTTACAGGTTCGGTTGGGCAAGTTGATGCCGATCAACTGCAAGAGCGCCCTGCAACATCCCTTAACCAGGCCTTATCTGGTAAGATTGCCGGGGTGCAGGTAAACACCAACTCGGGTCGCCCGGGTGGTAAGTCGAATATTAGGGTTAGGGGTTTTAGTTCGATAAACTCTTCGAACAACCCGCTATATGTGATAGATGGGGTACAGTTGCCTCAAGGTAATCAAGCTAACTTTAGTTCGGCTATTGATTATTTAAACCCTAACGATGTAGTATCTATTGAAGTGTTGAAAGATGCTTCATCCACAGCTATCTACGGGGCTCGTGGTGCCAACGGTGTTATTTTGGTGACTACCAAGAGAGGTCGCGCCGGACAGGGTAGGGTTACTTACGATGTTGATTATAGCGTAAACCAATACGGTCCTAATAGGGCTAAAGCTTTAAATTCAGAACAGTATGCGATGATAGAGCAACTTTCTTGGGAGAACACACAGAAATTTGATCCTGCTGGCTGGGCTGCCGGGAACTATGCACAATATGAGCCAAGGTTGAAAAGAGCCAATCCCAATGTGGCCTATCTGTTCGATAGTGATGGCAAGGCAATCTATGATACCGATTGGTCGAAAGAAGTGGTGCAACATAAATTATCACAAAACCATCAGTTGGGTTTCTCAGGGGGTAATGAAAGAACAACATATGCCATATCACTTGGAATTAGGGATGATCAAGGTCTATTCAAAAATACTTACCTCAAACGTTATTCAGGAAGGTTTTCAATTGATGATCAAATAAAAACATGGTTAAAGATAGGAGGTTCCTTAAGCTATAATAACCAAACTGAGAATTTGGCAGATACCAATGACCAAGTGCCACGTAGAATGGTTGAAGATTATCCTTTTTACCCTGCTCCTTTCCATACGGGAGGTCCATTGGAAGGGCTATATGCCAATAACAGGGATTATCCCTACGCGGAGGGTACCCGAAATTCGGTGAACTGGCTTGATAATAATGAGTATATTTTAAATACCCAGACAACGGCCGGAAGTTTTTATACCAATCTTAACTTTACCAAGGAATTGGAAATGAGAACGGTTGTAGGGACAAATGTACTAACCCAGGAGAACAATGAATTCAGAAATAGTGTTCTGGATAATAATGCAGTTGCCAGAGCACAATCAAGTAACGAAAAGCAGACATTTTGGTCAATCGAAAACTACTTGACCTATAATAAGGAAATCAATGAAAATAATTCATTGACCGCTTTGCTAGGTTTATCTTGGCAACAGTCCAATCAATTCTTTGTCAATGCGGATTCCAGAAACTTTCCAACGGATTTCTTTAAATTCAATAACTTGGGTGCTGGATCAGACAATATAGCGGTACAATCTTTTGCAGACAGGGAAGCACTGAACTCCTATTTTGGTAGATTGAACTATAACCTAATGGGAAAATATTTATTTACTGTTACTGGAAGGGCCGATGGTTCTTCAAAATTTGGTGACAACAATAAGTTTTCCTTTTTTCCATCAGCAGCGGTTGCCTGGAGGATTTCGGACGAAGATTTTCTTGTAGATAACACCCTAATTTCCAACTTAAAACTTAGAACAAGTTATGGGGTTACAGGTAACTCCGAAATACCACCATATTCTTCTTTATCTCTATTAAGCTCTAATTATGCTGCAATATGGGGCGATAGCCGCGTTGGGGGAACTGGTTTGAATCGTTTGGCTAATCCGGATTTGAAATGGGAAAAGACAGCACAGTATGATGTTGGTTTGGAATTAGGCCTATTGGATAATAGAATTAGTTTGGAAGTTGATTATTACTATAGAAAAACTACCGATATGCTCTTGGATGCCCCTGTACCACAGTCAAGTGGGTATGCTACCATTAGAAGAAATGTAGGTTCCATGGAGAACAAGGGTCTTGAACTTGGGTTAAATACTAAGAATATTGTTACCGCTGATCTTAGCTGGACTTCTTCATTCAATATTTCAATGAACAGGAACAAAGTACTTTCCTTGGCGACACCTTCAGATATCTTTGGTGTAGGTGGACCTGGTATAACCAACGAAACCAGTATTATTAGAGTAGGAGAGCCTGTAGGTGCTTTCTGGGGTCTTACCCGTTTGGGAACTTGGGGTACGGATGAGGCTGCTGAAGCCGCAAAATTTGTAAGTTATAGAAATGGACTTACCATTTTACCTGGAGATATTAAGTATAAGGATTTTAATGGCGATTATATAATTAACGATGAGGATAGGTCCATTATTGGTAATGGTTACCCAACTGCTTGGGGAACGTTTACAAATTACGTTAACTATAAAAACATTGATTTTACTTTGGAACTACAATATTCTTGGGGTAACGATGTAATGGATATGAACCTTCACTCAAGTGAGGACAGACAAGCCCTTGCCAATAGTTATACTACAGTCTTGGACGCTTGGACCCCTGATAATCAGGATACAATGATTGCCCAGGTTAGGGATACGCGTGCTGGATATGTGACCAACGTGGATTCCCATTGGGTAAAGGATGGTTCATTTGTTCGTGGTAGAAATATTATGCTGGGGTATACTTTTGATCAAAACTTGGTCGAGCGTATGCATTTGAATAAATTGAGATTGTACGCTTCGGCACAAAATTTCTTTTTGTTGGTGAATGATGAACTACTTGGTGATCCCGAGGTAACGCCTATTCGTGGTGGTGAGGGCAACAATGTTTTCTCACAGGGAATGAAGTGGCATGAATATCCAAAATCGACAACATTCGTAATTGGTTTACAAGTCGGTCTGTAATTAATAAAATTTAAAATAAGATATTATGAAATTTGATATAAAAAAACACATTGGAAAGTTTTACCTCTGTATGCTAATGTTGCTTACAACAGTGGGTTGTTCCGATTTTTTGGATGAATCCGATCCATCAAATCTGACACCAGAGAGCTTTTATACTACTGCCAAACATGCCGAATCGGCCATTGCTGCCGTTTATGCCGATGCTAGGTTTGTGGGAGACGGCGCGGGTATTTTCTCGTCCAACTGGCAATTATTGGAAGCAGTTACTGGAACTTCCACTACCCAAACGGCCCAGAACTCGGATTTGAATAACTTGTATTCCTTGTCCTACGATGCAAATACATTGCATATTCGTAATTGGTGGCGAGGGGCATATAAAGTCATAGCCAACACTAACTTAGTGCTTGAAAACGTACCGGGTATCGAAATGGACGAGGCACAAAAAAACAAAGTATTGGGAGAAGCCCGTTTTTTTAGGGCTTGGGCTTACTTTTACGTTGTTAGACTTTGGGGGGATGTTCCTTTGATTACACTTCCACAAAGTGCCAATTCCGAAGATTTCAATCCTACACGTAGTCCTCAGAAAGCAGTTTACGATCAAATTGTAGCCGATTTGATAGCAGCTGAGGGTGCGGGATTGTCATGGACAGATACTAGTGGGAGAGTATCCCAAGCTGCTGTTAAATCCTTGTTGGCAAAGGTATATCTTACCATGGCCGGAAATCCATTAAATGAAACCGCTCGATATGCCGATGCGGCCAGTAAAGCAAAAGAGGTTATAGATAATGCAGGGCCAATAGATCTTTTTGACACCTATGGGGAGGTTCATGATGAAAGCTTGGGCAATGTGGTAGAACATATCTTTAGCCTTCAATACAATGATGAAGTTGCAGGAAATCCTATGGGGAACATGTTTCCTAATTTCCAACCGGTAACTTATCGCGGACCATCAGGTACAGGAAGCACCGTGCCCGAAATAGAATTTTATAACTCCTATGAGGCGGGTGACCTAAGAGCGGTAGATCGTGAAGGTTGGTTTTATACCAGTTACTATACCAATGGTAGTGGTGAACTTTTCGATCTGGGTGCACCTTATGTCTTTAAGCATTTCAATGTTACGGCCAATGGTACTTTCGGGGTTCCTGGAACGGCCAAGGACAATTTAAATATGCCCATTATTCGTTTTGCGGAGGTATTGCTTATTTATGCCGAAGCATCCAACGAGGCAACAGGTCCCAATCAAGATGCAGTAGATGCATTAACAAGGATTAGGGATCGTGCAGAGTTGACGACCCCGGCGCTTGGTGCATTTACACAAGCTTCCTTAAGAGAGGCAGTTTGGAAGGAAAGATGGCACGAGCTTAGTTATGAACAAATTACTTGGTTTGACATGGTACGCCTTAGAAGGGTACTTAACAGTGAAACTGGTGCCTTTGATAATTTCGTGGGACATGTAAACCTGAGTTCCGATCAAGCACTTCAGGAGAAACATTTGTTGTTTCCGCTTCCAGAGCAAGAAATGATTAATAATCCAAATTTAACACCTCAAAATCCAGGGTATAATTAAAAAAGCGAATTTAAAATTAAATACCTGTGGCTAGAGCAACTAAGATTTTTAGTTTGAGTTAATTAGTTTTTAGTCAATTTTAAAGGCGGTATTCCCAACGGAATACCGCCTTTTTTATGAATTGTTTTTATTAAATAAGAAGTTAACAAAACCAATGAATTGGTAAGTTGGAACTTTATCCTCTAAAAGGAACCATGAATACCTCAAAGTACTGTTCCTGTGTATCAGCTAAAAGACCATGACTAAGGACAGGGCGATGATTTTAGCATATTGCTCAAATTATATTTTAGGCAATTACAATGAAAAGGATTTGAAGAGGCCTAAACGATGTAGTGCAATTAAATGTGTATTTATATTTAAAATTGCATATGGATGTTATAAAGAAAAGTGACCTATTATCCTATCTTTTTTAACGTATATGGAGGTACTTGTGATTTGTTCTTAACTTCAAAAGTGTTGTTCAGCTCATTAATAAAGTTGGAAGGAAGAATACCCAGCCTCTTTTTAAATGCGGCATTAAATGTATTTAAGTTGTTATAACCGAGTGAAAAGGCGATATAGCTTATTTTACTGTTCCTAAATTCAATATCCTTCAGTAATTTGGGTAGTAGATAGTTTATTCTTAATTCGTTGATATAGTTGTTGAAATTGGATTTTTTTTCCTGATTTATGACTTGGGAAAGGTATTTTGGATTAGTTTTTAATTGCTCTGAAAGCTGATGTAAATTACATTGTGGGTCCAGATAAAAGTTATCCTTTTCCAATTTCCCCAGTTTGGTCATAATAATATTCTTAATATCCTTGTCAATTCTAGGCTGTGTTTTTGGGATATCTGTGCTTTTCCTTTCAACGGACCATTGGCTCTCTAAATGTTGCATTCCGCTAAGTTTCTCACCCAATCGCAACTGTATTTCGGCAAGGTCCATGGTTCTCAGCAATAGTAATTTATTTTTCTTTTTTACTTTGATGAAGGAAAAAACAGAAATACAGCTAATAAGCAAAAGTAAAATAAGAATAATGATGATTCCTTTAAATTGTGCCTTCTGGGCTGTATTTTCCAATTCCAGGATTTTTTTCTTCTGCAGTACCTCCTTAATTTTTCTTTTAGTTTCTAGGATAACAATTTTTTGCTCTTTCTCATTGGTAAACAGGGAATCGCTTATGGCTTGGTATAATATTTTATAATCGTCGGACTTGGAAATTTGGTCTGTTTTGGTGTAAAGTTTGCTTAGAACCAAGCTGTTGCGTTTTATAACATCAAAAGCATCAATGTTCTCTGCAGCTTCAATACTCTTTTCGTAATTTAAGATGGCCTGAGCAGTGTCCTTGATCTGTAAATATAATTCTGCCTGTACAGTAAGAGCCCTTGGGATTCTAAAACGATAATTATTTTGAAAATTAATTTCCAGTGCCCGGGAAATATGGGTCAAGGCCATTTCATTTTCCCCAATGGTCATATAAATATTGGCCATATTGCTGTGTACAGAGGCCGATATGTAACTACCTGCCGGGGGTAGATTTTTTTCTATTTCCAAAAAAAAGCCATAGACCTTTAAGGCCCCTTTGGGGTCGTTTAGTTTAGCTGTCATTCTGGCAATTTCATCTATTTTGGGATAGATGTATTCAGTCTTTTTAAGTTTAAGGATGTAGTTGAGACCATTAAGGCAATAGGATAAGGATTTTGAATAGTTTTCTATTCGAAGATAATAATGGGATAAAGCTGAATTGGCTTTCATTAATATATAATCACTTTTAGTCTTTTCTCCCTTGTCCAATAACTTAAGCCCAGTTTCAAGTGCCTTGTCATATTCCCCTCGTTCCGTGAAAATATATGATTTTAATGTTGTGACATCTGCATAGACATTAGGATATGTCTTAGGGCCTACTATATTTTGTAGTTCCATAAGCATACCTATAGAACTTTCAAAATTACCTTTTACAAACTGGAGGTAGGCTCTGTTATATTTTGTTGTTAGGGTGCCTTCCTGAAATCCAATTTTTTGGGATAATTCCAAAGCCTCATTGTTGTAAGTGTTCGCCGATTCGTCCGATTTAAATATATTGGCCGTGTATAATTTCAGTAGGGTGCGGACCTTATCCTTGCCTTGTGCATGTTCCTTTTTCTCAAGTAAATAGGGAATGTCCAGAAATTCTTCCTTAAAGCTGTCCTTATTAAGAATTAGATTATGCACAGCATTTAAATAAAAGTCTACAGAATCTTTTTGCGTTTCATTGGCGCTTAAATTATTAAACAATAATAATAGAGTCAATAAAAAGGTGGTCTTGGTTAAGTTGCTCATGGCTTAATTTTTAATACTTATTGCGTTTGGGGAAATTTGTATTTAAGCGATCTTGAATGGCAATTTTACTTTGGTTATATAAGTTGTTTTAACAATGGGTTATATAAAAGCTAAAAAAAGCCTTAGGTTCTTAATCAATAAAACAATAAAATATTGATAAATATAAGCATTGAGAATTAAATATAATGTGAATATGAAGTTAGGAAAGTATTAATTGTGCAAAGGTTTGCACAAATACCAAATAGGAATAATGGTGTTTTCAGTAAAATGAATATGGGAGAGCTATTGGATTGTCCTAAAATTAGTTCATTTAAAATAATTGGCATAAACTAAAAAGAGCCTTGCCACAAGGACAAAGCTCTTTTACGAGAACACTATATGAAAATGAAAAAATTACTTTTTTATTATTACAATGTAAAAATACCCTGTAATAGTCCGTTTGGGAAATTATTGTTGTGAAGTGGTTTAATTTTGAGGTGTCTCCATTATTTTTTGATGTTTGAAGTATAATTTCTGCTTCAAAACTAAAAATATGCCGATATTTATTTTTTGAAATTCATATTCCCTCTTTTTAAATGGGAACATGATCATGTAGAATGTAATTTAAGAAGTATGCATCAGTCAGAGAGATTAGACGAGTTTAAAAAATCGGTACACAACAAGTTCAATATCTATAACAGCTTGTTCCTTAATTTACCGTATCAAAATATTGAAAATGTTGGGATGCTTATTCCCTTATTACTGGATCAGGCCGAAAAGGGGTTGAAATCCGGGAAGAATCCCCAGGAAATATTGGACGCTTTTTTCCAAAACTATGCTAAGATTGAGTCGGAGAAAGACAGAATAGACTTTATGTTCCGGATTATACAGTATGTTGAAAGACAAGTAGTGCTGTATGACAGTGTTGAGGATGCGGCTTTTCCAAAACTACAAAAACATAGTAGTTCACTGACTATCGGGGATTATTTTCAGCTAGTTGACAAAAATAAAAGTTGGGACCAGATTTCGGAAAAATTATCCACATTTAGTGCGCGTATCGTTTTAACGGCACATCCTACCCAGTTTTATACACCGGCTGTCCTGGACATAATTAGTAATTTAAGGAGTTTAATTTTGGAAAATAAAATCAATGATATTGATCTTGTACTCCAGCAATTGGGGTTAACCTCTTTGATCAATGCCAAAAAGCCTACTCCCTTGGATGAAGCCAAAAATATAATATACATTTTAAGAAATGTTTATTATGATGCTGTTGGAGACCTTTATGCCTACATTAAGGATAATATTGGTGATATGGATTTTAACAATCACAACATCATGAAATTAGGATTTTGGCCAGGCGGCGATAGGGACGGAAACCCTTTCGTAACTTCCAATATCACAAAAGATGTTGCGGATGAACTGCGTATAACCTTAATGAAATGTTATTATCACGATGTAAAAAATTTACAGCAAAAGCTTACATTTAGGGAGCTTCAGGATGTAATGTCCAATTTACGGGGACGACTGTACAATACCATGTTCGACGCCAGTAAGGTATTGCGCTATGATGAAATTATTGAACCACTTCTTGAAATGAGGTCGATATTGATCAATAAATATCATAAGCTTTACCTTAAGGATTTGGATAGTCTAATAGACAAAGTGAAAATCTTCAGAACTCATTTTGCCACCTTGGATATTAGGCAAGACCATAGTGTCCACAGGCAAGTGGTTGAGGCAATTCTAAAGGAGAATGGATATATTTCTGAAAATATTGATGAACTAAATAAGCAAGAATTAATAGATATCCTGCTTCATAAGGAAATCAACCTTCAAAAGCAGGACTATGAGGAAGATATAGTTCGCGAAACCATCCAAAATATCTTACAGTTAAGAGGGATTCAGGAAAAAAATGGAGAAGAGGGCTGCAACCGTTATGTTATAAGTAACTCCGAGGATATTTTTTCGGTACTATTTGTATACGGACTTTTTAGATGGTGTGGTTGGGAAGCCGATAAAATCACTTTCGATATAATTCCTTTGTTCGAAACCATGAAAGGAATGGAAAGTTCTGAAAATACCATGAATGAATTGTTTGAACTCCCAGCTTATATAAAGCATGTAGATCAGCGAAATAATAAGCAAACCATAATGCTTGGGTTTTCGGATGGAACCAAGGATGGAGGATATGTAAAAGCAAACTGGGAAATTTTCAAAACCAAGGAAAAATTGTCCGCAGTTTGCGATCAAAATAAAATTAAGGCCATATTTTTTGACGGTCGGGGAGGACCACCGGCACGTGGAGGAGGAAAAACCCATAGGTTTTACGCGGCGCAAACCAAAGATATCGCCAATAATGAAATACAATTGACCATTCAGGGGCAGACCATAACAAGTACCTATGGCACCAAGGAACAGTTTGTACATAACTGTGAGCAATTATTAACGGCAGGGCTTTCCAATAACCTGTTCGGTAAGGAAAATGTTATCTCCAAGGAATCTAGGCAATTGTTGGAAGCATTGTCCGACCTGAGTTTTGAAAAATATGACGCCTTAAAGAATCATGATAAGTTTATACCATATTTGGAAAACAAGAGTACATTAAAATACTATCAAAAAGCAAATATAGGTAGTAGGCCAGGGAAAAGAGGGCATAAGAAAAAATTGGAGCTTACAGATTTAAGGGCCATTTCATTTGTAGGTTCTTGGAGCCAACTTAAGCAGAATGTTCCTGGTTATTTTGGTATAGGTACTGCTATCAAGGTTTTAAAAGATCAAGGGAAAATAGGCGATTTGAAAAAATTGTTCAAAGAAGTTCCTTTGTTTAAAGCGCTGATGCTCAACAGTATGATGTCCCTTGCCAAATGCTATTTTGAATTGACTAGCTATATGAAGGATGACAAGGAATATGGCGATTTCTGGAAGATCCTTTATGAGGAATATTTGTTGTCCAAAGAAATGTTATTGCTAATTTCCGATTCCAAGATTTTGATGGAAAAAGAATCTGTTTCAAGGGAATCGGTTAAAATCAGGGAAAATATTGTACTGCCTTTATTGGTGATACAACAATTCGCCCTTCAGCAAATGAGTAAGGACACGGACTATAAGGATTTATATGAAAAAATAGTAATTAGGTCCTTATACGGAAATATAAATGCAAGTAGAAACTCGGCTTAATTCTATTTTTACAAGTATATAATTTGGGCCATTCATGAGAATGGCCCAAATTATTTGATGAGATTTGGATTGTCTTTGTACATGCTGGCATTCATGGTCTCTTAATTATTGCTATATTTTAGATTTGGGAATTATTAGGCCCCTTTGGGTTGTTGGGCAATCTAACTTTAATTAATTTTATATTTTTAGTGGTTTATCGCTAAAATGGTCTAGGCCAAATTTTAATAAGGCATTACCACTTATTTACCCTTATAATAACACGAAGGTACTCCCCCCTCTCCTTTGAATTAAATACTTAATTAAGCTTCAGATTACCATTCAGTTATGGGTTATTTGTAGTTAATGTCTCTTGAACGGTAATTTTGTTGCTTTTGAAAACATTGCTTATTATTTGGTATTGGTTAAAGAATGTTGCTGAGGATTTTTATATATTTATAATAGTAGGGCTTTTATTACAGGATAACATATGGCGGTAAGGCTAAATAGTTTAGAAAATCAAGAAATTTTATGGGATGGCTTATGGTGCTGGGATTTAAAAAACCCCGGAAATGGTAGCATAAGTTCTAAGTTGGCACAACATCTTGGTTATTTTACAAAATCAAGTGAGCCTATGCCCACCGATTTTTTATCCTTGGTATTTAAGGAGGATTTAAAATTAATTGAAGCTGCCCTACAATGTCATTCTGCTGCCTCAGGGGAACACCCCATCGTTTTGGACATTAGGTTGAACCATTTTGAAGGGTATTCCAAATGGTTTAATCTAAGAGGGAATATGGTGTCTAAAGAATCTGGAGAGGTCCAAAGTATTATGGGTGTTGCAATTTGTATAGATAAATATAAAGGTGCTGAGAGACAACTGAGGCTTAAAAAAAATTATTATAAGAATGCTGTTAAAGGGGCCAATATAGGGATTTGGGAGGTAAATTTAAAAACAGGTATTATAGTTTGTAATGCAAGATGGGCAGAGATGGTGGGTTATGATCTAAAGGAGTTGGAACCTTTGACCAATACTGTTTTTTTGAGTCTTGTTCATCCCATGGATGTTAAAGTGCTAGAAAAAGCCTTGGATAACCATGTCGGAGGTTTTGGTGTATATGAGGTTGAATTTAGAATGAAACATAAGAGGGGCCATTGGGTTTGGATTCTGAGTCAGGGTGAAATTATAGACTATGGTCCCGAAGGCCGACCTGAAATTATAACGGGAATTAATTACGATATAAGTGTCCGTAAGACCAATGAAATCTTATTAAAAAAGTATAAGGACCTTTATGAGCGTTCTAGTGAAGCTGCAAAAATTGGATATTGGGAACTGGATCAAGTAGAGGAAGTCTTGTTCTGGAGTAAGGTTGTAAAGCAAATTCATGAAGTGGCTGAGGATTATGTTCCAACCGTTGCGAATGGTCTGGATTTTTATTTGGAAGGCGAAAACAGGGAGCGTATTAAAATTATTTTTGCCCAATCGGTCCAAAAACCAACGGAATTTGATGAGCATTTTCAAATACGAACCATAGGAGGAAACCTTAAATGGATAAGGCTGATTGTTGTGTCCGAATTTATTGGGAATAAATGTACAAAGATTTATGGGCTAATACAGGATATAGACCAAATTAAGAAGAGTCAGCTGGAGATAAAGTTTAGGGAGGAGCAATTTAGGCAAACCTTTAACCATTCATCCGTGGGAATGGCTTTAATAAATGCTAAAAATATATTGATAAAGGCCAACAAGAGTTTTTGCCATATTTTTGGTTATTCCGAGTCAGAAATGCAGCGTATGGATCTTGGACTTATTGCATATCCCGAAGACTTAAAATCTAACCGGTCTTTAATAGAAGACTTGTTCCATGGTAAGTGTAAACACTTAAAGTTGGAACATAGGTTTTTACACAAGGATGGATCTATTATTTGGACTAATATCTCCATGTCCGCAATACATAATGACAAGGGAGAAATTATACATTTCGTATCACAGGTACAAGATATAACGGAAAGGAAGAATAATGAGCTCTTGTTGGCCCATAACACGGATATTATGAACCGCATTAATGAGGTGGCCCATATCGGTATTTGGGAACTGGATTTTATTGCCAATATTGTTCATTGGAGTCCAACCATAAAGAAAATGGTAAAGGTACCCGAAAATTATGTCCCTACCTTAGAAGAAGTATATCCCTTTTTTTTGGAAGGGGAGCATCGGGAAACCTTAATCGCGGCCATTGAAACGGCCATTGAAAAGGGTGAGGGATTTGATCTAGAACTTCAAGTCGTTGCTACGGACCAAACGGTATTTTGGTCCAGAACCATTGGAATTGCGGAAATGGTAGATGGGGTGTGTACCAGATTATATGGTATTTTTCAGGATATTGATGAAAAGGCAAGGGCTACAAAAAAATTAGCGGTCAAGGAAGAGGAGTTTAGAAGGTCTTTTGAGCATGCTGCAATAGGGATGATCGTTGTGGATTTAGAGGGCAAATTAACAAAGGTAAATCCAAGAGTTTGTGAGATAATAGGATATGATGAAAAGGAAATTCTGGATAAATCAATATTTGATTTTGTGCATCCCGAGGATATGGAAATGACCAAGAAATTGTTAGAGAAGACAATTTCTACAAAAAGTGGGTTCAAGATGGAGAAGCGCTGTAGACATAGAAGCGGTAATTATATTTGGGTTTATGAGTCAGTGGCGGCAGTAAAGAATGATAAGGGTGAACTCATGCATTTTGCTTGCCAAATTCAAGATATTTCAGATAAAAAACTATTGACTGAAAATCTAACCGAGCACAACAACCGCCTTATTAATTTTGCCCATATTGTTTCGCACAATTTACGATCACATACGAGCAATATTTCCATGTTGTTGGATCTGGCCCTTCAACAAGATCCCAATATAATTAATAATGATTATTACCGCAATATCAAGGTCGTTTCGGATAATATGAACGAGACTATTTACCAACTTAATGAGATTGTAGAAATAAATTCTAAAGTAAGCTCAACCTTAACTTCACAGAATTTATCGGAAAATGTTCAGAGAGCTTTAACAACTGTAGATTCTCTAGTTAGGAAAAACAATGCAAAATTGGAATTGGAGTTAAATGGGGAAATTAATGTACTTGCCGTACCGGCCTATTTGGAGAGTATTATTCTCAATCTAATTACCAACGCTATAAAATATAAATCCCCGGATCGTCCTGTTGTATTAAAAATTAAAAGTGGAATGGAGGGTGATTTTGCCTTTTTAAGTATTGCGGATAACGGACTAGGAATTGATCTTGATCGACATGGCTCCAAACTCTTTGGGATGTATAAAACATTTCATAGTCACCCGGAAGCACGTGGCATTGGACTTTTTATAAGTAAAAATCAGATTGAAGCCATGGGCGGCCATATTGAGGTGGAAAGTGAGATGGGCAAAGGCACAACATTCACAACTTATTTTAAAATTATTTAATTGGTTATCACTTCTATGGGTTAGGTTTTTACTTCTTACGGAAGTATCCAAAAAGTGCTGCCTAAATTATTTTAATGATTTCTCGTTGTGTAATTAAAATAATATTCTTAATATGTATAGGCAACAAACTCTATCGATTTAAGAGATTAAGTTTTTCAATTAAAAATATAAAATAATATATAAAATTAATGGGAATCAATACTACCTTCATCATTGATGATGACCCTATTTTTGTTTTTGGTTCAAAAATTTTATTGAGGAACAATAGTTTTGCTTCAAAAATTGTTGTCTGTCAAAATGGGAAAGAAGGTCTGGACATGATAGTTTCCATGCTTGAAATGGGAGAAGTTTTGCCAGAGGTTATTTTCTTGGACTTAAATATGCCTATAATGGATGGTTGGGAGTTTTTGGAAGAGTTCGGTAAACTCTCCAACGTGGAGAACATTAAAATTTATATTTTAAGTTCATCCATAGATTCCAGGGATATTGAAAAAGCCAAGCAGTATTGTATTGTCAATGATTTTATAGCCAAGCCCTTAACTGACAATAAAATTATTGAATTACTTATAAAAATAGCCGAATAAAATAGTTGCTGTCAGCTTAAGTAAACATGTTTTCCAACTTAGGAATGGGGCAGATGGTAAAGGAAAAATGTCCTGAAAATGCCATATGTCCTGCTGTTTTTATGTATTATGCCAAATATATATATTAATCCATTAGTATATTAATTGCCCCTGCATTATTTTAGTGGTCTTTTGACGTTTACAGACTACAAACTACTTAATTAATGAGATTATTATTTTCTTTTTTCTTTACTCTTTCGCTTACCGTTATTTCATGTAAACCTTCTTATGATGAACCTAGGATCTCACTGGAGGACTATAGGGTAGAAGAAGGTTTTGAGTTGGAAATGGTGGCTTCCGAGCCCCTTTTGATTGCGCCGGTCGCCATAGATTTTGATTCCAAGGGTCGGATTTGGGTGGCTGAAATGGCAGGATTTATGGTTAATTTGGAAGGCGATGGGGAGGATTTGCCCAGTGGAGCTATTAAAATTCTCGAGGATTTGGATAATGATGGGATTATGGACCATGCCAAAACCTTTTTGGATAGTCTGGTGATGCCCAGGGCTTTGGCACTGGTGTACGGGGGACTTTTATATGCCGAATCCCCTAACCTGTGGTTTGTTGAAATTAAGGATGATAAACCTACAAACCGGGTGCTGGTGGATTCCCTTTATGCCACTGTGGGTAATCCAGAACATCAGCCCAACGGTTTAATGATGAATTTGGATAACTGGATCTATAATGCCAAATCCAATTTCAGGTATCAGCGTAAGAATGGAGTATGGAAAAAGGAACCTACGACCCAGAGAGGGCAATGGGGTATTTCCCATGATAATTTTGGAAGACTCTATTATAATAATAATTCCACTCAATTATTGGGTGATCATATACTGCCCAATCGCTTGATTCGGAATAAATATTTTGTTCCTAATAAAGGAGTGGATGAGACCTTGACAAAAGATCAACGTGTTTATCCCCTTCATCCGGCCTCTGTAAATCGGGGATATGAAGAAGGGGTTTTGAATCAGGACAGTCTATTGGTTAATGTTACGGCTGCCTGTGGCCCACTGGTATATAGGGGAGGAATGTATCCTGACGATTATGATCAGAATGTTTTTGTATGCGTACCAGAGGTCAATTTGATAAAAAGAAATATCCTAACTTTTTATGGGGATAAAGTTGAAGCCAGCCAGGCTTGGCAGGGAAAGGAATTTTTGGCTTCAACCGATGAAGGATTTCGCCCGGTAAATTTGGCTAACGGACCTGATGGAAATATGTATGTTGTGGACATGCACCGTGGTGTAATTCAGCATTATGCATTTTTGAGTCCTTATTTGAAAAAAATATCGGCCCAGAAAAAATTGGATACCATCCAAAATTTTGGTAGGATTCTAAGGGTTCGCAGTAAAGACAAACCGGCGAGGAACGTTCCCGATCTTGAAACTTTTACCATGTCCCAGTTAATAGCCTCATTGAAGGATAACAACGGGTGGGTGCGTGATCGTGCCCAACAATTATTGATACACAAAAATAATAAGGAAACCCTGCCAGAACTAAAAGAAATGGCATTGGACAATAATAGTCCTTTGGCGCAATTGCACGCACTTTATGTGTTAAAGGGACTTAATGCCCTTTCTTTCGATTTCTTATTCGACATGGTCCAAAATAACGGACAGGAAGTTGCATCACATGCTATTGTCTTAATGGAAGATTTTGCTTCAGAAATTAATGTACCCAGGGCTAAGGTTCTTTTTAGTGAGGTTGTCAATAGGAATGAACCAATGCTGGATCTATATCTATCAACAACTTTGGGAATTTGGGCCAAGTATGATCAGGAATTATTTTTTCCTATAATTTACGATTTGTCGAACAAGTACAGCGCTAATAAAATTTATCAGGAGGCCTTAGTAAGTGGGTCGGAAGATGTTCTTACTGCCCTTGACTCCCAACTTGGACAAGATGAAAACCTTAAGGATTCGGACCTCGCCAGTCTAACAAATGAAAGCCTGGAACGTAAGGACAGTAACAAACCCAATTATATTTATTCAACAAAAATTGCAAGAGCTGATTCTAGGACCAATGGAGCCATTCTGTTCCGTCAAATATGTGCCTCCTGTCATTCGTCCAGCGGCGAGGGCATCCATGGATTGGCACCACCATTGGTCGGGTCGGAGTATATTTCTACGCATTTGGAACAATTAGGGCTAATTATTCTTCATGGACTAAAAGGGCCTTTGAAAATTAATGGGGAATTGTATGATGAGAACCATCAAATGCCTGGACTTAAGTATAACAGGAATCTTTCCGATAAGGATATATCCGATATAATATCCTATGTGACCAATGCATTTTCTGTGAACCCTAAGGGCCTAAAGCCTGAAAAAATCAAGGAACTTCGGAGTAGGACTTCAAAAGACGGGATGGAGTATACCGAAGAAGAATTATATGAACATATTGGAAAATAATCTTAGATAGTAAACGGCATTTACTGATAAAGTTCGTAGATTAATAATTAAAATTAAATCACGTAAAAAGATGAAGACTTTTATTAATGATGATTTTCTATTGCAAAGCGATTTTGCAAAAACTTTATACCACAATTATGCAAAAGACCTGCCCATAATTGACTATCACAATCACTTACCTCCCCAGGAAATTGAGAAGAACCGTGTTTTTGAAAATATAAGTCAGGCTTGGTTGGCAGGTGATCATTATAAATGGCGTGCCATGCGCGCATTCGGGATAAATGAACGCTATATCACCGGAGATGCAACGGACAGGGAAAAATTTCTTAAGTGGGCGGAAACAGTGCCTTATACGGTTAGAAATCCACTATACCATTGGACACATCTGGAATTGCAGCGTTATTTTGGAATTCAAGATTTGTTGGGGCCGGATAATGCTGAGGAAGTTTATGAGAAGACATCCGCCATGTTACAACAATCTTCCCATAACACCATAGGGCTTCTTAATCAGCAAAAAGTGGAGTCACTTTGCACCACGGACGAGTCCATAGATTCCTTGCAATTTCATAAAAGTTTAAAACAAAAGGAAAATTCGCCAAAAGTTTTTCCAACCTTCCGTCCAGATAAGACATTTGCTATTGAACTGGGTAGCGGATATGTTGCCTATATGGAGAAATTAGGGGAAGCTTCCAATATCAATATTACCTCTTTTAATGATTTGTTGGCTGCTTTGGAAAATAGGATCAACTATTTCCACGACCAGGGCGGTAGGCTGGCAGATCATGGTTTGGAGCAATTGTATCATTTTAGGGAGGGAAGTTATAATGCGGAAGACCTATTTAAAAAAGCCATGCAGGGTAAAGCGCTTTCTATAGAAGAGGTGCACTATTTTAAGGCACAGGTATTGTTGTTTTTGGGGAGAAATTATCATAAAAAAGGATGGGTGCAACAATTCCATATAGGAGCTATCCGGGATAATAATAAAAGGCTATTGTCCCAATTGGGGCCAGATACAGGTTTCGATTCAATTGGGGATTTTTCCCAGGCCCGGGCGTTGAGCGGTTTCTTAAATGAATTGGACGGAACAGATCAATTGGCCAAAACTATAATCTACAACCTTAACCCTTCCGATAATGAGGTTGTAGCCACCATGGTGGGTAATTTTAATGACGGAAGTGTTAGGGGAAAGGTGCAGTTTGGCTCTGGATGGTGGTTTTTAGATCAGAAGGACGGAATGGAAAAGCAAATGAACGTGCTTTCCAATATGGGACTTTTAAGCTGTTTTGTAGGAATGTTGACCGACTCCAGGAGCTTTTTGTCCTTTCCTAGACATGAATATTTTAGGAGGATCTTATGTAACCTAATAGGTAATGATGTTGTAAATGGAGAGTTGCCGGCAGATGAAAAGTTATTGGGAAAGGTTGTATCGGATATTTCCTATTATAACGCCAAAAACTTTTTCGATTTTAATAAATAGGACCATTTAAGAGTGGTCATATAATACGATTACTTAAGTAATTAAATAAAAAATGCGCATCTTTTTAGGGTGCGCATTTTTTGTGGATTATATATTATTGATTTATGAATGAATCACGGTTTTCCCATAGGGCTATCATCACATTTTAAATCGCCCACCACGTATTGCATTCCATCCAAAAAGAACTGAAGCAATTCAGGATTGTCCATGCTCTGGGCATTATGTGAAGGGGAGCTATAAAACACCCTGCCCTTGCCATGCCGTTTAATCCAGGATACGTAGATGGTGTTGTCCGTAACTTCCTTTTTAACACCTTCCAGTTTATCTGCCTCAATATATAATAGAGGTCTAAAGTTGTAGTCAGAATAGGCATTGTTGAAAAAATAAGGTTCATCCACGTGGGTAAAGCCCTTTCCCTTGAATGCCTGTACCATGGGATGATTGGCATCAACCTCTTTTAAATGCATCTCCTGTTGTTTTGGATGGTAGTCAAAGCTGCCACCTGTCAATTTGCTAAATTCCTTCGAATTGTTCTGTACGGTAATTGCTCCGTGCATGATCATCAAGCCTCCGCCCTTTACTACATAATCCATTAAATTCTGTTCATATTCGGCAGCCATTTTGGCTATGGTATTGTCATTCAAGGTGGTGTTCTTTTTTAGTAGGTCCCAGAACAAGTCTCGTTTGGGTCCCGCCGGATTGGAATTATTTAAAATTATGGCATCGAATTGCTTTAGGTTTTTTTTGTCAAAACTATCTATGTCGTGAGCAATTGTAACCTCAAAGGCACCCGATTTTCTCGCTAATATTTTTAGCATTTCGTCGTTGTGTGGTATGGTCCAATGATAAAATCCGGTATGCTGGGAAAAAACCAATATTTTTTTTGTTTCAGCCTTAACCCTAGGGGCGGAAGGAGCCAGGGTTTCTATTTTCGCAAGCCATTGCTCGGTTATAGGAAATTCTTCGAGACCTTGTGCGAAAATTGTCCCAACAAAAAGGAATGTAATTAAGGAGTAAACTGTTTTGTTCATTGTAAATAATTATTTATGTGTGGATTCTCTGACTATTAATTTATGTCTTAGGTTGATGGCATTGGTGGGCTGTAAATCTATGCCGCCATTTAAATGGCTAATAACACTTTGTCCTGCCAAAACTCCTAATTCGTAGCCGGGGTAATTTATGGTGGTTAAAGTGGGGGTGATCAATTCTGAGATCGGGTCATTGTTAAAACCGACTATTTTTATGTCTTCAGGTATTTTATAATGCTCTTTTTTTAATGCTTTTATGATGTGGGCGGCAAAGTTATCACTGGCCACAAAAAGTCCGTCAATTGGATTTTCTAAATGCTGTATGTGCCGTATCACAGAATCTACGTCCTCGGGACTAAGGGAGGATTCCATGTAATTGGCCTTGGTTAATTCCAATAGGTGTTTCTCATGAGCGTCCTTAAAGCCTTGTAGTCTTTCCGAATAAACATTACGTTTTAGGTTTCCCCCAATATAAAGGAGATTTCGGCAACCTTGCTCTATTAAATGTTCCGTAGCCTCCAAACCGGCCAATCTATTATCGATAATAATGGTGGAACAATTGGGTAAATTGTGTACCCTGTCGATAAATATTAGTGGTATTTTATTTCTGATGTATGGTGCAAAATGATCAAAGTTGGAAGTGTCGTAGGCAAGAGATACCAAGAGGGCGTCTACCCCACTATCGTATAAGGTTTTGGCGTTTATTTTTTCTTTATCCATAGATTCCAAGGACTGGCTGATAATTAAATTATAGCCGGCTTCGTTGGCTATTTTTTCAATCCCCGCCAAAAGGGTGGACATAAAAATGGAATTAAGTTTGGGGACAATAACTCCAATGGTATTGGATTTCTGCTTACTGAGGTTTACTGCAAATTTATTGGTTTTATAACCCAGTTCATTGGCTTTGGTAATTACCCGGTCTTTGGTTTTTTGGCTTATGGAGGGGTGGTCGTTAAGACTCCTACTTACGGTTCCGGCAGAAACACCTAACTTTTTTGCCAAATCGTATATGGTTATTCTTTTATCCATATTAATTATTGTTGCACTAACTCTGCAACAATAATACAAATAAAATTCTATTAATAAAGGCTAATTAGTTGTCAGTGATTAATTATGCGAAATTACACGCTAATCACGTCAGAAATTAAACAAATATGATTTTTTTAGTTAAAAATTGCCAACATATTAACGCAATCGGTTGCGTAATAAATTGCAATTAATTAGATTTGTCCAGAATGTGAACATGATTTGGTTTTCCAGTCATGACTAAAATTCAGTAACTAACCAACTTTAAACATTTATGTATGAAAAATTTAATTAAAAAAGTTAGGTGCAGGGCGTTATTACTTCTAGCGTTTCTCTGTACATTATTTTCAATGTCCGCTTATGGACAAGATGGTTTTGCCGTTTCAGGTACTATTGTGGATGAATTTGGTGTTCCTCTTCCTGGAGCATCAATTATTGAAAAAGGAACAACTAATGGAGTGGTTTCGGATTTTGACGGAAATTTTAGTTTTGAAGTGGCCAGTCAAAATGCCACTTTAACTATTAGTTATATTGGATTTGAAGAACAACAAATACCAATAAAGGGTAGCGCCCAAATTAGTGTTACCATGCAATCTACCGCGTCTACCTTGGATGAGGTGGTGTTGGTAGGTTACGGCGCAGTAAAAAAGAAGGATCTTACTGGCGCCATTTCCCAGGTTGATGCCGCTGCACTTTCCGATCAATCCACGAACTCTGTAACCGACGTGTTGAGAGGTAATGTAGCAGGTCTGAGTATTGGGCTTTCCGCCTCTCCCAAGGGTACCAGTCAAATCCGTATCCGAGGCAATAATAGTCTTACTGCCGGTTCCAGTCCGTTGATAGTAGTGGATGGAATGATCTATAATGGGGATTTATCCGATATTGCTCCATCGGATATCGACAAATTGGATGTAATGAAAGATGCCAGTTCTGCCGCCGTTTACGGAGCTAGGGGGGCAAGCGGTGTTATATTGGTCACTACAAAAAGAGGTGCCAGTGATAAACCTACCATTAATATCAATACTAGTGTGGGAATGGCATCTGATGCCTATAAGGAGCGGCCATATGATGCTCAAGGTTACGTGAATTGGAGAACTGAAGTGTTCAAGAGTATCAATCCACAGAATACCATAGATAATCCAGGAAGATACAATAATCCCAATAACTTGCCTTCTGGGGTAAGCTTAGATCAGTGGTTGGCCTATGATGGATCAGCAGGTGATCCTACTAGGGCTTGGTTGAACAGAATAGGGTTTCAGGATGTAGAAATAGAAAATTATTTAGCTGGGAACAGTATCAATTGGTACGATAGGATAATGCAGAAAGGTTTTCGAAACGATATTAATACCAGTATCTCAGGAAGAAATGGTGGATTAAATTATTATTGGTCCATTGGCCGAACCTCCAACGAGGGTATTATTAATGGTGAAAAATTTGAGGCCTTGCGGTCACGATTAAATTTGGATGCCAAGATTACCGATTGGCTGACTGTTGGGATGAATACCCAATTTGCAAAACGTAACGAAGGTTTTATTGCAGCAGACCGTGGTCAAATTGAAAGATCTTCTCCATGGGGTTCTGAATTCGATGACGAAGGTAATATACGGTTAAGTCCTCAGGACGATAATGGGGCGGGTGCCGTTAACGCATTTTTGGCTCAGAAATTTAACGATAGAATAGACTTGGACCATACCTTTAATTCCAGAGTGTATGCCAAATTTAAATTGCCATTGGGTTTCTCCTATGAAGTAGGGTATACCAACCGTTTGGAATTTCAGGAATATTACAACCATGCTTCTGCAGCAAGCCCTCAAAATGTGGTGGGGTCTGCTGAAAGACAGGTGACCAAGATTAATGAATGGCAGTTGGATAACATTTTACGTTGGGACAAGACGATTGATAAGCACTCCTTTAATTTAATGTTTTTAGTTTATGGGGAGAAATATCAAAGTTATTTAACACGTGCCAGAGCCAATACTTTTGAGCCTAGTGATGCTTTGGGTTATAGTGCTTTGGAATTGGGTACGGTGCAAACAGTGGACAGTGAGGATGAAACAAGTACGGGCGATGCCATAATGACGCGATTGAATTATAATTATGACTCCCGCTATCTTTTAACTATGACCATGCGTAGGGATGGTTACTCTGCCTTTGGAACCAACAATAAACGAGCATATTTTCCATCCATAGCAGGGGCTTGGACCATTTCCAATGAATCTTTTTTTAATTCGGAATTTGTTAATTTCCTTAAACTTAGATTGTCCTATGGGGAAAACGGGAATAGGGATATTGGAAGGTTTACTGCACTATCAAGACTTGGGGCCAACAAATATTTAAATGTGGATGCTGGTGGTAATGTTATTACTGTTCCTACATTCGACAATGGAACCCAAGAAAATACGGAGCTTAGATGGGAGAGAACCAAAGCAACCAATTTAGGGTTGGATTTTAGTTTGGCCAACGGAGTGGTTGAAGGTTCTATTGAAGCCTACCAAAATATCACCAATGATCTTATTGTTACCAGGGAGTTACCGAATATTATTGGTTTCAACAACGTAACTACCAATTTGGGGGAAATAGAGAACAAAGGTTTGGAGTTCACATTGGCCACCCAAAATTATAATAGGGAGAATTTTCAATGGAATACCAGTTTTAATTTCTCTTTGAATAGAAATAAGATTAGGAAATTATATGGAGATCTTGATGAAAATGGTAAGGAATTGGATGACATTACTAATCAACGTTTTATAGGACAGGCCACTGACGTTATTTGGGGACAGGAAGCAATTGGCATCTGGCAGACCAATGAAGCTGCTCAAGCTGCGGAATTCGGTGTTTTTCCTGGTGACTGGAAAATTAATGATGTGGATAATAGTGGAGATTTTACCGTGGATGATAATGTTTTCCAGGGACATAGATCACCACGGTTCAGTTGGGCGATGTCCAATAGATTTTCTTTGCTTAAGAATTTTGATTTTTCCTTTGAGGTCTATTCCAATTGGGGTCAGAAAAGAGTGTTTAATGAAGCAAAAAACAGAAACGGTTTTATAGATAGAACCAATTCCATTCAAACGCCATACTGGACCCCGGATAATCCAATTAACGATTATGCAAGACTGTTTTCAAGTGATGGTAGTTCTAATTTTGCTATTTGGAGAGATGCTTCATTTATTCGCTTAAGTAATATTACCATAGCTTATAGATTTCCAAAACCCCTTCTAGAAAAGTTGTCTTTGCAGAGCCTTAGGTTATACGCCAACGCTAGAAATGTTGCGGTTTATTCACCTCATTGGGACTTTTATGATCCAGAGCCAACCAACATTGACGGAAGAAATTCCAACGGAACAACTGATCCAAGTTTGCCTACACCAAGGTTTTTCACCTTTGGAATTGATTTAAGTCTTTAATAAAAAAATAATAACGATGAGAAATATTATATACAACTATAGAAAAGCCTTTTTAAGCTTTACCCTAATTATGGCCTTGGCCTTCACGGGTTGTGAGGAAGAATTCTTGGATGCAGATCCACAATCGTTCTTTACTCCAAGTAATGCCTTAAATACGCCGGAAGGATTAAATAGCCTTTTGTCACAGGCTATGAGGAATTTAAGGGCGGAGTTTTATGGGGATGGTGCACCTATGATTACAGAGAACATCTTTTCTGAGGTTTCAGTAGAAGGTACTACGGATAAATCAGGTCCTGCCCAGGATTTAAATCTATTGATTTTACCAGATGCCAATCTTAATAGTGCCAACTTCAACCGAATAGGATGGTTTTGGGAGGAATTTTATAAGGGCATTAAATATTCCAATACTGTTATTGGAAGACTGGATGATGCAGAGTTTGAAAATGAGGCGCAGAAAAATGATATTTTGGGACGAGCCTTGTTTCATAGAGCTTACAGGTACTATAGATTGACCCAGCAGTTTGGGGATGTCCCTTTAATATTGGAAGAGATTACATCAGCACGCTTGGATTTTGTAACCACAGCTAGGGAGACCATCCTTAGAAAAATGCAGGAGGATCTTAATTTGGCTGTTCCTATGGTGAATGCAGTAGCCAACAATGGGGATATTAATAAAGATGCTGTTTTACATCTGCTTACAAAGGTTAATCTGGCTCTTGGTGATTTCGATGCCGCCATAGCTTCATCTACCCAAATAATCAACGGAAGTACACATGCCCTTACCACGGATAGGTTTGGGATTGATGCGGGCAACGCAACAAAGGATGTCACTTGGGACCTACATCGGGTAGAAAACAAGAGTATTCCGGGTAACTCAGAGGGAATATTGGTTGTTATAGACAGGTTGGGTTATGAGGACAATGGTGACTATGCTGGTGGTACCAGTATTCAAAGGCAGGCGGTTCCGCTCTGGTGGCGATTCATAAATACTCCTGATGGCCAGAATGGTATGTCCGATGCCCCCGGAATAGATATTGATCAAGTTACGGCAATAGGTAGGGGTATTGGTAGAAATAGGGGTACCCACTACAGTACCAAAGAGATTTGGAAAGATGCAAATAATGACCAACGCCATAAATTGGGCAATTGGTACGATATGGAAGATTTAGTGTACAATGCACCTAGTCTACAAAGTTCTGGAAACTCCTATTATGGAAAGAATTTGGAGCTTTATTTACCCAATGGAACTCCACTTTGTTCGGATACCATTAGAAATTGGTATGGCTTTCCACATTACAAATTTTTTGTTCCAGATCCTTTAAATGTGAAACCTGCGGGAGGTCACGGCGATTGGTATGTGTATAGGGTAGCTGAAACCTATTTATTAAGGGCTGAGGCTTACTTCTGGAAAGGGAATTTAGGTGCTGCTGCAGATGATATCAATGTTGTGAGAAGAAGGGCAGAGGCAGATGAAATTACTGCTACCGATGTGGATATTGCTTATATATTGGATGAGCGCGCAAGGGAATTGTATTATGAGGAAGGAAGAAAAACTGAGCTTACACGTATTGCCTTTATTTTTGCGAAGACGGGTAAAGCAGCATACAATGGTAAGACCTATAGCCTGGATAATTTTTCTACAGATAATTTTTGGTATGACCGAATAATGGAGGTTACCGACTTTTATAATAAGGGTGTGAAAACAATTCACGGCGATGAATACACGATGAGTCCTTATCATGTGTTATGGCCAATTCCTGCTTCAGCAATCAATGCCAATACCCAAGCCGTAATAAACCAAAACGAAGGATATCCAGGGGCGGAAAATAATATTCCACCACTGACGACCATACCTGAAGAATTTTAGTTGAATTGAGTTAATTAGTTTTTTGTAAATTCCGTCATTCAAACTTATTTAAATGAAATATATTTTTTTTAGTTGTATTGTAATTATGTTATTTTCATGTAACAACAACGAGATATATAAGTTTAAGATAGAGGAGGATGATGGAATTTCCCAATCTTCTCCGGTTTCTTTAAAAGTTGAGCCATTAAAACTTAGCGAAAAAGATGGACCAAATAATTTGGTACTGAGGAATCAGGGTGAACAAATACCTTTTCAGATCGATCATGAGCATAATACACTATGGTTTGTTCATGAGCCTAGCAATAACGGCTCTTATGAAATAGTAAAGGAAGAGGCTAAAACCCATGGCTCGGAAGGGGTCAAAATAGATAAAAGCAATGGAAACCTTCAATTGTCAAAAGGGTCCATTCCGTTGCTGGCCTATAGATATGGAATGACCTATCCTCCAGCAGGAGTGGATTCCATCTTTCGGAAATCAGGATACCTTCATCCTTTGCTTTCACCCTCGGGAGATACCCTTAGCCGAATTCAACCTCCAGACCATTACCATCATTATGGCTTATGGGGCCCATGGACACATACCCAGATTGATGGGGAACGGGTCGACTTCTGGAATTTGGTGGAGCGACAAGGGACAGTGCTTTTTAAGGATTTTAACGCTACTTATTCTGGACCCGTATTTGGGGGTTTTAGTGCCCGTCAAGAGCATATTAACCTAAAAGCTTCAGAAGAAAAGCGCATAGCTTTAAACGAAGACTTGGATGTTAAGGTGTGGGACTTGGGTCGCCCGGATAGGTATATGGTAGATTATACATCTAATTTTTCTTCTCCTCTTGAAAATGGTATTCTTTTTGAAGCCTATCGTTATGGAGGAGGATTAGGGATGAGGTTTACAGAGCGCTGGCATAAGGATAATTGTACGGTGCTTACTTCGGAAGGCAACGATCGCCTTACTGCTGATGGTACAAATGCCCGCTGGTGTATGGTAACTGGGGAGTCTGCAGATGGCAAGGGGACCAATGGTGTTTTGTTTTTAAGTTATCCAGAAAATAGGTCCCACCCAGAACCAATGCGTATATGGCCCATTGATGGAAATGGGGGCAGGGGGGATATGTTTTTCGAATTCTGTCCGATACGTCACGAGGAATGGAAAATAGAGCCCAATAAAGACTATAGTCTAAAATATAGGATGGTGGTTTTTGATGGCGAACTTACGGCTGAGGAAGCGGAATCGTATTGGAAGAGTTTTGCAGGAATGCCCAAAATAGTTAATAATTAAATATGGGGACAGGGGGAAATACCCATGTTTTCAACCAAATAATTTGTCAATTAAATTAAAATCAAAAAAAATGCAAAGAAGAAAGTTTATTAATAACTCCTTGTTGACCACTGCAGCCGTGGTTGGATTTCCAACTATTGTACCTGCTAGTGTATTTGGGAAAAACGCCCCTAGCAATAAGATTAATATCGGACAAATTGGTTGTGGCCGAATTGCCCGAGGTCACGATATTCACGACACCATTAGATTTGATCAATCGCGTTACATTGCGGTATGTGATCTGGATTCAAATAGGGCTGCCGATGCCAAGGTTTTGGTCGATGGCTTCTATAAGCAGAAAACTGGGAAGGATAAATACATGGATACTAATATTTATGATGATTATCGTGAAATGTTACTTAATAAGGACATAGATGCCGTGGTTATCAGTACGCCTGACCATTGGCATTCCCAACCAGCAATGGAGGCTGCATTGGCCGGTAAGGATATATATCTTCAAAAACCTACGTCCCTTACAATTAGGGAAGGTCAGCAATTGCGCGATGCGGTTCAGAAAACTGGGGTTATACTTCAAGTTGGAACGCAACAAAGGGCTATGCCCCAATTTAGAATCGCTGCCGAGTTGGTCAGGAATGGTCGCATAGGAAAAATACATACGGTAAAAATTGGACTTCCAGGAGATCCGGCCGGACCGGAAGCTCCTGCCATGCCAATTCCTAGTAATTTGAATTTTGATATGTGGTTGGGGTCAACACCGGAGGTTCCCTATACCGAGATAGGTGTGCACCCTCAGCAAGGGTACGATAGACCAGGTTGGCTTCGACTTAGGAGTTATGGAGCAGGAATGATCACAGGATGGGGTCAACACCATTATGATTCTGCGGCATGGGGAATGGATACCGAACTAACAGGGCCGAAATCTGTAGAGGCTTTGGCAGAGTTTCCAAAATCAGGTCTGTGGAACGTACATGGCGATTTTTTCGTGAAACACGAATATGACAACGGAATTACAGTCTATACCAGTGGCGGTTATACTAATGGAATACGTTATGAGGGAACCGATGGTTGGATTTTCGTATCCCGCGGTTCTTATCAAGCCTCTGCTTCAGATCCGGTAGATCAGGAAAAGAGTAGTAAGGCACTGAATGCTTCGGATCCCAAGATATTGGAATCGGTTATTGGTGAGAACGAAACCCATTTGTATAAAATTGATGATCAGCACGGTAACTGGTTGGATTGCATTAAAACAAGAAAAGCCCCAATTTCGCCTATAGAAAAAGGGCACAAGGCCTGTGTAACTTGTTTGATCAGTGATATTGCCATGCAATTTGACAGAAAATTGGAATGGGACAATGAGAAGGAAATGTTTATAAATGATAATGAGGCCAACGCTATGTTGCATAGGGACCAAAGAAAGCCTTATGGAACAGATTATGTAAAAATTTAAGAAACGTTGTATATTTATTGATTTAATACAATCCCTCCTTTTGTCAAAAAAAAACTTGAAGTGGGGAGGGGTTTGTAATTCTTTACATAAAAATCCATTAAATGAAGTATAGTATATCTACCCTCCTTTTAGTCTTGTGTCTTGGTTGTGGTCAAAAAAAAGAAGAGGTGAAAGTAACTGCCGATAGTGCTCCTGACAAGGTGAAATTAATGACTTTGGATCCAGGGCATTTTCACGCCGCTTTGGTTCAAAAAACAATGTATAAGGGGGTAGATTCCACCATTTATGTTTTTGCGCCAGAAGGCCCAGAGGTAAGGGATTTTTTAAGTAAAATCGAATCTTACAATTCCAGGTCCGAAACCCCCACCCATTGGAAGGTGAATAATTATTTTGGGGATGATTATTTAGAAAAAATGATTGCCCAAAAACCAGGTAACGTCATGGTGGTGGCGGGTAAGAACTCCAAAAAGATAGATTATATTTTAGCAGCCGTAAAGGCAGGTTTAAATGTTTATGCAGACAAGCCATTGGTAATTAACCCCGAGGGTTTTCAGAAATTGGAAGAGGCTTTCAAAATTGCTGAAGGCAAAGGGGTGATGATCTACGATATAATGACTGAGCGTTTTGAGGTTACTACCGGAATGCAAAGGCAGTTTTCCATGTTACCGGAGATATTTGGTCAGGTTTTGGAAGGAAGTCCTGAAGAACCTGCTATAATAAAGGAAAGTGTACATCACTTTTTTAAGTATGTTTCCGGCCAGCCATTGGTAAGACCAGCATGGTTTTTTGACGTGAATGAAGAGGGCGAGGGAATTGTGGATGTAACCACCCATTTGGTGGATTTGGTACAATGGGAACTTTTTCCAGACCAGATCATTGACCGAACGGATATAGAAATGGTAGAGGCAAGGCGTTGGCCAACAGTTTTGACGTTGGATGAATTTAAAAGGGTGACCGGGCTGGAAAGTTTCCCCGATTATCTTAAAAAGGATATAGAGGGTGATAAACTTAAGGTGTATTGCAATGGGGAAATGCTTTATAAAATTAAAGGGAAGTATGCCAAAGTATCCGTGATATGGAATTATGAAGCTCCTGAGGGTACAGGTGATACCCATTATAGTATTATGAGGGGTACTAAAAGTGATCTCATAATTAAACAGGGCAAGGAAGAAAACTATAAGCCCACCTTGTATATAAAATCCAAGGGTGGAGAAAATTTTGAGGATCTAATTACAAAAGCACTTGAGCAAACAATAGATTTTAAATTTCCAGGGACCAAGGCTGAAAAAGTGTCAGAAAATATGTGGAAAATTAATATTCCCGATGAATTTAAGATTGGTCATGAGGCTCATTTTGGACAAGTTACCCAAAATTATTTACGCTATTTGGAAGAAGGTGAATTGCCCAACTGGGAGATTCCCAATATGATCACCAAATATTACACGACTATTGAGGGCTATAAAATGGCCAAAAAATAAGGCGGTAGTAGGTTTCACTTCATTTTATAGTTAAACCAATTCAGATTTTTTAAACAATGTAGACCTTTGCATTTATTACTTTTGGGTAAACCTAATATATTATGCCCATAATTGTTGCCATATATTATCTTTGGGTTTCGTTGAAGTAGAATTATAAAATTAAAATTGATGAGTGAACTTTTTTCGATTGAAAATAAAATATATGCCTTATCAGGTGCAACTGGAACCTTAGGGGGGTCAATAGCCAAATATCTTGTGGAAAATGGAGCCAAGGTATTGCTTTTGGGCAGATCTTTGGATAAGCTAGAGGAAAAATGCAAAGAATTAAATGCCATTAGGCCAAATAGCGCTCATTTATTTGTTCTTGATGTCATGGATGAAAAGCAATTATCCGAATTGAAGAACACTATTATCACTCAGTTTAAGAGGTTGGACGGTTTGGTAAATTTGGCAGGAGGTAACATTCCAGGTGCCACTTTAAAACCAGATCAAACAATTTACGATATTGAACTTGGTGATACCCAAAAAGTAGTGGATATAAATTTGTTCGGCACTGTAATTCCTACCATAGTATTAAGTGAAATTATGGCAAAACAAGGCTTTGGGTCCATTGTGAATATATCTTCCATGGCCGCTAAGCAAACCATTTCAAGAGTCTTGGGGTACTCCTTGGCCAAGGCAGGAGTAGATATTTTTACCAAATGGATGGCCCACGAACTTGCCTCCAAATTCACTGATAAGATTAGGGTAAATGCAATTGCTCCAGGATTTTTCATCGGCAATCAGAATAGAAGACTTTTAACCAATGAAGACGGTTCCTTTACAGATAGGGGAGAAAAAATTATTACCAATACTCCAATGAGGCGATTTGGGGATGCCTCTGAGCTTAACGGAATGGTACACTATCTACTCAGTGATGCTTCTTCATTTGTTACTGGAAGTATCTATGAGATCGACGGTGGATTTAGTTCTTTCTCAGGGGTGTGATGTTTGCAAATGCGAAAATGTGACCATAGAATAATGGGACGGTAGAATAAATTCCCCTCTTGAGAAGCACTAGGGGTTTGAATTCGGGCCTAAAGTGCCTTTTATCCTTTACACAGACCTAATACAGCCTAGAATTCCTCAATATTCCAAAAACAACTTGTTAATAACGCTGATAATTGAAATATTTAAAGAAAACACTACGGTGGTTCGGACCAAGTTTTGGGGTATCCCTAAAGGATATCAGGGAGCTTGGTGTGGCCGGCGTTGTAACCGCTTGCCATCAGGTGCCTATCGGGGAGGTTTGGTCTTCCAAAATAATAAGTGAACTTAAAGGGGAAATAGAGTCCAACGACCTTGAATGGTCCGTGGTAGAGAGTGTTAATATCCATAAGGCCATCAAATACGGTTTGCCCGAAAGGGATATCTACATTCAGAATTATATTGAAACTCTTAGGAATTTGGCAGAAAACAATATTAAGGTAGTCTGCTATAATTTTATGCAACTGATTGATTGGACCCGTACCAATTTAAATTATGAGCTTTCAACCGGGGCCATAAGTTTATTGTATGATCCCGTTGCCATTGCCGCCTTTGATTTGTTCATCTTGAAAAGGGAAAGGGCAGCGGAAGTTTATAGTGTGTCTATGGTTCAAAAGGCCGAAGATTATTATAATGCCTTAGGTCGGCAGGAACGGGAATTGCTTAAAAGTGCTATCTTGGCCGGGATGCCAGGTTCTAAGGAGGCCATTGCCCTTGCTGATTTTAAGTCGACCTTGGAGGAAGTCAGCAAGATTGAAAAACTGGTTCTAAGGGAAAATCTGGCGTATTTTCTAAAAGCCATTATTCCCGAAGCTGAGAAGTTGGGAGTGAAAATGGCATTGCATCCAGATGACCCACCATTTCCTGTGTTTGGTATCCCTCGCATTGCATCGACCTATGAGGATTTAAAATATATTTTGGATTGCGTTCCTTCTCCTAGCAATGGATTAACCTTTTGCTCGGGCTCTTTGGGTGCAGTGGACACTAATGACCTTGTTAGGATTATTAGGGATTTTGGATCACAAATTCATTTTTTACATTTAAGAAATGTGTCTCGGGAGCAAGATGGCAGGTTTTATGAAGCGGCCCACTTGGATGGATCCATACCTATGCCCAAGATAATGCTGGAAATCGTAAAGGAGCAATCTAGGAGGCGTGAAAGTGGAGTAGGTGAGGTGGCAATACCCATTAGACCAGATCATGGACATGTTCTGTTGGATGACAAGAAAAGGAAAGAGGAGTTTTACTCTGGGTATTCACTTATCGGCAGAGCCATTGGTATGTCAGAGCTCTATGGTCTGGAAAAAGGTATAAGGGAAATGCTTTTAACAACTACATCATGAATATTTTAATGAGAGTGATGGTAATTGAGAAAGTCTCAATTATTTGGCTAGAATTGTAAGGAATTGTTGTTAAAGTTTAAAAAAAGAGTATTTTTAAGTTTTCTAGAATAAAATTTAAAGGTTAATAGCGTTAACGTTAACGCCAAAGTAAAAAAATGTATATGTTAGATTATAAAACCCTAGGAAAAAAATTAATTGCTGCCATTGGGATTTTGGCGTGTTTAGGTTTGTACTCCTGTTCTGATATAACAAATCACAAAACATTATTCTTTGCACATTCCTTGCCTATAACCCATCCGGTGCACAAAGGGATTGTGGCCATGCAAGAGGCTCTTAATGAAAGGTCGGGAGGGAAGTTGCAGATTAAAATATTTCCGGACGGCCAATTGGGTACGGAGAGGGAGGTGTTGGAGTTATTGCAAATTGGCAGTGTGGCCATGACTAAGGTAAGTGCTGCCTCCATGTCCAGTTTTGCACCTGAGTATAGGGTGTTGGGAGTGCCTTATTTATTTAGGGATACAGAACATATGTTTCGTGTTTTGGAAGGTAAAATAGGAAAGGAACTTTTGGAAGGTGGAAGTGAATATTTACTTCGGGGCCTTTGTTTTTACGATGCTGGGAGTAGAAGCTTTTACACTTTAGACGGCTTTATAAAGACCCCTGATGATCTAAAGGGTAAAAAAATCAGGGTCATGAACGATCAAATGGCCGTTAATATGGTGAACGACCTTGGGGGCTCAGCTACGCCAATGGCCTATGGAGAACTCTATACAGCCTTGCAACAGCGGGTTGTTGATGGTGCGGAAAACAATATCCCCTCTTTTGTAACCTCCAATCATTATGAAGTGTGTAAATTCTACACTGTAGACGAGCACAGTATGGTGCCGGATGTGGTGGTGGTGGGTACCAAGTTTTGGGATACTCTGAACGATACCGAAAAAGAGTGGTTGCAGGCAGCCGCCGATGAAAGTGTAAAAAAGCAAAAAGTATTTTGGAAAGAAACTGTTAAGGAAGGAATGGATATCATAGAGAAGGCAAATGTAAAGATCTATAATCCTGATAAAAGCCCTTTTGTGGAAAAGACCAAGCCCATTTTAGAAGAATTGATGGGAGACCCAAAGATGAAAAGAATAATCGAAGAAATTAACAATCAATAATGCAGACGACGTATAGAATATTGAATAGGGCCATTGAAGGTTTGTTAGTACTTATATTTAGTTTGTTGGTACTGGATGTGGTGTGGCAAGTGGTTTCGAGGTATGTAGTGGGGCAATCCAGCTCCTTTACAGAGGAATTTGCCAGATTTTCCCTGATTTGGCTAACAGTTTTGGGTGCAGCCTATATTAATGGGCAAAAAGAAGGCCATCTGTCCATGGATTTTTTATTGGCGAAGCTTCCGTTGGAGAAACAAAAAAGGAGGCAAAGGATTATCCAGATATTTATGGCCGTTTTCGCATTGATCATAATGGTTATTGGAGGTGGTAATTTGGTTTATACCACCCTAAAGTTGGGACAATTGTCTCCGGCCTTATTGGTGCCCCTGGGTTATGTCTACGCAATAGTGCCCATTTGTGGTCTTATAATAATTTTCTTTTCCATTTATCACTTTAAAATAACCTTTAACGCCAACAAGAATGAGCATTGAAACCATAAGTATCCTAGTATTGTTTATAAGCTTTATGGCTTTGTTGGCCTACGGAGTACCTGTTGCGTATGCTATCGGTATTTCTACAACAATCACCTTGTTGATCAACATAGCTTACATGCCCGCTACTACCACCGTAAGTCAAAGAATGACAACGGGTATCGATAATTTTGCCTTATTGGCCATACCCTTCTTTATATTGGCGGGCGAAATCATGAATCGTGGAGGTATTGCGAACCGCTTGATCGACTTTGCAAAATCGCTTATCGGAAGTTTGCCGGGGGGAATGGCTTATGTAAATGTTATCTCTGCCATGTTATTTGGTGCTATATCCGGTTCTGCCATTGCCGCCGCTTCGGCAATAGGGAGTACATTGACAGAGAAAATGGCGAATGATGGTTATCCCAGGGAGTTTAGTGCTGCCGTAAATATAAGTGCGTCAACGACGGGACTTTTGATTCCTCCCAGTAACGTTTTAATAATTTTTGCCTTGGCCAGTGGGGGTACCGCTTCTGTGGCCGCCCTGTTCATTGCAGGGTATATTCCTGGAATATTGGTGGGCTTGGCTATTATGTTAATGGTCTATTTTTATGGTCGAAAAAGGGGATTGCCCAAGGAGGAAAGAGTGAGTTTTAAAAAGTTGTTTCGTGATTTTAAAAATGCGATTTTAAGTTTAACCTTATTGGTAATTGTGGTTGGGGGTATTGTGGCTGGAATCTTTACCGCAACGGAAGCTGCCGCTATTGCCGTAGTTTATGCAATTTTACTCGGGTTTGTTAACAAGGAACTTAAGTTTGCCGATTTTAGGCCTATACTTCTTCGCAGTGCCAAAACAACGGCTATTGTAATGTTCTTAATTTCAACTTCCATGGCCATGTCCTGGTTGTTCTCTTTCGAATCCATTCCACAATCCTTAACGGGCTTCCTTTTGGAATCTGTTAAAAATCCATTATTGGTATTATTGTTCATTAATATTACGCTTCTTGTTGTGGGTACCTTTATGGATATGACCCCGGCAGTATTAATTTTCACCCCTATATTTTTACCTGTTGTTATGGCATTGGGGATGCATCCGGTTCAATTTGGAATGGTAATCGTTCTCAATTTATGTATTGGGGTATGTACCCCGCCTGTGGGAACGCTGCTGTTTGTGGGTAGTGGTGTCGCCAAAGTACCGGTCACAAAAGTTATCAAGCCCCTATTGCCCTTTTTGGCAGCAATGACTACCGTATTGTTGGTGCTTACCTATGTACCGGAACTTTCTTTATGGTTACCAAGAGCTTTTGGGTTGATCGAGTAAAAATCGCGATTTACCAATTTATACCAAGTCCTTATTACTTTAATGTGATAGGGACTTTTTTATTGGATAATCTATTTAACTTCTTTGTGTCTACCCTATTTTGTTTCCATTCTTGGATACTTAGGATTATATATAGTCAGGCCTTTAGTTGCCAAGTTCCAATCCTAAATGTTGCTATTCCAAACAAGTAATTTAAATCCTTGTCGAGGTTTCAGCTTATGCCATACTTCTTAACAAAAGCTTAATAATTACATAGTAATGAATTTAACTATTTGTAAAAATTATAAATTTATTTTGTAAATAAAATTTACATATATGAAATATTTTTATAAATTGGACTAAAAATTATACTATAAGTAAAATATTTTTAATTATTTTTTTAACTAAACCAACCAAGTATGAACAAAAGAAAAGCTAAATTATTAGGGCTATTATTTTCCGCTGGGGTAGCCCAGGTTTTGTCGGCAAATATGGTAAGCGGCCATATTTCAGTCCCCGAAAGGCCCTCAATATTATGGGAGGCCAACGCCCAGCAACAAGTTAATGGCATTGTTGTGGATGAAGATGGGGTGCCCTTGTCTGGCGCCTCGGTTCTTGTAAAAGGGACGGCCAATGGCGTGGTGGCAGATTTTGATGGCAAATTTAGTATTGAGGTTGATCCAGGAAGTATTTTGGTGGTTTCTTATGTAGGTTTTGAAACCAAGGAGATCAAGGTTGGACTGGAAAAAGATCTAAAAATCATATTGGCTGCTGGTAATGCTTTGGAAGAGGTTGTTATAACTGCGTTAGGCATCAAGAAAGAGAAAAAGCGAATAGGTTATGCCACACAGGAGGTAAAGGGGGTAACACTCCAAAAGGCAATTACCCCTAATGTTCTGGAATCTATGTCGGGCAAAGTAGCTGGGCTTACCGTGATAAGCAATGGTGCCGACTTTTTCTCTGACCCGAGTATATTTTTAAGGGGAGAGAAACCCATATTGGTGGTAGATGGTGTACCCATGCCTGATACGGATTTTTGGAATATTAGTTCTGACGATATAGAGAACATTACCGTTTTGAAAGGTGCCGCTGCCTCTGCACTGTATGGCTCATTGGGTAAATTCGGTGCTCTTCAGATTACAATGAAGTCTGGAAAAGGGATGGATGGCACGAGGGTTAGCGTAAACAGTTCCACTACCTTTCAGACTGGTTTTTTAAGGATTCCGAAGGCGCAAACACAATATGGGCCAGGGAATACCGGGAGATATGAATTTGGTACGGGTGCTGCAGGAGGTGGAGGAGTCAATGACTATGACTATTCCATCTGGGGCCCAAAGTTTGATGGTAGACTTATAAAACAGTCAGATTCGCCCATTGATCCGGTTACAGGTGAACGTATACCTACCCCATGGATCTCAAGGGGTCCTGACAACCTAGGAAATTTCGTGGAAACAGGCTTGGTGACTTCCAATAATGTTTCGGTACAATCTGGCTCCGAAAAGGGAAATTTTGTAATATCCAACTCTTATAAACATGCCAAGGGTTCTATTCCTGGTCAAAAATTGGACATTAATACTCTCCGGCTTTCAGGGACTTTAAATGTTTCCGATGCCATATCCGTAGATGCCTCCTTACAGTACAACTATCAATATTCCGACAATAGGATCAGAGGCTCCTATGGCCCAACATCACCAATCTATTTGTTGAGTATTTGGGGAGGAGCCAATTTTGATGTAAGGAATTTAGAACATGTTTGGGTTCCGGGAAAGGAAGGGATAAAACAGGACTTTGTGGAAAATTGGCGATACAATAACCCATATGCATTGGCATATAATTGGAAAAAACCATGGACTAAAAATGATATTCTTACCTATGCCAAAGTTAATTTCAAGATTTCGGACAAAATTAATGCCTTTGTAAGAAGCACGCTTAGTACGTATTCCCTCACCGATAATGAGGAGATTTCAAAAGATATTTACAATTATGATATTCCGGATAGGGGTGGTAGATTTAGATATAATGCATATCGCTATTTTGAAAATAACACAGATTTTTTACTGACCTACAGTGATAAATTCTTTAATGATGATATAGGTTTAGAGGCAACGGTTGGTGCCAACCAGCGCTATCTTAACAAGGAGGAAGAACATGCATCCACAACTCAACTAATTGTTCCAGAGGTATTCACCCTTCAGAACTCTGTGGATCAGGTTACCCCAACAAGTTACAAATATAAACAAGGTGTCTATAGCGCCTATGCGGTTATGGACTTTTCGTACAGAAATCAAATATTCTTTGGGATGACGGGTAGAGTGGATAAATCCTCTACACTGCCCGAAGCTAATGATACATTTTTCTATCCGTCGGTATATTCCAGTATTGTGCTGAGCGACATGATTAACATGCCAAGTTTTATAAGTTATTTAAAATTAAGAACGGCATATGCGCAAGTTGGAGGGGATTTGGGTATCTATGAAGCTACCAATTCATATTCTACAGGAAGATATAGGAACTTGCCAACGGCCAATTTTCCAGCTACATTGGAGAATCCAAATTTAAGGCCATCATTTACAAATTCCTTTGAATATGGCTTTGAAATGAAATTTTTCAATAGTCGTTTGGGAATCGATTTTTCCTATTACGAAAATCAGAACGGCCCACAGATCTTTACCCAACCATTTTCCAATGCCTCTGCCTATGATGGCGTATTGTTGAACGGTAGGACCACAGAACGAAGGGGGATGGATTTTTCTATAAGGGCAATTCCGGTTAGGACAAAAGATTTTAATTGGTCGGCCATTATAAATTTTGATAAATCAAAAAACTACCTTACCTCATTGCCTCCTTTACCAGATGGAACTATTCCCGAATGGGAAGGTGCTTCAGGGGATAATTTCAGGAACAAGGTAGGAACGCCAATAGGGGATTATTTTTACTATGTCTGGGAAAGAACTCCGGACGGTCAACTTATTATATATGAAAATGGTCTGCCCAAAAGAACAGATTTTAAAGTAAACACAGGAAACACCCAACCCGATTTTATAGCTAGCATTAATAATTCATTTTCCTATAAGAATACATCCTTAAGTTTCTTGTTTGATGGCAGGTTCGGAGGTATAACCCAGGACGCCTATGAACGAGATCTATGGAGGGCAGGGGGTCATCCCGATGCCATACATCCAGAAAGGGAGCTATCCAATATTGCCTATGTGAATGGAGGTGATGCCAAAACAATGCAAATTGAAGGAGTAAGGATCGTGTCAGGGGAGGCTACCTATGATCCTGACGGGAATGTCCTAACAGATACAAGGGTCTTTGAGTCCAGCACTTATATGGTAGATTACCAATCGTGGGCAAGCCGTTATAAGGCGGATTGGCCGAGTGTTATAAAGGATAAAACCTTTATAAAATTAAGGGAAGTAGTGTTGAGCTATGATTTTGGGGATAAAATATTGGATAAGACCTTCATGGATTCAGCTTCAATTTCCCTCGTAGGTAGAAATCTGTGGTATTGGACCAAGGATGATTATTACGGTGATTTGGACACCTATACCCTAACACAGGGAGATACTGGTTTGCAATTACCATCCCAGAGGTCTATTGGTTTTAACCTAAATGTTTCATTTTAATACTACTAATCATGATAAAAAATATAATTTTCAAATCAATTCTGATAGTATTCCTTTTGGGGTCGGTAATTAGTTGTTTGGATTATGACGATTTAAGGGAAAATCCCAACGAACCTAATTCCGTACCGCCAAGTTTAATTTTCACAACTTTGGTTCCTGGGGTTACAGGTTCATTTAGCGATACCTATGAAAAAATGCAATATCATTTGTGGATTGCTACCGATAATGTTAATTCCCCTAATTTCAATAATGGCTTTGGTGGAAGCTTTGATTATTCTTCTTTAAGAAATATCATTCAAATGACCAAAGAGGCCGAGACGGCAGGAGCCCCGGCATATGCAATAATAGGGAAGTTTCTTAAGGCTCGAATGTTCATTGAAATGACCAGGAGAATGGGCGATATACCCCTGTCCGAAGCAGGTCTGGGAGCGGAAAAGCCCCAACCAAAATACGATTCCCAAAAATCAGTCTATATACAATGTTTGGATTGGCTGGATGAGGCCAATTCAGAACTGGGGACTTTTATTGCTGCAAATCCTGGGGTAGACATAGAAGGGGACCCTTACTATAGTGGAGACCTTAGGCAATGGCAGAAATTGATCAATGCCTATACCTTGAGGATTTTATTGTCGTTGAGCAAAAAGGAGAATGATGCTGATGTTAATGTAAAGGGCCGTTTTGCCAATATATTGAATAATTCTGACAAATATCCCTTGTTAACTGGATTGCAAGACAATGCACAATTGACTTATAGTAATGAGGATGGGTTTAGACAGACCTATAATCCGGACCAAGCGGTTTATAGGGATGCGGTTGTTTATGTAAGTACCTATATAGACCTACTTAAGGGTAAAGAAGATCCGAGACTTATGAAAGTGGCCGATCCCACCAAAGATGCCTTGGAGGCCAATCCAATCGAGGCTGAGGTTCGCGCTGATTATAATGCCTATGAAGGTGCGGATATCGCCGCAGCGGCAACTGAAAATTCTGCGAAAAAATTGGATGGGGATTTTTCATTTCCAAATTTCGAAAAATATTGGAACTATGTGGGTCAACCCGGCGTCTTTATGAGTTATTGGGAACAGGAATTGCATATAGCTGAAGGGGCACATCGGGGCTGGGCTGCTGTTGATGCCAAGACCCATTTCGATAACGGAGTTACTGCTTCCATGGAATTCTATAGCGTAGATGCTTCTGAAATTACCTCCTATTTAACGGCTAAGCAACCTTATATAACGGGTGCTGCAGGATTGAACAGGATCTTGGAACAAAAGTATTTGGCATATGCCGAAAATACAGATCACGAATCGTTCTTCACTACGCGCAGAACAGGTGTGCCAACCTATTCATTTAGTAGTGAGCACAATAGCATTACCAAGTATCCAGTTCGTTGGACATACCCAACTTCTGAAGATCTGGATAATAAAAATAACTATAGGGCCGCACTCAGGGCACAATTTGGTGCAGAGGTAGATGACAGGGATCAAGTTATATGGTTGCTAAAAGATTAAGAACAGTTAAAATTTACTACAATGAAAAGTATAAATAAAATTAAGAACAATAGCGTTAGTATCCTCTTATGGCTGTTTTCAGGATTAATCTTAACCCTGGGGTGTTCAGACGATAATGGCGAAGGCTGGGCGGATGAAAGATATTTGGAAAACTTTGAGTTTTATGTATATCATACCAATCCCAACACGGGATTGGACTATACGGAAGAGGAATTAGCCGAATTAACCTATGATCCTAAGGTCAAAGAATCATACGCCGAGGGTCAGGCTATAGACTTGGCAATAGTAACCTCAAAGTTGCCTACTGAAATAAAGGTACTTTTAGGAACAGATTTATCTGTATTAGAGACTATAACAGATTTTCCAACTTTTGGTGAGAAATTTAAGTCCAAAAGTTTTGTATCTAGTTTGGAGGAACTCAATATATTGGAAATAGGGGATAAAACTACCCTTAAATTTGATATTTTATATACGGATGGCTCCATAGGGGCTGTGAATTTTGAGATTAAGAAAGTAAAGTTTTTTGATCCAAATGCCATCATAGATACCTTTGTATATTTAAAGAAGAGTACTGGGGAAACTATTCCTTTGGCTATTGACGAAAAGGTGACTTCACGAATAAAGGATGCTGCCTATGGTTCAATAGTAGAATTTAATGGTTTGGATAACCAAGTAGAGATATTGGATGTTCCTGAATTGAGTTTTAGGCATGACGGTGATTACTCTATTGGATTTTGGGTAAATACCACTTCCACGGATAGTGATCCGGTAATGATCGGAGATCAGGACTGGGGCAGCTCTTCCAATCCAGGATTGACAATAGCTTTCCGTGGGGATAATTGGCGTGTTGCAACGTCTGATGGCGTAACTAAGGCGGATACCAATTATGATGGCAGCTTTAATGATGGGGAATGGCATTACATAGTGACTACTTTTGACCGCGATGGAAACATGACCCTATATCAGGACGGTACTTCAGTGGCCTCGGCAAGTATGGCAGGTATTGGGAACACGGGTAGTGGAAACCCACTTCGTGTAGGACAGGATGGTACAGGTGCCTATGGCCAGTTCTTTGAAGGTAACATTGGAGAGATTTCTATCTATGATTACGCCTTGTCTTCTCAGCAGGTTGCAGGTGTTTCTACACCCTTAACGGGAGTTCAGTTGAAGTCGCAGGATGGTACGGTAAAGAATATATCTGTGGCGAATGCTGGCGCTACCATTAGTAGTGAGAATGATATGTCTGCTTTCACCTTTGATGGTATAAGTCAGTTCGCAACAATTAGCGATACGGACTTGGATTTTAGGCATAACAGCGACTATTCAATCTCATTTTGGGTAAATACAACCTCTTCTGATAGTGATCCGGTTATGATCGGTGATCAAGACTGGGGCAGTTCCTCCAATAAAGGGTTGACCATAGCATTTCGAGGTAGCAACTGGCGTGTCGCCACTTCTGATGGAACAACCAAAGCAGATACCGATTTTAATGGCAATTTTAATGATGGTGATTGGCATCTGCTTACGGTAACTTTTGATAGGGACGCCAATATGACCCTGTATCAGGATGGTAAAGAAGTAGCCAGTGCAAGTATGGCGGCTGTTGGCAATACAGAAAGTGGTAATCCATTGCGCTTGGCCCAAGATGGGACAAGTAACTATGGTCAGTTTTTTGAAGGTAAGATTGCAGGTACGGTAATATATGATTATGCACTTTCAGATCTAGAAGTTGCAGCATTGTTTAATTGATCGCAGAACAAACCTAGTTTTATAAAATTGAGTTGAGTTAGTTTTTGTAATGAGGGAGGGGCTTTTAATGCTCCTCCCTTTTTAATTTGTTGGCTTTATTATTAAAAAATATGCAATGCTTGTAAAATGGAAATTATAAAAATAAAATTATTGATAGGTATAATGGCGTTGTCCATATGGTCCTGCTCCCAAAATAATTCGTCAGAATTAAAACAGGATTTGGAAGGGGAACCGGAAAATAAAAAAGTATTGATTATTGGTATAGATGGCTGCAGGCCAGATGCCATAAAAGCGGCTAATACCCCCAACCTGGATGCACTTATGGCTGGTGGAACATATTCCATGGACGCCAGGAATACGGGAATAACGATGAGCGGTCCAGGTTGGTCGTCAATGTTGACAGGGGTTTGGCAGGATAAGCACAAAGTGGTGGACAACTCTTTTGCTGGATCTGATTTTGCTAAATATCCTCATTTTTTTAAAAGAATAGAGGAGAACAAACCAGATAATCGCACGGTATCAATTTCGCAGTGGCATCCTATTAACGATGAAATTGCCAATGGATTTGCGGATATTACCAGAAACTCGGCAGATACGAGCGCGGATGTCAAAAATAAGGCAATAGCGGAACTTGGTGTGGAGGACTTAACAGCACTTTTTGTTCACTTTGATGATGTAGATCATGCCGGACACGGTTCAGGTTTTACCCCTTACAATTCCAATTATATTACTGCAATTGAAACAGTTGATGCCGCTATAGGGGATTTGGTTGTTGCATTAAAAAATCGTCCAGATTATAACAAGGAAGATTGGATGGTGATAGTAAGTACCGATCATGGCGGTATTGGAACTAGTCATGGTGGGGATACAGATGAGGAACGGACCATCTTTATGATTGTCAATGGGGACAATATACCGAACAAGGAAATTTCGAAAACTACATCGGAAGTCGAGGTTCCACCAGCAAACAATTGTTTGGATAGTGATACTGAGCTTTTTTTTGATTCCAATGGGATAATTTCGGTCCCAAATAATACCGCTTATAATTTTGGTGCTACCCAAGATTTTTCGATTGAATGCCGTATGCGCGGGAAAGTACCTGCTGACGTTGCAATTATTGCAAAAAAGAATTGGGACAGCGGCCTCTTGCCCGGATTTGTGTTTTCATTTAAACCCGGCACCAAAAATTTTAAAGTAAATGTGGGGGATGGTAGCAATAGGATAGATGTTGAGGCTGGACAAATTACAGATGACCAATGGCATACCGTAAGTGCCACTTTTGATAGGGACGGTCTACTAAATGTATATGTCGATGGTATTTTAAAGAATAGTGCGGATATGTCATCCATTGGAAATATAGATAATACATTTCCTTTTACCATTGGGGCAGATGGTAATAGTGCCTATAATTATAATGGATATATTTCCGAAGTGAGGGTTTTTGACGGTTTGTTGGAAACGGAAACGATAGATGCGTGGCAATGTAAAGTTTTGGATGGTACACATCCAATGGTTGATAATTTAAAGGGACATTGGAAATTAACAGAAGGTTCGGGAACCATAATAACCGATGCCAGCCCAACAGCAGCAAACGGAATTTTATACCGTGGAGAATGGAAAGATGCTAATGTTGCTACAATGCTAACGGTAAATAATTATGAGGATACACCACGAACTGTGGATGTTGTTACAACCGCCTTAACCCATTTATGTATACCGATCCAGCCCAGTTGGGGACTTGAAGGAAAATCACTTTTAAAATCTACTTGCATCAACCAGTAATTTTAGCAATAAAAATTATCCTATTAGTATAATTTTTGTACTTTAGTGCAAAATTAATATTCAACACAAAGTTATTCTTAAACATGAACATTAACGACAGAAGTTACCCAAAGCAAAAACAGACCATTATTGGAATATGTATGGATGGAACCTCTTATCCATATTATGAAGGTGCAAAAGAGGTGATGCCCAATTTGCAACGTTTTATAAAGGAAGGTTCCATGGGAATGGTAAAAAGTGTTATCCCTTCTTTTACCAACCCGAACAATATGGCTATTGTCACTGGGGTTACCCCAAAAGTAAACGGAATTTGTGGAAATTTTTATTGGGATACCGAGCTGCAACAGGAGGTAATGATGAACGACCCAAAGTACTTAAAAGTACCAACCATTCTATCTGAGCTAAGTAAGAATGGAAGAAAGGTTGCTGTGGTAACGGCTAAGGATAAGTTGCGCAAAATGTTGGCCCATAATCTGGACGGAATCTGTTTTTCAGCAGAATTTGCCAATCAGGCTACTTTGGAAGAAAATGGTATTGATAATGTGGAGCAAGGTTTAATGGGCAAGGAAAGACCAGGTATCTATGATCCCTATATTTCTGTATATTGTATTGAGGCCGGAGCTAAATTGTTAAAGAGGGAACATTTTGATGTAATGTATTTAACAACAACGGATTTTGTGCAGCATAAATATGCTCCAGGTAGTCCAGATGCGAACGACTTTCTATCTAAAATTGATCTTTGGCTTGGGGAATTGGACAAGTTGGGCGCTATTATCGGTGTAACCGCAGATCATGGAATGCAGGCCAAGACCAATCCGGATGGCAGTCCAAAAGTGCAATTTATAGAACAACTTTTAGATGCCAAAAATATTAAATCAAGGGTAATTCTACCTATAACTGATCCTTATGTGGTTCATCACGGGGCCTTAGGTGGTTATGGTACTTTGTATCTGGAAGATAAATCTCAGTTAAAGGAGGCCAAAGACTATTTGTTGTCACTGGACGGAATTGAAAAGGTGCTGACCAATGTAGAAGCCGTGGAAGAATTTGAATTACCAGGGGATCGAATAGGTGATTTGGTGGTCTTGGCCGATTCGGCTACTACCATTGGAAGAACTCCTGATTGGCACGAACTGGATAAGGTAAAGGAAGGTTTACGTTCGCACGGTGGGGAACATTGTCAGGAAGTACCTATGATATTCAATAAGAAATTGAATGCTGAATACGGTGCTAAACTGGCATCCGGTACCAGCAGGAACTTTGATTTGTTTCACTTTTTAAGTAATGGATTTTCTAATTAACCATATAAAACACTGCTATGATTGAATTTGGAAGTATCATCAATGGAAAACAGGTAAAAAGTGGGGAATGGATAGATATTTATAATCCATTTACCAAGAAGCAGGTGGGCAGGGTTTCTTCCATAGATACAAAAACCTTGGATAAGGTTTTAACCGATACCAAAAATACCAAAATGACCTTGACGCGCTATGAGCGCTATGATATACTGAATAAAATTGCCAATGCGCTGGAAGAGCGGGTGGATGAGGTTAGTAGAATGATTACAGACGAGACTGGGCTTTGTTTAAAGGATACAAGATACGAGGCCAGTAGGGTTTCGGATGTGTTGCGTTTTTCAGCCATGAAGGCTTTGGACGATGACTCACAAGTATTTCCATGTGATGTTTCTAAAAATGGAAAACCTAGAAGGATCTATACTACACGTGTTCCTTTGGGTTTAATAAGTTGTATTACGCCATTTAATCATCCCATGAACCAAGTAGTTCACAAAATTGCTCCGGCCATTGCCACCAATAATACGGTGGTATTAAAGCCTTCCGAGAAGACGCCTTTGTCGGCTTACTATTTTGCCCAATTGGCCTTGGATTGTGGATTACCTCCCAATATGTTGAATGTTATCAATGGTGCAGATGTAGAGGCTACCGCTGAAATGATGACCATACATCCCGAAATTACTATGGTATCTTTTACAGGAGGTAGTAAGGTAGGAAAAATAATAGCCTCCAAAGCAGGATACAAAAAATTGGTTTTGGAACTCGGGGGAAGTTCGGCACTGTTAATCCTTGAAGATGCAGATATTGATGAGGCAGTAGAGGTCACCATGTCCGGCACTTTCAAAAACTCCGCCCAACGCTGTACCGCAATTAGAAGGATATTGGTTCATGAAAGTATTGCGGACATATATGCCTCCAAATTGGCAATACGGGTAAAGGCTTTGAAATATGGGGATCCGTATAATGCCGATAACGATATGGGTACTGTTATTACTGAGGATTCCGCCAAGGAGATGGAAGCCCGTGTTCAAAACGCTATTGATAATGGTGCCGTGCTATTGGCCGGACATAAGCGTGATGGGGCCCTATATGCCCCGACCGTATTAGATCATGTGCAAAATGCGCATGAGGTGGTGGCCAAAGAGACCTTTGGTCCCGTGGCGCCAATAATTCGCTTTAAAACGCTGGATGAAGCTATAGAAATTGCCAACGACACGCCTTATGGCTTGTCCGGTGGTGTGGTAAGTAACCACTGGCCATCTATACAGCGGGTAATTACGGAATTGGATACGGGTACGGTGAATGTTAACGAAGCACCTAGTTATCGCTTGGAATGGACGCCTTTTGGTGGAGTAAAGGATTCCGGTTTGGGATATAAAGAAGGGGTAATAGAGACCATGAAAGGGTATACCTATGTCAAGACCTATTCTTTGCCCTGGGATATTGCCTAAGGATAAATTTAAAATTGTCAAACATTATTTTAGAAAGTCAAAGTCCTAATCGTAAAATATATTAAATGCAAATAAAAAGAAATGTGTTGCTGAACCCTGGTCCTGCAACAACTACAGACTCCGTTAAACTAGCACAGGTGGTTACCGATATTTGCCCAAGGGAAAAAGAATTTGGTGACCTCATGGAGTATTGTGCCACAGAAATAACCAAATTCGTAGGTGATCCAAAGGAATATGCCACAGTATTGTTTGGGGGTTCGGGAACAGCAACGGTCGAAGCTATATTGAGTTCCGTGGTGCCTGAAAATGGTCGTATCCTTATAATAGATAACGGTGCCTACGGTAAGCGTATGTGTCAGATTACCAAAATTTATAAACTGGATACCGTAATTTTTGAATCTTCGTCCATAGCTCCAATAGATTTAACGGCTTTGGAGAAAGTAATAAAACAGGAAAAGGGATTGACCCATTTGGCAATGATCCATCATGAGACCACTACAGGTCTTTTGAACGATATTACAGCGGTAGGGGAATTATGTGCTACCTATAAAATTAGTTTCATAGTGGACTCTATGAGCGGTTTTGCGGCAATACCGGTAGATATGAAAACTATGAATATTGATTATTTGGCCGCAAGCTCCAATAAGAATATTCAAGGAATGGCTGGGATAGGTTTTGCCATATGCAATAAAAGGGCTTTGTCGGCAACGGAATCCATTCCAATGCGTAACCTATATTTAAACCTGTATGCGCAGTATGCCTACTTTGAAAAAACTCATCAAACAAGATTTACTCCTCCAGTACAAACGTTTTATGCCCTAAAACAGGCGATAATAGAAACCAAGGAAGAAACCATTGAAAAACGTTATGCCAGATATACCAAATCCTGGGAAACTTTATTGAGCGGTATAGGGCTCATGAAATTGGAATATTTAATCGATAAGGAATATCATTCCAAAATTATCACTTCCATTATAGAGCCTAAAAACGATAAATATGATTTTGAGGAAATGCACGATTTTTTCTTCGAAAGAGGATTTACCATATACCCAGGTAAGGTTAATAACTACAACACGTTCAGGATATCCAATATAGGGCAGATAGATTATATCGATATTCAAAACTTTTTAAAAGTATTAAAAGAATATCTTCTAAAAATAGGATACTTAAAGGCCTAATAGTCTTATACTGGGTATGTCTTTGAGTTGTAATTTCTAAAAGATTTATGGTATTTAATTAAAGTCAACATTTTTAGAGGCATGGTCTTAAGACCAGGGCGCAATTAAATTGGTCAGGGTCTTGGTGTCCTTTAATAGATTTTTGCAAATTCGTTTCCATGTATTAAGTCAAACAAAATTATAAAGTCCAACCATGAGTTTAACCGCAGATCAAAAGAATTGGAGAAAAAGAATATTTGTTCTCACTTGGCTCGCTTACGCGGGATTTTATTTCGGCAGGAAAAACTTATCGGTCACCTGGAGTTCCATGGAGACAGATTTGGGACTGGACAACTCTGATTACGCTTCTATTATTTTTGTGTATAGTTTGATTTACACCATAGGCCAATTTGTAAATGGGTACCTATCGGATACCTTTGGACCTAGAAAGGTGGTCACATTTGGGTTGTTTCTTGCAGCTATTGGAAACTTATTTCTAGGGATGACCTTTTCTGCAGGGGTGATTGTATTTCTGATTGGGGTCAATGGTTATGGGCAGTCCACAGGCTGGAGTGGGTTAATAAAGAACATGACCCCTTGGTTCAAAAGAACAGAGAGGGGGATAGTTATGTCCTGGTGGTCCACCTGTTATGTTACGGGAGGATTTCTTGCTACCATTTTTGCCACTTATGTCTCTTTCGATATGGATTTCCTTTCGGAGTTGGGGTGGAAAAGGGGGTTTATTTTCCCATCATTGATCCTCTTTATTATTGCTATCCTGTACCTATTATTTACTAGAAACAATCCGGAAGATGTTGGTCTGCCCAAAATAGTTGAAAATAAGTATGAATTTGAAGGTGGGGCCAAAGCCGAGAAACTTAAAATATTGGGGTTATTGTTAAGGAACAGCTCCCTTTGGGTCTATTCCAGCTGCTATATGATCCTTAAAATGACGAGATATGCCTTTCTTTTTTGGTTGCCGGTATATTTAGAGAAAGCGTTGCATTATGATGTCAGCGATGCCGGCTATATGTCGTCGGTATATGAATTAATAGGTTTTTTTGGGGTAATCTTGGCGGGTTACAGCTCTGATAAGATCTTTAAATCTAATCGATTTAGTACCGTAGCCATAATGATGATAGGATTAGGCCTTGCCTGTCTAGCGCACCCCTATATGGTGCCTTACGGAAAAATAGCAACGATAATAAGCATCGCCATTATAGGGATTGCCACTTACGGACCGGATTCCCTTATTTGCACTGCTGGTTCTATGGATGTGGGGGGCACCAAAGGAGCTGCAATGGCTGCAGGTATCATTAATGGCATGGGTTCCGTGGGGCAGATGTTCTCAGGCTTTATAGTAGTGGCAATCAATGAGTATTATGGTTGGGACAACCTATTTTACTTTTTTGTTGT
>TARA_R110000868_G_scaffold8205_9_pt1 | contig 87248 bp, 83 predicted proteins | sample TARA_R110000868 | Tara Oceans TARA_R110000868 (sample SAMEA4397489) | marine metagenome | biome: Polar Biome; feature: [SRF] surface water layer (ENVO:00010504); material: water (ENVO:00002006), including particulate matter (ENVO:01000060) such as... | depth 5 m | reverse complement strand
GCCGCGGGATGACGTGCTGTAACGTTGTATAAAAGCTGATTTATTTAACAACGCCCGTGAGGGTGAGCCAGAAAAGAAAACGTACTGCGTTTTCCTGATGAACGCGAGGCAGGAAGCCGAGCAGGGAGGCGTACCAGGGATGGGTTGTACTGAACAGTATTGGAAAGAATTCGCAGGTAAGCTAATCGTGGCGGATGAGGGGAAATATTGATTAACGAGCGTAGCTCGCCACAAAAAATTAATGGGGTAACCCGTGGTTAGCTTTTAACGCCTCAGGGCGATAGATAAATGCCATGAATAACAATAAGCCCATTAAAATGACAATGGGTGTGAGGCCTAGCCAAGCAATAGGTGTCTCGCCTTTCATCGCGCGGACAGTGCCGGTTAAGGTCATGGTTTTATATTCAGGAATACGTTGCAGTACTTTGCCTTTAGGCCCGATGATGCCTGTGATACCGCTGTTACCTGCGGTTAACACGTAACGTCCCGTTTCTAATGCACGCATACGGGCAATACCAAACTGTTGGTCCGCTGCCCATGAATGGCCGAACCATGAATCATCACTGATGTTAATGAGTAACTGTGCTTCTGGCACGTAATCTAAAATTTCATCTAGATAGGCAATTTCATAACAAATGAAATTGGCGACGGGAATGCCGTTTACGTTAATTAATTTTTGTTGTTCAGGGCCAGCCGTAAAGCTCGACATCGGTAAGTCAAAAAAGTTGATGATACCTCGGATCAATCGAGCGAAAGGCAAGTATTCACCAAACGGCACTAAATGCTGCTTTAAGTATTGACCATTGTTCTGACCGATGGCAATTAAGCCATTGTAATAAACTTTATTGTCGACATCCGCAATAGGGATACCCGTCATGATGGTCGTGTTGTGTCGTTTTGCTTGTTTGGCTAGCGGATTGATAAAGCCACTAGCGTCATTTAACCACACGGGGATAGCTGCTTCAGGCCATACGATTAAATCACTTTGCCAATGTTGCTCAGTTAGCGTTTTATAGCGGTTTAAGGTGTTTTGTAAGCGAGCAGGCTGCCATTTTAAGGTTTGTGGTACGTTGCCTTGAATAAGGGAAACACTCAGTGGTTTGTTGGTAGGGGTTGTCCAACTGATTTGAGCTAGGCCATAGCCTAATCCCCAAACGATACTTAATCCAAGCAAGCTATATAAACATTTACGGCGTGATTTTAAAGCGTTAATAATGAGTCCTGCGCTGAGCGTACAGGCAAAGGATGCACCGTAAACGCCAAATAGGGGCGCGTAGCCTGCCAATGGTGAAGTGATTTGACTGTAGCCTAAGGTTAACCAAGGAAAACCCGTCATGAACCAACTGAGAACCCACTCGGATATGACCCATAATGTCGGGAAGGCCAATAATAAGGTATTGCTATGTTGATGGAACCAGCGGCGTAACAGATAGCCATTGATGGCAATAAAGCAAGAAAGAATGAGAACAAAGCCACCGTTGATAAGACCGGCAATTAAGCTTGATGTGTTGCCAAATACGTGAACGCTAATGAAGACCCAGTAAACGCCAACACCATAAAAACCGATGCCAAAAAATAAACCTTGCCAAAAGGCTTGCGCGCGTGACGACTTCATCCAGATATAAAGCAAAATCGCTGGGCTAATGATGGCGAGATAGAATTGATAAAATGGTGCAAAAGCGAACACCATGCCAGCACCGGCGATAAGGCTGATGAAATTAAATAATACGTTTTTTGTCAAAAATTGCTTGTATTGCATAGGTGCATGTTTTACCCTTTTTCATTAATAAAGTCCAGAAAACAGGAATCAACATGACAAATAAAGTCCAACTTGCGGTTATTTACGGTGGTAAAAGTGGTGAACACGATATTTCCATTACGTCTGCTAGTGCAGTTATTTCACAATTAGACCGCGATAAGTATGATATTACGCCGATCGGCATCACGCGAGAAGGACATTGGTATGCCACGCCTTTGGCTGATGTTGACCCGACTGCGGGCAAAACGTTGCAAGTGCAAACCGAAGCCTCTAAGCCATTTAATCCTATGCAGTTTATGGCGAGTGATGTTAAAGCACCTTTCGATGTCGCGTTTCCTGTGCTGCATGGTGTTCATGGTGAAGATGGTGCGGTGCAAGGCTTGCTCGAATTAATTAACGTTGCTTATGTCGGTTCCGGTGTGTTGGGTTCTGCTATTTGCTTAGATAAAGATGTGACCAAACGTTTAGCGTTAGAAGCCGATATTCCGGTTGTGCCTTATGTCGCATTTAACTTAGGTGATTGGCAGTTGGATGCCGAAGGTATTGTGGAAGACATTGAAGATGAATTGGAATACCCCGTGTTCGTCAAGCCAGCTAATACCGGTTCAAGTGTTGGCGTGAGTAAAGCCAAAACGATGGATGAGTTAATCAAAGCGGTTGAAGTGGCGCTGAGCCATCATGTGAAAGTGGTGGTTGAACAAGGTTTTGATATTCGCGAAGTTGAAGTTGCTGTGTTGGAGAATCCTGAATATGGAAAAGATCCTTTAACGTCTGTGCCTGGTGAAATCACGACATTACATGAGTTTTATTCTTACGATGCCAAATATAATGATGACGAGTTGGTGTTAACGGCACCGGCTGATATTCCTGAGCACGTAGCTGAAGAAATGCAAGCCATGGCGGCCGATGTATTTAATGTGTTGGAAGCGGAAGGTATGTTGCGTGTCGATTTCTTTCTTGATAAAGATAGCGATGATATTATGTTTAATGAAGCGAATACGATTCCCGGTTTTACGTCGGTGAGTATGTATCCTTTAGCTTGGCAAGCCAGTGGTGTTGAGTATCCTGAGTTGTTGGATAAGCTGATTGATTTGGCTGTGGCACGACATGGGCGCAAGAGATAGAAGTGGTATCGCTTCGCGATGTTCTAAAAATCCCGCGCAGCGAGGATTACATTGTCACTTCTAATACTCTAACTCGTCGATTATCGGCATGAATGACTTTGAAGTGGTAACCGTCGATAATGATCGTTTCATCACGCTGTGGTACATGGCCCACGTGTTTTGCGATTAAGCCCGCGATGGTGTCGCAACCTTCGTCATTTAGCGGTGTTTCAAAATATTCGTTGAACTCTTCAATCGGTGTTGTGGCTTTAATGATGTAATGACCATCGTCATGTGCTTTAATATACGCTTCATCATCAATGTCAGTTTCATCTTCGATTTCCCCGACAATTTGTTCTAACACATCTTCGAGTGTTACCACGCCAGCGACTTTGCCATATTCATCAATCACAATAGCCATATGATTTTTCGTGGCACGAAATTCTTTTAGCAAACTGTTTAAGCGTTTGCTTTCGGGAATGAACATGGCGGGACGTAACACGTTTCTAATTTCGAAATCATCTTGCCCATTCAGCGCGAAAGGCAGTAAGTCTTTTGCGAGTAAAATACCATCGACTTCATCGTTATCCATCACCGGGTAACGTGAGTGGTCTGACTCAGTTAAGACAGCTAGCACTTGTTCTAAATTATCATCTTTCGTGATGGTGACCATTTGCGGGCGTGGGATCATGATGTCACGCGCTTGCATTTCAGAGACTTGCAGCGCACCTTCTATCATACTTAAGGCTTCAGCATCGAGCAGTTGTTTTTGCTCGGCATCGCGTAATAGTGTAATGAGTTGTTCGCGATCTTGTGGTTCGCGTAGTAGGGCAGAGCTGAGGCGTTCAAACCAAGAGCGTTTGGGGGTGGAATCGTCCATAGGGGTTAATTATCTCGTATGATTAATATATTAATAGGATAGAGGGGATCGTTGGGATATTCAAGCTTCGTAGGGGCTGTCGTAGCCTAATTGTGCTAATAAGCTGACTTCGATCGCTTCCATGGCTTCAGCTTGGTCATCCGCTTGATGATCAAAGCCTAATAAATGTAGGCAGCCATGAATAGTTAAGTGAGCCCAATGCGCGGTGAGATCTTTATTTTGTTGTTGTGCTTCAGTGACAACCACGGGGGCGCAAATAACCAAGTCACCTAGCAAAGGCACATCAAGTTCGACATTCGTGCTGTCAAATGGGAATGATAGTACATTGGTGGGTTTGTCTTTTTGACGATAGTCGTGATTAAGTTGTTGGCTTTCAGCAGCATCGACAATGCGAATGGTTAATTCACCTTGCTCGATGTGCTCGGTTAGTGCTGTGGTAACCCATAAATCAAATTGCGTTTGCGCGGGTAGCGAGTCACTTTCTGTGGCAAGTTGTAAATCGACGATATAACTCATGACTGTTTCCCTTCTTCAAAGCGTTCGTAGGCTTCGATAATACGTTGCACAACGGGGTGACGAACAACATCTTTGGCGGTGAAGTGAGTGAAGCTAATGGTATCGACATCTTTTAACACATCAATCGCATCTTGCAAACCAGAGCGCATGTTTTTAGGTAAATCGATTTGTGTAATGTCACCGGTAATGACAGCAGTAGAACCAAAGCCGATTCGGGTTAAGAACATTTTCATTTGCTCGACGGTGGTGTTTTGGCTTTCATCGAGGATGATGAAGGCTTCATTTAACGTGCGGCCACGCATGTAAGCTAATGGGGCAACTTCGATAACATTGCGCTCTAACATTTTTTCAACTTCATCAAAACCGAACATTTCATATAACGCATCGTATAAAGGGCGTAAGTAAGGGTCGACTTTTTGACTTAAATCACCGGGTAGAAACCCAAGTTTTTCGCCAGCTTCGACGGCAGGGCGGACGAGCAAAATACGTTGTACTTGATTTTGAACCAGTGCTTGTACAGCGCAAGCCACAGCTAAATGCGTTTTACCAGTGCCAGCAGGGCCAATGCCGAAATTAACATCGTGATTGAGTATGCGTTCAACGTAGCGACGTTGATTAGCTGAGCGGGGCTTAACTTTACAATTTTTTGCATTAATGACGATGTCAGAATGGTCGCCTACGTCTTCAGATGTGCGAAGCACTAAGTTAACATTCGTGGGCATTAATTGCGGATTGATTTTAGCTTCTTGATATAAACGTTTAACAGCCTTGCTGGCATCTTTGGTATTCTGCTTGTCACCTTCGATTTGAAATTCGTGGCCACGGTTGTTAATAGTGACATCAAAATGATTTTCGATTTGTTTAATGTGCTCGTTACAATTGCCGCAGAGATTGGATAAATGGTCATTGTTTTCGGGGGTTAGGTGAAATTTTATGGTAGTCAAATTTTTTGGTCCTATTGTGAATGTAAGGTCTTAGGTTTTAGGGCTTAGGTGTTAGTCAGTATTGTAGCCGCGTGAGCGCGGCAGTTATTGAAGATAAGGGCTTGATCATCAACTTAAGCAGCTGAAGTTACTTGCTAAGCCCTAAGCCCTAATTTCTCCTGTGAGTGAATTAGGTTGCGCATCAATAATATAAATGTCGATCATTTGCCCGATTAAACTTTTATCGGTGCAAGCAAAGTTGACAGTGCGGACGTTCTCTGTTTTGCCTTTTAATTGTGAGTCGGGGTGTTTTTTAGAAGTACCTTCGACTAAAATGCGTTGAGTGGTGCCGACCATGGCTTGGCTGATGCGATGTTCTTGCAACAATAAACGATTTTGTAATATTTTCAAACGTTTCTTTTTAACATCCATTGGTGTGTTGTCCAACATGCCGGCTGCTGGCGTTCCCGGCCGAGGGCTGAAGATAAAACTGTAACTGTGATCGAAATTAATTTCATGCACTAAATCCATAGTGTCTTGGAAATCTTGCTCGGTTTCATTCGGAAAGCCCACAATGATATCGGTGCTGATACTAATGTCTGGTCGCACTTCACGAATTTTTGCGATGCGTTCGATGAATCGTTCACGCGTATAGCCGCGTTTCATTTCAGTTAAAATTTTATTTGAACCACTTTGCACGGGTAGGTGTAAATGGTTCGCCAGTTGTGGCACCTGTGCATATGCTTCAATTAAATTATCAGAAAATGCAGTGGGGTGCGATGTGCTGTAACGAATGCGTTCAATGCCTTCGATAGCACCTGTATAGTGAATGAGTAAAGCTAAGTCAGCCATTTGACCATCGGCCATTTCACCTTGGTAATCATTCACATTTTGTCCTAAGAACGTGATTTCTTTCACGCCTTGTTCGGCATAACCGACAGTTTCGGCAATCACATCATCAAATGGACGGCTGAGTTCAACACCACGTGTGTAGGGCACAACACAATAGCTACAATATTTACTGCAACCTTCCATAATGGAAACCAGAGCCACGGGACCATTGGCTTTGGGTTCAGGCAGTAAATCAAATTTTTCAATAGCAGGGAATTCAATGTCAAGCGCAGGCTTGCCTGTTGCGAGAACAGACTCAATCATTTGCGGTAAGCGATGCAAAGTTTGCGGACCGAACACCATGTCGACATACGGTGCACGCTTTAAAATCGTTTTACCTTCTTGGCTAGCAACGCAACCCCCGACACCAATCATTAAGTTTGGGTTTTTCTTTTTGAACGCACGCCAACGGCCGAGCTCTGAAAAAACTTTTTCAGCGGCTTTTTCGCGAATCGAACAGGTGTTGAGTAATGCGATATCTGCATCTTCAATATTATCTGTCGTTTCTATGCCTTTAGTGCTGGTAAGCAAATTCGCCATTTGTGATGAATCATATTCATTCATCTGGCAGCCTTGGGTTTTAACGTAGAGTTTTTTAATAGCCGTGGTCATATGCACCTCATTTGGTGCGCTATTCTATCGTTAAAATTGGCAAAAATCTAGCCAGCACGGCAGGTGCTTGCTTTGGGCTAAATGGGGAGCAGCAGGGAATATGTTTTTAAAACAATGAATAATTCAATCGTTTTGATTGAGGCAGCAATGATCTGTGAAATTACTGTTAGTTTAGCCAAACCACCTTCTGTAAGAAGGTGGTTTCTTTGCTAGCTTTTGTATAGAAGCAAATTTTTGATTACTGTCTGTGTTCGTAATTATTTGTTGATGTGCAACAAATTTCACTATTGCTCTTGAGAGTACCCTGTAGGCTTTTCCCATCACTACCATGGTTGATTACAATAATATCGCACTGAGATCCTCCGGAAACAGCGCTAGTGTTAACTATACACGAGTCAATTCCACCCTTGATAGGGTAGATGAGCATTGTGCCTGTGTTGACAGAATAGCATCCGCCACTACCCTTAGGTACAACACCATGATTTTCCATGTCGAGCTTCTGTCCAGCCTGATTTATGACTGCAATTTGACTAGAGTCGCCAACACAGCTGGGTGCTTGTCCGGCCACAGCCGTGGTTGCAACAATTGAGGATAGTGCTGCTGTTAATAATAATGCTAGCTTTGTGTTCATGTTTGGTTCCTTTTTCTTATGTCTCATGGTTTTGAATAGTTTTTACTCCGATGTGATAGCTGATAGGGCAATAACTAGACAGGTTCTACCCTAATATAGTTCAACATTTGATTGCTGTCAAATATTGAACAGATTAAGCAGAGAGTATTACGCTTAATAAATTGATACAAATACTGCAAGACTCTTTCGTTACTAAATATGGAACTGGTATTAATGCTTTAACTCTTTGTAAAGAACCACATTTAATCCTGTCCAGTGGTGGAGTAGTCGAGAAGGATAGGCTCGTTGTTATTAGCTCGTTGCTGGCAAGGGAGTCGGTGTGAATATATGTGTTAACGGTTGGCCAGGGTTAACGGTGAAGAAGTTGGCACAGTTAACCGCGACTTTTTCACTACTAGGTGTTAGTGAGCCGCTATTATTTACTTGTGATTTTAATTGATAGCAACTGATGTCGGCAACAGGCGTGCCAGATTCTGTGCTGCTTGTTAGATCATATGCAACGTTGTAACCAATGCTTTGGCCGGCGCTAGTAAAGCTAGCCATTGATGCTTGGGGCACACCGGTACCGGTTAATGTGGTGCCAATGTAACTTGCGGTTTGTGTGTTCGAAGCCGGTGTGAAGGCTATATAAACTTTGGGGCTTACGGCGCCAGTGTTAGCTGATGTACCAACAGAGGCGATAGGTGTTTTGGGTTGATACGTGATTTCACACATTTGCCCAAATGTTCCGGCGCTTGTATTGTCAGCTTGGATTTGAAAACCATTGCTGGTGCTAACAATATGGCAGGTTGGGGTTGAGAGAGTGGGGACTAAATAAGGTGTGTAAAGTAAAGTTTGTTGTCGTAGTGATGATGGCATGAAAGGACTGGTTAAGGTTTTACTGTCGTATAAATCTTGTAGATGTTGTTGTGTCACATTAGTTAAGCCTGCGCAACTTCCGAGAGTATTTCCGCTGGCGTCATAACACGTCAAACTGGCTAGTGGTTTACCACCAACGGTGCCGCCGTCGGTTAATACTGAAATAGGTTGTGATGCTGGGTTATCGATATCATAAGCGACGTTATAGCCAATGGTTGCGTTAGCTGGGATTTTTATTTTGTTGGTGCTAGCAGTTTGCGTGTAATTACCATTCCAATCATTAGCTGCGGGTGTCGGTGTCGCGCTGGCATAAATTGTGTTGCCCGTGGTGTTTTGCAAAAAGCATTGTTGAGCAATAGTGAAATTACGCTGCGTTAAGAATGGGCCATTAGGATCGGTCATTGTATAGGTGGTCATGTTGACGACGGGGTTGCTATCTGTGCCCGACAACGTCACTTGAAAAGCACTGTTTTCATACTCGCACTGATTCAGCAAGTAGGGCTTTGTGGTTGGTACATAGGGTGTATAGTGTGTGTTGCCACCAGGCCTGACGGTGAGATAATCAGAGCAATTTACTGCTTGACTGTGTGCCGCGTCGCTGTAGCATTTCACAGATGCTAACGTTTCATCACTACCGTTGTAGGCATACTCAAGGTTATAGTCCATGACTTGCTGGCCGACATAGTGAGTACCGTTAATCGTTTTTGCAACGGTTGACAGTTGATAGTTAAACTGGGTTTGACCGCCATTCGGTAAATAATTTTCTGTTTGCGTATTATTTTCAGCGTTAGTGACAATGTAAACAGGTTTGCTTGCAACAAATTGGCAGCTTTGAAGTAGTGCGGGGTTAGTTTGTTGACTAGACTCTTCTGGCGATAATAAGTTTTGTGCTGCAATAGTGTAATAATTGCTGGAGCTGCCACCTGTTATTGTGGCATTACAAGCGGCAAGATCAAAAGTGAAGGGCCAACTGTCGATGCCGTATTCTTCTTCTGGAAATACGGTGGCTGCAGGTTGTTCATCGTTATTACCTAAAGCTGCATAGCTTTTAGCAATTTGCAGGCTGTTTTCATACGGGCTTTGCATGCGCATGGTTTGTGGGTAATTAGATTCAGATGCATTAACAATGCCTTCAGCATTTGATGACCCATCCCATTCGGCAACTAAATCAACATAATCACTACAGTTAACGGGATTGCTTAATTGGCCATTTTCACGGTTAGTGTAGCATTGGATAGTGCTGAGAGGGCTTCGTGAATTTAGGCAGTTCTGGTTATAGGCAACGCTGTATTTGAATCGTGAGTTACTCGGTGCATAAAGGTAATAGCCATTCTGTTGATCAGGTAAGGCGCCATTCATCATCATGTTGCCGACACAAACGTTAGCAGCGGCAGAAAAACTTTGGGTTAAAAATACTGGTTTTTTCACGGCGAAAACATATTCATAACGTGTGGGTAAAAACCAATTGATGCGTTGTAAGCATTGGGCGCTACCGATGTGATAGGACGTTTGAGGCAGTAAGAGCAGTAAAGCTGCGAGCGCACCACCTAATCCTTTAGCGGCATCATCAACTTGTTTGCAGTCGGATTTTGCATAGACTACCCCCGAGGCAGTACTGGCTGCAGAGGCGCCTATGCCAATCGCGTCACCAAGATCACCAAGGCCGGGCACTAAAAAATGGCCAACTAAACCGCCAATAAGACCTTTAGCTGTTGCCGCAATAATTTTACCCACGTTACAAGCGGGTTGATGGATTTGCTGTGTCTGACAATGTTGCGAAGGCACCACAGCCTGTACTTGGCCAACAGAGTCATCAGCTGCATAAATAATGATTTCATTACCAGGTGATGGTAGAGCAGGGCAACCCCCCTGAGTAATTGGCGGCATGACGGGCATGGCTATACGACAGCGAGCAGGATATTCAGCATTGGCAGTGAGATTGCAGGTAATGAGGCTAAACAGTAATGTGATAGTGATTAAGCGCATAAGAGTATATGATATATGTTAACGATGTATTTCACCAATGTTAAATATGCCGGCGTTTCTCAAGCGTTAGCGCATTTCCATGCTGACAAAAATTGAGCTTTTTTAGTGCACTCATGCCCAAAATTGCCATATCGGTATGAGCGAGGGGGTTGATAGCCACTCGTATATTACGTAGCTCAATGCGGCCAAGTGTTAGTGATTTTACCGTGGCTGTTTTGAGTTTCACTCGGCCATTAGCCGTGTAAGCATATTGAGAGCTAGTTTTGCTGCTATCTACATATTGAAAAAATTGTGAGGGTAGGGTGACTAATGTCGCACCCGTATCGACTAAGAATTGCACGGGGATACCATTAATACTGCCGCGAATGATGTAATGATCGTTATTATGGTCACGAAGGACCGCAGTACGTGTTGTTGTGTTAGCAACGGTCGATTTATTATCAAATTGGGTGATAATTAAGCCTAAGCCTAAGCCGATACTTAACACGAGTAAAAATAAGCTGAAATACTGGTAAAATCGTTTGGTCATATGACAATATTACCATAATAGGGCTATAATTCTGCTATGAAATTCAAGTTTCCTAAGTTTAAATTGCCAAAAATGAAATTGCCCAAATTTCATTTGCCGCGTATGCGCAGTTTGAGCGGTCAAAACTTACGACATCATGGTGCTAAATTTTGGGAAATGTCGGTACTACCTTGGTTGGTTATTTTAACCGTCGTGGCAATCATGATTTGGCAAGTCACCATCACGGTGCAGACCATTATGCCACATGAATCTATCGGTCAAAAATTATTAACGTCTGACTCGGGCGGCGCACCTGCATCATCAAATTTCATTCAAGACATGGGTAGTTTGCATTTGTTTGGTGACTTCCAGGAAAGCTTGAAAAATTTGCCTATTGCAAATTTAGGCATTAAATTACATGGTGTATTTGTGAATTCTGATACGCGTAAATCACGGGCGTTAATTGCGTTAACAGGGCAGCAAGCAAAAAGTTACAAAGCGGGTGATCACCTGCCAAATGGTTCATTGGTTTATAAGATCATGCCCGATAGCGTTATTATTTCTGATTCTGGTAGTTTAAAAAAATTAGAGTTACCTATTCAACCATTTGTGTTTCCAACACAGATGACGAATGAAGGATTGTTTGATTGATTGAGGATGATATTGATGAGTAAATTAATAAAGTGGGTGGCTATTGCATGCTTAAGTATGGGGTTAATGGCTTGTACCAGTGGGCCTTTGGATCAAGGGCAACAATATTTTAAAACTAAAAATTATCGTGCTGCTTTCGAGCATTTATATCCTTTAGCAATGGAAGGTAATGCCGAGGCACAGTATGCTGTCGGTTATATACTTTTTTACGGTTTAGATGGCACGAAAGATCGTGATCAAGGTGTGAAGTGGATTCAAAAATCAGCAATGCAAAATTATGCACCTGCGAAAAATGCCTGGGGCATGATCTCGCAGCAAATGTCATTTACGACAGTGAAAGACAGTCAGGCAATGCCGGGTGATAGTTGATGTTGAGTTGAGGTTAAGACCTTATACCTAAGGTTACAGTCACGTCACTAGTACCAATCGTCGCATCACGCTGAGCACTGATGCGTTTGACTTCAATGCCATTTTGCGTCCACATTTTACCAAGCCAAGCTAAAAAGTTATCGAAAGGAACACCTTTTAATTTTATTTGCACACCATCAGTTCCCGATTGGCTGACTTCTTCAACATTAGATGCAAAGCGCGAACTTTTTATTTTCGTGTCAATTGTTGATAATAATTCACTTGCACTAATCGGGCTAGAGCTTGAATGCGTTTGATACTTCAAAATGGTGATGCGTGGTTTCATCCATTGTAGCAAGGCGGTTTGTGTAAGTTGCTCAGTGCTTAGCGTGTTCACTTTCTTAGTAATAGGCTCGTATATCAATGTATACATCAAGACAAGCACAATAAAACCAGCACAAACACTTAAATATAGGCGTTCACGGGGTGAAATACTTTTCCAACGTAGCCAGAGGTTTTGGAGTTGAGCGGGCAGTATTAACTTCATTGCATGACTCCAATTTTCACTTGCGCTTTCACTACCTTGCCCTCAGTGCGTGCATTAGTTAAGCTGGCATTGAGCTGCTGTTGAGCTAATCCCGTTACAAACTTATTGAGGTCATTAAAGCTAGGGCCTGTTACGCTAATAGTAAAACCACCATTTTGATATTCAATGGCATCTATTGTGACACGACCATCTCGCAATTTTAATTGTTGGCCAACGATGGTGAGATCACCAAGAAATTTACCGCCAGAAGCTAAGTTTTGATTCGATTCCAGCGCTTTTTTAATCCGAAATTTAGGGCTAACAACGCCTTCATTACCTGGAAATACATCGTAATAAAGCTTGTTAATTTGAGCCGTGGTTTTGTTGACACGTTTATCCAAAATACTCCATTGTGTAATTTGTGTGGCCAACCAAACCGCACACATGGCAATGACGACATAAGCTGCCCAATGCCAAAGTTTACCTGTGCGTTGACGTTTTATATTTAAACTATAGGGTGGCTGTAATAAATTGATATCTGATTTTTGTTGTATGCCCGCCGCGAACAGTTGTAACGGGTCACATGCTTGTTCGGCATATTCTATTTCAATGTCTAAGTCATCTAAGTGTTGGTTGTGATAGTCTTTGTGATCTTCCGTGTAATCGATGAAGATTTTTTCAGGTTTTAAACCTTCTGCAGCTTGCAAGTGAATGAAGGTTGAAAAATGTGATAGCTCAACAGAAAAGCCGGCATTTTTTCCCGTGCGAACCTGGGCTTGTTCATTCGCAATTAGTATATGCCATTGATTATCGGTATAGGGTAACGCCAATTCAATTGGCAGCATGGTATCTGAATAAATATTATGGGATTTTAAAAATTGTACCCAATCTTGCATAACACTGCGTTGAATAACGGCCGTTGATAAGATGCCTTTAGCATCATGTCGGCCTAACACAAAGTGTAATGCTTCGACATCGTCGATGAGTTTATCTTCCAGTGCGAAGGGAACCGCCTTCAATAATTTACTGCGTGAAGTTTTTGGCACTTTAACGTCAGCCAACAAAATATCACCGCCAGGTAATAAAATAGTTGAGCGGATGGTGTGGCTTAAAATCGACAATTCTTCTAATGGTACTCGATAATGGGTCTCGATTTGCTCTTCGTCAATGACGGCATAATCGCAATGAAAACGGTCGAAGATGTAAATAATAGCCTGTTTCATAATGTGTTCTGTGTTTGTTGCAATATTTTCAGTGCAGTTTTATCTTTGTTAGGTGCCATAATGGCATAATTGGTCAAGGTTATCTTATCTAATTTTATATTCGCTTGCACTAAGAAATAATCACTTTTTAGGGCGAAGAGGGTAACAGCTTGTTGGCCCTTTGCTGCTTTATATTTAGCCACTTGTTGAAAAGCTTTCATGGTACTAAAACCACCGCTATTTTCACGCTGACCGATGACATTCCCCGCTGCATTGCTAGATAAGCCATAAGCCATTAATAATGGCTTGCTGGCAGTATTAGGATTTAAGGTCGTTTCTTGTGGCAGAGCAATAAGATAGGGGGCTAATTGTCGATATAGTGCCGGTTTAACCAGCGGTAAGACTAAGAGTTCGCTAGGGCTAATAAGTAAGCGAATCATTTTCTTATTATTTTGTTGCTGGTTACGTTTGTTCTTTTGGTTTTTATTGGCCGGATTGAGCCAGATAGCTATTTGGTTAGCGATAGCGAGGCTGGCATCGGTATCAATATTCTGATTAACTTGACGAATCAAATTAGCGAATAGGGGAATATACGTTTTGTCGTTTAAGTTGTTAACGTTAAACCGGCCTTGTGCGCTGGTTAATATACCTTGAACATTACCATTATAATACTTGAGTTTTTGACGCGGCATAATAGCGGGCCATTTAGGCGCGGGTGAATTTTTACTTTTATTTAAATTGGCATAATGATTTTCGGCCCAAGCATTTACCATGTCAGTATAATAATAAGCCTGGTTAGCATTGAAAACGAGTTCGCTACGACTGATGCCAATTTGTTGCTGCAACATAATGCTAGCAGCGATTGCAGCAACAATGGCTAATACTAACATCGCTGTAATCAGTGCCGCCCCTCGGTGTGTATGTCTATTATTTCTGTGCATTTTTTTTCTTTGGCTTGGTGGTGGTGCTAGTGCTATTCGGCTTTTTTTCAACGGCGACTTCGCCATAACTTTTAATGGCAAATAAACGTTTTACGGTGCCCCAGTTGCTTAAGGTTATGGTCAGTTCGACCGCTTTGGGAAACACGCTACCTTTGTTGGCATTTGTATTCCCTGTTGGCCAGATAGGATAAAATTGATTATCATTACCTAAAAAACGCCAGCTAATAGAATTGACATGCGTGAAAAGCAATTGACGATAGGGCTTGGCATTGGGCTTGCTAGTTAAATTAGGCCATGTCTCACGAATAAAATTATGGCCATCTAGAATAAAATTGACTCGCTGTAAGGTGCTACGTTTTTCTTGGGACAAAGGGTTAAGGTATCCACCACGAGTTAATTTTAATATGCCATCATTATTGTTTTTAAATAGAAGGGACGGTTCTTTATGGCCTTTGGTATCAGTAACTGGGCGATTAACCAATTGTTGAAAATCTTTATTGAGAATAGTGAGGCCAATTTGCAATTGATCTAAGCGTTGGCTCACTTTATTTAAATTATCTTTAGTTGTAATCGCGCTTTGTAATCCTTTCACAACGATGACCCCAATAATAGCTAATATCAATGTCGCGATTAGAATTTCAATCAATGTAAAGCCACGTTGTTTTAGCGCCACAAGACCACCTCACCTTTAGCATTTTGATAAACAAAATCGGTTACTGTGTCAGATACGTCAGGTTGACCACTTAAGCTAGCTTTAACTTGTAACATTTTAACGCCATTCAGCGTGGAATCACTTAACGTGATTTTATAATTCCAATTTTGGTTTAACATTTCTGCACTGCCTGTTTGCGTAGCTCCTATCATCGGTGTGGAAATTTGTTTACTTAAAGCGGCTGCTATCGTGTTTTGCGCAACGATATGGGCAATCGTTTTACCTTGTAAGTAATTCGTATTACGGATGGCTTCACCGGTGGTTAATGAAACAGCAAGTAAACCAATTGAAAGAATTGCGACAGCGATTAATACTTCGATGAGTGTAAAGCCTGGAGAAATAGGATTGAGGATTGAGGATTGAGGATTGAGTTGTTTAGTTGGAGTTTTAATCATTTTTAAAGCCTGTCTTCACGACGCCATTATTAGTAGTTTTGACATAAAATTTATTATTGATAATGACATGAAAATTTGTCATTTGGCCACTTGGGAAGAATTTGATTTGTGGTGCGTCAGCAAAGTTATCGCCGACTAATTGCATTTGGCTGTTATCAACAGCGAGTTGTATGCTAACTTTTTTCGGCCATGCTTGAGGTAGAATAGCTTTGGGTTGTTTTAAGATTTGCCATTGCCAATGGTTTTTAATCTTGATGAAAATTTCAAACTCATAGCCTTTTTGGCTGATGTTTAAGCCAAACAAATCATTGCGCAATAGCGCCTGTTGTTGGGCGAAGTTCACACGATTTTCAAATGCATTGACGCTGCTACGTAATTTTTGTGCCTCACCCGCATTCACAACAGATAGTACGGAGACTGTCGCCATAATACCAATGATGACGACAACAATAAGAATTTCAATAAGCGTAAAGCCTTTTTGATGATTGAGGACTGAGGATTTAGGATTGAGGGATCGAAAGCATGGCTTGGTAGTGATTTCAATTAATGAAGCTAAAAAACACATTACTACTCAAATCCTATGGTTAGGATTGATTAGAATGAAGAAAAGGATTGAGTGCTTAGTTCAGCAAGAAACAACTCAATCCTCAATCCTCAATCTTCAATCCTATCTTAGAGTTGCCAGTTACCAATTTCAGCATTCTCACCGGTGCCACCAGGTTTACCTGTTGGGCCATAACTAAAGATATCGATGTCACCATGTTGGCCTGGGTTTAAGTATTGATAACTATTGCCCCATGGATCGAGCGGTGTTTTTTTCAAATACTGGTGCCAATCACGTGGAATAGGTGGTGTAGTCGGTTTAACCGCTAAGGCTTTAATGCCTTGATCGGTCGTGGGATAAATACCATTATCTAGCTTATATAAATCCATGGCATTTTGAATGGCAGAAATATCTTGTTTCGCTGCCACAATACGCGCTTGTTCTGGACGGTTTACCACTTTAGGAATAACGATAGCGGCTAAAATTCCCAAAATCACCACGACGACCATAATTTCAATCAAGGTGAAACCTTTGTTGAGTTGATGGCTAATATTAGGTTTGAGTATTTTTTTCATCATGTGCTCCTCTTGAGTCAGGTATTAGGGTTTAGGTTTTAGGCGGTCTTATGGCCGCACTTAGCGCGGTAATCATTTAAGATATTTTATCACACCTTAACAGTTACCCTAAATAGCTTACGCTGTGCCTAAGCCCTAAATCAATGTACCAACTGATTTAAGTCAAATACTGGCAGTAAAATTGCCAATACAATAAATAATACCACACCACCCATAATAAGGATAACAAATGGCTCAAATAACGATAAAGATAAACTGATAGTACTTTCCACAGCATTTTCTTGTGTTTTAGCGGTGCGCTCTAGCATCGGTTCAAGGTTACCACTGTTTTCACCACTGGCAATTAAGTGGATGCTCATCGGTGGGAAATAGTTGGTTTCTTTTAATGCACGATGAATAGCGACACCTTCGCGTACTTGGCGAATAGCTGTTTCTAAGCTCGCTTTAATGGGTAGATTCACAGTGGTTTCTGCTGCGACTTTCATGGCTTCTAATACTTCGACACCCGCACTCGTTAAAATAGAAAGGGTGTGAGAAAAACGAGCCGTATTGATCAACTTCGTTGAGCGGCCGATAATGGGTAGTCGTAGTACAACGGCATGCCATCCGTAACGTATGTGTTGACGCTTGAGTAATTGCATCCAAATAATAAAAAATACGATTAGCCCCATGAAGACATAGATGCCATCGGCTTTAATAAAGTCACTAATGTGAATTAATATACGTGTCATCAAAGGTAACATAGCACCTTGTTGTTGAAAAACAGCGATCATTTTAGGCACAACATAAGCTAATAAGAAGCCCACGATACTTAAAGATGCGACCACGATAATGGCAGGGTAAACAGCTGCTTGAACAATCTTTTGGCGTATGTATTGCTGACGCTCAGTAAATTCAGCTAAGCGTTCTAATACAATATCCAAACGTCCTGTTTTTTCTCCAGCAGCGACAGTTGCACAGTAGAGCGAAGAAAAGATGTGTGGGAATTCAGCCATACTGGCGGCTAATGTATAACCTTCTAATATCTTTGAGCGTACGGCAGTGAGTACACTTTTAACATTTCGTTTTTCTGCTTGCTCGGCAACACTCTGTACCGATTCTTCTAGGGGAATGCCTGAACCTAACATCGTTGCCAGTTGGCGAGTGAATAAAGCTAATTCGTTAATCGAAATGCGTTTACCAAAGCTACTCATGAATGAAGATGATTGACCGGGTTTAATTTTTCCGGTGACTTCAGTTATGTCAGTAGGGGCCATACCACGAGCACGCAATTGTTGTCGCACTTGTTTTGCACTATCGGCTTCAAGCACACCGCGTTTTTCACGACCTTTATTATCTAATGCTGAGTAGTTAAATGCGGGCATGGTCAGTTCTCAGTGTTTAGTTATCAGTTTGACGTTCGATGGTTGCGACGCGTAGCACTTCATCCAATGAGGTTTCACCGGCTAGTACACGGCGTACGCCGTCTTGTTGAATACTTTCATATTTTCGATGGGCGGCTTCAGCAAGTGCTTGTTCGGATACTTCATCATGAATCATGGTGCGCATTTCGTCGTTTAAGGGAATTACTTCATAGATACCGGTTCGTCCCGTAAAGCCTGTTCCACTACAGGCATCACAGCCTTTGTTAATATAAATAGCGGGTGGTTTGTGGGCATCAACCGCCATAATTTGACATTGTGCTTCAGTTGGCGTGATAGCTTCTTTGCACTCGGGGCACAGAACCCGTACTAAACGTTGTGCGACGACACCAATTAAGCTGGATGAAATTAAGAAGGGTTCAACCCCCATGTCGATTAGGCGCGTAATAGCACCAACAGCTGTGTTGGTGTGTAATGTTGATAATACTAAGTGACCGGTTAAACTGGCTTGGACGGCCGTTTCAGCGGTTTCTAAATCACGAATCTCACCAATCATTACAATATCGGGATCTTGTCGTAACATCGCTCGTAAACTGCGGGCGAAGGTCATATCAGCTTTCATGTTAACCTGTGTTTGCCCAATGCCAGATATGTCATACTCTATCGGATCTTCAACCGTTAGAATATTGCGATCTTCTGTGTTGAGTTTGCTCAAAGCTGCATAAAGCGATGTCGTTTTACCCGAACCTGTCGGGCCTGTTACTAAAATAATACCATTAGGTTGGTGGATCAAATAATCCATATTGTCTAAGGCATTTTGTGGCATACCTAGGCTGGTTAAATCTAGCTTCGCTTGTTGCTTATCAAGAATACGCATCACAATACGCTCACCATGACTGGTGGGCATAGTTGAAACCCGCATGTCGACACTACGGCCTGCGACGTGCAAACTGATGCGACCATCTTGCGGTAAACGCTTCTCTGCAATATCAAGTTTTGCCATGACTTTAATACGAGAAATTAACATTGGGGCAAGCATGCGAGGAGGGGACAATACCTCATGCAATACACCATCAACACGGTAACGCACGGTTAAACGGTCTTCAAAACTTTCGACATGAATATCTGATGCATGGCGTTTCAAGGCTTCCGTGAACATCGCATTCAGCAAGCGAATAATCGGTGCATCATCTTCACTTTCTAATAGATCTTCTGCGCGTGGCATTTCTTGCATGAGCTTGGCAAGATCAGTATTGCCTTCCATGTCGACGGCCATTTGCATGGCTGTGTCAGAATCAGTTTCGTAAGCTTTCGCCAGTTGGTTTTGGAATGTATCTTGGCTGACTTCATGTAAACCAAAAGGATGCGCCAAGTGCCGACGAATTTCTAATAACGTTTGACTGCTAAGGCCAGGGCGGTGCAAAATGGTAATGCTATCTTTGCCGCCAGGGATGGCAACCACGCCATATTGTTTGGCAAACCCGTAGGGAATTTGAGCTGCGATTGCTTCGGGGGAAAAGTCCTTCTCATGCATAATCAGTCACCACTGTTGCTGAAAGGAACGGGTAAAGGCTGAGGCTTCAAGCTTGTGGGCACACTTGAACCGACTAGTTTATTTTTGTTGCTAAGGCTCATCTTGGCGTAATCTCGCATCCAAGAATATTTCGCATCACTCACTTTTTTAGCTTGCCCGGGACCATTGATGATAATCGGGCGCAAGAAAACTAATAAATCTTTTTTCACAACTGTGGTATCCGTGTGTTTAAACAATTGTCCAAGCAGGGGGATAGAACCCAAAATAGGAATGCTCGTCACATCATCTTCTTCTTGCGAATTAGTTAAGCCACCCAGCACTAAGACTTGCGCGTTTTTCACTAGCACAGTAGTTTTAATTTCTTCATCGCTGGTTGTCGGGTTAGGATTCGCTTGCGCGGATTCACTGCCGCTTGAAGCATTATTACTAATGACTGATGAGTTGGTTTGTACGATTTTCATGCGGACTGAATCATCATCTGTAATTTGCGGTACGACGCTTAGCACTAAGCCAACAGGTTTGTCTTGGTAGGTGACGTAAGGGTTATCATTTTGTGTATCACTACCGGGCTGGTATTGACCACCGGTTTCTGGAATGGTTTTTCCGACTTTAATATCGGCTGCTGTATTGTTCATCACCATCACTGAAGGAGTCGATAAAATATTAGCGGTTGAATCAGTTTGCAAGGCTGAGATCACGGCATCAAAACTTCCGGCTTTTAAGACACCTGCGCCCATGCCACCATTTAAAGTGAATGGTGTGGCGGTTCCGCCAATTCCGCTAGGTAGGGCCGTGCTTGTGCCCCATTCAATACCAAAATTTTTCAACTTGTTGGCATCGACTTCGGCAATAATACCTTGCACTAAAATTTGTTTAGGCCGCACATCTAATTGATAGATTACTTGTTTTAAGGTGCGCATAATATTCGGTGGTGCTGTGAGCACAATAGCATTACTCGGTATATCGCCGGCAATCACGATGCCGCCTTTACTACTACCGCCACTGTTGATATCGGAGTTGTTAGTTTGCTTTTCTAGCTGAGTATTTGAACCAAAGCCTGAACCGGACGACCCCGAACCATAGGACCCACTACTGGAGTCAGAGGATGAACTACCGCCGCCTATCGTGGCGCTGTTGTCACCACTGCTGGATGAATTGGTTGATGTTGTTGGGCTCGAACTCGAGCTCTGATTGGCGACACTACGCAATACGGGTATAATAGATTCAACGGTGTTGTAATGTAAGTAAACGACTTGTGTATCACTGCCACTTTCCGTTGTTGGCGTATCCAATTGCGACACCATGACTTTCATGCGTAAACGTGTACCAGCATTACCACTGATTAATATTGAGTTACTGCGGTCATCCGAACTGACAGCTGCACCGGTATCACCACTAGTAGAACGGTTAGCTTGCTCAATTTTTTCAATTTCTTTCGCGACATCTTCAGCAGTTGCATATTGTAAGTGAAGTACATCAATACCATTAGCGGACGGTGTATCAACACGATTGACAATGCCTGCGATACGGCTGACGACATCTGCGGTGCCTGACACAATGACAGAGTTAGCTGGCGCATAAGCAGATACATTTGCCCAGGTGGGTATGAGAGGGTTTAATATAGGCACCAATTGAGTAGCTGAAACATAACTCAAACGCATCACGCGCACCACCATGTTATCGCCACTACCGGTTTTGCCTGACGTGACATGGTGAGCTAATTGATTACCATCACGAACGGGTAAGATTTTAATGAGCTTGCCACTGGGTACTGCTGAATAACCTAAAGTTTGTAAGGCAGATAAAAATACGGGGTAAACTTCATTAGCGGTTAATGGTGTGCTAGAGACAATCGTGACATGACCATTGACTTGTGGGCTCACCACAAAATTTTTGCCGGTTTCGCGTGACACTTGCGCAATCACTTTCATGATGTCGACATCTTGCAAATTCCACAGATGTTTTTCTTCAGCCGGTTTTGTAACAGGCCTTGCTGTGGGTTGCGAGGGTGATGCGGCAATGATGGTTGCTGGCTTGTTTGTTGTAACGGGTTGGCTGATGGCGCGGGCTATTGTTTGCTTCGCCGGGGTCGCGCTTTTATTGTCAGTGCTGACTGGTGCTGCATAACTGTGAGCACAAAGTAATAAAGCTAATAAAATCGATAGTTTCCGCATGCCACTCATCATAAATTAAGTGATTGAATTCTATCTTATTTGGTATGCCTATGTCACCTATTATTGTTATCAGTTGTATTCGCCAGGTGTTAAATAATCACACAACATTGTTAACGCGTTGTAGGCGCAAAATGAAGATAAAAGCCGGAAGCATGCAGAGGGCTGCAATAATGAAGAAGGTCGGCCAATTTAACCAGGTTGCGATATAGCCACTGAGCAAGATAACACTCGCTTTAGCTGCCGCCATTACCGAGGTTAATATGGCATTCTGACTAGCCGTGTAGGGCATGCGGCAGTAATAAGACATCAGCGTCGCAAAAGCACTACTTCCTATGCCTAATGCCATGTTTTGCAAGACAATATAGGCGATAAATAAACCATGATGTTGTGCATTATGCGCAGGATTGGCGCAATGTGTAGCTAATGCATAGAGCATCAGGCAGGTTAAGATTTGAAAGAAACCTGATATGAGTAGAATTTTGTTGTGGCCAAAGCGCTGAATGAGTAAACCGCTGGCAAAACCACATATCACCAATACTGTGGTGCCAAAACCACCACTAATGAGACCAATTTGCGTTTTAGTATAGCCAATGCTGAGTAGAAATGGGTTTAACATATTCAGCATAAACTCTTGACTAAAAAGGTAAAAGCCGACAATGAGAAACAATAGCACCCAACCTCTATGTTGAGTTAAATGTCGCATTGGTGCGATGATAGGTAAGTAGATTTTTTCTAAAATTATCTTTAAAAAACGAGGAGAATGATTAAATCTTTGCAACCACTGTGCAGTTTCTTTTGCCTCAATTGTTTGCGTGTTAGGGCGAGCACGATGTTTTTTGAGTATCACCGTGATAATGCCAATCAGCATGAATGAAGCAACAATATGGTAAGCCGTATTCCAACCAACATGTTGTGCCAAAATGAGTGTTCCCGCGCTGCCTGTTAACATACCTATTTGATAGCCCGCATTATAACAAGCATTGCCTGGGCCGAGTTCATCGGTGTTCAGTAGCTCAATACGAATTTCAGCTTCAGCAATATCGCTGACCGAGGAACAAAAGCAGGTGGCTAGAGTCGCCCAAAATATGAGCATTAACGTATCAGGTTTGGCTAAGTCAATACTGCCCATTGACCACAAACTGAGCATGACACCTAGCATCGCAACAATCATCCAGCTACGCGCACGACCAAATAAGCGCGAGATACCGGGTAAACGTAATTGCTCAACAAAAGGTGAAAATAATAATTTTAAGGAATAGGGTAGAGCCGCTAAGCCAAAAAAACCAATGTCTTTTAAGGTGAAACCCGCTTCAAATAAGCGGGCGGCTAGCGTTGATAGAATCATCAGCAGCGGTACGCCAGAGGCAAATGCCCATAAGAAAATCGCCAGCATGCGGCGGTCCCAGTAGACAGACATAGATGTTAGTGAAATAGGTTTCATGTGGAGTGAATGTTAACATGAAATCTAAGCTAAGAACCCTGCGAACAATAATAGTTGTTTTTTGCGCTTGAATCACTATAATTTCTTATTAGGGCTGTACAAAAAATGATCTAATGCTATTATGAAGATGTAGCACTGTAGAGAATGTCAGTTGTTGTTTAATACAACGGAGCTATTATGACCACAGTCATATAATAAAACTTATGGAGTATAGAAATGAAGAAATTAACACTAAGCTTATTGTTAGTATTAGTCACTGGTTGTGCCTTTGCTAGTAATGATAATATGCGCATTGGCTATTACGCTAATTGGAGCGCTTATTCGGGTTATACGCCGGATAAAATTCCAGCTAAAAATGTAGACGTGATTAATTACGCTTTTGCCAATATTAATGATAATTGCCAAATCGTTTTTTCTGATCCCAATATTGATGATAAAAATATTCCTGCACTTGAACAGTTAAAGAAATCTAATCCCAATTTAAAAATGGTATTAAGTGTTGGTGGTTGGAATAATTCTAATGGTTTTTACAAATGTACTAGCGAAGGTAAAACAGCTGAGTTAGCGCAATCAGCAGCCAATTTCATTAAAAATAATCCTGTTTTTGACGGCGTTGATTACGATTGGGAATTCCCGGTTGCTGGTGGTTGTGCTGGTGCGAGTTGTAGTAACGGCGCACAACAACACTCACCTGATGACAGAGCTAATTACGTTGCCTTGTTGAAAGATACACGCGCTGATTTAGATGATTTGGGAACAGGCCACCATATATTAAGTATTGCTGGCCCACAAGCCTACAATCCAGATGATAAAAATAATTCAAGCATCTCCAACTATGATTTAAGTGGCATGATGCCTTATGTAGATTACATTAATGTCATGGCTTATGACTATCATGTTGGAAGTGAAGCAATGACTAATAACAACGCCCCATTAGCACAAGCTCCTAACGACCCAAGTGCTAATGCGAAATATTTCAACGTTGAAAATGGTGTGGACTATTACTTAGGTCATGGTGCAACAGCTGATAAACTAGTATTAGGTTTCCCTTTATATGGTTATGGTTGGAAGACTTCAACTGCAGGCCCTGATGGTGATGGTTTATTCACGAATGGTACTGGTCTTAATAATGGCCAAGCTATTCCTTACAAAACTATTTTCACGCAGTATTTAAATGGTGATGCATCGAGTGCAAACACTAACCTTCATTGGAACCCAACGAGCGAATCTGCAGTGTACTTCGACGGTAAACAAATGATTAGCTTTGACGAACCACAAAGTTTAGCGGCTAAAGCGAAATATATTCAATCGAAAGGTTTGAAAGGTGTTATGTATTGGGCGCTTGATAATGATTCATGTGAAAAGAATTCATTGGTTTATCAAATGAGTGAAGCCTTAGGTTTACCAAGTCAGCCTTATGCATGTCCAGCACCTGGGCACAGTATTTCAATCGACAATTACAATAATAATACTAAAACAACCACCTCAGGTATTATTGTTACGGCTATATACCAAGGTCAATACTATGTAATTGATAATTACGTTGCTCCTAACGTACAGAATAAGCAAGAAGGCCCAGATTCAAGTGCAGGTATTCAAGCTATTCAAGGTAAGTCTGGTGTGCAATTTCAAATAACCCCTACAGGTTCAGCTACACCTGGTCAGAATGCATTTTTATGTCCAGGTAGTTTTGACTTCACGAGTGATTTACATGTGATGGCTTATTGGAACCCTAGTGATCATGCTTGTACCGTTGCACCATTGAAATAAAGTTCAATTGCAGCTAAAAAAAGCGCTCAAAGAGCGCTTTTTTTTATTCAGTGCGTATAATACTGCCATGAACGTTTATAATTTCAAACAGTTTCACCAAGACTTACAGCAAGCTAAAACCACACGAGCGGCCGATCAATGTTTAATTAAGGCGATGGCAGCTTTAGGGTTTGATAAATTGGCTTACACTTATTATGGCGATGACTTCCATACGTCGACTAAGCTCAGTTACGATTTTTGCACGTCAAACTTAAAGCGTTGGCATACGTATTTTCATGACATGGGTTATGAAGGAGTGGATGAAGAAAGTCGTCATGCACGTAAGAGTGTTATTCCTGTCGTTTGGGTGGTTAAAGAGCAATTGGCCAAAGCCAAAGGGCGAGCCATTGAAATGTTTGAAGATGCGCTTAAGTTTGGTATGAAAAGTGGTTTGTCTGTGCCTGTGCATGGTCCGGATAATCAGTTCTCTATTTTATCGTTGCAGCATAAAGATGAATTTATTCGTGAGTATCTCGATGAACATCCAGAAATCTATGGCCGTATTTATGAGTTCGTGATTTATTACCACCATGCGTTGACTAAATTATTAATCTGCGAAGTACGAGCTAATAGTGCTAGCAATTTAACCAAACGTGAATTGCAATGTTTGGCACTAACTGCGAAAAATAAATCGGCGCAACAAGTGGCTGATGAGCTGGGTATCAAAAAACGTACCGTTGATTTTCATATCGAGAATGTTAATAAAAAATTGGGCACAAAAAATAAATACGAATCTGTCCGTATTGCTAGCACAAAATCGTTAATTAATAGTTAAACCTGTTATCGTTCACAGCTACTGTTCGTTGCCTTAGTGTCTAATATCGTACTGTAACAATTAATAACAGGAGATATTCTTATGAAAGCATTCGCGTTAGCTGCACTTATGTCAATAAGTGTGGTTTCATTTGCAACCACCAGTTTAGGTATTGAAAACTCAAATGGTTATACCTTCCAATTAACTAAGGTTAATGCAGGCGGTACGCCTAATGGTTATTGTGCAGCTGATGGTAAAGGGGCTCCATGTACAGCTTCATTGGGGCCCAAAGGGCAGCAGTGGACCAACCTTGACGGTGACAATTCGACGATCGATCTTGAGTATGATGTTAACTTAGCAAGTGGACAAAGCGTTGGCCATGTTGGTGTTTCTATTACACATCAATCCGTGACAATTTCTAATGTGTCAGCTGGCGCCAGTGCGACTGTTGGGCCATTTACCGCGGGTCAGCCACAAGCTATTATTTTTAAATCTGCACCAAAACCACAAGTTGATTTTAGTAAAATTAGTAATAACATGATTGATGTAGCCAATGCTTACGTTAGTCATGCCTCTAGTCCTGGACTGCTAGCCAATCAAATCCCCTTCACTAGCGCACAAGAGCAAGCTGATGTCTCCGGTGCACAGTGGGCACTACAGTTTGGTTACGATGCGACACGTTTCCCATTATGGTTGGGTGCATATTGCATGACAAATGCTTCCAGTGCTGAATGTGTGAATAGCTTAACTTTATTGAAAAAATATGTTGTTTTCGCAAAAACTCACACGTGCGGTAATGGTGTATTGCCTGATAATGGATGGTGGGCACAGAGTGTTTCAGGGCATAATGTTGGTGATCAAGTTGCACCAGCAACCTGTGCCGCATCACATCCTGCCTTGGCTGGGCCAACGGCAGTCGCAGCATATGCCACAGCACAATATGATTTTGCGACTCAGTTACTCAATAACTTATACAGTTATGATTTAGGGAGCAACACACCAGCTTCGGCCGCGGGTCAACCATTTGGTAATTCATCAGCACCTTATTTCAATGCCGCAATAAAGTTAATTAGTTTAGCGTTGATTGCCGGCAATGGTAGCTTGGATTTGACAGGCTCAACGGTTAAGCAAGATGTGAAAGCGAAATTCACTGCCGACTACCAAGAGTGGTTATCTGCCACCAATGGTTTTGTTGTCAGTGGCGGTGCTAATACCTCGCGCGTAGTTTTTTCAGCTGAAAATGCACCTGGTGTACAAGCTACACATCCAAGCCCAACGGTTTCAGAGGGTATGGGCTATGGCTTATTAATCGCTTATGCGGCTAATGATCAAGCAACGTTTAATAAGTTTTTAACTTATACGCTAAATGAAGCAAAAGGTTTTGGTTGTGCCGCCTTAAATGGTGATGGTAAAACCACAACGGAATGTAAAGTGAAAACTAATTACCTAATGCCATGGATTGTCGATGGCGCTGATGGCAAACCATTCTTCTATACGATTGGCGGAGGCTATTACACGAGTGGTTCGGCCAGTGATGCGGATATCCAAATTGCGTGGGCTGTGAGTTTAGCGGAACAACGCTGGGGTAACAACGCGCAAGTGAATGGTCAAAACTACGGGCAAATACTATCAGCCATGAAGCAAGAGATTGCTAGCTTTGATGTTAATATGAATGTGCCATATAGTTTAGTTGGTTATACCTATGATCAATTGCTTGCACCGGGTAGCCAGTGGGATAGTGCGGGTGTAACCGTGATGTATCCTGGTTACGCAACACCACAAGCATTTGCTGCATTGCAAGCTGCACAGTAATATCACATGCTTATCAGACAAAGGCGCCAGTTGGCGCCTTTTTTGATGTGTCAAACATATGTCTATCACTTAGTAATGCTTAGTTTGCTAAACCAAAGCCTGCGGGCTGGTAATCCCAACCTTCAGCTTTATCTGCCCAAGGAAAGCTTAAGCGGTTTGGGCTAGTGTTGTTACTGCAATCACCATGACAGAAGTGATAGTCACCAAAGATAGCATTGACAATGGCAGTGCCACCTAGTGAGCCAGGCAAGAATGCTGCGATAACCGTTTGGCTATCATGCAAACTTTGCGTCACGTTAACAGGGCGACCCGAGTAGACGACGGTAATAATCTTTGTATCTTGATCTTTAAGGATCAATATGGCTTTACGCAAGTTTGGATTCAAAATTAAATCAAGATTAGCTTTTTGTACTTTTGGTGCATAAAGGTTTTCATGTTTTTGAGCGTCGGGGTCAGCTACGCCTTTTTCATACCAAGCATCAGGATGCTCAGGTGTTGCAATGTCGCCCATGTATTCTGCGTAAGGGAACTCAGCCAATAACACGATTACCGCATCGTAGTGATGAGCGTTGATAATGTTCTTGTAATCCGTCACATTGCTATTATTTAAATACGTAATGGCGGTGTCACCTAAGCGAGCTTTTAATGCGTCAGCTAAGGTTTCGCTACCTGATGACACCTTGTCAGCACCTTCAAAGTATTGGTTACCTTCTTGGCCTTGCCAGTTGATAGTCCAGCCACCATTTTGTAAACCAATATCATCAGCATCGTTTTTACCATTGGTCACCACTAATACATGGTGAATGTTTTCTGTGGGTAACGGTAACGTGTTATTAGCATTTTTTAACAATACTAATGATTGCTCAGCCGCCGTTAATGCAACATTACGTTCTTTGGCTTGCAAGGCCTTGTAATCAATTGGTTGTTGAGCTTTTATTGCTAATTTCACCGCTAAAATGTGCGTGATAGCTTGTTGTAAACGTTCGGGTGTAATAAAACCTTCATTGATAGCTTGATTCAAGGCATCAGATGCATCTTTAACAGAAGTATAATAAGGCTTACTCTTAGGGTCGAATGGATTGTGAGCATCACCCAAACCCAACATGAACATATCAGTCCCTGCATTAACACCTTTGGCTAATATGCTAGCAAGGCTAGTTAATGGGTGATCAGGATGTGTTTGATTATAAAAATATGATGCACGTGTGGTGCCGTTATAATCAGTGACAGTAAAGCCATCAAAATGATAGGTTTTATCTGAACCTGTCACGCCTTGATGCATAATCTGACTAACAAAGTCCCATCCTGGGGTGTCATTTCCCATGTGCATGCGTTGGCCGTTAATAGCTGTGTACGATAACATCATATTACCAATGCCCGCATTAATAGCGCCTTCATAACCTAAACCATTTTCCATCCAAAATTCATGTGGTGTTAAATCCGTTACATCGTTACCTTCATCGTAACCATATTGGGTAGCACCATCACCGATAAAGTGTTTTACACTACCTAAGGGACCGGTGATATAACCATTTTTCGCATCTTGCAAACCGCTAATGTATTCATAAGCATAATCTTTCACTTGTTCAGGATTAATTGAGTAAGACTCGTATGAACGCCCCCAATGAATATGTTGAGCCACAGCTACGGTTGGGCTGTAAGCCCAGTTAAAGCCACTGGCCAATGTATCTTCACCAGCAAGTTGGCCAAGTTTACGAAGTAACTCAGGGTTATGTGTAGCACCTAACCCCATATTGTGGGGAAAAATAACCGCACCTTGAACATGGTTATTACCGTGAATGACATCACTACCTTTTAATAAAACAGGGTCAAGCATGTTAGTGGCATGTGCTATATCAGCATAATGATTCAAACGCCGCCAGTTTGATAATGTTGGGGCATCAAAGAATGGGCCGCCATCTTGCAACACTGCACCAATGTCATAGGTTTGAATTTGGTTAAAGCCACACTGTGTATCAACTTGTTCTTGTGTTGGCGAGTTACCGTTACTAAAAAGTTGTTGGCATAAGTACATTGCGGGTTTGCCATGTGGTTGCTCAACCCCATTAGCCAGTAATTTATAGGCGGGCAACAGCATTTGTCCCACTTTTTGTTGCTGTGACATCTTCGCGTAAATCGCTTGGGCCTGTTGCATATACTGCTGATAATCTACTGGCGCTTCGCTAGCGAGTGCACTCGTGATCAATCCAATGCCTGTTAGCAGTGTAATTAGCTTATTTTTCAATAACATAGCTTTCTCTCGTTGTTTTGAATGCTTGCATTTTATACAGAGCGGATGGTCAAGACTACCTGACATTGGTAACAGTATGAGTTTATAATGGATTCATGTCCGCTAAACCATGTTTTAGAAATTACAGTGAACGCTTACAACAGGTTACATCATTAAAAGCCTTGGATGCTTGTTTGACACAAGCGTTAAAGGCCTTTGGGTTTTCGATGTTTGCTTATACGTTTTATGGGAATGATTTCGCTAGTAAGGTTAAATTGCATCATCAGTATGCGACGAGTAACTTGTCGGATTGGCATAGGTATTTTCATGAGTGTGAATATGAGCATGTTGATGTGATTGGTAAGCAAGTGCGGCAAAGTGAATTGCCATTGCTGTGGGATTTAAACAATTATGAAATGAAAGGTTTGGGAAAACAATTACAACGCGATGCCAATGCGCGAGGTTTGCAATGTGGCTTATCCATTCCTATATTTGGGCCGCATCAAAGTTTTGCGATATTGGTTATTCAAGCTAATGACATTAAAGAGCGTGTACAAGCCGATGCTGATTTGCCGAGTGAGTTGCAACGGTATGCGATATATTATCAGCACTATTTACGCCAATTGCTATTAAACGCTATTGAAACACAAGAGAGTGTTGAGTTAAGCAAACGCGAATTACAATGTTTACGTTTAGTCGCAGAAAATTATGATAATAAACAAGTCGCCGAACAGCTTGGTATACAACCTCGCACCGTTAACTTTCATTTTGAAAATATTAATAAAAAACTAGGCACTAAAAATCGTTTTTCTGCAGTGAGAATGGCGCAGGTGAAAGGGCTTTTATGAAAAATCTCCCATGTCATCCCGCTGCTTGTGTATAAGCAACAAAAACAACAACGCCACAAACATCAAGCTATTTTATTCGCCTGTGGCGTCATTGCCGGCTCAACCTTAAGGGGAGTCATCCTAGCCTTGTCGCAGCCAAATTACACCCTCAGTGTTAGGGCGGATGGCAATGCGAGTGACCTTGGTTTCAGTTGTGTCGGTTTCCACTCGGTAGTCGGCGACGCCTGAAGGGTGAGTGATGGTGATAGTATAATGCTCGGAATTGCTGACATACTTTTTATCTATCTTGACGTCCTGAGTTTGATTTGCCTCTAACCATGGGTGACAACGCTCTAGATGAGCGGGGAGTGTAATCTTCAGTTCGTTATTAGTGAGTACCGAAGTGAAGCCACAAGTCTTTATGGCTAAATTCAGAGGCCCATTATGTACTTCCTGAGTCGGTTGGTGGAAAGCATAGCGTGTCCTCAAGTCAATTTCGAGTTTGCTTCCCTGGCTATCGACTTGTGTGATCATTTTGCTGATTTTTAGGCGTTTTGCGTAAGCCCTATCCATCGCTAGATTGCGCGATCAAGCCGCACAATGACGGTGCTACACGCGGCACATAAAAAATGCCGGTCAGAACTTAACTGACCGGCATTACCGCTTAAAGGCCTTTGATGTTTAGCGTCGTTTTATTTTTTCCAAGGGCAGACCAAGTCGTCACCGCCACCTAACTCGAGAGGGTTGAAGCAATCTTGTGTGAACAATGCCCATGATGTTGATGCTGTGGCAGGTACTTTATTGGAATACCAGCCAAAAGGGATTAGCGTGCGTTGATTCGCATAAAGGTAAGAGAGCTTACCCTCTGCCGCTTTATCCATGTTCGATACTTCCTGTTCTGTTCCGGCTTTCATCGCGCTTGCATCGGCTAATAGGCTTTTTGCTTTTGCTTCGTCACCACTGGCTGTATATTGTGCCGCTAATACAACCGCCATATTGATGGCACCGAAAGTCCATTCGCCTGACAGTTCGTAGTGATCGTCGCCGGGCTTTTGTTCCGTGTAACCAACGCCTAGTAAATGATCTTTGTTATCATAATAACCGCCAATTTCTTTGGTTTTTTGCCACATGTTGTATGCTGTGCCAGCGCCAAATGTCGTATCGATTTCTTTGCCGAATGTTGTGGCTCCCCAAGTTTGCACATCGACAGCAAAATCTTTGGCGTCATTAGGTGTCCACTCAGTACTGCCTGCAGCCGTTTCGGTGAGGTTCGTGTAGTAAAGGCCAGTTTTGGTGTCGAACGGCTTAGCATTATCATAACCATTTTCTAAAAATTTCGTTAGCTTAGCTAAAATAGTATTGACCTGTTCGAGTTGACTTTCTTCTTCTGAGAGTTGAGCTTTTACTGTCGTATTATTATCGTCTTTCGCCAGTAACGTTTGGTGAGTTTGTATTTGACTTTCCAGCGCTTGTTGCAACATGTGTAAGCCAGCATAAATAGAGAAATTGTTTTCCAGTGAAATACTCAATTTCCCTGCCGTGTTAGCCGTGTCAGGCGCAGGCATACCGACTGAATAATAAATACCGCCCACATCAGACTGCATGGCTACAATCGCAGGGAGTGATTGCACAGCGAGTTTGAGGAAGTTTGATGCCGATGCCCAGTTAGGATTATGTTGTCCATCGTTTAATACATAGGCCGATTGGATAGGGCCAATGAATGCAGCCCATGCTTGTTCACCCGTGATGGCACTGTATTCGGGCCATTGGACATTTTCTGATGTTAGTGGGTCAACATTGTGCCCCCATGTAGGGGAAATAAATTTAAATAAATAAGCACTATGACCTTGCATCGTGATGGGGGTATCCCAGCCATACTGAAAGGCTTGGCCATTAGGATTAGCATTCGCATAAAAATTAGAAAATTCTGCTGTTTGTCCACCATCAAGTAGTTTGTAATAATTATCAATCAGTTGACTGTAGGCTTGTTTTTTCTCAGGGTTAGCATTGGCTGCAACGGATAACGCGATTTGCCAAACGGCACCATCGTATATATCTAAGCCATTATGAAGCATGGCTCTTTCAATTTTAGTGCCTTGTGGGTCCGCTTGTTGCTGCTCTTGATAGGCTTGATTATAGGTGTTGAGGTATTGCCAATAGCCTAAACCCGTGCCTTCACCAATGCCCGCTTCTGTATCATCATAACTTTTAGGCATCGCACCATACATACCGAGCTGGTAAGTGTTGCCAGCTAACCAGTTAGCTTCCATCTCAATAATCTGTGCTTGCGTAAGCGATTTGCCGACAACGGTTTCGTAAGTCGGTTCAGCTTGATTGGCGATGGCTGTTAGGCTCGTAGAGGTGATGGCTAAACCCGTTAATAGCGTTGTTATTTTCATGATGAGGATTCCCTTAGTTAATGTTGTTATGAGTGTAGTGGATAGCGATTACCCCGCAACTGGCAACGTTGCCAGTTAGGGGGCAGGAAAGACTAAATTAAACGTATGATCATCTGCCGTATCAATTCTGATACCTTCGCTGAGCTTGTTATTAGGGCTAACCATTGGATGAGCAAGGTCAATTTGATACGCTTGGCCATTAAACTCAACCGATAATGGTGCACTGACATCGGTGAATTGCGTGGCTGGGCCTGGTGTTATTGTTTTACCTAACACGGTTAAAGGCAGATATTCATGTGATGCTGTTTCACCTAATATGACGTTAAGCGTGTAATGGTTATGATCAATGCTGGGCTCTGGGATTTTTGTGCCTGTCATGTCACCCACAGTAATCGTCGCCACACCAATGTTGGCAACGTTCGGATCATGCAAGGTACCGTCTTGACCAAGCGCATCATCGTAGGCGAAAGTATAGATAGGTTCTTCGTCACCTAATACATGTAATGCTTGTGAATATAGGTCATACCAAGGGCCTGTGTTGCCAGCGGCGAGCAATGGATTTTCGGTATAGTATTTAGATTTGTTTTTCATGAAATAACTGTAATCGAGTACGGTGTTATCGGGGGCGGGTAATAGACCGACTTCAAATGCGGATGTGATTTGACGGACAATGATGGCTTTAGGTGTATTGTTCTCGGCATTAAACTCACCAATAGCACCGGCAAAAAACGAAATACTTTGAGGTTGTTTGATGGCAACACTGTAACCTTGCCCATTATCAAAAACGAATTCATTTTTTGCGTTCACTTTGCCGTTGAATGTATAGCTTTTTAAGCTGGGCGCCGCAGGGTTGTTTTGCAATTCACTGGCGTCAATCACTAATGTATGTGATTGATAGTACTGCCATAGAGCATTAATATATTCGAAGCCTAAACTGGCATCTTGTAGATAATTCAAATCAAAGGGATCATTCGCAGCCGCTTCTGGATAGGGCTTAGCTTCCATTGCCTTACCGGGGGCCATGAAACGCAACAATGTATCACCAGTGGTTTTGTCTGAGCGTTCACCGTTGTAGTTAATCCATAAATGTTCCCAGGTAGCGTATGTACTGGGTGCTGTCGTTTTAGCAATCTGCATTACCTTATCGGCAGCTTCAAGCACGGCGGCACGGCTACTGGTGAAACCGGCAATCGTCGTCGCTGATGTCGAGCTAGGTTGGTTGATTGCAATAGGCAGTGAAAAGAAATCGACAGCTGTAGGGTTTATCCATGTGCCATGGTCGGTGTAAGAAAATTCGATTTTATCGTATAACGTATAGTAATTCGGATCACGCATTTTAAAACCATCAGGGTCAGGTATGGTGAGCACAGCAGGATTATCGGCATTAACAGCTAACTGCATGGGTTTGCCAATAGAAAAATAAGCACGACCTGAAGCTACCTGAGGTACTTTAATGGTTGACGGTAATTGTGAAAGCGTATAATTAAATGAATCAAGGTTAGTATCCGCACTCACAACCTCACAGCTACCAACCCCTTCTTTATCAAAATGCATGGCGCAGGTTTTGCCATCAATTTGCGCTTTAATAAAAAGATAGACATGCGCATCATCAGCAATCTTAGATTTGTTCACCAATTGAAGGGGGAAGTAGTTAGCAGAAAAGCCAATTTGCGCAAAGGTTGTAAGGCCAAGTAATGTTAAGAAAATCAGTTTGAATCGGTGCATAATTATTATCCTTGCTTATTGTGATTAAGCTGATTATATAGGGTGATATTTAAACAGCAACTGGGAATGCTAACAGGTTTTCTTATCGGCAACGTGAAGGTGGTGCGAAGCCAGCGACTCTTGCAACTAAGCCGGAAGTGTAGGCAGCAGGTCTGCCAGCAACCCATTCAGCTGCTTTATCCAGCGTTAAGCTACCAGCGGTTGGAAGCTGTTCGGCAATGTTACGAAATGCATCGGCAAGTGCCCACATGCCATTGCTAGTGTCAGCAAGCATGGCATGGAATTTGGCATCGTCTAATATCATGGTGCGTATTTGGTATAGCTGTACTAATTGCACTTCTGAAAAATCATACTCATGTAACTGTTTTTCGTGATAATACATGATGGGGATCGCGCAATGATTGATATGTTCAAGTTCAATTTTACTGTAAATGACATCGAATAGCGTTTTGAGTGTGCTTGTTAAATGCCAAAATTGAGTGGAATTCAATTGGTTGATAGATGAGGGCAACTGTTGCATTGCTTGAGGGATTTCCAAGTTAACAGCCACACCCGCGACAGCACAGGGCAGATAATGGATGATTAATTCGTTGAACTGCGTATGACTATGCAATAACCAGCCAGATTTAAATACTTCAATATCACCATCTCGATATTTAATATCTTGCACTAATTGCAAGCGTTCGGCGTATGCTGCTTCTTGGTTGAGTACGGGTGACTTATCTTTGTCGGTGGAGCCTCCCATGGTGAACATATCTCTATCGTAGACACGGAGTAATCGATGGTCATGATTATAAAGATAAAAACTGGCATGACAGCTGTGACGAGTTAGTAAGTGTTGCTGTACGCCTCCAACGAGTAAAGAAGCACAGCGATTAGTGAAACCTTTGACTGGGCGTAATGCTCGGGGGCGTAGCTGGCGCATTTCGCTGGGATGGTCAGTGACTGAGCGTGCTACGATGCCTTCGCAGGAATTATGCTGTGCATGAATCCGCTGCGCTGTTAGACGCAGTTTGGTTGGATCACCATAACGGAAAAAATTTTGTATAAAGCGCATGTTTTATTATTATTGTTGGGTTGCGTATATTGTTTATAGTTTTTTCTTTAGTAGCTCATTTACTTGTTGTGGGTTAGCTTTGCCTTTCGAGACTTTCATCACTTGGCCGACGAAGAAACCGAATAGTTGTTCTTTGCCACCGCGGTATTGTTCTAGTTGCCCCGGGTTATTAGCGATCACTTCATCGACGATGGCTTCAATAGCGCCTGTGTCAGTGACTTGTTTTAAGCCTTTAGCTTCAATGATGCTATCGGCATCGCCTTGACCTTCGAACATGGCTTCGAATACCGTTTTAGCGATTTTGCCAGAAATGGTGTTGTCGGCAATGCGGTTTAATAAACCGGCTAAGTGTTCAGCGCTGACAGGTGATTCGGTGATATCTAAGCTAGCTTTATTTAAGCTGCCGGCTAATTCACCGGTGACCCAGTTAGCGGCTTGTTTGGCTTTGGCTTGAGTGTTGGCGACAACCGTTTCAAAGTAATTAGCCATATCGCGGTTGGCGACAAGTACGCTGGCATCGTATTCACTTAAGCCTAATTTGTTTTCTAGGCGTGCTTGTTTTTCCCAGGGTAGTTCGGGGAGTGATGCTTTAATTTCATCGATGACGTTTTGATCTAATACTAATGGCAATAAATCAGGGTCGGGGAAGTAGCGGTAATCGTTAGCTTCTTCTTTTGCGCGCATGGAGCGTGTTTCATCTTTGTCGGCATCATAAAGACGTGTTTCTTGCACGACTTTTCCACCCGATTCGATTAAATCGATTTGGCGTTCAACTTCGTAGTTAATAGCGCGTTCGACAAAACGGAATGAGTTAACGTTTTTAATTTCGGCACGCGTGCCCAATTCTTTTTGACCAACAGGGCGAACAGATATGTTCGCATCACAGCGAAATGAACCTTCTTGCATGTTGCCATCGCAAATTTCTAAATAGGTAACGAGTGCATGCAAGGCTTTTAAATAAGCGACTGCTTCTTTAGCATTACACATATCCGGTTCGGACACGATTTCTAATAAGGGGGTGCCTGCACGATTTAAATCGATACCGGTTTGGCCTTGAAAATCTTCATGTAATGATTTGCCGGCATCTTCTTCTAAATGCGCGCGGGTTACGCCAATGCGTTTCGTTGTTCCATCTTCCAAAACAACATCCATGTGGCCTTTGCCCACGACAGGCAATTCGAATTGACTGATTTGATAACCTTTAGGTAAATCTGGGTAGAAATAATTTTTGCGAGAGAATACCGATGTCATGCCAAGTTCAGCGCCAATGGCAACACCAAATTTGACGGCCATGCGCATGGTGTCTTGGTTAAGCACGGGCAATACGCCGGGCATGGCTAAATCAACAACGCAGGCTTGTGTGTTAGGTTCTGCACCGTATGCGGTAGATGCACCGGAAAAGATTTTGGTTTTAGTTTGTAATTGTGCGTGGACTTCAAGCCCGATGACTGTTTCCCATTGCATGGACAGCTCCTATTTAAATTCTTTTGGACATTGTTGGTGAAAATCAGTCACTTTCTGATACTGATGGGCCACATTCAACATGCGGCTTTCATCAAAATAATTTCCGGTTAATTGCAAGCCTACCGGCATGCCTTCGATAAATCCACACGGTGATGACATGCCTGGCAAGCCGGCTAAGTTGGTTGCCGCGGTGTAAACATCTGAAAGATACATGCTGATAGGATCATCATTTTTTTCACCAATGTTAAATGCTGTGTCGGGCGCTGTTGGGCCGAGGATAATATCAACTTTTTTAAATGCTTCAACAAAATCGTTGCGGATTAAACGACGGAGTTTTTGGGCTTGTAAATAATAAGCATCGTAATAACCTGCTGATGATACGTATGTGCCAATCATTAAACGGCGTTTCACTTCTTTACCAAAACCTTCACCGCGTGAACGTTTGTATAAATCAGTTAAATCTTTTGGGTCGTCACAACGATAACCATAACGTACGCCATCATAACGTGACAAGTTGGCTGAACATTCTGTTGGCGCAACCACGTAATAAGCGGGAATGGCGAGTTCGCAATTGGGTAAGCTAATTTCGTGTAGTGTAGCGCCCAATTTTTCTAATTCGGTTGCTGCGGTTTTAACTAACGCTGCAATGTCAGGATTTAATTGGTCAGAAAAATATTCTTTCGGTAAACCAATTTTAACGCCTTCTAAACTATCATTAAGGGCCGCGGTAAAATCGGGAACCGGTTCTTCAACAGAGGTTGAATCTTTTTCATCAAAGCCAGACATGGCATTTAATAGCATCGCTGCATCTTCTGCGGTGTGAGCAATCGGGCCTGCTTGATCTAAACTCGAAGCAAAGGCAATCATGCCCCAGCGTGAGACACGACCATAGGTGGGTTTAATACCCGTTAACGCAGTATAAGCTGCAGGTTGGCGAATTGAACCACCTGTGTCTGTGCCGGTTGAGCAGGGCGCTAAGCCAGCAGCCACACTGGCTACTGCTCCACCCGATGAACCGCCTGGCACTTTCTTGGTGTCCCAGGGGTTTTTCACCGGGCCGTAGTAACTGGTTTCGTTCGATGAACCCATAGCAAATTCATCCATATTGGTTTTACCCAACATGACCATGCCAGCGGCTTTTAATTTTTCAGTGACGGTTGCATCGTAAGGTGCGATGAAGTTGTCTAGCATTTTAGAACCACAAGTGGTTTTTACGCCGTCAGTGCAAAAAATATCTTTGTGCGCAAAAGGAATGCCGGTTAATGGGCCTGCCGAGCCATCAGCGAATTGGGCATCAGCCGCTTTCGCTTGTTGCATTGCAAGTTCATCAGTGACAGTCACAAATGAGTTTAATTCACCGTCATGTTGTTTTATGCGTTGTAAAAAATGTTCTGTGAGTTCAACACTCGTGATTTTTTTACTATGTAGCATGCTGGATAATTCAGCTATTGTTTTGGTATGCATCTTTGCTCCGATAAAATACTTTATACTATTTCTAAGCCCTAAGCCCTAAGCCCTAAGCCCTAAGCCCTAAGCCCTAAGCCTTAAGCCTTATTCAATCACTTGTGGCACGAGATACAAACCTGCCTCAGTCGCTGGCGCAAGTGTTTGTAATTTTTCACGTTCGTTAGTTTCGGTGACAATGTCTGCGCGTAATCGTTGCGTAGCATCCAATGGATGGGCCATAGGCTCGACTGCTTTAGTGTCAACGGCTTGCATCTGTTCAATCAAATCTAATATGCTGGTCATAGACTGAGCATAGCCAGGTACGTCAGCATCATCTAATTGCAATCGCGCTAAGTGGGCGACTTTTTCTACATCTTTTGTGTCAAACTTGGACATTTTTTGCTCCGGTTTCGAAGGTTGGATATTATACGCGCACATCTCGACGAATGCTACCGAATCAGTTAATATGTGCGCTCTCGATAATAGTGCTACAGCAAGGATAACCACTGCAATGTTCAAGTTCATTCGTAAATTTTTCTCAAAAGATATTTCCATCGATTTAGGTACAGCCAACACATTAATTTATGTGCGCGGTGAAGGCATCGTTCTGAACGAGCCATCTGTCGTGGCCATTCGTCAAGATAGTCCCGGTGGGCATAAAAAAGTGGCGGCTGTGGGTACAGATGCTAAACGCATGTTAGGCCGTACACCTGGTAACATTACTGCCATTCGCCCCTTAAAAGATGGTGTGATTGCCGATTTCTATGTAACAGAAAAAATGTTGCAGTACTTTATTAACCGTGTGCATGAGAACAAATTCTTACGCCCAAGTCCACGCGTGTTGGTGTGCGTACCTTGCGGTTCAACACAAGTTGAGCGTCGTGCGATTCGTGAATCAGCCATGGGTGCTGGTGCTAGTGAAGTGTATTTGGTTGAAGAGCCAATGGCCGCTGCGATTGGTGCAGGCATGCCGGTGGAAGAGGCGAGTGGTTCAATGGTCGTTGATATCGGTGGTGGTACCACTGAAGTCGCGATTATCTCATTGAGCGGTATTGTTTACTCCGCTTCGGTTCGTATCGGTGGTGATCGTTTTGATGAATCGATTGTGAATTATGTGCGTCGTAATTACGGTACGCTGATTGGTGAAGCAACGGCTGAACGTATTAAGCATGAAATTGGCACGGCATTCCCGAATACAGATGTGAAAGAAATGGAAGTGCGTGGTCGTAATTTAGCAGAGGGTGTGCCACGTGCATTTACACTTAATAGCGGTGAAATTTTAGAAGCGTTACAAGAACCGTTATCCGGCATTGTTGGCGCTGTACGTACTGCTTTAGAGCAAGCACCGCCAGAACTAGCGGCTGATATCGCTGAGCGTGGTTTAGTGTTAACCGGTGGTAGTTCATTGTTACGCGATTTAGATCGCTTGTTGATGGATGAAACGGGCTTGCCAGTAATTCTTGCTGAAGACCCACTCACCTGCGTTGCACGTGGCGGCGGTATTGCTTTAGAAATGTTAGATAAGCACCAAGGTGATTTTTTGTCGACAGAATAGTATTAGGATTGAAGATTGAAGATTGAGGAGTGAGAGTTGTGTATGACGCGAACTAAACACTCATTCCTTTTCTTCATTCTACGGTGTCCTTCACATAGGATTTGGATGGTGAAAAACGTTCATACAACATTATTAGTACTAAATACTATCGCAAAGCGATTCTTTATACTTCTCGATCTTCACTCCTCACTTCTCACTCCTTCTTTCTATAGGCAAAAGCATTCGCTTGACTGCGTGATGTATCTTGGCTTATTGCGCTGGGGAGCTCGCTATTAACCGCAGCATTTTTGTTCAACGTTCATTACTGGGTTTTCGTACCTTTGTTATGGTTGTTATCTCAATCGCATTAATTGCCATGGAGCATCGTACAGCTTATCTTAAGCCGGTACGTTATGCGTTATCAACGGCTGTTGCACCGATTCAATATGTTGTCGACTGGCCTATCGAATTATTTGATCGCGTGATTGATAACTTCACCCGACAGCAATCGTTAATTAAAGAAAATGCTAGTCTCAAAGTCCAAGAATTATTATTACGTGCTCAATTACAAAAATTGATTACGCTAGAAAAAGAAAATGCCCAGTTACGAAAATTATTAAACCCAACAATTCATACCGACACTAAAATGTTAGCTGCACGCGTATTAGCCGTTGACTCTGAACCTTATGCTCATGAATTAGTGATTGATCAAGGTAGTCAATCAGGTTTGTATGTTGGCCAACCCGTTGTTGATGCTAATGGCATAATGGGACAAATTGTTGGCGTTGGATTGTTAACGAGTCGAGTGATGCTATTAACAGATCCTCGTAGTGCGATTCCTGTTGAAGTTGCACGGAATGGTGTGCGTAGTTTAGTCGTGGGAACAGGTTCACCTGACTATTTAGCAATGAAATATGTACCTGAAACAACAAATGTAAAAGTGGGTGATCGCTTAGTGAGCTCAGGTTTAGGGCAACGTTTCCCCATTGGCTATCCTGTGGGTAGCGTTGCCAGTATCAAGCGTCAACCAGGCGATTCATTCTCGACTATTTTAGTAAAACCCAGTGCTAGCGTAAATCGCAGTCGATTAGTATTGTTGCTTTGGTATGGCCAGGAGAATATGCGTAATGCAGTAGAGAAGCAGCTGCACGAGATTCGTCAAGCCAGTAAACAAGTGAAAAAACAGGCGGTGACATCATGAGTTTTGCGCGCGGCGGTTGGTTTGTGTGGTTAAGCTTACTCGTGGCTTGCATGTTAACCGTGGTGGAATTACCTCAATGGGCAGTTTGGTTACGTCCCAGTTGGGCCTTGCTTGTTTTGCTTTATTGGGTGTTAGCCCTAAACCGAGCGGGTATTATGCTGGCATGGGTGTTAGGTATTGTATTAGATTTATTAAGTGGTAGTTTGCTAGGTGTTCATGCCTTAGCCTTAGTGATCGTTGTTTATATTGTGTTGAAACTACAAAAGCAACTACGTGTATTTCCTTTAGTTCAACAAGCTTTTATTGTGTTTATATTAAGTGTCATTTATCAGCTGATAATTTACTGGGCACAAAGTGTCGTGGGCAATGCACCGACTGAATGGCTATTTTGGTTAGCCCCATTTATCAATGGTCTAATCTGGCCATGGATGTTTGCTTTACTCCGTCACTGCCGACGTTATTTTAAGGTGGGAGTTTGATAAGGGCTTAGATATTAGAAAGTTTTGTAGCCGCGAGAATGCGGCGTTTATTTAAAATACAGGTTGCCCCTGTGGTTGTTAAGATTTTACGTTGATGACTAAGTCGTAAGCCCTAAGCCCTAAGCCCTAAATATGGTATCATAATTACATCATGACCCGACTCTCTCGAATCACACATTCTGTTGCTGCATACTTGGCAATTGTTATTCTAATTATAGCTGTATTAGTTACGTTGGCTCGTTCGTTAACGCCTTTGCTTAATCAGCATAAGGATGTATTTGAAAAATGGGCGAGTCAATTTGTGCAGGCGCCAGTACGTGTAGAAAGTGTACAAGCGTCATTTCAAGGTTTTGCCCCCACTTTTAATTTTAAGAATGTCACTATTGAATCACCGCATGGGCATCATCGTTTATTTCAATTGCAACGTTTAAGTATCAGTGTCGATATTTTACATAGCTTACTCAAGCGACAATTTATTGCCAGCACCATTTTAATTGGTGGGATCAAAGTCGATCTCAAACAAGAATCAGATGGTTTATGGCGATTGAATGATCAAACCATTCCTCGCCGGCAAATTGACAAGATGAAACATTCCACAGCAAGTAAAGGTCAAATATTATCTGACCGTACTCGACCAGTGATTGCTTGGTTGTTGGCACAGCGCCATATCGTGTTAGAAAATTTCTCGCTACATTGGGAGCGTCCTCATAAAGGCGATGTTATTTTGCCGAACATCAATGTGAAGTTAGCCAATAATGGTGACAGACATTATTTGCGTGGTGATGCGGTATTGGGTTTGCGGACTCGGACACAATTCAATCTGGCTGTTAATGTGAAAGGTAATGTTGGACATCTCAAAGAGATGAGTGGTACAGCCTATGTGAGTGCCGCTAATTTACCTTTTGCCCATTGGTTGAAAAATAAATACATCGCGGGTTTGCGGGTTGATAAAGGTCATGGGGACATTAAGGTTTGGAGTGACTTTGGTAATGGCAAATTGAGCGATGTTCAAACCGAATTTTCAGTACATAACACATTAGTTTCAGCAAAAGAGAAGTCGCATCACATATTATTCAAACAGTTTTCCGGTGATATGGAATGGCAAGCATTGGCTGATAAAGGTTGGCAGTTAACGGGTAATCATTTGCAAATTCAAACCGATAAAAATCAGTGGCCAGTGAATAATTTGGGTATTAAGATGGAAGCGCCTAATACTGACCATGCTGCGCAATATTTTCATTTGGGGCATGTGAATTTATCGGATGTCGGTATCTTTATCGGGCAAAATAAATGGTTGCCACAGAAATTAAGTCAATGGTGGCAACGTTTGCAGCCGCAGGGTGATTTTGAAAATGCTAATTTTGTTCATAGTGGTGAATTAAAGAAATTATGGGAAAAGCCATCCTCAACGACTTGTCTTTTAGGTCCTGCGCGTATGAATTGGCTGCCGAGTTGGGTGCCATTAGCGACGAATAGTGTATTAGTCATGCCGCAATCTTGTGTAACGTCTCAATTAGATGCATTGCCACGTTTGTTCGCTAATGTATCGTTTAGCCATCTCTCAACGTCTACATGGAAATATTTGCCGGGCGTTAAAAATTTGAGTGGGCAATTGTTATGGCGGCCAGGCGAAACACATTTAACGATTGCCAGCCAAAATGGCGCTGTCAATATCCCTAGCTTATTTAATCATCGTTTGCAGTTTACTCAATTAAATGCCGATGCGACATTACAGTATCATGCTGATACATGGTTATTACAATTTAAGCAATTGAATTTTGCGAATCACTATGTGCAAAGTCAAACTCAAGCTCGCATCAGTAGCGAAATAAATAAGCCGGCTTATATTAATTGGCAAACGGCATTTCACCAGGAAAATACACATCGTATTAATAATTTGTTCCCCGCCAAAATCATGAGTGCAAAATTAGCCGACTGGTTAACGCATGCATTTATTGCCGGCAAAGATGAAACCGGTTTAATGGTGATGAGAGGCAGCACTGCTGATTTTCCATTCACCAACAATAAAGGTATTTTCTTGGTTGATGCACAGCTAAATGATGTGACTTTGAATTATGCCCCAGACTGGCCGTACATTGATAATCTCAATGCGAGACTATTGTTTCACAATAACAAGATGAATGTGGTTGCACAATCAGGCAATATCTTTGGGCAACCTATTATCAGCACCACCGCCAGTATTGCTGACCTGAGTGGCCAGGATAGTGCGTTAATCGTTAAGTCCAAGCTTGATTTGGATGCTAATGCGGCTCTCGCTTTTGTGCAGGAAAGTCCGCTGCAAAAAACCTTGTCGGGTTTGAAAAGTTTAGATATGCAGGGTGCAACAAAGCTAGCATTACAGCTGAATATACCACTAGGGAAACAAAAAGATCCCGTGGCGGTAGATGGACAATTGCAGTTGATCAATAACCAGTTGAAAATTCCTGAACGGAATTTGCAAATAAATAATTTAAATGGCCAGTTACATTTTACGGCTGATGGTGTTTCGAGCAATACGTTACACGCCAGATTTTTCCAGCAACCGGCTACGTTAGTTTTGTCAACCAAGCAGACTAAAAACAAGAAGAGTTTTTTGCAAGTTGATGTAAACAGCCGTGTTGATTTTAAGCATCTGTCTGAACATTTTGGCATTCCCATTCCGCCTTACATCAAAGGGTCATTTGCTTATGATGCCATTATTCGTATGCCAAATGATGGAGGTGATAATCAGTTAGAGCTTAATACTAACTTCCAAGGCGTGACGCTTGATTTGCCTAAGCCTTATGCTAAATTAGCCAGTGTGAAAGCGCCAACACGTTTGGTTGCGGAATTCACTAATGATAAAACCTGGATGCGTTTTAACTATAATAAGTTAATTGATGCCGCTTTGATTTTAGCGAATGATAAAACGGGCACGAAAATGCAAAGTGGTGAAGTGAGCTTGGGTGGACGCAGTGCTAATTATCAAGTGAAGCCGGGTTTGTTAGTCAGTGGTTATATCCCTAATGTTGACTGGGAATATTGGCGTAATTATTGGGCGAAAAACAAAGGCAACACATCTTCCTCGCAATCAACTGAACAAAACTTACGATTAATCAAGATAGTTGTGGGTAAGCTGCAAGGTTTTCATCAAACCTTATATGACCCCATGTTACAGATTTATCATAAAAATAAGGCTTGGCATGTCGGTGTCGATAGCTCAACGATTGCAGGTACCTTCGTGTACCCCGATGCATTTCCTCGTCAACCCCTAGGCGGGCAATTTAGTAAACTGTATATGGCTAAGATTCCGTTGACGGATAAATCCAGTCAAAAAACACAACATGCGATTGAACTTCACCCCAGTGATGTACCTCCAATGGATATGAATGTCGCTGATTTTCGCTATGGTAAAAGTAAATTTGGTTCTGTTCAGCTTGATGTGATACCCATTGATAACGGTTTGAAGATTCAGTATTTGAAAATAAAATCAAAGTTGATTGATTTTGGTGTGACCGGTGAATGGACCGATAAAAATGGCCATAACCACACGAATATTGAAGGGAACGCAAAATTTTCTGATTTGGGTAGTGCGCTCAAAGATTGGAATTTGAATGATAACTTTGCTAAAGGCAGTGGGAATATTAATTTAGCTTTATCGTGGCCTGATACACCTTATAATTTTACAGTAAAAGGATTGAATGGTTTTGCTAACGTTGATATGAAAGATGGCTTGATTGTTAACTTAGGTGCAGGTACTGATGCTAAAATTGGCCTGGGAAAAATCATTAATATTTTAAGTGTTCAATCTATTGCGAAACATTTAACCTTTAATTTTGACGATGTCACCAGTAATGGTTTTAGTTACGATACGTTTCAAGGCAAATACAAAATGGATGATGGTGTGATAACCACAGACAATACGCAAATAGCGGGTTCAGTGGCTAAATTGAATATCACCGGTAATATTGATTTGCCCAATAAACGTTTAGATCTGCTATTACAAGTTGCTCCCCATGTGACTTCCAGCATTCCCATCATTGCCACTATTTTTGGTGGTCCTCTTGTGGGTGCTGCGACATGGCTAGCTAATGAAATTATTAGCCCAGGTTTAGATAAAGCCATTGGTTCAACTATCACGCTATCAGGCCCATGGAGCAATCCTCAAGTCAAAACACTTAAGGATGCCGCTCAGCAAGGCAAGAATGATAGGCATACAACCAATAAATTATCAGATTTAAATAATCAAGCATTGGAAAGTGCAGTGGATCAGCAGTCAAAAATTAAAAAAGATTAAATCGATAATTGATTCCCCCCATGAATAAATCTATATTGGGAATGTTTTGGGTAGGAGCAATAATGCCAGCAATTTCTCTAGTGCTCGCTATATTTGCTTTGCCTGTTATTCTGTACCAACCCATATTTGCCGATAGGTAAGGTGTGAGTTGTTGCTGATAACCAAAGCCAAACTCAGGTAACCATGCTTGTGCAGTTTCACTGGGTAATGGCCCACCACTTAGCTCACCTTGCATATGAGCGAATCCAAACTTCCCCATTAAGCGAATATGCCAAAATAATTCTGGTGTGCGTAACACCACTAAACCGTCATAAGCCTGTTGTTCAATATTGTAATTTTGCCCACTATCATTAGGACGTGATGCACCTTGAAAAACAAAAATACCGGCTTCGATAGCAAGGTACTCGTTAGCTTGATAACCCGCAGAAAACCGACCCACTGCACCTTCAGGTGTGCCATCGGGAAAGTCAAGAAAACGTTGAATGATCGTTGGTGCTCTCCATGCCGCCGCAAACATACCACCTTGCGCATCGATATAGAATGCGTGTAGTTTGCTTTTTTCTGATGTGGGTGCCTTGGCGAAAGCGTGACTGCATAGTAAACAGGCGCATAACAAACTAATGATTGCTTTTTTCATGGCGGGATATTACCAGACAGACAAACTCATGATATAGATACATTCACCAATTGACTCATGTTATAATTTATCTGTTAAACATCAAAAGAGTGCTTATGTCAAACCTCATCACAATTGCTGAAAAAAATCTACTACAGCCGAACAATATTCAACAAAAACATATTGATCTAGCCTTCGATCAATTGTTAAGCCGCCAAATTGATAGTGCTGATTTATATTTTCAGTCATGCCAATCGGAATCATGGAGTTTGGAAGATGGCATTGTGAAATCTGGTAGCCATGATATTGAACGAGGTGTGGGAGTGCGTGCCATCAGCGGTGAGAAAACAGGCTTTGCTTACTCTGATGAAATCATACTGCCAGCATTAGATATTGCCGTGAATGCTGCACGCAGCATCGCTAGCCATGGTGAAGCTAAGACATTACAAGCTTGGAAGAAAATGAATGCGCATGCGCTTTATGCGCCCGTTAATCCGTTACCGAGTTTGCTCGATGCGGATAAAATTGCGATTTTACAAGATATCGATCGAATCGCACGCGCAATTGATCCGCGAGTTGATCAGGTGATGGCGAGTTTAACCGCTGTACATGAAACGATTTTAGTGATGGATGCGAATGGTCACATGGCCGCCGATGTTCGCCCCTTAGTGCGCTGTAGCGTAACCGTCTTGGCTGACGATGGGAAAGGCCGTCGTGAACGAGGCACGTCGGGTGCCGGTGGTCGTTACGATTATCAAACCTTACTACAAGACAACCTGCCGGAAACGTTAGCGCATGAAGCTGTGCGTCAAGCCTTAGTGAATTTGGCATCTATCGCTGCACCAGCCGGTATTATGCCCGTTGTGTTGGGCCCAGGTTGGCCGGGTGTGTTATTGCATGAAGCAATTGGTCACGGCTTAGAAGGGGACTTCAACCGCAAAGGTACATCCGCTTTTACTGGTCGCATCGGTGAGCGTGTGGCATCACCTTTATGTACTATCGTCGATGATGGCACGTTAGCGGGTCGCCGTGGTTCACTTGGCATTGATGATGAAGGTACACAAACTCAGTGCACGACGTTGATAGAAAACGGTATCTTGAAAGCTTATATGCAAGACAACCTCAATGCGCGTTTAATGGGGGTTGAATCAACGGGTAACGGCCGTCGTGAATCATACGCAAGTGTGCCCATGCCGCGTATGACCAACACCTATATGTTAGCAGGTCCGCATGATCCTCAAGAAATTATTGCTTCTGTTAAAAAAGGTATTTACGCCGTAAATTTTGCCGGTGGCCAAGTGGACATTACGTCCGGTCAGTTTGTGTTTTCAGCCAACGAAGCCTATTTAATTGAAAATGGAAAAATCACTAAGCCGGTTAAAGGTGCAACCTTAATTGGTAGTGGTCCTGATGTGTTAACGAAGGTTTCAATGGTCGGTAATGACTTAGCCCTCGATCAAGGCATCGGTGTCTGTGGTAAAGATGGTCAAAGCGTCCCCGTTGGCGTCGGCCAACCGACCTTAAAAGTGGATGAGCTCACCGTCGGTGGCACAGAATAATTTCCCTGTAGGGTGGATAAAAGTGTGAGCGGGAGCGAATACATATCCACCAGGGCTCTATCACTAACTACTGCTGGTGGAACTATCCGCACTTCGTGTGAATTTTCACGCACCCTACTTAATATTGCTTAATATTTAATAACACTACTCGCCATGCGCGACGGCACGCAGAAAAGAATGTTGTGCTTACCAAAAATGATGGCTTCTGTTTTTTTTCTAACCAGAGTTTCCTATAGTTAAATAAATGATGACACTTTTTAACAAATGAACACAACAATCGTTTGCAGTTCTATGGGTTTGTACTAGGCTTAGGTTAACATTAGAAACCTGTTGAAACTTATGACACAAGAACAATTTATTCAGAGTATGGCACAAAACTTAAGACAGCACTCGTCTGTTTTTGATAAAATATGGCAGCCTTTTTCTGGGCGAACAAGTGGAGTAAAGTTAGCAATCCCACCATTTTTAATGGCATTATGTGATTTCACAATTCTTGTTTCAGCTGAAGTTAGAAAATACTCTGTACATTTAGAAAAAAGTGTAGGTAAAGAGACTTTTTATGCCTTAGAGTTAAGTATTATTACAACTTTCATTAGATTAAATTATTCTTCAGACAGAATAGCAAACTTTTATTCTTTGTTATGCCAAAACGAGGTGAAAGATATAGCTGCATTGTTGGCGAATGATGTTACGAATTATGATGTTGATGTGATAAGAGCTTATATTCCTTCAATTAGTACTATCGAGCATGATGATGAAAAATTTGCTGAATTCTTCAGTTTATTGAATCATGTTAGATCTAGAATAGACTTGTTTATTACAGTTATGCTTACTGCGCTACAACCAGGGCTTGATTTACGTTCTCACCCGGTCGGAACGCAACTAGAATATTATTATGGTGAAGGGCATCCTGCCGTTGATGAAAATACAGTTTATGTAGACAATGGTAGTTGGTGGTATAGAAAGAAGAATCGCGAGCAATTAAGAGCACGAAGAGACTCTGTTAATATGCAGATGCAACATCTAGAAGGGGTGCATTACATGGCTCTTCAATCGGTAATGATGATTTTTAACAATGCTAAAATGCTTGCTGCTATTTTTTTTAAAGAAATACAATATGGTCATTAGATGTTGGAGGTTACTTGGGTAAGCAACAATTAGCTTTTGTTTTAGATTATTTGAAAAAAGTTACAGAAATGCCCGAATCCGAAATCACCATCTCCGATTCCGAAGGCTTTTCTGTCGATGTCCGTAATGGCGATGTTGATGTATTAGAACATCATCGCGATAAATCCGTTGATGTGACAGTTTATATCGACGGCGCGCAGGGTAGTGCTAGCACGTCGGATTTAAGTGAAGCCGCATTGCAGCAAACTGTACAAGCGGCAGTGAATATTGCCAAGCATACTCAGGCTGACCCATGTAATGGTTTAGCAGAAAAAGATGAATTAGCCTTTGATTATCCCGACTGTGAATTGAATCATCCGTGGGGTATTACACCTGAACAAGCCATTGAAGAAGCGAAAGCCTGCGAAGCGGCCGCGTTTGCTTATGATAAACGTATCTGCAATTCAGACGGTGTGCATTTAAGCACGCATTCAGCCAATCATATTTATGCCAATAGCCACGGGTTTGTTGGTGAATACAGCAGCACTAAGCATTTTCTCAATTGTTCGATGATTGCAAAAGACGCGAATGGGATGCAACGTGAATCTGCTTATACTATTTCACGTGATGCCGATACCTTACAATCGTTTAAACAAATTGGTGAACAAGCCGCTAAGCGTACGTTGAGTCGGTTGGGTGCGAAAGCGATCAACACACAACAATCGCCCGTATTGTTTACACCAGAAGTTGCGCGTGGTCTGTTAGGCCATTTCGTTGGTGCTATTCGTGGTGGATCGTTATATCGTAAGTCGTCTTTCTTATTAGATAAGTTAGGTGAATCCGTTTTTCCTGATTGGGTGAATGTGCAAGAACATCCTCACATTATTAATGCCTTGGGCAGTGCACCGTTTGACAGTGATTGTGTGAAAACTTGGGATAAAGATTTTGTTGAAGCCGGGGTATTGAAAAGTTATGCCTTAGGTTGTTACAGCGCTCGTCAATTGGGTATGAAAACCACCGGTAATGCTAATGGCGTACATAATTTATCGATAGGGCATACGGGACAATCCTTTGATGACCTGCTGAAACAGCTTCATACCGGCCTGTTAGTGACCGATGTCATGGGGCAAGGTGTGAATACCACCACCGGTAATTATTCGCGTGGCGCGAGTGGTTTTTGGGTCGAAAATGGTGAAATACAATTTCCCGTGCAAGAAATTACCATCGCCAGCAATTTAGCTGATATGTATAAAGGCTTAATGGCTGTCGGTAGTGATACCGATACCAGAGGCAATCTACGTACAGGTTCCTGGTTGATTGATAATATGATGATAGCAGGGACATGATAGTGGGTGTGTAGGTGGTCTACTCACCTTCATCAAACTTATGTTCAATTAATTCAACGAGTGTTGTCATCGCTTCCAGTTCATCTTCGCCATCGACGATTAATTCGATCTCAGTGCCCTTGCTTGCACCTAATACCATCACGCCCATGATACTTTTAGCATTCACTTCTTGCTCATGCAATTTCATTTTAATGCTACTGCCGTAATGGCCTGCACAGTTGACGAGTTTTGATGAGGCGCGAGCGTGAAGCCCTAGCTTGTTACAAATGGTGACTTTCTGTCTAAGCATAATCTCTTATCCTGCGCAGGCGCGAATGCCATTTTGGCCGCCTTCGATGGCTTTTTGTACAAGTTCTTCTAGTGGTAAATCAGTGTAATTGAACACGCGTAATAACATAGGTAAATTTAACCCCGCTACAACGCGAATGTCATTATTACACTGCAAACCTTGTGCAATGTTGCAAGGTGTAGCACCAAATATGTCAGTTAAGATGAGCACACCATCTTCTGCAGGGATGTTATCAATTTCTGCTTGAAGTTGAGCTGTTACTGTTTTAGGTTCTGCCTCAGGTGACACACTGACCGCTTGCACCGGAAAGGGTAATTGATGTAAGGCAATTTTAGCCGCTTTTAGCATAGACAAGCCAACGTCATCATGACTGACGAGGATTAATTTTAAGCTCATGTTAATTCACCATGTCTGAGTTGTACGTGTTCACCTTGTTCGGCAAAATGGGTAGCGAGTTGTTCAGCAATATAAACGGAGCGATGTTGCCCGCCTGTACAGCCAATGGAAACAGTTAAGTAGTTGCGATCTTGCTTTTTGAGTTCAGGTAGCCATTTTTCTAAAAAGTGGGTGATATCAGCCATCATTTCTTTGACCGGCGCTTGTGCAGACAGCCATTCTGCAACAGGTTTATCTTTGCCGGTGTATTTACGTAAGCTTGGTTCCCAATAAGGGTTAGGTAAGATGCGAACATCAAATTCAAAATCGCTGTCGCGGGGTAAACCACGTTTAAAACCAAATGATTGAAACAGTAATGATAACGTTTGTTTGCGTTTGGCAACACGCTCACGCAGTAAATCACGTAGCTGATAAATTGTGAGGTCGGTTGTGTCGAACACTAAGTCCGCATGTTCTTTGATAGGGAGAAGAATGCTATTTTCTTTATTTAAGGCTTCTTTTAGTGAAAGATTTTTATTGCTGAGAGGGTGCTTGCGACGCGTCTCACTAAAGCGTTCTAATAATTTGGTGTCATCAGCGTCTAAGAAAATAGTTTCATGCTCAATGTTTTGTTCATCCAAGCCTTTGATGATGTCGTTATATTCAGTGGCTTCACCTTGCAGATTTCTTGCGTCAATAGAGACGGCGACTTGATCATGATTGGTTTTTAATTCACTAGGCAGGTGGACAAGTAAACCCATGGGTAAATTGTTCACACAGTAATAGCCCATGTCTTCTAATACGTTTAAGCAAATGGTTTTGCCTGAGCCAGAACGGCCACTGATGATAACTAATTTCATGATTTGCTTTCTAGCATCCGTCTTTGTTTGCCAACAAAATCTTCTTTGGCATCGTAACCTTGCTGCAGTAATTGATGGTTGCGTACAGCAGCTTCGAGTATTATAGCTAAGTTACGGCCAATTGCGACTGGAATTGTAACTTTTGCTATATCAATGCCATGAATCGTTTCAACACTGTGGTCGCCATCAATACGGTCTACACCCATGACAATGGCTGAATCGTAACGTTCAAAATGGATGATTAACTCGACGTTTTTTGTAGGGGTGATAACTTTGCTACCATACATTTTACGGATATTTAAAATACCAATACCACGCACTTCGAGAAAGTCTTGTAATAATTCTGGACAATGACCAACAATCTTGTCATCTTTTTTGGTTAGTTCGACAATATCATCTGCCACAAGTTGATGCCCACGTTTGATGAGTTCTAAGGCTAGTTCACTCTTACCAATACCGCTATCACCCGTGATAAGCACACCGGTATCAGCGACGTTAAGAAATTCGCCATGTTTAGTGATCATATTCGTCATGGTAATCGATCGCTTTTTGGTAAAGTTCAGCAGGATTTTTAGCGTGTCGTAAGCAATTACGGAAACCTTTATCGCTAAACGTTTTCGCCAACATGCTTAACACTTGTAAATGTTCGTCCGTAGCTTGTTCTGGCACAATCAATGTGAAAATAATATCAACGGTGACTTCGTCGAAATTGTCAAAGTTGATGGGGCTTTTTAAATGAATCAGTGAGCCGATAATATAGTCAACATTGGCCATGCGAGCATGGGGGATGGCAACACCGTGGCCAACACAAGTGCTGCCCAATTTTTCGCGAGCAATCAAGGCATCAAATAGTGTTTTGTCATTGAGCTCAGGATCTTGCTCGCAAATTAATTCACTAGCTAATTGTAACACTCGTTTTTTGCTATCGAGCTTCACGTTGCAACAGGTACGTTCCAGCGAAAGTAAATCTTTTATATGGTAAGTTGTGAGTGACATGTTATACGTTAATCATCAAGTTCGTCATCAAAATTTTCTTTGATTTCATGCTGCAATTTTTCATTGCGCTTATCACGAGGATTCTGATGTTTTGATTTATGTTTTTTAATTTGTTCTGCCAATTTATTACGTAACTCATCAATAGCACTGTAGATGTCTTCGGTAACAGCTTCAGCAAAGAGGGTTGTGTGCGGTACATTCACTTTCGCTTCTGCTTTCTGGCGAGTTTTATCGACACTTAAAATAATTTCAATGTCGACGATGTCGTGGTCAAATTTTTCTAAACCACCAATTTTGTCTTGTGCATATTCGCGAATGGGATCCGTCACTTCTAAGTGGTGGCCACTGATATTGATTTCCATAGTGTTGTCCTTTTATCTATCTTCGTAACTAATAAATTTAGCACAAAATCAGCAAATTTGTGGCATTAAACCAAAATTTTTCGTTCATGTGATGGGGCAATCTTTAATGCTTCACGGTATTTGCTAACGGTTCGCCTCGCTACATCAATTTCACGTTCAGCTAATAGCTGCACAATTTTGCTGTCACTGAGTGGTTTTGAAGGATTTTCCTTATCAATCAATGACTTAATTTCAGCCTGTATGGCAGTAGCAGCAATGTTCTGACCATCATCAGCTTTAACATGGCTAGAGAAGAAGTGTTTTAATTCATAAATGCCATATGGGGTTAAAATATATTTTTGGGTAGTGGCGCGAGAAACAGTCGATTCGTGGATTTCAAGACGTTCAGCAATGTCGCGTAAAATGAGAGGCTTCATGCCGGTACCACCGTATTCAAGAAAATTCCGCTGTTGTTGCATAATTTCAGTGGCTACTTTTAAAATAGTTTGTTGGCGTTGTTGAATATTTTGCAAAAACCATTTGGCTTGTTGTAAGTTATCATTCATATAAGTTTTTTCACTCGCGCGCATGCCCGCAATTAAATTATGATAGGCTTGATTGATGCGAAGCTTCGGCAGGGCATCCTCATTAAGTTCAACTTTCCAATTCTGTTGCTTTTTATACACGACGAGTTCTGGCACAACATATTCAATACGTTGTTGGCTGAATCCACTGCAAGGTCTTGGTTGCAGTGTGTGAATGAGTTGTTTGGCTTCTTGCAATTGCGAAGGAGTAATTGCACAGGCCTTTTGTAATGCATCATTTTGTTGCTGCCCAAGCAGGCTTAAATGCTTCGTTATAATTTTTTTTGCAGTGGTTAAACCGGGTGTGTCAGTCGCAAATTGTTGCAGCTGAATGAGCATACATTCCTTAATATCTGCAGCACCAACCCCGGTAGGGTCAAATAATTGTATGGTATGTAATACAGTTTTAAATTCGTCAACATCCAGCTCTTCTTCTTCAAACTGAGCATGTAGTTCGGTTAAGTTTTGTGTTAAGAAGCCTTCTTCATTAATCGCATCGATAATAGAGAGACCAATCACGCGATCGATATCAGTTAAGTTTGCCATCTCTAATTGCCAGCGTAAGTGATCCTGTAAAGATGTTTCGCTAGCTGTCATTTCTTCCCAGGCAGGTAATTCACTATGGCTTGAGGCATGATTCGGGTATATTGCTTGCCATTCAACATCCAATGGTAAATCATCAACCGCTGCATCTTCTTCAGCAGCGCTGGCTTCGGGTTGTTCTTGTTCGAGAAGAGGATTGGTGTCGAGTAATTCTTGAATGTCAGTTTGTAAGCTTTGATTTGATTGCTGCAATACCTTCAATGCTTGCTGTAATTGCGGCGTTAGTTTGAGTGTGTGTTTGGTGGTGAGTGTTAGGTTTTGTTTCATAGATCAAATCAAGCAGCACATTTCGCTATATCCCATTTTCCTGATCTAGACTTTAAATTCATGGCCTAAATAAACTTCTTTCACTTGTTCATTCGCCAAAATTTCATCCGGTGTACCCATGCAAAGAATGTGGCCATCGTTAACAATGTAACCACGCTCACAAATATCAAGCGTTTCACGTACATTATGATCAGTAATTAATACACCAATGCCTTTAGCTTTCAGTTGACGGATCATTTGTTTAATATCGATAACGGAAATAGGGTCGATACCGGCAAAGGGTTCATCAAGCAAAATAAATTTGGGTTCGCGAGCAAGTGCGCGTGCAATTTCTACGCGTCGACGTTCACCGCCAGATAAGCTCATACCAAGTCCATTACGAATATGGGTGATGTGAAACTCTTTTAATAAGTGTTCCATTTTCTCGATGCGCTGCTCTTTATTGAGTTCGGTACGTAATTCTAAAATGGCCATGATGTTATCGGCGACACTGAGTTTGCGAAAGATAGAGGCTTCTTGTGGTAAATAACCAATCCCACGTTTGGCACGTTCGTGCATGGGTAGCTTAGTAATATCTTCATCGTCCAGGGTTACATTACCCGCATCGGCAGGTACTAAGCCGACAACCATATAAAAACTTGTGGTTTTACCGGCACCATTAGGCCCGAGTAAACCGACGATCTCACCGCTGCCAACATTAAACGAAACGCCTTTTACGACCTTACGATTTTTATAGGATTTTTCTAGCTTTTCAGCGCGTAGTTGACTTTGACTCATGCTGTTTTTTACCTTGCCCTTGGTTGGCTAACTTTTGGTTGTAGGTTGCGTTGGCATTGGAAAACAAATCCACCTCACCTTTACGCATATTAGCACGAGCGCCAATAGAATGCACTTTTGTGCCGGGTTGAATCAAGGTGACCGGAGCATGAGAAATGATGATTTTTGTATGTGGATAGACTGTGGCTTGCGTCGTTAAAATGGTCATGGGAGGAGACGTTTTACCTGCTGGTTGATGAGCATGCACATGGCCCCATAAATGGACTAATTGCAAACCTTGTTCAGCACGACCTTGATCGGCAGTGATATGCCAAGCAGGCTGATCAACGCTGTAAACATACATATCCGGTTTGGTTAAATCACTGGCATTGTCTTTTTTGAAATGCACCATTGTAGGTGAGAAATAACGACTTTCAGGATGCCCAGTCACATCCATCTGAACGGCAACAACGTTGCCCATATAAGAATCTGGGTATTGAGGTGGCAGTGGTGGTTTATTAGTGCTGGTAAAACTAACCTGTAAAATTAGCCAAAAGACTCCCAGGATAATGAGGGGGAAAATAAAAAATTGTAGGCGTTTCTTTTTCATAAATATTGTTGAATGATATCGTCGTAGCGGTCTTGCGCTTTTAATAATAATTCGGCAAATTCACGAGCAGCACCACGGCCACCATCAAATTGGCTAATCCAATCGGCATTTTCTTTTACGATGCTAACGCCATTATTCACGGTTGCGCCAATAGCTGAACGTTTCATGAGTTTGATGTCGGGCAAATCATCGCCCATGTAAGCAATTTGGTTGGGCTCTAGGTTTAATTTTTTTTGTACGTTCTCATAAGCTTCAACTTTGTTTTTTTGGCCTTGATAAACAAACTTAATCCCTAATTCACGTGAGCGTTGTATCACCGCATGAGAAGAGCGAGCAGTAATAATAGCCACTTCAATGCCAGACTTCGTCATCAGTGCAATGCCTTGGCCATCGTGCGCATTAAAGCCTTTCAGCTCGAGCTCACCGTTACCAATATAAATCGTACCATCCGTCAATACGCCATCAACGTCAAAGATGACGAGCTTGATGTCTTTTGCTTTTTTAATAATGCTTGCATCAGTCATTTAAATTGTGACTCCCGTTTATATATTTTCCTTCGCCCCGCTGGGGGTATTGTTGAATAAATCAGCTTTTATACAACGTTACAGCACGTCATCCCGCGGTCAAGCCGCGGGATGACGGAGCTGAATAAATTGATTTATTCAACAACGCCCCGCTGGGGAGAAGCGAAAGAACCAATCAAACACCAGCTTTTAATAAATCATGTAAATGAACAACGCCAATCACCTTGGCATCATCCAGCACCACGAGGCTGGTAATCTTATTACTTTCCATCATCTCTAACGCATCAACGGCTAAACGATCAGCCGTAATGGTTTTACTATTTTTGCTCATCACATCATCAATGATAGTGTCGTTAATATTGACGTTATGATCAAGCGCACGACGAATATCACCATCGGTGAAGATACCAAGCAACTGTTGTTTGTCATCTAAAACAGTTGTCATGCCTAAGCGCTTATTCGTCATTTCTAACAGGCTATCTTTCAAACTGGTGCCCGCATTGACTTGGGGTAAGTCATCATCAGTGTGCATCAACTCACTGACATGCAACAATAAACGTTTGCCCAATGCGCCTCCCGGGTGAGAGAGGGCAAAGTCATTTTCCGTGAAGCCTCTTGCTTGGAGCAAGGCAATGGCGAGAGCATCACCCATGACTAAGGTTGCCGTGGTGCTAGCTGTAGGGGCTAAACCCAGCGGGCAAGCTTCTTTATCAACACTCACATCAAGGTTAACAGTAGCCGCTTTGGCCATCACAGAATCCGGATTGCCAGTAAGGCTAATAATTGGACAACCTAAGCGTTTAATCAACGGTAGAATGGTCACAATCTCAGGTGTTGTGCCAGAGTTTGATATCGTAATAATGACATCACGGTCCATTATCATCCCCATGTCACCATGCGAGGCTTCACCTGGGTGCACAAAAAATGCCGGACTGCCTGTGCTGGCCAGTGTAGCGGCCAATTTGTTAGCAATATGTCCCGATTTCCCCATACCAATTACGACAATACGGCCTTCGACCTGCAATAGCAGTTCACAGGCGTGAATAAAATCATCATTAATGCGGTCGCGTAAATTAGCGACGGCTTGGGTTTCAGTGTCAATAACAGCGAGGGCCAGTTGTTTTAATTTTGTAATATCAATCATAGTACAATGGTATATTATCTTTATGATAATGCAAGGTGGAATAGTGTTAAAGCCAGCGCTTGTTAGCTTAAGCATTGAACAATTAAGTAGCCTGTAAACTCTAAGCTCCACACGCCAACCACCATGTGATAGAATCCTTGCCATGGAGACTGAAGACTACGTTATTATTGAAAACTTACGTTTTACGCGGGGCGAGCGTCGTATTTTTGACGACATTAATTTGCGTATTCCGCGTGGTAAAATTACCGCCATCATGGGCCCCAGTGGCACCGGTAAAACAACGTTGTTGAAACTCATCAGCGCACAATTAAGGCCGCAGTCTGGTTGTGTCGATGTGGATGGCAAAAAGATTTATGATTTGTCGCGTAAAGAATTATTTGCTGCGCGTCGTGACATGGGTTTATTGTTTCAAAGTGGTGCGTTATTTACTAGCTTAAGTGTTTATGACAATGTCGCTTTTCCTTTACGTGTGCATACCAATTTATCTGAAGTGATGATTCACGATTTAGTATTATTGAAATTAGAAGCCGTGGGTTTGCGTGGCGCATGTGATTTAATGCCGAGTGAATTATCAGGTGGTATGGCAAGACGTGTTGCTTTAGCACGTACGATTGCGTTAGATCCCAAACTAGTTATGTATGATGAACCTTTCACCGGGCAAGACCCAATATCGATGGGCGTAATTGTGAAGTTAATCAAAGCGCTTAATGATGCCCTTGAATTAACGAGTATTATCGTGTCACACGACGTTGAAGAAACGCGTAGCATCGCCGATTATATTTATGTGATTTCTGATGGTAAGGTTATTGGCGAAGGCACACCGGAAGCATTAGATGCATCAGACTCACCCGAAGTGAAACAGTTCATGCATGGTTTGCCGGACGGTCCTGTACCATTCCATTATCCAGCTAATGAATTGAAGCAAGATTTGTTGGGGGCTAAATGATCAAGCGTATACAAAGCCTAGGCGCAAACACACTTGATGTCGTACATAAAATTGGCCGCGCTGGCGTGATGATTTTTCGCACGCTCGTGCGTGTGCCGCGTCCCGTTAAAGCTTTCCCTTTATTGATTCAACAACTTTATTCAGTTGGTGTCTTATCTCTGATTATTATTATTGTGTCCGGTGGCTTCATTGGTATGGTGGTGGCATTACAAGGTTACAATACCTTAGTGCAATTTGGTGCGACATCAGAATTAGGTCCGTTGCTTGCGTTGAGTGTGGTTCGCGAGTTAGGGCCAGTTGTGACAGGATTATTATTCGCTGGACGAGCGGGCTCAGCATTAACAGCTGAAATTGGTTTAATGAAAGCGACTGAGCAACTCGACAGTATGGAAATGATTGGTGTCGACCCACTTTGGCGCGTGATTTCACCGCGTTTTTGGGCTGGCGTGATTTGCATGCCGTTATTAGCCATTATCTTTATCGCTGTTGCTATATTAGGTGGCTATGTTGTTGGGGTTGATTGGTTGGGTGTGGATAGCGGTACATTTTGGTCAAGCATGCAATCATCAGTGAGTTTTCACACTGATTTATTGAACGGCATTATTAAAAGTGTTGTATTTGGTGTTGTGGTGAGTTGGATTGCGGTGTATCAAGGTTTTGATTGTTACCCAACGGCTGAAGGTATTGGCCGTGCGACAACGCGTACAGTGGTGTATTCATCACTCGCAATTTTAGGATTGGATTTTGTGTTAACGGCGATGATGATGGGAGGATGGTAACGTGGGACGTAAAAGTATTGAATTTGCAGTAGGTGTATTTGTCATTTTGGCGGTATTAGCCTTTGTTATGCTGACGTTTAAAGTCAGCGGGCTAACCGATTATGTTAGCAGTGGTGGCTATGATTTATCAGCTGATTTTAATAATATTGGTGGCTTAAAAAACAATGCCCCAGTGTCAGTGGGTGGTGTGAAAGTAGGGCAGGTGACAGATATCACCTTGGACCCAACGACCTTCCAAGCCAAAGTCAGTATTCACATGAATAGTGATAATACAAAATTACCGGTTGATACCTCAGCGCGTATTTTGACACAAGGTTTATTAGGGGCAAATTACATTGGCTTGTCACCTGGCGGTATGCCTCAGAATTTCAAAAATGGCGATCAAATCCAAACCACTTACTCAGCGTTAGTATTAGAGAATTTAATTAGCCAATATTTATTTAGCACCAGCAATAAAAAATCAGGGAGTCAATCATGAGACGATTAACAGTTATTTTAAGTGTTTTGTTTATGTTATGTAGCACGGCGTATGCCGACCCTGCCGTTGACCCGACAACTGTACTCAAGCAGATGACGTCGAAAACGATTGCTGAGTTGCAAAAAGATAAGTCATCAATTAAAACAGATAAAACGGCTGTGTACGGCATTATTAAGCGATACTTGATGCCGCACGTGGACACCGATTTAATGTCAGCATCCGTGTTAGGACGTGCAACTTGGACCAAAGCAACAGCGCCTCAAAAGAAAGAGTTTGTTGGTTTATTCACGCAACTGTTAATCCATACCTACTCAGCCGCGTTAGCATCTTATACGAATGAAGATGTTACTTTCGCCCCTATACGTGGTGGTTATCAAGGTAAAATGATTGTGCAGGTTAGCGGCACGATTGAACGCAAAGATGCACCTTCAGTGGACGTCGTCTACCACATGGCTGATAGCCATAATCAATGGATGGTTTATGACTTGAGTATCGAAGGCATTAGCATGTTGCAAAGTTATAAAACCCAATTTGAACAAATCGTGAAAAATCAAGGCATGACAGGTTTGTTAAAAACCTTGAAGCAACATATACAGCAGATGAAACAATCATCATGAGCACAGTTAGCTTAGACCAGCATTGTTTAACACTTAGCGGTGACATTACCTTAAATAACGTCACTGGTTTACTCTCGCAAGTGAAAAAAACACTGGTGAAGCAAACCATTACTCACGTGAGTTTAAAAGCGGTTGAGTATTGTGATAGCTCAGCTTTAGCTTTATTGATTGAAATTCAGCGATTATCAGAAACGCCATTATGCTTTGAACATTTGCCGGCAAAATTAGCCAATGTCGCGAAGTTATCCGAATTAGATAATAAGGTTTTAACGTTACAAACATGAATGATATTAAACAAAAATTAATTGACGCTTTACCTGATACAGATTTCACGATTGAGGGTGAAGGTTGTAATTTGCAAATCACAGCCGTAGGGGAGTGCTTTGCGAGCAAACGCAAAGTCCAACGCCAACAAATGGTATTGGCTGTGTTGAAAGATGAAATAGCCAATGGCAGTATTCATGCTGCAACGGTTGTGGCTAAAACGCCGGATGAATAAAAAGTATAACGCACGCTTCACCAAACACTAAAACCCAGAGGCTAATAGGAATATGATGGATAAATTATTAATAAAGGGTGGTCGCCGCCTTCAAGGTAGCATTCGTATGTCGGGTGCTAAGAATGCAGCATTGCCGATTTTAGCCGGCTGCTTGCTAGCGGATGAACCGGTTGTCGTTTCCAATGTCCCGCATTTAAAAGATATTACGACCACCATGTCATTGCTCAGCGAAATGGGCGTGATGGTAACGATCGATGAAAAGCTTAATATCGAAGTCGACAATAGTAATATTAATAATTTTGTCGCGCCTTATGAATTAGTCCGTACCATGCGTGCTTCGATTCTTGTTTTAGGTCCGTTACTCGCACGCTATGGCAAAGCCAATGTGTCATTGCCTGGTGGTTGTGCGATTGGTTCACGGCCTATTGATATGCATATTAAAGGCTTAACCGCGATGGGTGCTGAAATTGAAATCGATAAAGGCTACATCAATGCCAAAGTCGATGGTCGGTTGAAAGGTGCTAACATCATGTTTGATAAAGTCACCGTGAATGGCACAGAAAATTTAATGATGGCAGCAGCGTTAGCCGATGGCACAACAATATTAGAAAATGCCGCGCGTGAGCCTGAGGTCGTTGACACCGCTAATTTCTTAAATGCCTTAGGTGCAAAGGTATCAGGTGCCGGCACGGATAAAATCGTGATCGAAGGTGTTGAGCGTTTGCATGGTGGCACACATAAAATGGTACCTGACCGTATTGAAGCCGGCACCTACTTAATTGCCGCAGCGATGACGCAAGGTGATGTAAAGTTAAAAGATATTGACCCCAGTCTATTAGATATCGTGATTGAACGTTTGCGAGATGCTGGCGCCAATATCGAATGCGGTGAAGATTGGATTCACCTTGAGATGAAAGAGCGTCCTAAAGCCGTCGATATTAGCACGGCGCCATACCCAGGCTTTCCGACAGATATGCAAGCGCAATTCTTAGCGCTTAATACTATCGCGGATGGCACATCAACCGTGACAGAAACCATTTTTGAAAACCGCTTTATGCACGTGCAAGAATTAGAACGTATGGGTGCAAATATTCAATTAAAAGGTAACACAGCCATCATTAAAGGTGTCGAACAATTAACAGCTGCACCCGTAATGGCAACAGACCTACGTGCTTCAGCAAGTCTAGTATTAGCGGGCTTAGTCGCCGATGGTGAGACCGTTATCGATCGCATCTATCACATCGATCGCGGTTATGAATGTATTGAAGAAAAATTTGCCTGCCTTGGCGCTAATATTCAACGAACCAGTGACTAGCCTAATTTCCCTTTTCCCGTTTTGAGAGTTGTTTAATAAATAGGTAAGGTGGATAAAAGTTAGCATGAAGTACGGATAGTTCCACCAGCAGTGGTTGGCGATAGAACCCTGGTGGATATGTATTCGCTGCCGCTCACACTTTTATCCACCCTACATAGAGAGCGATAGCATGTTACGAAAAGATTTAAACGATTACCTCAACCAATTACTAAACCCCACCCAATTCAAAGACTACTGCCCCAATGGCCTACAAGTGCAGGGCAAAACCGATATCAACACCATCGCTACAGCCGTCACCGCTAGCCTTAACGTCATCGAACAAGCCATTGCCATAAAAGCTGACGCTTTAATCGTCCACCACGGCTATTTCTGGAAAGGTGAAGACGCGTGTATCACGGGCATGAAACACAAGCGCATCAAAGCCCTATTAGCGCATGACATTAATTTATTCGCTTACCACTTACCCTTAGATGCCCACCCAGCGTTAGGCAACAATGTGAGGCTAGCAAAACAGTTAGATTTAACGTTAAATGAACTAACTGGTGAACAGAATATTCTAGCCGTAGGTGAGTTAACAAAACCTCAATCCCTCGAACAATTTGGTGGGCATGTCGCGAAAAAACTTAAGCGTGAGCCACACTTTATCTCAGGTCACAGCCGTGATATCAAAACCATCTCCTGGTGCACCGGCGCTGCTCAAGACAGCATCGAACAAGCAGCTGCATTAGGTGTCGATGCGTATTTAAGCGGCGAAGTATCAGAAAGAACCTACCATCAAGCCAAAGAACTTGGCATCCACTACATCGCCGCTGGGCACCATGCGACAGAGCGCTATGGCATTCAAGCGCTAGGTGAGCACCTAGCTAATGAATTCAATTTTCAGAACCAATTTCTTGATGAGCCCAATCTAATTTAAGTGCATGTTGGGATGGCATCGTTGGCATTGGAACCGTTATATTCGGGTAATAGCAGGCTGGCACTGCAGCTGCTAGCTGTTGTAGATCAGCAATAACACTAGAAAAACTAGCACGATCATTTGGATTCTCAGCTATACATTTCATAGTTAAGGCCGATAAGGATTTTGCGAAAGTCGAATGAGAAGCTAAATTATATAAGCCAGCATAATGACTAGGTTGTTTAAGCGAGATGTATTCGCTTTCGTATACGGGATTATGTAGTCCTATTAAGCCAGCAGGGCCTTGGAAATGATCGCAAATGGCTTCTTCATGTATGTTCGCGAGTATTCTGGCTGTTATAACACCAAACGCAAACACATCTTGCTTACTACTGTATGTGAATTGAGGTGCTCCCGTAGGTAACTGTCTTCCAGGCCCATATATTTCAGGTGGCCCATAAGCCGGTGTTCCCTCAAGCTTAAAATTATCGCCAAATGCTTTAGCTAAATCTAAATCAATCAGTGTCGAGTTGAATTTACCATCTGAAGCTAAGTCAGTGAAAATATTATCGGGTTTAAGGTCGTTGTGTGAGCAGTGAGTATCCGTGTGAAATTGATTGATGCTAACGGCAATCGACAATAATAATTCAAGTTTTTGTTTTAAAGGAAAGGCCAAATAATGAGGTATGCTTTTTGAAAGATTACTTTTGCTTTCAAGATAACTTGATAGTCGTATGCCTCTAGCAACGGGCATAGTGAAATAGAGCACATGCTTTCCTTCATTAGTATTATCTTGAATACTAAACAAGGGGTCATAATGCATAGCCCGTTTGTAAACTGTAGGTAAAAATCGTTCCATAGTAAACGTTTGTGAAGACACTTGTTCGTTGAACTTTTCATAGAAGTGATTGTAAATTTGGAATGATGAAATACCTTTCGATGGTGTTTTTTTGCCAATGATTTTTAGTGCCAATGGGGAATCGAAGCGGATAGTGGCTGAAGTGTCCGTTTCATCAATAAGAAAGCATATTTTTATATTGGCGAATGCCCCGTCAGTCTTGTTCAAATACATATCGCTAATGAGGATAAGCTTGCTTTTCGTAAAAGTGAATGTTGAAAATGATCCAGCATTTAAGACAGAAGGATAAACCCGCAATAAGGAAGCAAAGAAAGGATTCGTTTCATCCTTCGTGTGTTTTTTAAATTTATTTTGTCTTGTGAGTGCTGTTTTTGCAGCTAATGTAGTTTGATAAGCTGCAATAAAATTTTCTTTTTCGACATTACATCTCTGAGAAAAATCATTTAAATTGTTTTGTGTGAAATACTTAATGGACATAGTTATTAATAATTATGGTGAGTTCTATGAGGGTAGAAAGTGTGTAGATACTAGCATATGCAGGTATATTAAAAAAGGGCTTCGATATGAAGCCCTTTCGTATGAAGAATAAAAGATGTCTTAAGGCTCAATCACCACAAATAATGCCCCAGGGCCGCGCACAACATTTAGCAATAAGGCTCTGTTGGCTTTTTTCGCCGCGATAGCGAGACTGTGTAATTGTGCTAAGTCACTCACTGAATGTTTGTTAGCAGAAATAATAATATCACCTGGCATTAAGCCTGCGCGGTAAGCATTAGTATCTTCTTGCATATCGACAACTTCAACACCGTTAGCATAGGTTTGATTAGCATTGCGTTGTTTCACATCACGTAACGCCACACCAAAGAAGTAGGGCGCTTGTGCTTCAGCAGCATGTTCTTGTAAGTGAGCGGCGGTGATTTTTGTGCTAATGATTTTGGTTTTTCCATCACGCAATACTTTCATGCTGATTTTATTGCCCGCGCGAACTAAACCAATTACGTTGCGCAACTGATAAGGGTTGCTAACTTTTTCATTGTTCACAGTGAGGATAATGTCACCGGTTTTTAAGCCCGCTTTAGCCGCCGCAGAACTTGGGCTGACAGCGGTGACGACAACACCATTGTCATCTTTAATATCAAATGCTTTAGCCAGTTTCGGATTCATGGCTTGGCCAAACACACCGAGCACACCACGTTCGACTTTACCGTATTTAATTAGCTGCTCCATGATAGACCGAGCCATATCGATGGGGATAGCAAAGCCAATGCCATTATTACCACCAGCCGTGGATACGATGGCGGTGTTAATACCAATCAATTGGCCTTTCGTGTTAACTAATGCGCCACCCGAGTTACCTGGATTAATAGCAGCATCGGTTTGAATAAAGTTTTCAAAGCCTTCAATATTTAAATCGTTACGTTTTAATGCGCTGACAATGCCTGAGGTAACGGTTTGGCTTAACCCGAAAGGGTTACCAATGGCGACAACGTAATCGCCGACTTCTAACTTATCAGAATTACCAAACACCGCTTGCTTTAAATGATGTGGTTTAATTTGTATAACTGCAATGTCAGACTCTGCATCAAGGCCGATCAGTTTGGCGGGTTCATTGACATCGTCATTCAAATGCACGGTAATGGTTTTACCATCTTTTACTACATGAGCATTGGTTAAAATGTAACCTTTTTTCGCGTCAACCACAACGCCAGATCCGGCTTTTGCAAATTTGCGAATCAATGGAATCGTCGCGCCTTCTTCTAATTGTTTGTGATACAACTCACGCGCTAAATCAGCCGGTAATGCCATTTCACCTTCCACTTGGATATTAACCACCGTTGGCATCACTTTTTTTAGCATCGGCGCTAAGCTGTGCTGCATATTCGGTGGTGTAGTGGCTAAAGCCACGCTAGTGATGAAAAGTAAAATAATAGAAGCGGTGAGTTGGCGAAGCATATGATATTCCCTGATTGGTATTGGCGGTAAGCTTAGCTTACTTTATGGTTTTTTGAAACTAAAGTAGGGTGGATAAAAGCTTCGCAGAGCGAGTTATGTTCACCATTCAGTTCTATTATTCAACAACGCCTAGGTGAAAAGAAAATTAATGTTTAACCTGGGCAATATAGCTTGACTCTCTATTAGGCAGTTGCTAAATTAATGAGCTAATAATAATGTATCGAGCGTCAGTATGTATTCATCTCTTTTCCCTTTCCGGTCTGTTAATTCAATAGCTAAAATACAGTATTTACCTTCCTCCAAAAGTAGTAACTATAACGGTGTATTAATTAATGAAAGGTTCGGTGTGTCAGAGATAGGTAGCTTCACACCTATTGATGGTAAGACATGTAGTGCAATGAGGGTGGTGGGTGACAAGTTATGTTGGTTGATACAGAGCCAGATTGAAGGCAGGCAGATGACAACGTATTGGGGCTATAGTCCTACTAGTAGCACTTATCAATTTACTCAACATAACATTACCGCTAATGGGGTTGGTCGGTGTTTAGATTTTTGTAATGCTGCTGTATCAGGCACGGTTTATTTTACTTGCTTGAGTAGGAAGAGAGCCCCCTTTATGCTGGCATATGATCTTTCACGTAATGCTATGATTGATAAACCACTCTGCAAGTTTGATCCGTGTATTTCAGCCATGGCATCATATGCTAATTCCTTCGGTCATGAACGCTTAGTTTGCAGTGCCTCTGTAATAAATGACGAGAGCTTTAATATATATATATTTATACTAGAATGTCGTCGAGTCTTGAGTGGGAGAAGCTCGAGTATACTATTCCGTTTAATTTTGAGAATGACCACCAGGCAGGGCTAACGGAAGCCTTGAGCGATTGTCTGCCTTACTTGCAATTTGTCTTTACTGATAGTGGTGATGCATTGATTTATAATTTGGGGAATTGCCTATATAAATTGGCCTTGGCGACGAGAAAGATAACAATTGTTGCGTGGGTACAACATACTACTAACCCGGCTAAAATTAAGTCATATCGTATACATGGTGATAATTGTTTTATGCTGCTTGATGATGGCATGATGTTTTATTCAAATGCCGCTATACTCGCAAATATGTTGAGTGCTGCTAAACTCGCCGTAGTTCCCGCGCCTGCTTTTTTCATGTTGAATCTCGCTTATGCTCAAATTGGTTCGATGTGTCCAAACTTACCCCCTGTATTACATGATTCCGCGCCAATCTACGAAGTGGCTATGGGGCAGAAGCTCCGTGAGTATAGATTTGATTCTATTGTCTGTGCTGATGGTTCAATCTTACTGGCGATGCTCACAAAGGTAACCAATGCACATAACAAGCTAGCATTGCTACGCTTTATCCCCAAAGGCACGTGTTCTGAATTCGAACAGCTGAACATATTGGCGCAACAAAGAAAGGTGTATGAGTTGAGGGAAGATATCTATAGCTTAGGTTTTACAGCAGATAAAACTCAGCTGGTGACGGTGACTGATACGAAGGTTGCGGCGTTTGATGTGTCTAAGCTTACGTTAAGGGTAGCTGCCCTGACAGCGTCAAATTCCCCTGAACAACAATTGCTTGGTTTTCTATCTGCTCTAGAACAGTCTGAGGCAGTACCGCCAACCTTTGCCTCTGGTCATTTACCTGGAGAGAGAGTAAAGAAGCGTCGTCGTTCTGAGTCTGTGTCTAGTGAAGAAGGTTGGCGGCAAGGTGATGATGACTAAATGCGATCAGTGATGTAAATCAAGCTGGCCATTCTACCCGTGACGCCATCACGGCGATAAGAGAAGAACTTGTCTTTATCCGAAAACGTACAGTGCTCTCCACCATAGACAGCCTTGATGCCTTGGGTTTTTAATCGTTGCTGTGCTAGTTTATATATATCCATTAACCATTTGGTTTTGTTGAGCTTAGTGAAAACTTGTTCGGCATTGTCATTTCGTTGCGTGAATAAATCATAAACATCAGCTTGCACTTCAAATACTGCAGGGCCCATCGCGGGTCCGAGCCAAACCATGAGTTCACCCATAGGGGATTGTAGTTTATTTAAGCAAGATTCAATCACACCATCAGCTAATCCGCGCCAGCCGGCATGAATAGCAGCGACTTCGGTGCCATCTCGATTGGTGATGAGTAAAGGTAGGCAATCAGCGGTTAGCACGCTACACACTTGATTAGGCTCCCGTGTATAACTGGCATCGGCTTCGGTGAGCTGGTAATTGTCATTTATTTCAACAGCAATGGTACTGTGAGTCTGCTGTAGCCACGCCGGTGTATTGGGTAAATTAAGCTCAGCGATTAAACGCTCGCGATTGCTCGCCACATGCTCTGTATCATCCCCGACATGATCGCCTAAGTTTAAGCTAGCGTAGGGTGCTTGGCTGGCACCGCCTTCGCGGGTAGTGGTAAACGCCACAATATTATCCGGTGCTGGCCAGTCAGGTTTTATCACATTAAGCATGATTAAATTCACGTAAGCCATTGATTATGGATTGTATATCATCCGGGATGTCGGCTTGCCAGCTGCAAGGTTCACCGGTAATGGGATGTTCCAATCCGAGTCGATAGGCGTGCAAGGCTTGACGTTTAAATTGCTGTAAGAGTGTGCGCAAGCTGTCATCGCAATTTTTGGGGAGCTTCAAGCGCCCACCATAGGTTTGGTCGCCGACGATAGGGAAATTGATGTACGCTAAGTGAACACGAATTTGGTGCGTGCGACCCGACTCGAGCTGCATGTGCAGTAAGGTGTAATCATGAAAGCGCTCAGCGATTCGGTAATGCGTGGTGGCTTCTTTGCCCATGGGGTGCACGGCCATCTTCATGCGCTGTTGTGAGTGGCGACCAATGGGTTCATCGATGGTGCCGCCAGCAGTGACAGTGCCATTAACGATGGCAAGATATTCACGTTTAATTTCACGTGCTTGCAATTGTTTTACAAGGTTGGTGTGAGCTATTAATGTTTTAGCAATGACCATCAAACCGGATGTGTCTTTATCTAAACGGTGAACAATACCCGCACGTGGCAAGTCGCGACTCGCGGGATGGTGATGTAGCACAGCATTTAAAATGGTGCCGTCTGCATTGCCTGCCGCTGGGTGCACAACCATGTCGATGGCTTTGTTGATGACTAAAATATCATCATCTTCATAAATAATAGCCAGTGGAATATCTTGTGCAATGTGTTCGGTTTGTTCTTCATTGGGCGCATCGATTTGTATGACTTCGCCGCCAGTGACTTTTTCTTTGGCTTTGAGTTTTTTATCATCGACTAATATTTGGCCATCTTTGAGCCATTGTTGAAGCCGTGCACGCGAGTGCTGAGGAAACAAATCTGCTAAGGCTTTGTCGAGGCGCAGGCCTGCCATTTCTTCGGGAATGGTGGCTTGTAGTTCGGTCGTTGTCATGGGACATTACTCTTTATTTTACTCGGTCTATAAGCCCTAACACCTAGGCTCTAACTCAGGTATAATGCCACGCTTGTGAGCAAAAGGCATCCTGTTTATGTTAAAAAGACTAAGTGTACTATCCCTAATTATTCTTATCACGTTGTTAACGAGCTGCGCGACGGACACAGGTATTGAGCGTTTTAAAGGTATGCCGGCGAAGAAAGTGTTTGATGGAGGGGAGCAGTCTCTCGTCAAAGAAGATTATCAAGATGCTATCGATCACTTTGAAGCGATTGAAGCGATGTATCCTTATGGCGAATACGCACAACAAACACAACTCAATATTATTTATGCTTATTATATGGATAGCGAATTTGATTCGGCTATCACGTCTGCAGAACGCTACATTCATTTATACCCGATGGGCCCCAATACCGATTACGCTTATTACTTAAAAGGTGTGTCTGAATACAGCCGTAACATTGGTTTCTTTGAAAAATATTTACCGATCGATCGCTCACCGCGAGATTTAAGTTCGTGGCAATTAGCATTTAGTGATTTCATGGCGTTGTCCGTGCGTTTTCCCTCTAGCCCTTATGCCGCTGATGCGCGTCGTCGAATGGTGTATTTGCGTAACATGTTAGGCGAGCATGAAATGGGTATCGCGAATTATTACTATAGCCGTAAGGCATATATTGCCGCTATTTCACGCGCACAATATGTGGTGACTAATTTATCGAAAACGCCCTCTGTGTTTCCAGCCTTTGTGATGATGGTGAATTCATACAAAAAATTAGGTTTGATGCCACAAGCGCAACGTACATTAACGGTGATGGCTGCGAATTATCCATTTCAGACGAAGAAGTTTCTGAAGAAGTAAAGATTAGGTTTTAGGGCTTAGGTATTAGGCGGTTTTATTGCCGCGAGAGCGTGACATTCATTTAAGATAAGGGTTGTCAGTGTTGTTTTGGATTTTAGGCTGATAACTAAGCCCTAACACCTAACACCTAACACCTAACACCTAATATCTAAGCCCTAAAATTTCGAAGTAATAGGATAACGTCTTTCACGCCCAAATGCCCGCGGTGTAATTTTAATGCCTGGAGCGGCTTGTCGGCGTTTATATTCATTGATTTTCACTAATCGTATAATACGGTCAACCGTGTCACGCTCAAAACCTGCTGCGACTATGTCATCCATACTTTCATCCTGTTCAATAAAGCGCTGTAAAATAGGATCTAACACTTCGTAGGGCGGTAAGCTATCTTCATCTTTTTGATCGGGTGCTAATTCGGCACTCGGTGGGCGTGTGATGACACGTTCGGGAATGACAGGGCTAATGCTATTGCGGTAACGTGCCAGTTGATAGACCAATGTTTTAGGTACATCTTTAATGACAGAAAAACCACCGGCCATGTCACCATAAAGTGTTGCATAACCGACAGCCATTTCACTTTTATTACCGGTGGTTAACACAATGTTGCCGGTTTTATTAGAGACCGCCATATTAATGACACCACGACAACGTGCTTGTAAATTTTCTTCTGTGGTATCAGCAGCTTTGCCTTGAAATTCATCGGCTAATGCTGTCATGAAGCTATCATAAAGTGGTTTGATTTCAATAATAGAATACTTAACACCTAGCGCTTTAACCTCTTGCTCAGCATCTTGTAGACTCATGTCAGCGGTATATTGGGATGGCATCATAATGGCGTGAACACGATCAGCACCAATAGCATCAGCCGCGATGGCTAATACTAAGGCGGAATCAATGCCGCCTGACAAGCCTAATAGGGCACCGTTAAAGCCATTTTTTTCAATATAATCTCGTGTGCCAGTAACCAAGGCTTGATACAGCAAACTTTCAATCGTGGGGTCAGTAGTTAATGACTGTGGGGTGAACTCATTGTTCCAGGTGATGTTTAACGATGCTTCACTAAAATATTCCGCTTTGGCAACCACTTCAGCCTGGTTGTTTAACACCATTGACCCACCGTCGAAGACTAATTCATCTTGTCCGCCAACAAGATTCACATAGAAAATTGGCAAGCCTGTTTCAATGACACGTTGCCGTAACAATTCTTGGCGTTGTGAAGCTTTGCCATAATCAAAGGGTGAAGCATTTAAACTGATAATCGCTTCAGCACCGAGTTTTTTTGCTTGCAATGCCGGTTCGGGTTGCCACAAGTCTTCACAAATCGTGAGGGCAAATTTTTTGTTTTTCATTTCAACGATGCAAGTATCAGTGTCAGCACTAAAGTAACGTTTTTCATCAAACACACCATAATTCGGCAAACATTGTTTATGATAAGTCGCGATAATTTTGCCGTCATGGATAACCGATGCAGCATTGAAAAGTTGGCTGTGTTGGCGAGCAGGGTGTCCGATAATCAGATAAGTCTCACTCACATGTTGGCAAATAGTAGCTAGTGTTTGCTCTGCTGCTAGCATAAAGTCATCACGTAATAGTAAATCTTCGGGGGGGTAGCTCGTCACGGCTAGTTCAGGTAACACAATAATATCGGCATTATTCTTCACCGCTTCATCGTAAGCGTGCAAGATTTTTTTACTATTTTGGTTGAAATCGCCAACCGTTAAATTTAATTGGGCCAGGCTAATGGTAATAGGTTGCTTCATGGGTAAACTCACTATAAGATTAATGGCAATTTTACCATAGTAGCTGACAAAATGGATACAGAAAGCCTCCACTCACCCCGCGTGAACGAGAAAACCAGTAACACTTATTGGGGGTCGTTACTCGTTTATTGCGTTTACCGTATTATCATAGCGATTTCGCTGTTGATTTTATTTGCTTTTCAAACGCATTTTTCAGCTGAGGTTAGATTCGTTGAACCAACGGCATGGTATAGTTCGGATGTTGTGGCTCTTGTGTATTTGTTGCTGTGTGTAGCAGCATTTATTTTTCGCTTGAAACGTTGGCCCAGTTTTATGTGGCAAGTGATGTTTGCCGTCATGATTGATATTATAGCATTCGTCACGCTTATTCATTTCAACCCTCTGATGCTGCTGAGTCTTGGTATTTTTATTGATATTACTATTGTCGCTGCCAGTATCATCACAGCAGGACGCACATCACTATTTGTTGCTGCACTTGCTACCGTTATGCTGTTAATTGAGCATGTATATGCGGGTTGGTCTTATGGCGTAGAGCACCTTAATTATTTACAAGTTGCGACCATTTGTCTGACATTCTTTGCAACAGCGATATTAGGACATATGATGTCACGCAAGCTTCGCTTCAGCGATCGATTAGCTAGCGAAAGAGCAGATGAAATTGAAAAGTTAGAACGTTTAAACCAACATATTATTCAGCGAATGTTAGTCGGGATTATTGCTGTCGACGACGATGAAAATATCAGCTTGATTAATAATACGGCTAAAAAAATGTTGAAACTAGGTGAGATCCCTGTCGTTGTACTTGCAGATGTCGATGCGGAATTGTCGGCAATGACTAAACGCTGGAAACGTTATTATGTTCAAGAATCGGCAGCGGTTGAAATTGGTACAGAACGAGTTGAATGTAATGTGCAATTTGCCAGTGGCGGTAGTGAAGAAAATCGAATGACACTGATTTTTCTTGAAGATTCAGCTCGTGCAGCACAACAAGCGCAGCAGTTAAAGCTGGCTTCGCTGGGACGATTGACGGCAAGTATCGCGCATGAAATTCGCAATCCATTAAGTAGTATTAGTCATGCTGCTGAGCTGTTACAAGATGCTGAGAGTTTGACGGCGCAAGATGAAAAATTATTGGCAATGATTCAAAAAAATAGTAAGCGCATTGATCATACCATCAGTAATATATTGCAATTATCTCGTCGAAAGCAAACCACGACAGAACGAGTCGATTTGTGTCAATGGTTGCCTGAATACATTAGTGAGGTAATGGAAATCAAATCTAACGATTGGCAAATTGATTTCCAATGTCCTGATGAGCCGACTTATGTGCAACTCAATAAGTCGCAATTTAATCAAATTTTGTCTAACCTTTGTGAAAACGGTATGCGTTATAGCGAAGAAAAAACTGGCTTGGCAAGCTTGCAGCTCCGTTTGTGCTGCGAGAAGCCCGATAATCAAATTTATGTTGATATTATTGATGATGGTGCTGGGGTTGAAAAGAACAAAGAAGAAAGTATATTTGAACCTTTCTTTACAACCGAGCAACAAGGTACAGGCTTAGGTCTGTATGTAGCCAGAGAATTGAGCGAAGCTAATAATGCTAAACTTATCTATCAGCGTACAGATGAAGGTAAGAGTCGATTTCGGATTATGTTTATGAGTAGAGAGAATTAATATGCCACTAGCGTTAGTTGTTGATGATGAAAAAGATATTTGTGAATTGATCAGTATTAGTTTAGGTCGTTTGGGTGTTGATGCATTTGAAGCGAATGATATTGCGCGTGCAAAAGAATTGTTTGCTGAGCACCATTTTGACATCTGTTTGACAGATATGCGATTGCCAGACGGAGATGGTTTGGCGCTAGTTAAACATATCAAATCACAGCGCCCTGATTGTCCTGTTGCCGTGATAACGGCTCATGGTGATATGCAAACAGCGGTGTCAGCATTAAAAGCCGGGGCCTATGATTTTGTTTCTAAGCCTGTTGAAGTGAAAATTTTAAAACAGCTAGTCGATACGGGATTACAGTTGTCCGATGGTAGTCTTGATGTTGCTAATGATAATGATGGATTGATTGGTAACTCAGTGATCATGAAAAAATTGCGTGAGACTATTGGTAAAGTCGCTGACAGCCAGGCACCGGTTCATATTTCAGGTGAATCAGGTACGGGTAAAGAGTTAGTGGCACGCATGATTCATGGCCATAGTAATAGAGCAGATAAATCTTTTGTGCCAGTTAACTGTGGCGCTATTCCAGCAGAGTTGATGGAGAGTGAATTCTTTGGCTATTTAAAAGGTAGCTTTACCGGCGCGAATACTGACAAGCAAGGCTTGTTTCAGGCTGCTGATGGTGGCACATTATTTCTGGATGAAATCGCTGACTTGCCGCTGCATATGCAAGTGAAGTTGCTGCGTGTCATTCAAGAAAACAGTATTCGTCCCATTGGTTCACAGCAAGAGCTGCCCGTTGATGTGAGAATCTTAAGTGCGTCGCATAAAAATTTAGGACAGTTAGTCAAAGATGAAAAATTTCGTCAAGATTTATATTATCGTGTGAATGTCATTGAAATCAAAGTACCTAGCTTGCATGAGCGTCGTGATGATGTACCGTTGCTAGCTGATTTTATTTTAGAGAAATTAACAGGCCATTCACATCTGCAAAAGCCGACGATTTCGTTATCTGCAATGGAAGCGTTGCAAGGTTATTCATACCCAGGGAACGTCCGAGAGTTAGAAAATATTCTGGAACGTGCTTTAGCCTTATGCAGTCATAATACTGTTGAGGTTGAAGACTTACAAATGCAATATGCTGTGTCAGCGTCAAGCGTTGAGCCAGTATCAGCCACTTTGCCATTAGAAGAGCAATTAGAGTCACTAGAAAAACAACGCATTGTTGAAGCCTTAGAAACTAATCGTTGGAATAAAACCGCAACGGCCAAAGCGTTAGGCATGACATTTCGTGCATTGCGTTATCGCTTAGCGAAATTTGATATTGATTGATGATGAGGATTTAGGATTGAGGGTTGAGAATAAAAAGGGCCTAACATTAATTGAAGTGCTAGTTGTTATTGCGTTACTGGGTATTGTCGCCGCGATAGCGTTACCTAATATGAAAAGTTTCATGCAAAAACAACAAGCGAATAGTGTTATGCATACACTCAATAGCGCAATTCATTACGCACGTAGTGAAGCCGTGAAAACGGGTGAAATAGTTGGCCTATGTGGATCGGATGATGGGGAAACGTGCTCAAGTGATTGGTCAAAAGGTTATATCATTTATTTAGTGGAGTCGAATGAGCTATTACGTAGTTATCTCATTACACATGGCCATTTACAATGGCGAGCATTTCCGACTAGCCAATATTTGCAATTTATCCCTAGCGGTTTTAGTAAACAGCAAAATGGTACGTTTGTTTATTGTTCCGCAGACAAATCACTTGCTCAAGCCTTAATTGTTAGTCAAACGGGCAGGGTGCGTATTGAAAAAAATTACTCGACTAATAAGTGTTAGTCTATTTTGACATGTCGATGTGAGCGCTATCAGCAGATCCGAACACTTCATTCATTTCATAAACTAATCCACTGTTAGGTTTATATTTAAATATAGCGATAACATGTCCAATGCCTTTTTTTTCGGAATGAATGTCATATCGCACAGCAACTTTTTCATCTGTCTCAATGTGCTCATGGATGACGATTTTGCTTTGACCAATTTGCTCTTGAATATGATGGAAGTGTGCGATTAAATTTGAATATGAACAAATCGTTTTGCCAAATGCTATCATAACAAAATCTTTATCAAAAACAGCATCAATTTCATCTTGAGTGATATTGTAATCAAGGTCACCTAACTTCCCAAAAAATGTTAAGACTGCTAATGCTTTGTTCATGTTTTGTCCTCCTTAAGGATCGATTGTATAAATTGATTTAAAAAGCTAAGCGTATACTCATAATCAGGATTGTAAGTTAGGCGCCGCAAATTATAATGTTTGAGATTTTGTTTGGTTAAAGCACCTGAATAAACAGTGAATTCTTCAGCTTTCGGATTTTCATGCAGTGGTTCGAGGTAGTCGCCATCAATCCCATAATGTTTATGGTTCGGTGGTATTGTCATGCAGACGTGTGAAAAATCGAGAATATTTTCAGCTGGGAAGCTGCTGTTACGGACATCAATACGCTTGTCGGTGCTACACATTTCATCACCCGTGTAATATAGCATGCGATTTTGTGCGTTCTCATGTTTTTCGAATAATTGATAGGCTGATTCCGCGACCGTGCTTTCATCATCTTTCGTCAAGATCATAGCCATAGGAATGGGGATTGAGTGGCGATCTAATAAACGGTTATTACGTTCAATTAATTTTTGCACTTGCCAGGCTGCATTCATGGGTACGGCTTGGTATTTTGCGTAGTCCCAGGATTCTGCTTTCATGACCCATTTGTCTTCATGCGTCATCCAACGTTTCAAACCAAAAAATAAATTAGCGTATGAGACTTTTTGCGTGAGCTTACAGGCGGGAGCAATTAACATCATGGATTCAAAGGGTTCGCGGGTGAGGGCACTATAGATACCTAATGCACCGCCGGTTGAAAAACCGATGTAATGTAAATGCTCGACTTCACCTTTAAAGCTATGAATGCCGTATTCAACAGCTTTAATCCATTCTTTGTAATCGACATGTAATAAATCCCCTGGCACTGTGCCGTGGCCAGGTAATAATACTGAGCGGCAGAGAAACCCTTGCTGGCAAAAATGTTTGGCAAGCTTGCGCACGAAGAGTGGGCTGTCGAGTAAACCATGGACTAATAAGATGCCATGTTGGCCATCAAAATTTTCAGCTTTAAATTCAAATGGTGAATTGGCGCGAACAATTTCTTCTTCATTGGCTGGCATTAAATCAATGCGTGCGCGTTTTATTTTAGATTGCACATCTGCCAAGTATTGATCAAAGGGCATACCTTCTTGTGTAAAGGTTGTGTTGAGCCCTGAGGGTTGTAGTGCGCGAACGGGTAACATTATTGCGCCTCAAATTGCTGCGGTTTTTTGATTAAAGGCACCATAAATAACATGATGACCAACAGCACAAATACCGCTTTAAATGCATCAAGATAAGCCACCATATTGGCTTGCTGGCCTAATGTGCGTGCCGCTAATTGAATCGCCATGGGGTCGTGAATATTCATATGTTGCTGTTGCGCCCAAGCAACAAATTGTGGATTGAATGGATTCAAAAAGCCGCCCAAACGATTCCAATTGATTTGTGTTAGGTTCGTTGCAATCGTACCAAGAATAGAAATACCAATCGACATACCTAGCGAACGACCAAATGAAAATAAACCTGACGCTTCAGCCGTATCGCGTTTATCCAGATAATCAAACGCAACAGTTGATAGTGGGATCATCACAAAACCTAAGCCAACACCTTGCCATAAGGTGGGCTTAACAACGTCCCAAAAACTCATATCGATAGTGTAATGCATCATGCCCCATGTGCCGTAAAGTGATGCGAGAATACCGATGGTGACTAATTTTCGTGCGCTGACTTTGCGCGCGAGTGGACCGATCACCATCATGGCGCAGGCGCTGGCAATACCACGAGGCCCCATGGCTAATCCAGCGACTTCGGTTGGATAGTTCAATAAGCGTTCTAGCATCATGGGTTGTAGCGCAATAATGCCAAATAAACCCATAGCAAAGCAGGCCAGCATAATAGTACTGGCCGTAAAATTACGTTCTTTAAATAGTTGTAGCTTAACGATGTTATCGGGTTTGTAGATGCCACGAATAATAAAAAAGGTTAAAGCAACGAATGATGTGATGGCTAAGGTTAAAATAAAATTGGATTGTAGCCAATCGTCTTGATTACCGCGGTCAAGAAATACTTGTAAGCAACCAATACCAATAGCCATTAATATCAGACCTACCCAATCGATTTTAATTTTTTCACGTTTGGTTTCAGGGATAAAGCTGAGGGTGAGAATTAAACCGACAACACAAACCGGTACATTAATATAAAAAATCCAACGCCAATCAAAATGTTGGGTGATGTAACCACCGAGAGTCGGCCCCATAACTGGTGCAACCATAATGCCTAAGCCCCAAATCGCCATGGCTTTGCCTTGCTCCTGAGGTGGGAAAATATCACGTAACACATATTGTGATATAGGCACTAATGATGCGCCAAAAAGCCCTTGCAAGGTTCTGAATAATACGATTTCGCCCAAGCTTGTCGATACACCACACATAATGGAAGCGGCTAAAAAACCTGTGATAGTGATGAGCAGTAGGGTGCGGCGTCCAAATAGTTGCACTAAACGACCACTTAACGGCATCATAATGGCAGAGGAAACAATATAAGCGGTGAGAACCCAAGTGATTTGTTCGGTGGTGGCACCAAACGATCCTGACATTTGGTCGAGCGATACATTAACCACGGTCATATCTAATACTTCAATCACCGCAACTAACATGACGGTGAAGGTAATCATCCAGCGTTCAAGGTTGGTGATGCTCTTGTAATCGAAAGGTTCACTCATGGGTTAAATGAACCTTTAAAGTTGATTTTTCTTGCAGGGTCGACAGTGTTAACGGTAACGACTGCGCTGGCGCCCACTCTTAATGGGTGGCCGGTATCTGTATCCATTATCATGACTTTAACGGGGAAGCGTTGTGTGACTTTCACCCAATTGCCTGTCGCATTTTCAGGTGGTAATAATGAAAATGCTGCGCCACTACCACCACTGACACTTTGAACATAACCATGGAATGTGTGATTAGGATACATATCAACGACAACAGATGCTTCCATGCCGGGGCGTATGCGAGCTAATTGTGTTTCTTTAAAGTTAGCATCAACCCACCATTGGTTTTGTTCAATTAAGGCGAACAGATCTTGCTGTGCTGTGATCATTGTGCCAACACGAACCTTAAAGTTATCTAAAATACCTGCATGTGTTGCGTATATTTTGGTATAGGTTAAATTAAGTTTAGCATTGTTTAAATCGGCTTTAGCTTGTTGAATTTCAGCATTGTTTTCACCGGGCGTACCTAAGGTTGCAGTAGCTTGTCTTAGTTTACCTTTACCTGCTTTGATAGCGGCAATTGCGACATCTAAATTTTCTTTTGCGGTATCACCATCACTTTTTGACGCATTGCCTTTAAGGACTAACTCTTTAATACGTTTATTTTGTTTTTGAGCATCAACTTGCTGCGCAACCGCTTGTGCTAAATCACCTTGTGCGGCATTGACAGCGGCTTCTTCACTTTTTACCTGTTGTTGCGCCAAAATTAATTTAGCTTGCGCTTGGGCCACAGCAATTTGAAACGGGGCCGGGTCAATGGTAAATAATAATTGCCCTTTAGTCACGGCTTGATGGTCTTGCACGAAGATCGCGTTGACAGGCCCGCTGACTTGCGCAGCAACATTAATGACATGAGCCTGAACGTAGGAGTCATCAGTATTAGGGTAGTGGACTTCATAATCCCAATAGAAATAACCACCGATGCCGATAATGGCAAAAACTACAAAGATAATGGAGAATTTAATGATGTTTTTCAAACGCTTAGTCATGCATGATTCCTTATTCAAACGCGCGTTTAAAGTACCATATTTATGCGTTTTAGTATAGAGTAAATGGTGATAGTGCCAGACTATAACTGTGCTAGAAATAATCAATTTGGTAAATTATGATAGATAGCATATTCTTAGGGCTCAGGGTTTGGAGTTTAGAATTTTAGGATGGAGAAATACGATGAAAATTAATATTGGCTTAACAGAGAAGCAGCGTAAGAATATTGCTAATGGTTTGTCAGAGTTATTGGCTGACAGTTATACATTATTTTTAAAAACACACAACTTTCATTGGAACGTAACTGGCCCAATGTTCAATAGCTTACATTTAATGTTTGAAACACATTATACCGAATTATTTACAGCCGTTGATGAAATTGCCGAGCGTATTCGCGCCTTGGGTGAAGTCGCTCCCGGTAGTTACAGCGAATTTGCAAAACTGGCTAATGTTAAAGAAGCCAAAGGCAAATATACCGCTGAAAAAATGATTAAAGAGTTAGTAGAAGGACACGAAATGGTTGCTAAAACCGCTAGAAAAATTTTCCCTCTAGCTGAAAAAGCCAGTGACGAACCCACTGCTGACTTGCTTACTCAACGCATGCAGCTTCACGAAAAAACCGCTTGGATGCTACGTAGTCTTTTAGACAAATAGTCGGGCACTAAAGTAGGGTGGATAAAAATTCGCGCGAATGCGCGGATATATCCACCAGCGCTGCTTAAACGAAACTCATAATAAGCATCATTTCGCGGCGCTGTTTCTTTTCAGCTACCTGCCTCATGGGTTCATTTTATTTCAAACACGCGTGAATACATCCTTGTACGTGAATTTAATCGTCAAACAAAACATAGCAAATGTAAGATTTAAAAATTTTTTGAAATCAGTATAATGCGCGGCCATTGTAAAGGACTATACGCATGTTTCAAGGAAGATCTGTCACTCATTATTCAGCCCAGCCTATTTTTTATTTTCAAGATCATGTGTGTATTGATTTTGATGGGGTGTTGGTGCGTGACGTTCGTTTATTCGCGTATGATTATAAAAGATCAATCACGCCTGATATCGTGACTCGTATGCAGCATGATCTAAACCACCCAGATGTTTTTGCTCAAGCTGTGTTCTCATTTCATCGACAAGCTAATCAGCGTATTGCGATTGTAACATTCAATGAAAGACTTGATATTGTGTTGTTATATCTGAAAATCATGTTTATTACGGCGTTTAATATGAATTTAGCCTTCTATTTTCAAGTGTTAGCAGAGTATCCAGAATTAGCCGGTAAGGATGATCTCGTTGCTGCAGAGTTACTCATTAATAAAACCATTGATTTAATTGTCTATGGTGGCTTGAAGGCTTATCAAGATAAGAACAATCATATTCAATGCGTCATAGACAACTGTTTGCCAGTATTCGATCGTGAGAATAGAGAGAATCGGGTGTTATTGATCGATGATGATCCGCGGAACTGCCAGGCGGCTGAAGCCTCTGGTGCGTTGGCATTAAGAGTCGATCAATACTTTGATGCACAGATGCTAATGCACTCGATTAATACGCTGTGTTTTTCTTGTGTGAAAAAATGGCAACTCGAGCGCAGCGCTATTGGTCAGGAAAGCTTTGGTTATTTCTCTCCTAAAGGTTTGGTCTCACCAAAAGAGCCTATATCAGCTCGTGTGCTGCAGACACCCAGGCGGCCAAAGACTCCGTCTAGGCGAGCTACTACCGGAAGTCATGGTAAGCTTAGAGCAAGACGGTGTTTGCACCTACCTCAAGATCAATGCGAATAGCTTAAATGATATATACTTCGATACGCATAAAGCTCATCAGGTTTCAAAATACAATTCGGAAAATTTTCATGATGCATGGCATCAGGAAAATGCTGCGTCTCCAAACAAAACCCCTTAAACGGTTCAGGTAAATGAATGCCCGTATAAAGCTGTAAACCCGGGTGATTGGTGTGGAGAGTGAGTTTTCGTTGAGATTTTGGTTCAATAACTTCTGCGGCAAGCTTTAATTTTTTATCTGTATTTTTCAAATCATAACATTGGTCATGCCCGGGTTTATAGTCACCTAGCGTGTTGAAGCTTTGAAAATCAGTATGCGTGTTGCTAACAGGTAGGATTTTGCCAGTAGGGATATTTTCGTGATCTAATTCAATGTAATGATCAGCGTAAACTTTTAATTCGTGATCGAGGATGTTGCCAGTGCCCGCTAAGTTCCAATAAGCATGATTGGTGAGGATTAGTGGTGTGGCTTGGTCCGTTGTGGCCGAGTAGTCAATGATCAATTCGTTGTTGTCACTCAGAGTGTAGGTCGTGGTGATATCGACATTGCCAGGATATCCTTCTTCACCATTGGTGCTGCGGTATTGCAAAATAACGGAATTGTTGCTAGCTTGCGCATCCCAAAATACTTTATCAAAACCTTTATGACCACCGTGTAGATGGTTGCTGTTTTCATTTTTTACTAGCGCATAGATTTTACCCTCAAGCTCAAAGCTAGCCCCACCAATTCGATTCGCCACACGCCCGATAGTCGCACCGTAATAGGGTGTATTGCTTTCTAAATAATCTTCCGGTTGTGGATGCCCGACAATCAACTCAGTGCCATCAGGTGTTTTGAATGAATGCAGAATAGCGCCATAGTTTAAGATAGTCGCTTCATAGCCGTTAGTGTTTTTAATACTGAATGTTTTTAACATTTTTTCCTTTCACTATATTTTTCTTCTCCCCGCGAGGGGAGAAGGATTAATTCTTACTTACCCGACATACAGACCAAACGTCAATCCGCTCAACACCCGCTTGTTTCAAGGTTTTACAAAACTCTTTAACCGTCGAGCCCGTGGTAATCACATCATCCACAACTGCTACGTATTGTGGCATGAAACCGTCTTTCACTTCAAACGCATTACGCACATTACCTTTGCGCTGTTTAGCCGGAATATCTGATTGTCGCTCAGTCGCTTTTACTCTTACACAGCTTTTATAATCCAAGGGAATAGCGAGCTGCTTAGCAATTGGCTTCGCTAATTCTAGCGCTTGATTAAACCCACGCTCACGCAAGCGCGTTTTATGCAGCGGAATGGGGATGATGACATCCGGTTTTTCAGTTTTATAATGAGATGCCAGTTTAAGACCTAACAAATCACTAAAGAGTTTGCCATTCACCAGTTTTTTCTGAAACTTAAAATCACTGACAAGCTGATTAATTGGGTCATGGTAATGAAATAGTGTATGTGTCATATCAAATGGAGGAGGGTATTGCTGGCAACTACCGCAAACTGTGTTATGCGGCGTTTCCAGTGGCAATGCACAGCGTGAACAAGCTTCCTCTAGCCAGGGCAAGTCTTGCATGCATCCTTCGCAAAGCTGTTGCGCGTAAGACCTATCATGGCAGAGTAGACAGTGGTGCCCCGGGTATTGAAGAATGTTGTGAAGTAATGACTTGAATATTTTTATCATGTGTTACCAAATTAAATTGCAAGCATCTTATGGTTTTAAACTGTAAAAGTACAGCGATGTCAATTTGAAAATTTGATGTCTATAGCCAATGCGGGATGCAACTGAAGTATTTAATGATGAATGTCCCATATGAATGTGAACAGGCAATACGACATAGGCAGTATCTCTATTGATAATAGGTGTGGTTCGCTCTATAATTGAACACCATTAGCGCTGATGCAGCGCTAGGCGGTCTAGTAAATAAGTTAATAATAATTTGAAGGGTATAAGAAATGAGGTTATTAGAGCCGCGTGAATTGAGTGGATATGAATATATTTTGAGAGCAGAAGCGCTGTTGGAGTTTTATGACGTATTTACAGATGAGGTGATGAAGTTACAGCTTGCTCGCTATGTGTTCGGCTATATGCGAGCTTGCAATCTAAAGAGCGAATCAGGGCCTTACAACATTATAGCTCAGGAGATTAAACAAATAGTTGATGCAAACATAGGACCGGCTATTCCTATTGTTAGGGAAAAACTTTCAGGGTATGTTCGTGATTGTCCGATCTGTCTCGAGGCGATCGTTCATCCTATTTCAGGGATAGGCTTTAGCTTTGGTCCATGTGGTCAGTATCAGCATACTTTTCATAAAACATGTTTGGATCGACACAATGAATTAACGCGTCAAAATAATCGTAGGTATTTTTGTCCTATGTGTCGCGGCAATAATAGCAGTAATAAATTTCCTGTATTGACTCATGACAATGTGTATTTTTTAAAAATAGAAGCATTGCTTGGTTTGTCACAGCTTGTCTCATCCTTATGCCCCTTAATTCAGCAAGGAATACTAAAACATTTGAGGAGTGTTAAGTTCGTACAGCATAGGCCGATAGCGACTGATCGACTTACGGCAATTGGAAACATTAAGCAATTCTTAAAGGATTCACATGGGGTTTATGCTTGTTATTTATATGTGATAGTCAAAGAATTAAAAAAACTTGAGCTAGAGCCATCATGGTTGGCTCAGCCCGTTAATCCATATCTATATTCAGATTCAGATTCAGATTCAGATTCAGATTTAGACTCAGGTTCAGACTCAGATGTCGAGTTTGATCCACGCACCGGTTTGATAATGCCAGATAGTTGGATTCGTGCTCTCAGGTCCCAATAAATGACCAAATAATTTGTTGAGCTCAAAGTGATGCTAGCACCAAAGTAGGTGGATGAAAGACTTCGCAGAGCGAAGTTATATCCACCAATGTGCTTAGACTCAAATTTTTGCCTAATGGTTAAATACCGCTGGTGGAAGTATTCGCGCTCCAGCCTTCGTTACGGAGTAGCTATGGCTCGACAAGTCGCGCGAATTTTTTATCCATCTGACAAGTGATAATGGCTTCGATAGTTATTTTTGTTAATTCACCTAAGGTGTTGTCATCAATATTCAATGGTGGGAACCAATAAATAGTATTACCTAAGGGCCGTAAAAAAGCACCGAGCTGCATCGCTTTTTGAAAAACTTTGTAACCTTGACGAGGTTTGTCCGTATTGAGATCAGCCGCGACGATACCGCCAATACAACGAACATTTTTTAGTTGCCCCGTTGCATCTGCGACACGTTGCATGGCTTTTAGTAATTTTGGTTCAAGCAATTTCGCCGCTTGCACAATATTTTCATCTTGTATCACTTTTAATGTTTCATTAGCGACAGCTGCTGCAAGCGCATTACCAGAATGCGTGTGTGAGTGTAAGAAGTTTTTCCCGTGTTCATAATCATCATAAAACAAATTAAATATGTGATCGCTCGTCAACATGGCACTCATCGGTAACCAACCACCGGTTAAGCTTTTACCTAGGCATAGCATGTCAGGCTCAATGCCTGCGTGATTGCAGGCGAGAGGCAAGCCAGTGCGGCCTAGGCCTGTCATGATTTCATCGGCAATCAATAACACACTGTTTTCATCGCACCATTGACGTAAGCGTGTGAGTAAATCGGCACTGTAAATACGCATGTTACCTGCGCCTTGCACAATCGGCTCAATGATTAACGCTGCCAATGTATCAGCCTGCGCATTGAGTTGAGTTTCGATGTTGGGCCAATAGTCGCTGCAATCTTTCCATAAAGGATCATCGCATCCACTGACATAAGGCAATCCATTAATACAATGTGCATCAGTTAACAATGGATGGTAAGCTTTTTTATAAATGTCCTTATCACTAACGGATAATGTTAATGCCGTCTCACCATGGTAAGCATTTTCTAAATACACTAATTCAGTACGTTGCGTTTGGCCTTTCAACTGCTGCGCATGTACGGCCATTTTTAATGCCATTTCAACTGCGCACGCACCATCGCTGGCGAACAATACTTTCTTTAAGTTGAGTGTAAGCTCTGCTAATTGTTCACTGAGTTCCACAATCACTTCATGCGTCGTGTTACCTAACATGACGTGTTCGAATTGATCGACTTGTTTGAGCAAGGCTGCGCGCAGCCGAGAATGCCCATGGCCGAGCGGCTTGCACCACCAACTTGAAATGGCATCGATAACTTTACGACCATTGGCTAATTGAATGTAATTGCCTTTAGCTCCCACTACGGGCACGGGCGCAAATTGTTCAAAATCTTTCATTTGGCTGCAGGGATGCCAAATGTGTTTGCGGTCTCGCTCGACAATATTGCTCATTAAATAAACTTCCGTTAAGTTGATATTAAAAATAAGTTGACAGGAGTTATCGCGAGGATATCATTGGCTAAACCAGATAACAAGGGAGTTTATATGCCGACGAGCATTCGCCATGACTGGCAGACTGAGGAAGTATTAGAGCTTATGCAGCTACCGTTAATGGTGTTGCTTGAGAAAGCACACACTGTGCACCGTGAGTATTTCAATCCTAATAAAGTACAGCTCTCAACCATACTCAACATCAAAGAAGGGGGTTGCCCGGAGGACTGCAAGTTCTGCAGTCAGAGCAAGCACTATCAAACCTTAGCGGACGATACAGGATTTTTACAGCCTGACGACGTGTTGGCAAAAGCCAAAATTGCCAAAGCCAATGGTGCCACGCGTTTTTGTATGGTGGCGGCGTGGCGACAATTGCGCGACCGCGATATGCAGCAAGTCAGCGAGATGATTAAAGCCGTGAACAACATGGGTATGGAAACCTGTATGTCTTTAGGTTTTGTGAATGATAAGCAAGTGCAACAGTTAGAAGATGCCGGTTTAGATTATTACAATCATAATTTAGAAACTTCACGTGAACATTACGAAAAAGTCGTGGGTACACATACCTTTCAGCATCGTTATGACACGGTGGCGCGTATTCAACAGTCAAAAATCCGTGCTTGCTGTGGTGGCATTATCGGCATGAGTGAAAATAAGCATGATCGTGCGAGTTTATTAATGGAATTGGCCAATATGGCAGAGCATCCGCCTAGCGTGCCGATTAATATATTAGTGCGTATTGAAGGCACGCCTATGGCCGAAAATAAAGTCTTAGACCCGATGGATCATTTGCGCATGGTCGCGACAGCACGTATTTTAATGCCAGCATCGTTCGTGCGTTTATCCGCTGGACGAAAAGAAATTGGCGAAGGTTATCAATTGCTATGTTATTACGCCGGTGCAAACTCGATTCATTACGGTGAAAATCTATTAACAACGCCTGGTTTTACCGTCGATGAAGATAAAGAACTGTTCGAACGTGCTGGTATTGAACCTATGCAGTTTGAAGACACCTATGTCGGTCAAGCTGGCGCTTGATTGGGGGGTAAATGTAATGCCTGGATTCCGCGGTCAAG
>TARA_R110000868_G_scaffold404902_1_pt1 | contig 88139 bp, 97 predicted proteins | sample TARA_R110000868 | Tara Oceans TARA_R110000868 (sample SAMEA4397489) | marine metagenome | biome: Polar Biome; feature: [SRF] surface water layer (ENVO:00010504); material: water (ENVO:00002006), including particulate matter (ENVO:01000060) such as... | depth 5 m | reverse complement strand
GCTGCCTTATGTAGGTTTTCTGTTCCGTTGCTACTCAACCCCCGTGATGTGCACTTCTCCGCCGGGACGCACCGCCTGAAACATCGCTGCGATGCCTTCGCGCTTTCCAAGGAGCGGCACCTGGTGGAAGACAAGGCTCGAGACCGCCTTATGAAAGCTCTCTCCGAGATCGGCGGCATCGTTGGCGTAGCCCTCGCGCCACTCGATCTCGACCCCCGCCGCCTTCGCCTTGGCGGCCGCTATCGCAAGGACAGCGGGATCGGGGTCGAGGCCGACGACCCGCGCTCCCGGCGCTTCTCGCTTGAGCATGATCGCGAAGCTGCCGGTGCCGCACCCGACATCGAGGATCGACTCTCCTTCCTTCGGAGCTAACTGGCGCAACAAGGCGCTGCGCCAAGTCCGCTCCCGCGTCAGCAGGCGAATAGCGAGATCGTATAGCCGCGTGAGACCGGGCCGCCCGAGTGCCGGAGTGAAGCTGGCCTGGTCCAAGGTCAGTCCTTTCCGGACTGCAAGCGTCGCGCGGAGCCGTCGAGGATGAACCCGATCCCGACTAGCGCGGCGATGACACCGTCGAACGCGAAGTGCTCAGGGCCAATGCCGAAGAACGAACGGCCTGAAATATCGACAAGGCCCGATGCGCCGGCCTCAATCAGCGCCCATACCAGCAGCGCGCGGCCGATGATGAGGGACCAATTTCGCGAGTTGCCAAGGACCCGGTCGGGATTACCGACAGAATGATTTTGATTTGGCATTACAGCTTTCCTTTCTGTTGCCGTCGCGCGTTACGCTGAGAGGGGATTGACCTCCCGGAACTTGCCTCGGCGGCCCTGGTCCGGCTCATGCTCGCCTCCGATTGGAACTTGATCCGATGAGTCGAACTCATACATCCTCCAGTGACTGGAGGATCAAGCACAATGACGCCAATGATGATAGGGAGCCTCTCGAAACGCACCGGGACGAAGGTCAACACGATACGCTTCTACGAGGAGATCGGATTGATGCCTCGCGCAGCGCGGACGCAGTCCGGACGCAGGGTCTACGATCAAGCCGACCTCAGGCGGCTTCGCTTCATTCGGCATGCGAGAAAGCTCGGCTTCGAGATCGGCGAGATACGATCTTTGCTGACGCTCGAGGAACAGCCCGAGCACGAATGTGCGCACGTGACCGAAATTGCGTTGCGTCATTTGACAGACGTGAACGAGAAGATCGCTCAGCTCGAGCTACTGCGAGATGATTTGAAGCGCATTGCGGGTCTTTGCGCCGGCGGAACCGTTTCGGACTGTCGGATCATTGAGGCGTTGGCGGTTTCGGAGGCCGCGGCGCACTGAACTGGCTAGGCGCCGTGCGCAATCTGCTTTTCCGCCGGATAGGATTCGAACTTTTTCACCGTCTGTGACCGCCGCACCTACGCTTTTGTGAATGTTGCGAATTCGACGAACGTAGCCGATTCAGATTTGGCGTAAGTATGGCGGCTCCCGGCGGCATTTGGCGCCCCGCGCAGGATAAACATAACGAATATGTGTCGCCGTTCGCGCTACTATAGAACCGCCGCTGGTTGCCGGTTGCCGACGCTCGCCGAACTGCGGCGCCGCTGATGCTGCGAAGGCGCTGATTGGCCAAATTATCAGGTTGCAGATCATCGGTGCGGCGCGCCAACTGGCGCTGTCGGAGGCCGAACTTAAGAAGCTGCTACCCACTCTGAATGATGCATGTGGCCGCTGTTGCCTTCTCCCCGGTTGACGGCTGCGCGTTGAAGCGAAGCTGCCAATGCGACAAATAGGCGAAATTCGGGTTCACCGCCTTGGCCCGCACGCCTGGGAGGGGGGTGCCAAGGCTGGTTTCCAAAACCTACCCAACAACCGCGGCGGTTGCTTCCTTTGTCTCTTCGGAGACCTTGCGGACGAGATCCCCCGTCTCCCTTTTATCGACATGAAGGGCGATATCTGCTTGCGAAACGATGCCACAGCACTTGCCCTGATCGTCCACCACGGGGAGGCGGCGAATTTGATTATCCTCCATCTTCTTGCAGCACTCGTCGATGCTCGCGTCCGGGCTGACAGTCACGAGTGAAGAAGACATCACCTCCTCGACGGGCGTATCCGCGGATTTGCCTTGCGCAACGCAGCGGCATGCGATGTCGCGGTCGGTCACGACGCCGACTAGCTGCCCGGACTGATCGACAACGGGAATCTCACCGCAATCGTTGTCGACCATCAGGACGGCGGCGTCCTTGACGCTGTCAGCAGGGCTGCAGCAAGCAGGCTCGGGCGTCATTACATCGCGGGCTTCCATGGTTCATCTCCTTGTGTGTCGCGGCGCGAAATGCGCTCGATTGAGAAACGGCAGCATGGGGTCGCCGTTCCGTTTGCCGCCGCAGTCGGTGGCCGCAACGGGCCGGTCTGTGTCGCGGCCTCCGCTGGCGGGGCGGAACATGGACCGACCGACATAGTTCCCCTTTAAGCGCGACCTCACGAATTCCTGCAACTCTAGGATTTTGCCGATCCGAGTTCATTCCTCGATCAAGCAAACAAGGAGGTCGAGACCGTTCGTGAACTGGCCCCTACGCGCGGGAAATGCAGGAAAGAACCGAGTGATGAAAGCATCCGATCTCCTAGCCGCCGCCTTGGAAGCCGAAGGGGTCGAATACATTTTCGCCGTACCCGGTGAGGAGAACCTGGACCTTCTCGAATCGCTTCGGACATCTTCGATCAGGTTGATCGTCACACGTCACGAACAGGGAGCGGGGTTCATGGCCGCCACCTACGGTCGTCTCACCGGAAAGGCGGGTGTCTGCCTGGCAACTCTGGGTCCGGGCGCGACCAACCTGACGACGCCAGCCGCCTACGCGGCGCTTGGCGCGTTTCCGCTTGTGATCATTACGGGCCAGAAACCCATCAAGGCTTCGAAGCAGGCCCAGTTCCAGATCGTCGATGTCGTTTCGCTTTTTACCCCCTTGTGCAAAATGGCGAAGCAGATCGTGAATGGAGATCGCATCCCTTCTCTGGTTCGCGAAGCTTTCCGGAGGGCGCAGGAGGAGCGGCCCGGCGCGGTACTGCTGGAGTTGCCCGAAGACATTGCGCACGAGGAAACGTCAGAACCTGTCATCGCGCCCCATCCCCGCCAATATGCGGTAGCAGGAGACGCGGCCATCGACGAAGCGGCCGAGCGTGTCCTGGCTGCCGAGCGTCCGCTGCTCTTGATCGGTGCCGGGGCGAACCGGCGCACCGCTTGCCGCGCGCTGCGCCAATTCGCCGAAGAGACCCGATTTCCGTTCTTCACCACGCAGATGGGAAAAGGAGTGTTGGATGAAGGGAGCAGTCTGTATCTCGGTACCGCGGCGCTTTCATCGGGCGACTACGTCCACCGCGCCATCGAGCGCGCCGATCTGATCGTCAATATCGGCCACGACGTGGTCGAGAAACCGCCCTTCTTCATGGAGCCCGATGGACGCACGGTCATTCATGTCAACTACAAGGCGGCGGAGGTCGATCAGGTGTACTTCCCGCAGCTGGAGGTCATCGGCGATATTGCTGGTTCGGTCGAACGACTGGGCGAACGACTCCAAGGGAAGCGGGCAAGCGATCCGACAGCTTACGCCAATGTTCACGAAGACATCGCCGCGCATATCCGCCGCTCAAGCGACGATAACCGCTTCCCCATGGTGCCACAGCGCGTCGTCGCGGATGTGCGTCAGGTCTTGGCCCGCGACGACATCGTCGCGCTCGACAACGGCATCTACAAAATCTGGTTCGCCCGCAACTATATCGCCCACGAACCGAACACCATTCTGCTCGACAACGCGCTGGCGACGATGGGAGCAGGGTTGCCTTCGGCGATGATGGCGGCGATGCTGTCGCCAGGCCGGCGGGTTTTGGCCGTGTGCGGTGATGGCGGGTTCATGATGAATTCGCAGGAAATGGAGACGGCAGTCAGGCTGGGTCTCGATCTTGTAGTGCTGGTGCTGAACGATTCCGCCTATGGCATGATCCGGTGGAAACAGGAGCAGCTCGGGTTTCCCGATTACGGCCTGACCTTCGCGAACCCGGATTTCGTTACCTACGCGCAGAGCTATGGAGCAACTGGACACCGCATCGCCAGCAGTGAGGCGCTAGCTCCCACGTTGAATGCAGCCTTCGAGAGCGGCGGCGTCCACCTCGTTGACCTGCCGGTCGACTACTCGGAAAACCGGAAGGTTCTCATCGATGAGCTAGGCGCCATGGGCGGTCTGCAATGACCTGGAAGGTCCTCAACCCCTTCGACCAGGAGCCCATCGGCAGCGTGGAACTGGTCCACTGGCCGCAGATCGATCGCTGGCTCGATGAAGCGAGCGCTCTTCATGCCGACGGGTCAGCGTGGCTTCCCACGGACAAGCGAATTGCCATTCTGCAGCGCGCAAGCGTGCTGATGCGCGAGCGCGCCGAGGCTCTGGCTCAGCAGATCGCGCGCGAAGGCGGCAAACCCATCGTCGACGCGCGGGTCGAAACCAGCCGCGCGATTCAAAGCGTCGAATTGTGCGTCCACGAACTCTTCGCTAGCGGGGGCCGGGAAATTCCGATGGACCTGAGCGAGGCGGGAGAAGGGCGAAGAGCCTATACCTTCCGCGAGCCGATCGGACCGGTCGTGGCGATATCGGCTTTCAACCATCCGCTTAACCTGATCGTCCATCAGGTGGGTCCGGCTGTGGCGACAGGGTGCCCGGTCTTGGTGAAACCGGCCAAGGACACTCCCTTCTCCTGCAAAAGCTTCGTCGAAATTCTGCTGGAGGCAGGATTGGCGGAAAATTGGTGCCGCTTCGCGCCGTGCACCGATGAGGTTGCCCAGCGGATGGTCACCGATCCGCGAACGGCGTTCTTCTCCTTCATCGGATCGGCCAAAGTAGGGTGGATGCTCCGGTCGAAGCTGCCGCCGGGCACGCGCGTTGCGCTCGAACATGGGGGCGCGGCTCCAGTCATAGTCGACGAGCAGGTACCCCCCGAGAGGGTGATTCCGCGTCTGCTGACCGGCGGGTTCTATCATTCGGGACAGGTGTGCGTCTCGGTGCAGCGGGTGTTCGTGCCGCGGGCAGAATTGGCTGACTTCGCCGCCGAGCTCGGAGCCGGGGCGGAGGCGCTGGTCGTGGGGGATCCGATCAAAGACGAAACTCAGTGCGGCCCTCTCATCCGCCCCGCCGAGGTTGACCGGGTCGAAGCGTGGGTCGATGCCGCGGTAGAGGGCGGCGCCGGGCTAGCCGCAGGTGGCAACCGCATCGGCGCAACTCTCTACCGGCCGACCGTCCTGGTCGATCCACCGCGCGACGCGATGGTGTCTCGGGAGGAGGTATTCGGGCCCGTAGTGTGCGTCTACGGGTACGACAAACTCGACGCCGCAATCGCCCAAGCGAACGAGCTACCTTATGCATTTCAAGCGGCTGTTTTCACCGAGCGCACGCATATTGCGGACCGATGTATCGAAGCGCTGGCTGCCTCAAGCGTACTCGTCAACGATCACACAGCATTTCGCGTCGACTGGATGCCATTCGCTGGTCGTCGACAATCGGGACTGGGCACCGGCGGCATCGGCTATACGATGGCCGACATGAGCCAAGAGAAAATGGTGGTTATGACTAGACCGCCGCGTTCCGGTCGACCGCATTGGGTTCGGCCAGTTCTCGGAAGGAGCGGAATTCCGACGTTGCGCTCAAACCGCTGAGGTCGCGCTGAACGTCTCTATATTGCCGCGACTTGCGCTCGCACCTCGTCTACGGGCGCGCCACGGTCGATGCGGGCGCGCATCTTGGCCATGTCCCCTTCGATCCGCCTCATCAGGGAAGCGTCACGCGCCGTCAGAACGGCTTAACAGGCTAGAGCCGGCGCTTAGAGCGTCGGCTACCGACCTGCGCCGCATTGCGCCGCCGCTGATCCGGACAGACGTCATTCGCGTCGCGCAGGAGATGCGGCAGTCATGTCGGTGATCTAGGCGGGACGACAGTAAGTGCAAAGTTCCCAATAATGCCCCCTCCCCGGAACGCCGAGGTTGCCGACGCGTTGATCAACGCGCACTGACAAGGCCGACCTGCCGATGCCCCAAATCCCGCGGACCAGAAGCTTCGACAGCACGCTCGCTCTGCTGCGGGAAGGCTATGATTTCATCTCGAACCGCTGCGCACGTTACGGCTCCGACGCATTTGACACGCGGCTGATGCTCCGGCGCGTCACCTGCGTTCTGGGCGAAGACGCCGCCCGCATGTTCTACGAGCCGGGCCGCTTCACCAGGCGCGGTGCGATCCCGCAGCCGACCTTGTGGTTGCTTCAGGATGTGGGCAGCGTCGCCACTCTCGACGGCGAGGAGCACCGCCACCGCAAGGCGATGTTCCTGTCGCTGATAACGCCGGCCTCGGTTCGGCGACTCGGCGACATGTTCGCCGATGAGTGGCAGAGCCGCCTCCCCGCATGGGAGGCGAAGAGGCGCATCGTACTGTTCCGTGAGATCCAGCCGATCCTGTGCAGCGCGGTGGCGCGATGGGCCGGGGCACCGCTGCGCGGCAAGGCGCTCAAGACGCGAACCCGCGAGTTGGCGGCGATGGTCGACGGGGCCGGTTCGGTCGGTCCGCGGCAATGGCGTGGGGCCTGGCTGCGCAGGCGAACCGAGCGCTGGGCGCGGCGCGTCATCACCGATATCCGGAACGGCTCGCGGGTTGTTCCCGAGGAGAGTCCTGCCGCGGTGATCGCGCGGCACAGGGATCTTTCCGGCCATCCGCTGAGCGCCAGCGATGCCGCCGTCGAATTGATCAACCTGCTTCGGCCGACGTTCGCGGTCGACCGGTTCATCGTCTTCGCGGGCCTGGCGCTGGTCGAGCAGCCGCACGCGCGCGCGTTCGTCACCGGCGGCGGCGATCCGGAACTCGAAGCCTTTGCCCAGGAAGTCCGCCGCTACTATCCGTTCTTTCCCGTCGTCGGCGGGCGGGCGCTCGAGTCGTTCGGGTGGCGGGGTCACGGGTTCCGCAAGGGGGACTGGGTCCTGCTGGACCTCTATGGCACCAATCACGACGAGCGCAGCTGGAATAAACCGGACAGCTTCCGGCCGGAGCGTTTCCTCGAATGGGACGATAATCCCCACAGCTTCATTCCGCAGGGCGGCGGAGACGTGCGCTCCAACCACCGTTGCCCCGGCGAGCCGATCACGGTGGAGATCATGAAACGGGCGATCGACATGCTCGCGAACCGGCTGGACTACGACGTGCCGCCGCAAGACCTGTCCGTCAGCCGGTCGAGGATGCCCGCAATTCCGCAGAGCCGCCTGGTCATTACCAACGTGCGGCCGCGCAACTGAGTCGGTTAAAGCGCCGCCAGGTGCGTTTGACGCGCGCGCCGACGGCCTGAACAGTTCGAAACAGGAACAGCGATGAACAGGGACTTGGGCGCACCAGACGCGCAAACGCAATCGGAGCAACGGGCGATCTTTCGCAGGTTCCTGTTCTGGCTCGCCGTCGCTATCGCTGCCACCGTGCCGGCGTTGGCACTGCGGTATACCGGCGCGCGGCCTGACCCTGTGATCGATGCCGCCATCTTCGGAGTGGCGATTCTGGCCGCCGGATTCATGCTCTCCTGGGGAGCCGAATCGGCCGAAGGGCAGATCTCGTCGGGGCTCATTCTCGCGGCCGTGGCTTTGATCACGGTTCTCCCGGAATATGCGGTCGACCTCTATTATGCGTGGCGCGCCGGCCAGGATCCGGGATCCGACTATGTCCATTACGCCGCCGCGAACATGACCGGCGCCAACCGGCTGCTCGTCGGGATCGCCTGGCCTCTCTTGGTATTGCTCAACTGGATTCGCACCCGCGATCGCGCGATCAGCCTCGCTCCCGTGAACAGTACGGAGATCGCGTTCCTGCTCCTCCCTACCATCTACGCATTCGTGATCCTGCTGCGCGATCGAATCTCGATTCTTGACGCGGCTGTGAATCGGCATGCAATGTTCACCCCGTTTGGGGCTAATCGGCGTGCAAAATTGACCCCCTGAACATGGACGTTTCACGCTTCCGGTTTTGTGCCGGAGGCCGCTGGGGGATGCTGATTGTGGAGACGGTAGCGCGGATCCGGCGCGAGTTTTTCGTCAAGGGCAAGTCGATCAAGGAGATCGTGCGGGACCTGGGGGTGTCGCGCAACACGGTGCGCAAGGTGCTTCGATCGGGCGAGACGGCGTTCTCCTACGAGCGGTCGGTTCAACCGCTGCCGAAGCTGGGACCGTGGGCGACCGACCTGGAGCGGCTGCTGGAGGCGAACGAGCGCAAGGCGCGGCGCGAGCGGCTGACGCTGGTGCGGATCTTCGAGGAGCTGCAGGGGCTGGGCTATCGCGGTGGCTATGATGCCGTGCGGCGATATGCGCGGGGTTGGCAGCGCAACCGGTCGGCCGCGGCGGCGGCGGCCTATGTCCCGCTGAGCTTCGATCCCGGCGAGGCTTACCAGTTCGACTGGAGCCATGAGATCGTCATCATCGACGGCGTGACGACGACGGCGAAGGTGGCGCACATGCGGCTTTGCCACAGCCGGATGTTCTATGTTCGGGCCTATCCGCGCGAGAGCCAGGAGATGGTGTTCGACGCGCACGACAAGGCGTTCGCCTTCTTCGGCGGGGCCTGCCAGCGCGGGATCTACGATAACATAAAGACGCTCCAAATCTGGATCGGCGACATTAATCAACGCTCCCCGCCGCACCGCGAACCGCATTATATTCCGGCAAGTCGCGTCATACGTATGGCACAGGCGCTGTGCTTCGCGACCTAAACGTACAAAGTCGAGCTGAGAATATCCTGCGATTCACTCTCGTCTGTCGAAACTACCAAGCATACCAGGGGCTTGACTCTCCATCGTATTTCCGTCCTCATGGGAAGAGCGCGATTCCATCAAGACAGCACGCCAAAAGGAGGCGTGCGGTGAAGATACTAAGATTTACGGTCTGTGTCGGCCTCGCGGCGATTTGGGGCTGCGGCGCCTTCGCGCGGGAAGCCGATGTACTGGACTTCTCAAGGTCTTCCGTCAGCACGCAGGCAAAGCTGGATACTGATTGGCGCGCTCACCCTCCAGGTGAAGGCGTCGCAATAGCGATGCAGACACATTTCGAACTCAATGGGTTTGGTCATCACGTCGGTGACAAGGGAGGATTCGCCAATAACTTCGGTGATCTGCCGACGAGAAATTTAGCTATCCCGGACTGGATACAAAGTCGAAGAAGAGCGCCGATTACCAAGTCGGGAATACAACTTGGCTTCGAAAGCGACCTCCGTTCCTGGGCCTCCGACCGTTGCGACGGCGCCCGCTACGCTGCTGCGTGGTGGCTCTCACGCGATGTCGAAAGTCGCAGGACCCTGTATTTCGATCAGGTTGCGGCCACAGCCTGCGAGTTTGGCCTCCCCACCAACCTGCTCGACGCGGTGATCGCGCAGGAATCCGGCTACAAATCTTGGGCCATCAGCACCGCTGGTGCCATGGGCATCATGCAGATCATGCCGGGAACCGCGCGACTGCTTGGACTCGTAAACCCGTTCGATCCAGTCGCTAACATGCGGGCAGGCGCGCGTTACCTGCGTAAGCAATTCGATCGCTTCGGCCGGGTAGACCTGGCGCTTGCCGCCTACAATGCAGGCCCCGAACGCCGCTCGCTGAGCGCTGGCTACGTACCAGCGATCCCTGAGACCCGGAACTATGTTCGCACGATCACCACCAATTGGGCACGCTTGGCGCAATTGGGTGTCGGGGGCAACAATGCAACAAGTCGCGGTGAAGCGGCCATGGTGGCCGTGCATGCGTCGGGCTACCAGAGTGTTGAATTGGTCCGCTACGACGGATTGAACATCGCAAATCCGATGTAGTGAGCATAGAGCAGGGCGATGCCAAGAATGCACGGAAACCCGCAGAAGTAGCTGAGCTGGAAGTGCAACCAGATGCGGGGGAGGCAAAGCAACTTCTGCAGGGTTGTGGCACAACGAAACTCAACCGCGTGGCTCCGCACCTCGTAGACGGTCTTGATCAGCGCACACACCGCGCAGATCGCTGCCAGCAGACCAACTGCTGCGTATAGCTGCGTCCAGGCTTGTGCTGCCTCGGGTCTCATGCCTGCAGCGTCCGATTATGCTCGAGCACGCGGGCCTGATGCGAGAGAAGCATCTCGTATGCCTTGCGCAGCGCCTCATGAATAATCGCGGGGCGCAGATCGACCTGGATTTCGCCGCGGCGGCACGTGGCGACTTCGCAATAGAAGCTCTTTAGGCCCTCGCAGGCCAGAAACACAGCCTGTTCGCCGTAGGCCGTATAGTCATGCAAGAGTGCCACGCTGAACTTGGCCCGAACATGATCGATGCCAAGCTCCGCAAAAAGCCTGTCGCGCAGATCGTCTTTAAGCGCACGGGTTTGCCGGATCACCTTGTGCAACCGGGTCCGGTGCATATGAAGCCGATCGGCCAAGTGAGCGAGCGGGATCCCCTGCCGGGCGGCTTCTGCATCGATTAGCCGCTTGTATTGCTGCTGCTCGCTGAGGCGCGGTGGCGGCTCGCCGAAGGAGAATGCCGATTCCTGGCCCGAGGCCGGACTCGGCCTGAACACGGTATCGGGTGTTACGGTACTGTGCGGCATGGCTCGTCCCCCCAAGGGAATTGCTCTATGGGATGCCATAGAGTGTCAAGAGCCCAAAGCTTTGTAGCGGCTACACAATCCGTAATGGATCAATAGAGGCGGTTCACCTGCGCGAGGTGGACGACAAACGGGATAACCACCTTGTCGTGCAAGGTTTTTCCGCTGATCCGCGCGATATTCCGGCGCATCTCGTCGTAATCGTCGATCCAGTCGGGTTTGACCTCTAGCCAGACGGCGACTTTGCCGTCCACCGGGTGTTCGGCGACGAATTGATCGATATCCTTCCTGTCAAACTCGACGGACCTCGACTGTTTGCAGGCATGCTGCACAGTCGAGCGAAGGCTCTGGAATTTGGCGGAATTCTTGGAAAACACGCACATGGCATCGGCCAGGAGATCGAAGCAATCCTGGCTCAAAAGCATCCGGATATTGCGTGTTCCACTCGCCATTGTGTTTGCGCCCGGTTTTTCATGGTTGGCGCGATAATGGGGCAGAAACGTTAAATTTCCGAATCTGTGCCTGCGGCACCCGATTCGCCTGTCACTTTTCCCGACGACGGGAACTAGATTCCCCGACGAAGGGAATCCCAGTTGCCTGACCGAACAAGTCGAGTTCCCGATTTCGGAATCGGATGTTCCCAAATAGGCAAACAATAGCGGTTTTGAATCCGCCGCCGGCAAATTCCGTGATCCGCATCGAGCAAGAAACCAATCGTTAGTTGCTGATCCGCGCGCGTGCCTGTTCTTTCGAGAGGCCCCTGACTGACGCGGGCGGTTTCGAGAAAGGGAACGATGCGATGCAAGACAAGTTCAAAGGGAAGGGTGCGATCCTTCTGCAGGCAGCGGCGGTGGTCGCCGTCGCCGCGCTCTTTGGCAGCGAAGTCGCGATGGCGGGTGCCGACACGACTTTCAACACGGCGCTCTCCAGCTTCACCGGCTTCCTCGAAGGTTCGGGCGGCAAGATCATCACCGTGCTTTCGCTCGCCGGCGGCATCGTCGGCCTCGCCTCGGGCCGCTTCAGTCTCGGCCAGGTCGCGATCCCGGTTGGCGTCGGTGTCGGCGCGGGCACGGGCGTGCCGATCGTCACCGCCGCCGTCACCGCGACGGTCTGATCCGGGTTTGCCGATCCGATTGCGCCGCAACAGGCTCAGCGCGGACCGGCCCGAGGGCGGGGTTGCCTCATGAACAGATACACGGTCCCGGCGCATCTCGATGATCCCGAGCTCATCGGCTTTTGGACGCTCGATGAGTTTCTCGCGATGATCCTGCCATTCGCCTGGGGCGTCCTGTCTCAACATATTCTGATTGGGCTCATTTCAAGCGTGCTGGCCTGGTGGGGATTGCGCAAGTTGAAGGCGGGACGCGCCGTTTCGTGGATCATTCATACGGCCTACTGGTACCTGCCGGGTGCCTTCATGGGTCTGAAGGCAACGCCGCCCTCGCATCTTCGACTGATGGCGGGCTGACATGGACCTCTCGATCACGCACCAGCAATCGCAGCGGCTCCTTAAGCAGCGCAACCTGCTGGCGGGCTCCTGTCTGGTCCTGTTCGGCGTCTCTGTGATGTTGACGTTGACCGCGATCAAGCGCGATCGCGAAGTGGTGCTCCAGCCCGTGCTGGCGCGCCCACTGACACTGACCTCGAGCCATATCGATAAGGACTATCTCGAGTTGGTGACGCGCGATGCCGCGCTGCTGACATTGAACCGCTCGCCGTCGAACCTTCAGTACTGGATGGAATCTATCCTCGCGATAACCGATCCGAGAACACACGGCCGGATGAAGGCCGAGCTGATGAAGGTGTTCAATGAGCAGAACGGCTCGAACGTCTCGCAGTACTTTACGATCCAGAATCTGAGCGTCGATCCCGACGCCCTCACGAGCGAAGTAAACGGCACGCTCCACACCGTCGTCGGTTCGAAGGAAGTGACCGCCGAGGCGCGAACCTTCCGCTTTGTGTGGAGCTACTCGGGCGTGTCGCTCAAGCTCGCCGGGTTCGGCCGAGCCACAGACGCTGAGAAAAAGGGAGAGCGGCCATGATGGCAGGGCTCGGATGGGGCGCTTGCTTCGCGGGCGCCGTGCTGGCGGGACGACCCTTGACGATTTCCGGGCGCCCGCTGGGAGCGGCACTCATTTGTTTGGGCGCGCTATGCCTGGCATCGCCCGCACTTGCCGACCAGAACGTCATGGCCGCCGACAATGGCACGGTGCAGTGCTTGGCCTCGGCGAAGGACCTCACCCGGATCAGCCTGGCGGGCGACCAGTTCGCTTCGGTTTCCAAGATCACAACCGGCATTCCGAGCGAGGACTTCAAGGTCGTCAACGAGCCGGTGCGCGGTGACATCTATATCTCGGTGCCCGACGGCTTCGCGCGACCGAACCTTTCCTTCTTCGGCACGACCCGCAAGGGCTTCGTCTACAAATTCGTCTGCCAGGTGCGCGGGGCCGACGCCGAACAGGTGTTCATCGCCAATGCAGCAATCAAGGCCGAGCAGGCGCGCGACTGGGAAGTGCGGTCCTCGCCCGAAGACGCGGCGGTGCGGCTTGCCCAGGCCATGTACCGCAGCGAGGTGCTCGACGGTTTCGACATCCGTCAGTCGGTGCTCGAACCGGTCAAAGTCGGGAAACTCGAGGTCCAGCAGGTCGGCGAATACCGCGGCGCGGAGCTCAAGGGCCTGATCCTGCGCGTGCGCAACTCTGGCCGCGATGCCCAGGTGCTCAATGAGAACATGCTCGCGGCTCGCGGCGCCGTCGCCTTCATGACGCCGGTAAGCGAGCTCGCCGCAGGCCAGGAAACGGCCGTCTACCTCATCCAGGCAAATGGAGGCCGGTGATGGATCTGCGTAGGATATTCCAGAAGAAACCCAAGGCGCTCGATGCAGGCGGCGGCGAAGATGCCTCGCCGCTCGGCGATGCCATCGCCGCCAACGAGGCAGTCAAGAAAAAGCAGATGCTGCTGCTCGGCTCGGCCGGCGCTGCGGCGCTGGTGGCAGGCTCGCTCTATATCTTCGACGATAGCGGCAGGGCGAGCGACGCCGAGGTGAGGGAGGCCGCCGAAGGCGTCTCGGTCGACGAGCTGGTCAACAAGAACATGGCCGAGAAGGAGTGGCGTGCGCAATCTGAAGCGCAGATGATGTCGATGAACAACAACATGCGCGCGCTCGGCGCCCGGGCCGAGCGCGCCGACCAGCTCGAACAGCAACTGGCATCTGCACAAGGTGCAGGCGGGAGTCAGGGCGGGGCCATACCCTCCGATACCGAACGCGTGTTGTCGGCCTACCAGGCTGAAAACGAGCAGCTGCGCGCAGCGCTGAATGCCGCGCGTCAATCACCAGTCGGCGCCAATGCAGGACCGAATGCGCTCTACGGGCGCACCAGTCCGCCAAGCTATCAGGTCGCCGGCGCTCCGCGCGCCGGAGGGCCGGTGCCCACGACACCCGCAGGGCAGGCGGCAGCAGCGGCAGCAGGCCTTCCGGCGATGCGCGGCAATGAAGTGAGCCTGGTTTCGTTCAGCGAAAGCGCGAGCGGGACCGGCACGCCTGTGCCCAAGGGCAATACGGTCTTTACCGACAGCGCAAATTACCTGCCGCCCAATTCGATCGCGGTCGCCAGGGTGATCGTCGGGGTCGACGCCAATGCGGGGGTCGAGAGCCAGACCGATCCCTTGCCAGTGGTGCTGCGCATTACCGGACCGGCGCGCTCGGTCTACGAAAACGGGCGGCTGCTCACGACCAATATAGCCGGCTGCCTCGTCAATGGCGCGGCGCGCGCCGACCTTTCCTCGGAGAAGGTCTACGTCAAGCTTCAGCGCATGACCTGCCCGCAGCCGGGCGGGCGCTACGCGGTCTCCGACGTCAAGGGCTTCATCGCCTTCGGCGGCAAGACCGGGGTGCGCGGCCGGGTGGTCAGCCGCGAAGGCGCGCTCGTCGGTCAGGCCTTCCTTGCCGGGCTCGCCGGCGGGTTCGGGCGCGGGTTTTCGGCCAACACCAGTTCGCTGCTCACTGGCACCAATGTTTCGGTGAACGGCCAGCGCCCTAAGCTCGGAGCGGGCGAAATCCTCGAAGGCGGGCTCGGCGAGGGCGTCGCGACCTCGGCCGACATGGTCTCCAAGTACCTGATCGAGCGCGCTGAGCAATACCAGCCCGTAATCGAGATGCCGACCGGGATCGATGTCGAAATCGTCTTCCTCGAAGGCGTGTTCATCAGCGGGTGAGGAGAAAACGCATGAAGCTTGAACGAGGGCATCTACGCCAAATGGGTTGGGCGCTTGCCGCCGTGGCGCTCGGCAGCGGCGCATCGCTGGTCTGGGCGCGGGCAGGCGAGGGCGCACCCGCCAAGCCATCACCGCAGGACTCGGCCGTCGCAGCCCTGCTCAAGGAGCGCCTGCCGCGTACACAGGTTTCCCGCGTCAACTGCCAGGTGGTCGATGGGGTGTGCGAAGTGACCGCAGGCTCGCAGCTATTCTATGTCGACAAGACCGCACGCTACCTGATGATCGGACGGGTCTACGACATGCAGACCCGCCAGGACCTGACCGCAGTACGCCTGCTCGAGGTTAATCCCGATCTGCTGGTGGGCGGCGCAGCGGGCAGCCGGCGCGAGGCCGAAACAGTCGAAGCGCCGCGCCGCGGAATGAACACAGCTGCCGCGCAGGCGGCCCCCCGGACGATGTCCCTGGCCGCACTGCCCGAGGCCGGCGGCATCGTCTGGGGACACCCATCGGGCCAGACCGTCACCGTATTCAGCGACTTTCGCTGTGGCTACTGCCGCGCGCTTTCAGGCGTGCTCGAGAGCCTCAACGTGCGGGTGATCGAGCGGCCGATCTCGGTGCTTGGCAGCCGCGATCTCGCCAACCAGGTATTCTGCGCGCGCGACCGCCGCCGCGCAGTCAAGGCTGCCTATGCGGGCGAGCCGATCGCAGACACCCGGGCCTGCGACACCTCGCCGCTCGATGCCAACGAACGCTTCGCGCGCGAGAACGGCATTGCCGGAACCCCGGTCATCGTCCGCTCGGACGGCGCAGTGATCGAAGGGTTCCGCCCGAAGGAGTTCCTGATCACCTGGCTCAAGGGAGCGCGCTCGTGACCTGGCTGTCGGCGCAGCAGTTTGCGGGATTCCAGCGCGCAGCCGGACGGCGCTCGCGCGGGCAGGCGACGATCCCCGATGTGCGGCTGAGCCTCGCCGAAGCCATCGCTCTGTGGACCGATATCCGCACTGCCTTCGGCCCCGCAAAGGGTCGGAACCTTACAGCCCACGAACTCGGTAACTTGCGCCGGCGAGCCTGGCGCCGATCCTCTGGCTTTGCGAGCCTGTCGGCACCTGCAATGTCACTCGATGGGGCCCAAGCCTTCTGGCGGCTTGCCGGAAAGCTCGGCGCGCTGGCGGCGCGGCGCAAGACTTCGCCGCTCTCGAAAGTCGCGGGCGCAGCCGTTCTCGGCCTTGCCGCGACCCAAATGGCGGCCTGCACGACGTTCTTCGGCGGCAACATCAAGGGCAGCTTTTCGTGCAATGCGCCGGGCGGGACCTGCGCACCCTCGACCGTGATCGACGACCAGGCGCTTTCCGTGATCCAAAACGCGCGTCCGATGAGCCCAGCCGGACCCTATTTCCAGCCATCGGCGCGCAGGCCAGCGTCAGTCGCGGCCCTCGGTCCTGCCGGACGCGGAAGCCTGGCGGCCGCCAGCGAAGGCCTCGTCCACCGCGAGCGCCGGGTGCTGAAAGTCGTGTTCCCTTCCTACGTCGATGGCGCGGGCAACTTGCACGAGCCGCGCATTGTCCATACCGTCGCCGACGAGGGAGGCTGGATGCAGCTGTCCTCGGGCGCGGCCAATGCGGGCGATCAGCTCACGGGCCGCAGCGAGGCCGCAGCCGCGATCCCCGCATCGCTGACGGACACCATGACCGCGCCAATGGCGAAGGCTGATGACGCCGCTTTGGTATCCAGGGACGTCCCCGGCCAGGCAATGACAACCGCACAGGGTCCAAGCGGGCCACCCGACCCGAGGCTCGTTGCCGAAGCCCGGGCGAGGGGAGCCGAGCGACGCGCGGCATCGCCGGTCGACACCATCAAGGCCGAAGTTCAGGCGCGGCTTGCCCGGGTCCCCAAGGCGCAGGACAGCGCAGGCAAGGCTCAGTCGCCGCCGCCTCAAAAACCGGCAGAACCAGCCGCTGCACAAGCTGCGGCACAAGGCGCGGCACAAAGCCAGATCTCGTCTGCTCCCGTGGTCACCAACCCGCCCGCCGGTTTTTCGGGCAAGGTCGAGGAGTAGACGCGTCATGGCGGCCCGCAGCTTCTGGAACAGCTTTCTCACCCTGCTTTTCGGCGATGCGGCGCATCCCGAGGCGGCACGGCCGTTGCTTGGCGCGCCGATGCTGTCGAACTGGCTGCCTTACCGGAGTTTCGACGCCAAAAGCCGCATGTTTATCAACACCGAGTCGGTCGGGTTCATCCTTGAGCTCGCCCCGATGATGGGGGCAGATGAGCGCAGCGGCGAGATCCTGACGCAGTTCCTCTCCGATGCCGTACCTTCGGGCTGCGAGATCCAGCTGATCCATTGGCAAAGCCCGTCCATCGGGGAGCGCATAGCCGACTGGGTCATGCCGCGCGTGGTTGCCAAGGGCGTCTATGGGCGCGCGGCGATGCACCGCGCGCGCTGGCTGCGCCGCGGGGCCTGGATGTCGATCTCGAAGGACGCGCCGTTCTTCGTGCGCTCGCACCGGGTCATCCTGAGCGTGGGCGCTTCACTGCGAAGCCCGATCGGCGCGGACATGCTCTCGACCGTGCGCGATAGTCTGATGGGAACATGCCAAGCGCTCTCGATCCCGGCGCGCGACATGGGCCCCGTCGAGCTCATTGCCTTCCTCGACGATTTCCTCTGCCCTTCGGTCGACAACGCCGACAGGCCCGAGCATTATTCCGAGCTCGATCCGATCAATGTCCAGTGCATCCGCCGCGACCTCGAGACCCAGGTCACGGCCGATCGGATCGTGCTCAAGACCGAACGCTTCCGCGCCACAGGCGAGGAGATCGACGGCGCCCCGGTGATCGGCGAGGTCGTCCCCGACACATTCGACTGGCGCTTCTTCGCGGTGCGTCACCTGCCCAAGCAGTGGGCGCCCTGGGACGTCCAGAAGATCATCGGCGACATGGTCAACGACAAGCTGCGCTTTGGCTGCAACGTCATGACCGTTCTCGGGCTGGCCTTCCAGGACGATGAAGCGGTCGCCTCGCGCACCGGGCTCAAGGTCATGCGCACGACTAGTCTGGCCGACAGCCGCTCGGCGCGTTTTCTCCCCCAGCTCTCCGAGCAGCGCGACGAATGGCAATATGTCCAGGCCGAAATCCGTCAGGGCCGCAAGCTGTGCCAAGCCTACTACGGAGTGGGCGCGCTCTCGCCGCTGGGCAAGGGCGACATCAACGAGCGCATGGTGAAGTCGGTCTACAAGGGGGCCGGGTGGGACCTCATCGACGAGCGCTACCTCCAGGTAATGGGGCTTCTCGCCGCCATGCCGCTCTCGTTTCCCAACGGCCTGTCGGCGGATCTGCGGCGCATGAAGCGCTTCAAGACCATGCTAACGACCACCGCGGCCTCGATCGCTCCGCTCCAGGGCGAGCATGTCGGCGGGCTGATCCCGCATGTGCTCCTTATCGGCAGGCGCGGCCAGCCCTTCTTCTGGTCGCCGTTCCAGAACGCGGCCGGCAATCACAATGTGGCGGTCTTCGGCAAGTCGGGTTCGGGCAAGTCGGTGTTCCTGCAGGACGTCTGCGCAGCGATGTCGGGGGCAGGGGCCAAGGTCATAGTGATCGACGACGGCCGCTCGTTCGAGCACATGGCGAAAGCCTTCGGCGGGGCTTTTGTCGAGTTCAAGCTCTCCTCGGGCTTCTCGCTCAACCCCTTCGACATGATCGATGTCGCGGCTCTGACCAGCGACGAGGACGGCGAGGACTACGAGGTCGAATGCCTCGCCATGCTGAAAGCGATTGTCGGCCAGATGGCCCGCCAACAGGACCGCCTCTCCGATACCGAGCGCGGCCTCATCGATTCCGCGGTGAGCGCGGTCTGGCGCGCAAAACAGCGCGAAGGGACTATCGACGATGTCGCGGCCGCCTTGCGCGCGATGTCCTCCCCGTTCGCCGGCGATCTTGCCGATGCCATGGCGCCGTTCCTCACCGGCGGGACCTACGGCCGTTTCTTCGAAGGCGCCTGCTCGATCGATCTTTCCGCCGGGCTCACGGTGTTCGAGCTGTCGGACCTGTCCTCGAAGCCCGAACTGCGTTCGGTCGCGCTCACCGCGCTCATGTTCCTGACGCTGCGGGTCATGCGCGATCTCGATCGCTCGATCCCCAAGCTTACGATGATCGACGAGGCCTGGCAGCTCCTGGGCGGCGGGCAAATGGGCCAGGCGATCGAGACTTACGCGCGCACCTGCCGCAAGTACGGCGGCTCGCTCATCACCGCGACGCAGTCCTTGAATGACTTCTACAAGTCCGAAGGCTCGCTCGCCGCGCTCGAGAATTCCGACTGGTCGGTCGTGCTCCAGCAGAAGGAAGAGACGATCAACGATCTCGCGCGCCACCAGCGCTTCGAGATGGACCGCTATACCGAAACCCTGCTGCGCTCGCTGAAGCGGAGCGGCACCGAATATTCCGACGTGCTGATCAAGGGCCCCGAGACGCTCGCGGTCGGCCGCCTGGTGCTCGATCCCTATTCGGCGACGCTCTATTCCTCGAGCCCGCGCGTGTTCTCGAAGATCGAGGAACTGGTGAAGGGCGGCATGGCGCTGCCCGACGCGATCGAGCGCGTCGCCTTTCCCGACTTCGTGCCGCCCGCGCCCGGTGCGCCCGATTTCCACGACGGCGAATTCATGGAAGCCGCCGAATGAACATGAGCGCGCCTCGCCGCCTGCAAAGGCCAGTCGCGAGCGGGTTTCAGGACGCATGCTATGTCCTGCTGCGCCTCTCCGGATGGCATGCCGTCACTGCGGCCTGTGTCATCGGCGTCTGGGCGACATTCTTCGCAGCGCTCGGCCAGTTCACTTTCGCGGGCATCATGCTTCATCTCGGCAACTTCGCCGCGCGTTACGTCGCGGCAGGGGCCGAACGCCAGGATGCGTTCCGCGCGCTGTTCTGGGCGTGGAGCACAGGGCTGTTCGTCGCGGTAGGCTTTTTCCGGCGCCGCGCGCTCACCGATCTTGTGAACCAGATAAAGGAGAAGGCCGATGGCCAGGAATAGGCTCGCATCCGGCGATGCGGCGGCGGGTGATGGCCCCCTGTTCGAGGACAATGCTGGCCTGCAGTCCGCTGCGGGTCAAGCTGCCGTCCCCCCTGCCGCGCCGCCGCGCAGGATGGGCTGGGTGCCGGTGGCGCTGGTTGGGGGCCTGGTTGCTGCTGGCCTCTGGGGCGTCTGGGTCACCAAGAACCTGCTGGCAGATGAGGGCGCGGCGCCCATGGTGCGCGTCCAGCTCTCAGCAATCGTCGGCGAATATGTCCAGGCCCAGGCACGCTCGGCGACACCGCCCGAGCAGGTCACGGCAGAGACCCGGGCGTTCATGGCCGAAATCCAGCGCAACCTCGAGGTGCGCGGGACCAAGGGACAGATCGTGCTGGTGGGCGAGGCGGTGCTCGCCGGCAACGTTCCCGACATCACCGCGAGCCTGCGCAAGGAAGTCTACACCAAGGTCCGCATGCCGCAGCCGGCCGCACTCGGCGCCAACGATGTGATGGGCGCGATGCGCTCGGCGATGGCGGAGCCGGCGGCGCCGCCCCAAGCCGCGCTGGCAGGGGGGCAGGGCCGTGGCCCCGGCTACTGAGTCCAGACGGCAGTTGCACCGCTGGCTCGCGATCGGCGGGCTCGCCTGTCTGCTTGCGGGAAGCTCGGCGCTTGCCGCGTGGCGGGACGACCACGCGATCCTGATCAACACGACCGAGTCGCTGCCCAACTGGGCCTTTTTCATCGACAAGGCCCGCACGCCTTCGCGCGGCGATTTTGTCGTGTTCACGCCCCCAGCGACCCCGATCATTGCCGGACATTTCGGGCAGAAATCTGCGCCTTTTGCCAAGCGCGTCTATGGCATGCCCGGGGATCTTGTCACCCGCGAGGGCAAAGCGGTGCGGATCAACGGGGCGGAGGTCGCACAGCTCAAACCCCGCACCAAGCGCGGCGAGGTGCTCGTGCCGGGTCCCACGGGGCGGATCCCTGAACACTGCTACTATCTCGGCACGGCGCATATCGATGGGCTCGACAGCCGCTATGCCGACATCGGCTTTGTTTGCCGGGACCGTATCATCGGCACCGGGGATGCAATCCTGTGATCAGGACCCGCCTCCTTGCCCTGGGCGCTTGCCTCGCCGCCTTGGCCGGATGGCCGATCGCCGCACATTTGCATGCTGCCGACCACGGCCAGATGGGCGAGACCTTTCCGATCATCGAAACCGATCTCCTGACCACGATCGAGGCGAAGCTGCGCGCGCTCGAGGCCTCGGGCGGGATCGAGGCGCTCCAGCGCCAGATGCAGAACCAGGCGGTAGCAAGCGTGCGGCGGCCAAAACCGGTCGATGGGCTTTCGGCGGCAACTGTGCGGCGCGAATGGCTGTTCGATCCCTCGATCGTCACCGAGGACGACATTCATGACACTAAGGGCAACCTGATTGCTGCGCGCGGCACAAGGGTCAATCCACTGGGTCTCGTGCAACTGCGCCAGGACCTGGTGTTCGTCGACGGTAACAATGCCGCCGAAATCGACTGGGCGCTACGCAGCTGGAGCGATCTCAAGGCCAAGATCGTTTTTGTATCGGGCTCGCCGTTCGACGAGATGAAGCCCCGCCAGCGCCGGTTCTATTTCGATCAGGGCGGCATGCTCGTCGCCCGCTTCGGCATCCGGCACACGCCGGCGGTGGTGAGCCAGGCGGGAGAGGCACTCAAAGTCACCGAGATCCCGCTGCTGCGAGCGGCGCCATCTCCCAGGGGAGGGCCGGCGACATGAAACACCCGCTGCTTATCGCCATGCTGACCCCGCAGGCTGCGCCCGAGACGCGCGGGCTCAGGATCATGCGGCTTGTCTGGATGGCGCTCTGCGCCAGCCTCGCCGGTGCGGTGCTCAGCCTGCAAGCGCTCCTCGCGCTGTTCGGCCCGAATGGTGCGCTGGTCGCTGCCGTGCTGTGCCTCGCCGCGCCGATCCATGGCCTGTTCTACTTCCGCGCCAAGATCCGCGCGGATGAGGCCCATGTGCGAGGGGAGGGGTCATGAAGGCGCTGCGCAATGTCTTCGTCATGACGCTCGCCGTCCTGGCCATGGCGTTCGCAGCAGCGAGCCCCGCCCGCGCGGCATCGGTCACCTGCCATGGCAAGTTCATCAATCCGATCACCGATGTCTGCTGGTCGTGCCTGTTTCCACTGTCGATCGGCGGCCTCTCGATCTGGAAGGGCTCGCGCCCCGACCCCAAGAACCCGACTTTTCCGCTGTGTGCCTGCGGCTCGCCTATTCCGCGGATCGGCATTTCGGTCGGCTTCTGGGAGCCGGTGCGGCTCATCGATGTGACCAACAAGGCCTGGTGCTTCCCCAACCTTGGCGGGATCAGCCTCAACCCTGGCTTCGATATCGGCAACGGCCATGTCCAGGGGCGCAGCCAGGTCGGCGGCAAGACCCAGAATAGTTCGCAGTGGCAGTCACACTACTACATCTATCCGCTGCTCTACTGGATGGAGATCCTCACCGATTTTCTCTGTTTCGAGCAGACGACCTTCGACGTCGCTTATGTGACCGAGCTCGACCCGCTGTGGCAGGATTCGGCGCTGACCTCGATCCTCAACCCCGAAGTCGCGCTCTTCGCCAATCCGATTGCCACGGCGGCCTGCGCTGCGGATTGCGTGGCTTCCACGGCAAAATTGCCGATCGACCAGATGTTCTGGTGCGCGGGCTGCAACGGCTCGATGTCCCCGCTGAACGGCCATGTCCCGGCGCATGTAACCCAGGTTCAGGCCTCGCGGCTCGTCGCGGAACGCATGCTCTACAAGGTCCACCGCCAGGCGCTGGCATGGGGCACGATGGGCTCGAAGGCCCTGTGCAACAAGTACCTGATGCCGGTGATGCGCAAACAGCAATACCGGCTGCAGATGACCAATCCCATTTCGACGGTGAAGGGCCGCTACGCCTGCGCGCCCATCGGCGCGACCACGATCATTCCGCAAACCGGCAAGTCCTTCCCGGTGAAGGGCGAGGACTTTGGCTACCTCGTCTGGCGCAAGCGCAACTGCTGCATGCTGTGAGGAGGACGCGCGCAATGACCCGGAGGCTTCCTTGGCCCACGCTTGCCGGCATGGCCGGTTTCTTCGCGCTTGCTGCAGTCTCGGCGGCGCTTGCCCAGACAATCGACGGCCTCGATCTCGCCGCGATCAAGGCGCGCGGAAACGAGCAGGTGAAGGACGCGCAAGCCTTTGTCGACGAGGTGGCGGGCAGGGGCGAGGCGCACCGGGCCGAGGCCGAGGAACTGAGAGACGAGGGCCTGAAGGCGGTGTCCGAACTTGATCCCGCCAGTCTTCCCAAGGGCCCTGCCGGGCCGGTCGACTTCGACGAACTGCTGAGCGGCGCCGCCGCCAACACGCGTGCCCCGATGGGCGAGGGGCCGCTCTTCACGGTCTTCGCCAGCCTGTCGATGCCGCAGGCAAGCCTAAGCGCACTGATCCGCGACACAACGAAGGCCGGGGGCGTGGTCGTATTCCGGGGATTTCCGCACGGCAGCACCAAGGCCTTTGTCGATGGATTGAAGCGCGTGGTCACCGACCAGGCGCAGGAAGCCCATATCGCGATCGACCCGCGCCTGTTTCGCGCCTTCAAGGTTACCGCCGCGCCGACCTTCGTGGTGACAGGCCGCGAATACGAGCTTTGCGACGGCTTCGATTGCTCGAGCGCCGCGCCTGACCATGACCGCATGGCGGGCAACGTAACGGTCGAATACGCACTCGAGAGCTTTGCTTCGGCGCGCGGGCCAGGCGCCGGTGTCGCCGGTGTCGCGCTCGCCAACTTGCGGAAGCGGGACTGATATGCGCGCGCACTCCCTCCCGCGGCGGGTCAGGTCCTGGCTCACGCCAGCATTGCTGCTCGTTGGCGCGGTGCACGGCGCTCTCCTCACCGCCGTGCCAGCAAGCGCGCAGGTCTATATCCCGCCGCCCGACGATCTGATCGAAGACCTGCCTGTCCTTCCTTCCGCGATCGATCCTGGCATCGCGCCGCCCGCACCGCCGCCCCCTTCCGCGCCTGTGACGATGACGGCGGACGAGGCCAAGGCCGAGGCGCGTGGGCTTGGGGGCACGCTGCGCGGCGCTTACGAGGGGTTGACCCAGGCTCCGGGCGCAGCCGGGCAGATTCCAGGCTATCAGGACACCTATCCGGGCCAGACGAGCTATTACACCAACTCCGAAGCCATGCAGAGCGATGGCGCGGTGGCGGGCTGGAACAGCGAGGCCTACCAGACCGCCAATTCCACAACGCGGCCGACGGTCGATATCACCCGCGGCGATCTTTCTCGCGCCACCGCAATCGAGGCCGATCCGAACGCCTATCTGGACGGCATGAGCGCCGATGGTTCGACCGGATCCTGCACGCCGCTGCCGCCGGGCTCGGGCGCAGCCAATACCGCCGAATGGACCTGTCATGTGGGTTCAAGCGTGGTGGAGCAGCCACGGACCTGCACCCGCAGCCTGGCAGTCGCTGAATGGAACGACACCCTTTACCAGTATCTTTGCGTTACAGCTGCCGGTTTCGATGGCTGCGCATCGCTCGCCGGCAATGCCATGTGCCACAAGACCGCGAGCTATCCGGTACCCGAATATGGCCTGACGGTCGATTATTACGACTGCGACAGCCCGGTCAGCGATCCGGGCGCCTACCTCATGGGCACGCTGCCTAAACCGCCGCCTGCGGGCGCATTTCAGGTCGTGAGCAATGTCTATCGCTGCAACCGCGAGGGGATCGCTGCTGCCCTGACCTTCGATCCCATCACCGGCACGCCGCTGCAATACCTGACTGGCCTCCAGCAATGCGGGTCGATTGGCTCGAATGCCAGTTGCACGGCCACCAGCGCCACCGCAGCTGGCCTAGCTGAGCGCTCACTTTGCAAGACCTGGGACTTCATAGGGGATCCTTTCGGCGGCGGCTCGCTCTATTGCCTTGAGCCCGCCGTGCCCGAGGAAGTCTACGTCTGCACCGCAAATGTTGCGGGGATGACGGCGGAAAGCTCGATCTCGAAATGGTTCGTCGAGACCTGGACTGACAACGCCTGCGCCATCGACCTTGGCTCGTGCACCTATGCCAGCGAGCAATGCACTGCGGTAAACGAGACGCGGGTCATCAGCGGCGTGGCAGTCACCCGGCCCTGCTGGGAAATGACCAAGACCTACCAATGCCAGACCGTGGTCGGCGGCGGTAACGATTGCGGGACGCTCGAGGCCACGGCAGGCTGCTCGCAAACCCGCGAAATATGCCTCGACGATCCGCCGCGCAGCGATGGCGCCTGCGACGTGCTCGAGCGCGTCTACACCTGCCCGATCCCGGGCACGGTCCAGGAACCTACCCAGTATATTTGCGGCGGCGACGTCTACTGCGTCAACGGCGAATGCGAGGCCGTTGAGCGCGAGGCCTCCGACGAGTTCAAGGATGCTGTCGTTGCCCTGAACGCGCTCGGCCAGGCCAATGCCGAGTTCGATGAAGCCGCCCTCACGCTGTTTCGCGGCACGCGCGAGAGCTGCTCGCACAAGGTCTTCGGGCTGTCGAACTGCTGTTCGGGCAAGGGCATTCCGCTCCTGACCCCCTGGTTGTGCTCCTCGGCCGAGAAGCTGCTCGACGAAAAGGACGATGCCGGGCTCTGCCACAAAGTCGGCACTTATTGCTCATCGAGCTTCCTTGGCATCTGCGTCACCAAGAAGGACGTCTACTGCTGCTTCCAGTCGAAGATCAGCCGCATCCTCCAGGAGCAGGGCCGCCCGCAGATCGGCAAGCCCTGGGGCAAGCCCAAGACCGAAACCTGCGAAGGCTTCTCGATTTTCGAGTTCCAGCAGCTCGATCTTGCCGCGATGAATTTTTCCGAGGTCTACGCCGACTTCATGGAAGCCGCGAAGCTCCCCGACGAAGCCGCCGCCCTCGTCCAGATCCAGCAGAAAATCGCGGACTATTACGCCGCGCACAAGCCGTGAGGAGATCGTCATGACCAAAAAATTCGAGAAGCAGCCTCCCGGCGACGTGCGTGCGTTTGAGGTCGGCGGCAACCTGCTTTGGCCCAACATGGCCCTGTCCGAATTCTTCGTCGTCTTGGCTTTGTGCCGCCGCGGACCGTCGACCTCTGCCGAGGTCGCACGCGAGGTATCGACCTGGCTCGACGCGCCGCTTCCTCCCGGTGGCCTCAAGCGCACGCTGCACGTGGTAGCCGGGCTGGGCTGGGCGCGTCACACGGAGGGAGTTTACGCGATCAGGAGCGCGGGGATCAAAATCATGCGCAGCTGCCATGTCGCCTACATGCGCATGTTGGCTGGCGGCCCGGCACACTCGGATGCCGCCGTTCACAAGTGCTGCATCGAAGAATTCGAAAGGTCCTGATGATGCTCCAGCGTCCACGAATATCGCTCGCGGTGCTGGCCGCTCTGCTGGCAGCACCCACCACTCTGGCGATTGCGGCCGACCGGAACGGCGACGGCGTTGAAGTCGAACAGCAGGAAGACGCGCTTTATTGCAAGGAACGAAGGCTCGGCACCTGGTTCTACTGCGAAAAGCCGAAGGAGGCGCCGCGGACCACGGCCGCACCGCAAGCGTCCGCGCGGGATCGCCTGGCCGCGATCAGTACCAGTCTCGAGGAGCTGAAGGCGCGCGCGATCCTCGAGCCGAGCCCCGAGAACGTTACTGCCTATGTCCGCTTCCAGCGCGAGCAGCTCGATCGTTCCTCGATGTTCGCCGATGTCTGGCAGCGCGCACTGTGGCAGGATCCAGGGCTCGACTACACATTGCAGCGCCCGGTCTCGACGCTCGGCAAGCGGGCGTGGATTGACCAGCGCAAGGGCGACCGCGACCTGGTCATGGCCCAGCTCTCGCAGCGCTACGGGGTGTTCTACTTCTACGCCTCGAGCTGCGGAGCCTGCGACATCTTCTCGCCAATCCTCAAAGCCGTCAGTGACAAGTACGGGCTCTCGGTGCTCGCCGTCTCGATGGACGGCGGACCTTCGGCGGTCTTCCCTGGCTACATGGTCGATAGCGGCCAATACGAGCGCCTTGGCATGGGCACCGACCGGCAAGTGCCTGCGCTCGTCCTGTTCGACAGCGTGACCAAGCAGCCCATGCCGATCGGCTACGGAATCCTCAGCCAGGACGAGATCATGGACCGGGTGTTCCAGCTTACCCAGGTTGCCGCCGGGAGTGACTACTGATGCGAAAATCCCGTTCTTTCCGCCGCAACGCGATGAAACTTCGGACCCGGTTTGCCGGCGTCTCGGCGCGGGTGCTCGGCACCCTGCTCGCCGGCTCGATCGTGCTCGCCTCGCCGACCCCGGCACTCGCCGGGGTCGAGGGTGAGATGCAGAGCTTCATGTCCGACATGGGCGTGCAGGGGAACGTCACGGGTCCCAGCGCCTACCAGGGCCAGTCGGCGGGCTACTATTCGGGCGGGGCGGTCTGGTCGCGGTTTCCGCAAAAGAACATCCAGCCCTTCAATATCCAGTTGCCGCATGCACGCGCCGGCTGCGGCGGCATCGACCTGTTCGCCGGCTCGTTCTCGTTCATCAACACCGCCGAACTCGTGGCCATGCTCAAGGCCACCGCCAACAACGCGCTCGGCTTCGCCTTCAAGCTCGCGATCGACACGATCTCGCCCGAGATCGGCAAGGTCATGGATGAGCTTGCCCAAAAGGTGCAGCAAATGAACCAGATGAACATCTCGAGCTGCGAGACGGCGCAGGCGCTGGTGGGCGGGCTGTGGCCGACTTCCGACACCGCCTCCTCGGTGATCTGCGAGGCGATCGCCAACAGCCAGGGCGCGGTTGCCGACTGGGCCAAGGCGCGCCAGCAGTGCAACAACGGCGGCCAGCGCGAGGCCCTGAAGGGCGCAAATTCCGACCCGGACATGCGCGAACAGGCCGGGATGCCCAACAACTACACCTGGGAGGCTTTGGGCAAGAAATACGGCGGGTTCGATGCCCAGTTCCGCGAGTTCCTGATGACGCTGGTCGGCACAGTGATCTACGACCCCAATGGCACTGGCGGCAAACCGCGCGTCCAGTTCATCGGCCCGGCCGATAGCGCGCTGATCAGCGCCATGCTCGATGGCACGTCATCGACGCCGCACAAGGTCTGGAGCTGCGGCTCGGATACCAGCAAGTGCATGAGCCCCAGCGAGATCGACATGGTGATCGGGCCCAACGCGGCGATCAAGACCAAGGTGCGCGCGCTCATCGAGTCCATGGCCCTCAAGGTGCGCGACCCCGGAGCCTCGCTGACGACGGGCGAGGTCCAGCTGCTCGGTATGGCGAGTGTGCCGGTCTACAAGATCATCACCGTGAGCGCGGCCGCAGAATTCGGAATCTCTGCCCAGGAGATCAACGACCTTTCCGAAATCGTTGCGGTCGATCTGGTCACCACAATGACCATGCGGTTCATCGACATGGCAATCAATTCGCGGTCCGACTTCAACGGGGCGGACGCGGATAGCTTGCGCGAATGGCGTGAGGGGCTTTACGAAACCCGGCGCAACTTCCTCGGGATCGCGGCGCGGACCTCTGACCGCTTCGACCAGACCTTTGCGCTGATCCAGCGCACACAGATGCTGGAGAAGACCCTGCGCACGCAATTGAGCCCGCAGATGTCGGCGGCGCTGCGCTTCTCGCGCACCTTGAACCAACAGGTCCAGTAAGGGGCGCTGGCGGATGCTCGAGGTCTACACGGTCGGCGGCGGCGACTATCTCGTCAACACCTTCAACGCGATCGCCGCCTGGACCGGTTCGGGCGGGTTCAAGTCGCTGATCCGGGTCGTCATGGTGATGGGGCTGATCTACGCGCTCCTCATCACCGCGATGGATCTCGACTGGCGCGCCTGGTTCCGCTGGTTCATCCAGTCGACGCTGATCTACCTCGTGCTCATGGTGCCGACGGTCACGATCAAGGTCACCGACCGCATCAATCCGGGCCTCGCGCCATCAACTGTCGCCAATGTGCCGATCGGGCTCGGCGTCATGGCCTCGTTCACCAGCCAGGTGAGCGACTACTTCACCCGCACCGCCGAAACCGTCTTCGTCATGCCGGCAGCCTTGAACTATTCCAATGGCGGCTTCGTCTACGGTGCGCGGATGTGGGACAAGGTGCGCGGGTTCGAGATCCGCAATCCCGTGTTCAAGGCCAACTTGGACGGCTACCTCAAGCAGTGCGCCTATTACGATATCCTGCTCGGCACCAAGAGCTTGAAGCTGCTCAGCGAGTCGACCGATCTCTGGGCCGATCTTGGGGTGGGTGCCGCCACCAACCGCGGCATGAAGTATCTAACCGATACCGGGGGCGGGACGGTCGATATCGAGGGCAAGACCTGCGCCGAGGCCTGGGGCCTGATCGATGCGCAGTGGGATACCGAGATCAATGCCTATGCGCTGCCTTTCGCGCATTCGATGTACCCCAAGCTCACCCAGGCCGCCGCCGGGGCCAAACTCGCCGCCGATGTTCCGGTGGTCTCGCAGCTGCTCACCGGCAGCGCCATGACCCGCAACCAGTTCTTCAAGCAGAAGAGCATGGTCGATGCTTTCGAGGCCGCCCAGCTCGACTTCGGCAATGCCGACAGCGATTCCTTCGCGCTCCAGCGCGCTGATGCTCAGACCCGCAACGCCATGACCACCACGGCCGAGCAGGGGCTGATCTGGATACCGGTGCTGAACGTGGTGCTGACGGTGGTGTTCTACGCGCTGTTTCCGATCGTCTTCCCGTTGCTGCTGTTTCCGCGCAGCGGCATCGCGACGCTCAAGGGCTATTTTGCCGGTTTCTTCTACCTTGCCGCCTGGGGACCAATCTACGTCCTCATTCATATGTTCATCATGGACCGCCTCGCAGCGCAGACCAATGCGGCGGCGGCGGGCGGGGTGAGCCTTGTGAACTGGGCCGGGATCGATGCCGTCAATCAGGACGTCGCCACCATGGCGGGGTTCCTGATGATGTCGGTGCCGGTGCTTGCTCTCATGGTGATGCGCGGCACCATGTCGGTCGCCTCCAACATGGGCTCGATGCTCGCCCCTGCGCAGGGCGGGGCGGATGCGGCCGCGCTCGAGCGGACCACTGGCAACTATGCCTTCGGTGATGTCAGCCATGGCAATCTCAATGCGAACAACCGCCAGATGACGCAGTGGAACCAGGCGCCCAACCTCATGGCCGGGGCCGCCCATTCAGGATTCCGGGGCGATGATGGCCGCATGTACCATCAGTACGGCGAGGGCCACACGGTGATCGACAGCAGCGGCGCCATCTCGCAGCTGCCGTTCAAGGCGTCGATGACGCGCGGCTACGCCAGCGATCTCAGGAACCAGGGCCAGTGGTACATGAACGAGGCCGAGCGCATCGAGAATGGCACCTCGGCAACCTGGAGCAGTTCGCGCGGGACTTTCGGCAGTGCGGTCGCCGCCAGCAGTGAAGTAACCGGTTCGCGCAGCGAGCGCGGGTCGCGTTCTTCAGACACGCATAATGTAGGCGGCAATGTCCTGGTCGAGGGCTCGTCGGGCAAGTCCACGCGCGAAGTTACGAATGACGATCTGATCCTGCGGCAGGGCAACAGCCGTTCGAGCGGGAACTTTGATCAGCGGGCGTTTGGAGGGTCGGTAACTGGCTCCGCAAACGGAACTATTGGAACGCCCGGCAAGGATGTTGCAGGCAGCGGTGTTTCGGCGGGCCTTGGCGCTTCGATTTTTGGCAGACGGGAATGGGGGGACGACGCCAGAACCGGATCCGAAAGATCTGCGACGAACCAGGTCACCCGCGGTACGGACAAGTCCGAGGATGTGGGCAGCCGGGTCGTGGTCAGTGGCAACAGCGGCGATGTCAAGTCGTCGGGTACATTCAGCCAGAACTCCGAGTACACGGATGCCAGCCAAACCCGGACTACGACCGATGGCACCGACTGGCGAATAGCCGAGGCCGACGAGCGGCGCGCGGCTGCGGCGCGCTACCGCGAGATCGGCGGCAGGATGATGTCCGAAGCCAGCTATGCGGAGAGCCATGGATTCCAGGTGTCGAGCGACATGTCGAACCTGATCCAGGATCGCTACGAGGCTCTGCAGCGTGAACATCCTGAATGGCATCTTCCCGACATCTCGAACCCGCGCCTCGACTACCGCGATCTCGCAAGGCGCGATCAGGCCATCAGCTACATCATGGATGACCTGATGAGTGATCTACGCAATCGGCGCATCGACGAACTGGCGGACGTAGCCGATATTGCGGGCAAGGGCTCGATCGGCAGCAACGCCGAACTTGGCATGCCGGGCAGCGTTGCACTCCCGCCTTCCGGACACACGTCGGCACTCCTAGCCTCACCCATGGAAGGAGGAACGCTTCTGGCGGCTCCCGACGGGCCGGTTGATGGAGCGAAGCTTGCGCGAGAGCTGGGACTAGGCGTCAAACCCAGCGCGCAACTAGGTCGTATGGATGGTGAACTCGTACCAGCCATGGGCGTGGTGGCAGAGGAAGCAACGGCGCTTGGACTGCCAAGGCCCGTTGTCACGTCGGGCAATGATAGTACCCAGCACGTGCCTGGTTCCGCCCATTATGACAACCGGGCGCTCGACTTCCGTGGGAACAACATCTCTGACGCACAAGGAGCACAATGGGCCGCACGCGTGCAGGAGCGTCTAGGGCCATCATATGCAGTCGGTTTTGAGCGGTTTCCTGACAACCCGGCTCGGGATCATCTGCATGTTGCGAAACGACGCAGTTGAAATCAGCCAGCGATCCCGGATTCAACCACGAAGACGATCACAAAGGCGATCATGCATACCACTACTGTCGGCAAAACGTAGGGATTGCCGTCCTGTGCAGATGGATCGGCATGAGGAACAGATGGCAACGGGAGGCCGGTGACAGGATCAGTGTTCGCAGCGCGGCAAGCCAAGGGTAAGCCATCCAGTCCGTATCGATCGTGGTTCATGGTGGGGCTCCTTGCTCTGGCAATCGATACCCTGTTCGGGCCGATTTTTCAATGATGTGCCAGGAAAAAGGGTGAGCCCCCGCCGCCCATTTCGCACCCCCCGCACTCCTCGGCGCAGAGCGCCGGATCTGGTGACGGTTATAACGCGATCTCAGGCACGTGCGGTGATTGAGTGCGCTATTCTCCGCTTATATTGTGGCGATTGCCATACCGGCGGCCTCTAGGCTGCCGAGCTCGCGACTTGACAATGTAAGAATTATTCCTTACCTTTTGGTTGTCACATGGAGAGTATCATGGCAATCGCGCTCGAGGAAATCAGCACCATCACCGCGAAGGGACAGACGACAATCCCCAAGGCGGTGCGTCAGGCGCTGGGCGTCGGTTACGGCGGCCGCATTGCTTTTCGCGTGAGCGATGGCGGCGTGACCGTTTGCCGTGCGGATAGCGATGAGGATCCGGCAGTCGAGAGCTTCCTGAGCTTTTTGGCTGCCGATCTGAAACAGCACCCTGAGGCCGTGAAGGCGCTTTCGCCCGATCTCGCCGCCCGCATTGCCGCGCTGACCGCAAATATTCCGGTCGATCTCGATGACGCGATCGACGGCGACGTCTCGCTTTGAGTAATGACCCGGACTTGCTCAAGTGATCACGGTCAACGGTTGGACACTTTACGCGCATCCGCTGTTTCTCGCCCAGCTCGAGAAGCTGACAAGCGCCGGTGAGCGCGCCCGCCAAAAAGACCCGATCGCCTATACCACCAGCGCCGACGCCAAGTTGCTTGCCGCAATACGCAAGCTGGTTTTCGAGGTGATCCCCGTCGATCCTTCACGTCCTGAGTTCCGGCAAGGCGGCACCCTGGGCCGGGAGCGCAAGCATTGGTTCCGGGCAAAGTTCGGAAATGGCCGGTTCCGGCTGTTCTTCCGCTACTCGACTGCCGCAAAGATCATCATCTTCGCCTGGGTCAACGACAGCAACACGCTGCGCACCTATGGCTCGAAGAGCGATGCCTACGCCGTTTTCAAATCCATGCTCGACAAAGGCAATCCTCCCGAAGATTGGGACGCCCTATTGGAAGCATGCACGGAATTGGCCGCAGGCTGATCCGGGACCAACCGATATCCGGCCCAAGTCCAGCTTTCAGGCATCATTCTGCACTTCAACGTATTCAACCTCGATCCTGTCAACATCGACTATGCGCCCGCGCACCCGGACACGCCCATTGAGCCCTGCCGCCGCGCTTTCGTCAACAAAGCCAAGCCGCCAGCACAGGCCGTCATCGCCGCGCAGGATCGGCCCGCGCGCGCCGGGTTCGATCATTCCGACATGGAATCTCGCTGAGGGGGAACTGGTCGATTTCATGGGGTGAATTGGTGTCGGATGGAGGGAACAGCCTGAGGTGCATGCCGCGGACCCTGGTCGGCCTTAGCCTGCAGGATCGAACTTGCCCAGCCATCGCAGGAACTGGCACCTACTGACGACCCGTCCAGGGTCCCACCAAAGGCCCCGCCAACGATGCAGGTTGCATAGTTATCAGCGTGTGATAACTATGCAGGGTGAATGAGCCGCACGACTCGAGCCTTGATGCCTTGCTTCCGCTCGATGGCGAAGTGTTTGTCATCGATCCTTCGGGGAACCACTGGGTCAAGTTCGAGGTCAAACGTGTGGCAAGCTCACCCGAGAGACCGCACGGCTTGCGCTACTCGCTCACTCTGCACGACGGGAAGGGCGAAAGGTTGGTCGGATTCGACAATGCCCATCCCGTGACATCAGGTTCGGGACCGGGGGCAAAACAAGCGGCTGCGTTCGACCACAAGCATCGGCTACGAACCATTCGCCCTTACGAATACGCCGATGCCGCCAGCCTGTTGGCCGACTTCTGGACAGAAGTCGTAGCGGTGCTGGCGCAGCGAGGAGTAAAGCTATGACGACGTTGAAAATCGGAATTGCCAGCCCGGCGGACTACAAAGCCCGGACCATGGCCATCGCGCGGGGCGAGTTGAAGCAGTCGGCGCAGGGGCCGAAGGTATGGTTCACCTCGATCGAGAGCCTCGCCAAGGTGCTGTCCGACCGCAACCGGGAACTGCTGGCGCTGATCGCCAAGGAAAAGCCGGAGTCCTTGCAGGCGCTGGTCGAACGTACCGGGCGAGCCAAGTCGAATCTGTCGCGCACATTGAAGACCATGGAGCGTTACGGTCTCGTGCGTTTCGAGAAGCGGCCCAACCGGGCACTCGCTCCGCGCGTGAATTACGACGATATTCGGCTCGACCTGTCGTTGCGCGCGCAGGCTGCCTGATCGCGCAATCCGCAAAATGGTGGCGCGGCCCGGTGGGAGGCGACCCGGGCCGCGCCTTCTGGTCAGGCCAGGATCGCTTCTTCGACGCAGTCGATGCAGTCGCGGTTGCGAACCTGGCTGGCAGAATGGGCTTGGGGAGCAACTACCTTGTCAGGACAATCATCGCAGTCCGGCTGCTCGGCAGTAGGGGAGGGCCGCTTCATTGCCTTGAACCGCGTCTTGATCGCCGGGGCTGCATCTCGCGTGTTCACGGCTGCTTTCGCACTGGCTTCGGCGTTTAGCGCATCGGCGACGCGCTGCAGCTCCTGCCTGCGAACCGCAGAGACTGCGGCCGCCGGCTCGATAGCAGTCTCGCCAAGGCTGGATGCCGGCTCGGCAGCGAGCGAAGGCTGGGCACCCGCGGCGATAAGCGCGAACAACAGGTATTTCAGATTCATGGAGGTTCTCCTGGTTTCAGAAAAAGCCGGTCCGGCGGCCGTATGAGAGGTCGCTGGTTGCAGAGTCCCCGAGCGCAGACCGGCGCACGCTCAGGGTAACACCCCGACTGCCGCGACTGCGGTAGTGGAGGTCGCGGACATCGAGGTTGTTTCGTTCCGCCCAGTCCTGGGCGTCCTTCTCATTGGCGAAGTCGCCGATTTCCTGGTGGTCATAGGACATGGGACTCGTCCTCATTCCTGATCGGGCAAGCACTGCCGGATGTCGGGACAGGAGGCGCTGCTGCGCCTGTGGCTTCCGGCGTAATTGGGGAAAGCGCCGCAAATACCGCGGCAAGCGCGACGGCAGCCATGGCGGCAAGCGCCAGCCTCTCGACCATCGGCTCGGACACGAGACAGGCGAGCACGGCCAGCCAAACCAGTGCCGCCTGACAGCCATCGAACAGCCGAGTGGCGCGCTCCTTGGTGAAGGTGGGAATGGGCAGGCACCTCACAGGTCGAGCCCCAGCGATTTTTCGGGAACGGGGAGCTGCCGCACCGGCGCCTCTGGCACCGGACCCAGCACCGCATCGAGCTTGGCCCTGAGCTCCGGGCTCATGCGCAATTCGGGAACCTGGCGGGTTTCGATAGGATTGGCGTGTCCGGCGTCAACTTCGACTTTGCCGGTCACCTCAAGCGCGGAGGACTTGTTGCCCGGAGTGCGGTCGAGCTGGAACTTGAGGGCACCGAGATCATCGGTGACAACATGCATGTCGTCGGTGGCGCGGGTGTTGAGGACATTTTGCGTCCGCTGGGTCGCAAGGTTGCGCTGGGAAGACGAGATCACCTCGATTGCATGTGCCTTGGTCATGCCCTGCGCCATGTGGGCATTGAGCGCGTAGCCAAGATCGAGACGGCGCAGCATGGGGTCATTGGCGGGCAGGGTAAGCTGCCGCTTATCGGCAAGTTCGACCGTCACCGTGTCAGGCTTTGCTTCGATCACCTTCGCGTAAGTCGACTTGGCAATGTCGCGGACGGCATCCTTGTCACGCCAGAACACCGTGTCGCCGTCATGGATCCGGATGGACTTCTGGTCATAGAGCCCGAGCCGGTCGAACTTGTGGTCTGGGTCGATCCGGTCGGGATCGAAACTCAGGCGCTTGCCACCCTTCTCGAGCATGACCTTGCCGTCCTTGCGAATGTCGACAATGGCATATTCACCGCGGACGAGGCCAATTTCGCGCACATCCATCCGCGCCTCGAGCACCTGGCCGCGCCGGTAGGTCGAGGCAAAGCGCAGTTCCTCGCGGCTGACATTGGCGCTCTGGAGCGTTGTAAGCGCGATGCCTTCGCCCCCCAGCGCGCCTTCCTGGAGAAGCCCTTGCTGTACCAGGGTATTGATCTGGGTCCGGTCGTCGCGCCCGGCGGTGAAAATCGCCGTCGCCTCGCGCTTCTCCGGACTCAGCGACAGCCAGAGCTCGGCGGCCCGCGCTACGTGGTGCTGACCCGCCTCGATCACCCGGCCGTGCGCCGCCAGCAGATCAAGCGCGAGGCTGGCATGGCCTTCGTTCGAGAGCCCCGCAACCGCCAGCAGGAGCGGTGAATTCCTCTGACGGATGTTCTCGTCCATCCGCACGGTCGCCTGGCCAGCGGCCTGCGAGACCGCGAACATCTTGCCTTGCTCGATCGCCGACAATTGCTGGCGGTCGCCCATGAACGGCGCCTTGGCGACATCAAGTTGCTCGGCAATCGCGGTGAGCCGCAGCATGTCGCGTGAGGAGACCATCGAGGACTCGTCGGTGATGATGACGGTATCGCGTAGCGCTGCCCTGGAGGCCTCGAAGCGCTCGCCAGAACCCTGGGCTGCCGCCGAGCCATGCTTGTTGATGAAACCGGCGATGGTCCAGGCCTCGATCCCGGCTTCCTTCATCTGCTCGACCGACATCGTCCCCGAAGCACCGCCGCGCAGATCGGCGACCATCTTGTTCTGAAAGGCGAGGCCGATCAGCTTGACGCCTTCTGCGCCAAGCACCTTGTCCAGCGCTCCAAGCAGGGTCGATTTGCCGGCGCCCGCAACGCCCTGGATGTTGAGGAACCGGTCGGTGCCCGAAAGGATCGCAACGCCGGCGGCTAGCTGACCTTCGTTCAACTGCCAGCTATCGACGCCGGCCCGCTCGAGCCCGAGTTCGCGAGCGGCCTCCTGAAGCCGGGCCATGGCGAGGTCGGGTGCCATGAAAGCGCGGCCCTGGCCGGCACCGGCATCCAGGCGGTCCAATATCTGCTGTTCGCGCGCCAGCGCCTCAGGCGTCGTCACCAGGTCATAGTGACCGTCGGCGCGTTCAGACTTGCCGGGAATGAGGTGGCCCTCCCGGATGAGTTCGCCGATCCGCTCGGCCACGGCCTCACCCTCGAGGCCCTTGATCTGGAAGCCGAGTGCGCTCGCCAGGATGGCATGGGGCGAGAATGCCGCTTCCCGCTCGGAAAGGTGCCGGATAGCGGAGGCAGTCGCGTGCTGGGCCTTGATGGTTTCAGCGGGGAGGAAGAGTGCGGCCGTCCCGCTGACAGCCAGCGCGCTCGGTGGACGCATGGCCGCACTGATCCGCTCGGCGATCTCGCCGAAAGCCTGAGAGGCGGTTTCCCGAAGCGATGGCCTGGCCTGGTGCTGTACCCGCGCCATGGCCTCGGCGACGAGCGGCTTGCCGTCGAAGCCCAGTTCGGCGGCGCGGGTCTTCCAGCCCTCGACCAGCGCGGTGCGATCTTCGACCACAAGTTTGGGATCGCGGGTATAGAGCGTGATCTGCTTCTTGGTGGCCAGAGTGGTGGCACCGGTTTCGGCGATCTTGGCTTCGATCTCGGCAGCGCGGGTTGAAAACGCCTTGATGACCTCGCCTGGCACGCCCTTGATTTCGAAAGCGCCGTGCTTGCCGGCGGCCTCGGTCTCGTAGCCGAGCTTCTGCAACTGGGCGCGGAAGGCGGCATGGTAGAACTGGCCGATCGTCGTATTGTTCTTCCAGATCTCACCGTTCCACAGTGCCTTCCAGTTGCCCTTGAGATCGCGGGTGAGGTTTGCGACCACGGCATGGATATGACCTTGCGGATCGAGCGCGCGGCTCGTGTCATGGGCAAAGAGGGCATAGACGAGATTACCGGTCCGCTCGGGCTCGCCGTTGCGGCTGCGTTCGTAATTGCGGGCCTCGGCGAACTGCTTCTCGACAAGCTGCGCCATGGTCGAACGCACCGCAGCCAGGTGCGCGTCGAGAATCCGCCGGTCGCCCGAGACCAGTGCCAGGATCGAGGCAGACTTGGGCATCGAAAAGGTAAGATCGAGCCCGAGCCTGCGCCCCTCGACCTGCCCGACCTTATCGCCATCTGGCAGATGTCCGTTCAAGATCGCCTCGAACGCATCCCTCTCGACCGGGCCCGCCAGTCCCAGATCGCGCGCACCCTCGCCAGCCCAGACCCCCGCTTTCGCGTTCTCTTCAGCCGTGTAGTAGTTGTCGTTCGCGAAATAGTCGGCGGCGCCGCTCGAAGACCGCACTGCTGCAATGGAGTGCATGGGCTACATCTCCATTCCGTCATCCGGGCCGTCAGCGAGGCCGGGACCATGCACCTCGGGGCCATTAGGGCCGCCTGAGGAGCGTTCAATCCTGCTCTCCGGTTCGAGCGCTTCGCCAAGCTCGCGCGCGGTCTGACTGGCGCGCTGCCCAGCAGTCTTGGCCTGTGCACTCGGCGCCGGTTTGGTTGTACTTTCGGCGTCGCGGGTTTGCGCCGGCGCATCGATTGGCGAACCGCCGGGACGGAAGACCATCGTGTTGCCGAGACTGCCTGCAGCGAGCGGGCTCTCGCCCGGCATGGATCCGGCAGGAGGTGCAGCAACATCCACCTGCGGCGCAAGCGCTGGCGGCCTCGGCAGGTCCTCATCGCGGTCGAGTTCGACCTTGGGCTCGAGCTCGTCCTTGGTCTCTCGGCCACCACCTTCGTCGTCTGCATCGTCGTCGCTGGCGGGCTTCGCGAACTCGATTGGCTCGACATTCTCGCGCAGGATGTAGCCCTCGGCGACCGCCGGGTAGTCCTTGTAGGTGAGCTTGATCCGCGCGGCATCGAAGCCCTCGGGGAATACCAGGAACCCGCGCAGCGAGGGCAGCTTCATGATGTCGTCGGGCAGGACCAGAGGCTGGACTTCGGAGCGGGGGGTAATTGTCGCCGCATCGCGGATGTTGGAATAGCCGTAGCTGTAGGCCTCATCCATCATGCGCACCTCGCGGTGGCCGATGTAGTCGGAACAATGCTCGGCTGTGTCGCGATCGGCGGCGGCCAGAATGAGCTTGGTGCGCGCCAGCGAAGAGAGGTTCTGCGCGCCTTCCTTGCCGTAGGTCTCCGACAATTTGGCGAAGGAATGGATGCCGAGTACGAAGGCGCCACCGAACCCCCGTGCGGTCTGCAAGCCGTCCTCGATTGCGGGCAGGCGGTGCAGCGCATGGACCTCGTCGAAGAAGAACCAGGTGCGCAACGAGCGCGTGCGCGGCAGCCGCATCAGCGTGTGCACTGCCAGGTTCATCCAAAGCGAGAGCAGTGCACGATTAAGAACGAGTTCGTTGTGCGAGGAGGTGATGAACAGGATGCTGCCCGGCTTGTCATCGGTGCGGATCCACGTTTGAATCGAGAAGGGTTCCTTGCCCTCGGGCAGGAAGCGCAAGCCTTGCGCATTGGTGTTGAACACGGCCCGGATCGACTCTGCCATCTTGGCCGCTTCGGGCGCAGTCAGGGGATCGGCGACGGTGTTTTCGAGCATCTTGTGGACCTCCTTGAGGTCCGCCATCATCAGCCGGCTGGCGAGCGCCTGGTTGGTCGCCTGGCCATCCTTGATGAGCTTGATGCAGGTCTCGACAAACAGCGTGCGCGCCGCGAGCATCCAGAAGGGCTCGGCCCCGCCGCCATCGGCCGGAAGCAGGGCTGCGGCGATACCGGTAAAATCGGCGTGGTTCTTCGCCTCGCCGAACACCGACCAGGACGGGCAACGCTCGTCCATCGGGTTGAGGATCGTATCGGTTTCAGGGTTGTAGAAGGCCTCGACGTAGGCACCGGTGAGGTCGAAGACGACAGCCCGGTCGCGGCGCAGGCGCATCTGGGCAATCAGCGCGCGCATCTGGGTGGTCTTGCCGGTCCCGGTCGAGCCGATCATCATCGTGTGCGACTGTTCGGTACGCCAGGGGAAGGCGACCCCGGCGAGCGAATAGGCGTGGTGAATGCCGGCCGCTTTGCGCGGGGCAAGCGGCATCGCCATGACCTCGTCGAAGCTCATGGCGGGAAGCCGCTCGGCGACTTCCTGTTCGAGCGCAGCCCGGTTGTGGGCATTGATGACGGCTGCCAGCTCTGCGCCGTCGACCAGCATTGCACCGCGCTGGTGACGCTCTTCAAGGATCGACTTGCCGCGCCGCTTCGAGAAATCGACGAACCAGATGGCGAGCGGTACGGCGAGGAACAGCGAGATGAACAGCGAGCCCCAGACCGCGCGCATCATCCGGTTCCAGGCGATGGCAACATCGGGGTGTGAGGCGACCATCGAAATCGGCGCCGGGATCACTTCGCCAGAGGGCAGGGTGAGGTTGATGATCTTGCCGGGATTGAACTCCATGAACCCCCATCCGGCGGCGTAAATCCGCATGAGAATCATCTGCACTTCGTGTTCGTGAAGACGCAGCGCGAGCGCGACCGAGAGCACGAGGAGGAAGGTGAAAAACCACACCATGAAGGGCAGGCGCGCGGAGGCAAACCACATCAGGAATTCATGGGTGATCAGCTGCGAACCGCGGGTGAAATCACCGGCATTGCGCGGCATGGTCCCGCGCGCGGAATGGTGCTGCAGCTTGCCCGGGCGAGCGCGGTCGGACCAGGTGTCAGGCCCCGCCATGGAAGGCCTCCATGCGCCGCTCGGCTTCGGTCAGAAGTTCGGTGTGCACCTCGGGGTATTCGCGCTGGACGATGAGGTCGAGCGCGAGGAACGTATACTCGGACGAGAACTGCCGCCGGCGATCCTGCTCGGATGAACCGGAAAGGTCATCGATGAAGCGCTCGATGGCGATTCGCAGAAGCTTCGATCGGGAGATATTGCGCGAGACCGCAGCGGCATTGGCCGCCTCGGCAACGGGTCCGGGAAGCCGGACCGAAATCAGGACTGTTTCTGTCATCACCAAACCCTTCGAAAAGGGCCCGGTGGAGATTGCGCCTGGATGTTTTAGGCCATCGCCGATGGCTTGGCAAGGGAAGGGGGAACCGGTGCCTGTCGTATTCAAATGTATTACGCGCAAAATGGCGCAATTGCGTCGTCCCCAATTGTGTTCAGCGATTATCATACATTGTGATACAGGGATGGCATTGCTGTATACGCGCGCAGTTCTGCCAATTTCTCCTACTGCCGTGCAGTGTACGGTCTGCACCTTTACCCCTTGATCCGATGCAGCTTGGTTCGCGTTGGATTGCTGGTTTTTTCAGGATCGAGGATCGGGCCTTCAGTGCCAGTCTCTAGGCGCAGCAGGAGCAATCTATGCTTCGCAGGCGTCGGCAAATTACAGATGGTTTGAACAAGAGGACTTGCCAACAGGCTGCGGCGTTGTGATGCTTTTGTCGGGAGGTTTCAGCGCCAACCCACGAGGTATCATCATGGCCAGGAAAGGAAGTCTTGAAGCGGAACGACAGGCAATCGCAAGGGAGCGAAACGCGCTGGAAGCGCGCGAAGCGAAGCTGCGGGAAAGCGAGCAGAATGCCATGGCCGAACTGCTGAGAAAATCGGCACTCGGCAAGGCACCGTTCGAGCGGGTCGAAGCCTTCTTCGCCGCACTCGGAAAGCTCGGTCTGGACGAAGCGGAAAAGCGCATGGCGAAGAGCTGAAACCGGTCTCGCAAGAGGCCAGCGCAGCCGGGGCTCGATGCCCCGGCTGCGCTTTAATTCAGGCTCGCAAAAAAGGGGCCGGAGAGCCCCTTGCGAGCCCTCCGGCGCCGTTCGAAGTTTCGGCATGTCAGAACGGGCAGTCCGCGTCCCATTCGGGATCCATCACCACGCTCATGAAACTTGCGGCGCGGGCGATGTTCGCCTCATCGAAATCGTCTGCCATCATGCCTGGCACCGTATGGACGATCCGGTCGATCAGGTGCTGGGGCAGCGCATTATAGTCGCCCTCGTCGATAGCGACGAAGCAGCCCTCGTCGTCCTCGATAACGTGCTGGTCGAAGAAGCTGTGCTGGGCCCGGACGGTGGCGGCGCGCAGTGCGGCGTCATAGCTGATGGGATCGAAAGCCGGGATGTCGAGTGCGGTCGTAAGAGCGTTCATGGGAAGCCTCCTGTCAAAATCATTGAAGAGGCCTCCGAAACGATGACCGAGCTTGGCCCGGGTCAGGAACGGGCCGCCCGCGGCCCGCCGCGAAGCGGGGGTGGGGGAGCCGATTTTTTCGCATTCTTCATGCGGAAAAATTGGGGGAACCGCCCTTCTTGACGCGGGGCAATGGCGGTCATCATGCTTGGAATTCTGCGAGAGTTTTAACCCCTGTTGGTCAACGCCACCGGTGGGTCCAAGTGCTGGCCTGCCGCCCGGCCGATGCGAAGGCTCGGAACCGGGCAGGCCGACAGGCCGTCACCCGGGGCCCAGCGAGCGAGCCGGGGCAGACCAGGGGCGTTCCAAGCGACAAAAAAGAAGGGCGTCCGGCGGTTAGACCGGACACCCTTCGGTAAAGTCGGATCACATTGTTTCCCGCTCAGAACGGCGGGAGATCGTCGCCATTGACCGCGCGCTTTGCAGCGCCGCGTTCTGCCTGAGCCGGGGCCTTTGACCGGGCTGGGGGTGCCTCGTTCTGGGCACCTGCCTCGCGCACGATGTGCATCGGCACGCGCGCCTCGCGCAGCCGGTCGGCGAGGTTCGCCTGGATGCCGCCGCCGCTGCACACCACCGCCTCGACCGGCTTGAAGCTGAGCATGCGCGCATTGCGTTGGTAGGGCGCCGAAGGACCCCGCGAGGCATCGGGCTTGCACAGGATGACGGGGACGTTCTTGCTCGAAGCCCAGGCCGCCGCGATCACGTCAGCGCCCTTGTTCTGCGCGGTCGTTGCCAGCACCATCGAAGGAATGCGCGTCCGGATTGCATTGAGGTAGTCTTCAACCTGAGCAATGTCGGTGAACTGCTGCCCGCCCGAGAACACCACAACCGGGCCCGCGGGCGCAAACTGTTCCCGCCGCTGCGCCTTTTGTGCGGCTAGGTAATCGCGCGCTTCGATCATCGAGGCATTGGTCTTGGACGACACCCGCGAGCCGCGCACTGGCGAGAAGGGACGACCGGTCTCCACGAGGTAGATCTTCGCGGCATGGTCGCGCATGCATTCCATCGCGTCGCGGCACTCGGCGAGGCTGCGGGCCTGCATGGTGAGGTCCTCCAGATCGGTCGCGTAGACTTCGCTCGGATCGTATTCGCGCAGCTTTTCCTGCAGCCGGTTCGCCATCGAATCCTCTCGGGTATCGAGACGTTTGGCCACGACATGAAAGCTGTTGGCAATGCCCCAGGCGACTTCGCTTGCCATGTCCTCCATCCGGGTGTCGCGGAACAGGTCGAAGACCGTTGCCAGCATCATTTCGATCGCCGCCTGCGCCACATCCGGGTCGGGCATTTCGGCAGCGCTCGGTTCATGCTCGATCGAGAGCTTGGCGAGTTCGGTCTGCTCCATGAATGCGGCAGCATAGTCGGGAGTGGCGATTTCGCGCGCATAGTGTTCGGCAAGGTCGGCGAAGTTCGAGAAACGGTCCGTCATGATAACCTCCAAAAGGAATTGTCTCTCATCACGCTGATGAAAGATGCCCATCGGAGGGACGCCGGAGTCAGGCAGTCAGGGACGGCGGCGCGCACGCGCTGCCGCCGCGAGCAGCGGGCGTGGGGGGAGCCGATTTTTGCTCGCAAGGCGGTAGCCGCAGCAGGCCAAAATCGGGGGGCACCCGCGATCCTTGACGGCCGCCAATCTCCCAGGCGTCATGCTATGGCGATGCTGATTTCGCTCAGCCACCGAGATGAGAGAGAGATTTCAGTTTTGCCCCCGAACCCCCATGGGGCGTTCGGGGTTAACGGCAAAACCCAGCAGTCAGAACAAGATCAGGCAACTGGTCCCAGCACAAATCGTGCGCGCTCGCGGCGAAGCATCTCAAAAGGATTCACGCAGGTAATTCCGAGGCCAATGCAGGCATTCGGGATCTTGATCTTGCGGACCGAATCCGAGGGCACTTCATGGGTTACCACGATGCAATCGTGGGCCTTGGCATGTGCGACCAACCAATAGTCGGCGACTTGTAGGAAAGTCGAGATGGCCGCCGGTTCATAGGTCTGCCCGGTGGCCCAGGCACTGACCTGTCCCAGGGCAGGAAGGACCGCATCGTCGGGCGGCAGGAAGAACCCTTTTCCTTGGGCATGGGCCCAGCCTGCCAATTCGTCGCCGCCGCCCACGAGTTCATCGCTGACATTTTCGATGCTTGCGACAATCCCGGTCGCATTCTGGGCAACAAGCCATTCCCAAAAGGCTGGGCAGAAGTCGAACCCGTAATGGAGGTTTTTGGCCTGGATGAAGACGTTCGCGTCGAGCAGGTAGCGGGTCAAGCGAGAACCCCCACTTCCTGTCCGATATGATTGAACGTCTCCGTCTTCGCGACCCCGAGCATGCGAAATGCGTCGCGGTAGAGGGTCTGGCCTTCGAGCGTGCTTTCGACGAGGGCACGCGCAAAGCGGCGGCTAACCCGCGACAAGGTCGTGCGATAGAAATCGCCGCCGCCACCGACCCGCTCGGCGATGGCGCGCAGCCGGGCTCGCTCCGCGGCCCATGCGGCGTCGAAGGCAACCCGCGTAAACCAGCCGACATCGAGAAGGCGTCTCAGGATGACAAGGCTGCTGACCTTGTAGCGCCGCGTGAGACGGGCGACGGTGTCCTCAAGCAGTTCCTCTGCCACGAGGTCGGCGCGCAGAGTCGCTAAGGGCACAAGCAATTCCGCAGCAACCGCGTTGCACCAGACTTCTTCGCGTCTGAAGCCGGCTACAGGCGCGGCACTGGCATTGGATATGGCGGTAGCTCCAAGCCAAAGGTGTGCAAGTTCATGCGCGAGCGTGAACATTTGCGCAGATTTGCTGTCCGATCCGTTGATGAACACCAGCGGCGCCTGGGCATCAGCGAGTGCAAACCCGCGAAATTCTTCGGGGTCGAGCTTCCGGCTGTTGTTGCTGAGAACGACGCCACTCACCATGACAAGCGCACCGAGACTATCCGCGTGCCCGATGAAGAGGCGCAAGGCCTCTTCCCAAGTCCGGCAGGCGGCACGCGCCTCGAGGTCGAAGTCTAGCGCTTCGGCCATCCGCGCTGCCACTGCTACCGGATTGTCGTTGAGCGTGGCGCTGCCGACAAACGGGAGATCCGGCAAGCGCACGGCCCGAGCGTAGTCCTTGAACCAGCCCTGGCGTTCCTGACAGGCGTAGACCATGTCGAGCAGGTTGGGACTTGGCCGGTGTATGGCCCGGCCGTCAATTGTGCGAAAGTCCGGGATAGGCAATTGCTCCAGGGGCGGAGCAGGAAGGAACAGATAGCCTACCGGCACGTGGACGGCATCGGCAAAGGCCTGCAACTGCTTAATGGTAGGCTGCGCGTCTCCGGCTTCCCACAGGGCAAGCTTCGGGAACCGGTGATCCAGGTCCTCGGGATTCTTGCCCGCACGCTCGCGCGCCCAGGTCAGAAGCTCAGGATGGATGGCCGCCCGCGTCATGGGAACTTAGTAGTCCCGCATCGAAGGTCGCCGCAAGGCTGCATAGGTTTGGCCAGGATCACCTGATGACCGAAACGGTGACAGCGGCGGCATCGGCGACGGTGCTCCACTGCTTGTCGGCGGTCAGCGCAGGAAGGCCGTCGCGGCGCGCAAGCGCCAAGCAGAAGCGGTCGCCAAGTGACAGGCCGACCTCGGCCGTCACGGCGCGCAGGCGCCCGGCGATTGTCGCCAGGGCGTGGTCGGCTTCGACAATGGCCATGGGCAGGGGCCTCAGCATGGCATCGACCTGATCGGCCGGCATGCCGGAATAGATGAAGTGGCTGACGACCTCGGCATAGTTGACGCTCGACATGCGGGCATCGGCAATCGCGTCAGCGACCTTTGCCGCGCCGGGTTCATCCCGAAGCAGGGCAAGGAGCGCGGAGGCGTCGAGTACGACTTCGCTCATTCGCCCGATTCCTCACGGCGTCGAGCGAGGAATGCGTCGACTGAGGCCTCGGCTTTGCCGTCGGTGTATTTCTTCGCAAGCGCCTGGGCGTGCGCGATCGACTGCGCCACGGTGCGCAAGATCACGCCGTCCTCGGTTTCCTCGACCAGCAGCGCACCGCCGCCAGCGAGGCCGAGCCGCTTGCGGATCTCGGCGGGCAGACTCATCCTGCCGTTAGGCGTGATCGTCACTTGCACGGTCATGGCACAGCTCCTTACGGCCCTGAAGGTGGCGCCAAGCGGCACATTCAGGGCATCATGCGAATCTTATGCCACAAAATAGGAATCGTGTCACGAACGGCATGATATGGCGCGATCGTCCGAATTGATAATATATCTTATGTTAAATCAATGGTTTAGATGAATCACGCATTGTCAGGCCACGATGACTGGTCGCGCGGCAATCGCTGCTCGTCGTCGATCACTTCAAGACGATGCGGGGCCTCGCGGCTCCAGGACCACAGCACCAGATTGCGGTCATCGACCGTAGCTCGCGAAGCGAAGCTTGGCACGATCACGCCGGCGCAGCCGGCGGCAATGAGCCGATCGGCCAGTTCCCAGGTCGGAACGGACTTGCGGTCTCCGGCAAGACGCTCCCAGGCGCAGCTGAGCTGCGCCAAGGTGACCTGCGCTGCATCCCGCACGTCAGGGCTGGTCAGGTCGAGAATTTCCAAAAGATCGGCGCGGTAGCTGCAGATCGTCAGGGGCTGCGCCTTGAAGGCGAACCCTTGCTGAGCCTCGAGCCAGGCGGTTTCGAGGCTGAGCGCCGCATAGAAGCACGCCGTGCCGACGCGGTTGAAGCGGCCGCCGTGAAGCTTCGCGCCTTCGCCCGATTCCGGATCATAAGCCCACGCCGGATGATGCGCCCGATAGACTAGGCCGTCGAACCGGATGAACGGCAGGGTCGATTTCGAAATCTGGCCCAATGGTCAGGCAAAGCCGCCAGCGGCAATCCGGCCGAGATAGGTGCGAACCTTCTCGCCCTGTCCCTGTCGGACAAGCTCTTCCGCCGTGGCGTCGCCGAAGGACGGTAGCGGCTGCGATCGGTACCAGGCATAGGCGGCAAGTTCGCTACCCGCCCAGGGAATGACCCGGTTGATGATTTCGCTCATCTCACGTAGCCGCGACTGGGTGGCGATGCTGCTGCTGCGGGCAGCCTTCGAGACCGCATCTCGTGACAGTCCAGCGGCGAGCGCCAGTTCTGACTTGGTGATATGAAGCGCCGCCGACAACCTGTCGACCGAGACGCCCTTGTCGCCGGAAACTTCGCTCAAAAATGCCGCGCTCGCCATTTGCCTCACCATATGCCAATATTTAGGTCATTATATGCGGCGTTCTCCGAAAATTGTCAAGCTGGACGTCAGGCTGCGAACAGTTCGCCCTGACCCGTACCGGACGCTCGAACCGCGCCGATCATTAGCGCAGGCCGACGCAGCAGTTTCAGGACCGCCGGGTTCACCACGTAGACCGCATGGCGCCCGCCGCCGCGATTGCGGTGGTTGGTGGCGTAGCCAGCGTAGTGCCGTGTGACCAGACCCGCACGCGCCAGATCCGAGATCGCGCGGCTGACATTGGCGCGGCCCACGGCCAGGACCTGCTCCTCGACTGCCTGGTCAATCTGAGCGGCATCGCGGGCCTCATCGCCGGAGAGTTCATGCCTGAGCGAGGCTGCAACGCGGGCGCGCAGCGCCGCGCGGCGGCCCTGCTGTTCGCTCAAAGGAAGCAGCTGGGTGCAGAGCCAATCGCGCAGGAGTGCGGGCTTTCCATCTCGGGCAACGAAGGGACCGGACTGCCCTCGCCCGTCGGCGGCTTCGGATACGAGTTGGAGGACCAGGAAAGCGTAGCGCGGCCGGCTCGAAACCTCGGCCAGCACCGCGTAAATGCCGCCAACGCCAGTGATCGGTGTCTGTTGCTCCATGGATCAGTATTGAGCACAAAAGGTGAATCCTGTGAATCCCCTTTCGTTCAGGCCATGTCGTTTGTCGCCCGTGACACTTTGCCTGGCACCGCATCGGAACATTCGGGACCTGCATCGTCAGCCAATTCGATCGGCAGAGCATTCAATACGGGCGGGTATCACCCGCGCTCCTGCAAAGGCTGATGTCGATGATGACACTTTGCCCTCGGGGCAGAGTGTCACAGACGGCAGGACATGCATCGATAAGTCGACAGAAAAGGAGCCAGGGAATGAAGCTGATATCCGACGTCGGTCCATCGGCGCATCAGGCTTAGCCGAAGGCGACCCCGAGCTTCTTGCGCGGTTTGGCGGCCGCGACCGGCATAGCCTTTGCCTTCGGACTTTGTCCGGGCTTGCGACCAAGTCCGATCCTGACGGCGAGTTCCTTGCGCTTAGCCGAATAGTCGGACGCGACCATGGGATAGTCCGCAGGCAGGTTCCAGCGTACGCGGTAGTCGGCCGGCGTCATACCATGATCGGTGCTGAGGTGGCGCTTGAGCATCTTGAACTTCGCGCCGCAATCGAGGCAGGTCACCGCATCGGGTTTGACCGATGCGCGGACCGAGACAGCGGGTATGCGCACTTGCTCGGTCGGCTCGGGCACCTGACCAAGCGAAGCCAGCGATGCGTAGACCGACTGGATCAGGCCCGGCAAATCACCCGCCGCGACCGAATTGTTGCTGACGTGGGCCGAAACAATATCAGCGACGTGATCCAGGAGCATTTCATCGGCCATTGCGTGCGGTCTTTCTCTAATTGGCGATGGCGGACCCTATGGGCCGCGGCCGCCAAATGCCAGTGCCGTTGGCTTGCGCTCCAGATCGACATGCGCAAAAAAATGGGGCCAGCTTGCGCCGGCCCCTTGGAAAGTTTTGGGAGAGGATGCCTGAAAGGCACTCCTGATATGGGGTGACGCCTTAAATGCTGCAAGTGCGAAATAAGGTCCGGCAGTTGAATTTTGTGCAACGCGGCATCCACCTTCACCCCGGCGGCCGGTAGCGCGGGGTCGGATCGGCAAACCGGCGCGGATGAGCGAGTTCGGTGCGGGCGACACGGAACGTGTAGCCGTCCCATTCGCGCCAGGGATGGTAGCGGCCTGCCTCATCGAGGCAGCCATAACAGACCCGCGCGAGGACGGTCGGACAGGCAGGATCGTCTTCAAGCAGCGCCACCGTGAAGGTGCCGCCCATGCCGCTCGGCGTATCCCACACCGGCGTTTCGGCAGTGATCGTCATGGGGAATTCCTGTCTTTGTGAGAAATCGGGGGTGCAACGATCCGGCAGGGATTGGCCTCACCCCCCGTTGGGAGGCGGCGCTGCCGCCTCCCGGGCTCCGGTCAGAGGAAGAGGACTTCCTCGGCGACGATCTCGACCGCGTAGCGTTCGACGCCCTCGCGGTCCGTCCACTTCGAGTAGTGGAGGCGGCCCTGGACCTCGACCATGTCGCCCTTCTTCTTGTGCTTGGCGACCGAAGTGCCGAGGCCGTTGAAAGCGGTGACGCGGTGGAACTCAGCGAGGGTCTCGGTGTAGCCGGCCTCGTTCTTGACCGTCTTGCCATCGACCAGCTTGGGGCGGTCGGTGACAAGAGTGAAGGAGGTAATCGCGGTTTCACCGGCGTGACGGGTTTCGGGTTGGCTAGCGATGCGACCGATCAGGATGACGAGGTTCTTCATGGGGTTTCTCCGTGGCTTGAATTCGGCGGAACCGCCCGCCGATGAACACTACAGGCAGGGCCAAAGGCGCGGGCCCGCACCGAACGCCAAGAATCCAACGGGCGTGAGGGGAACCCAAAAGCGAGGAGTGGTGCGGCAAGCCCGCAGGGCTTCACGGTCCGCTGCTTTTGGGTTGCGGCCAGAGACTGGCGCTGCAGGGTTCATCGGCAAACGAAGGGCGGTTTCGTCAGTTCAGGCCGCAGGTTCCCAGGCGTTCCTACCCGTCTGCCTTGGTTGCATCCCGTCAGGGCACCCCGGCACCACGCTGGTGTCCATGCGCACCCTCCCCTCGCAGCGGTACTCCCGCCTGCGCATGTCCGGGCAAGTCAGAACGAGATCGCGCGAGAAACCTCGATTTCTCTGCGCTTACCGCAACGGCCTTGTGCGTCAGCACCTGCACGAAGAGCGGGCTGATCCGGAGATTTCAGGGTGCCACCGCGTGCGAATGGGCGCGTCAGCGCCAGGGTTTGGCGAGGCCCTGCGTGATCAGGTAGTCGCCGGCGTCCACGCCGTTCACCGAGATGGTGGCAAGCGTCCGCCCATAGGCGTCGGTGCCAAGCCGCGTGATCATGACCCGCCCACGCGAGACGAACCGCACGAGCGCGGCGCGCGATGCTTCCCCGGCAGTGAAGTCGCACCAGGCGTAGGACCGGCGACGGTCCTGACACTTGGGACTGTCCGGCAGTTCAGGTGCATCGATATTGGCGATGCGGACCCGCTCGCGGCCGCAGCGGATGGTGTCGCCATCATGAACGCTTGGCGAAAGACATAGGGCGGCAGCGGCGAGAACGATGGGCATCGGCAATCCCTAGCGCGGCCGCACTGTCGAACCAAGCCCTCCCCTCTTCCCGACTGGCCCCGATCGTCACCCGAAGGGCCGGCATTCTTGCCGGCGAGGTTGGGCGGGCGGCGGTGCGTGAGCGCCGACCGCGCGCCCTAGCGAGTAGAGCGGGTCGCCCCAAGCCCCGCGCGGGGCGCGGGCGTAGGGGTGCCCCCGCCCTCTCCCCTGCCCTTTGCCTCCCAACACCCCATCCACCTTTAGCCCAATACCGATGTGCGATTGTCGCCCGCATGGCGGGCCCACCGCGTCAGTGGATTGCGGCAATGCTCGACCAGCGGCTCTAGAAAGGCTATTGGGGGGCCGTCCTGGAACCGCCCGCAGGGGCAGTGTTTCCATGCGACTGGCAAGGGAGAATCGCGAATGGATCAGGAGATCCAGATGCCGAGCGCGCGCATGGTTGCTGAGGCCATGGCGACGCTGCTCGCAGGCAAGCTTGCCGACCAGGCGGCGAGCGAAATCGTGCTGAGCCGCGAAGAAGCCGCACTGTGCCTCGGGCTTGCCGAGGGAATTGCCGAAAGCCTCGCGCACGAGGCGGGCGAAACGGACTGATCCAGCTTATCTGACCGCAAGCTGCGCTATACGCCGCCGGCCTTGCCGGGGGCCACGGGCAAGGATAGACTTGGCCCAGCGCGCGCCATGCGGGCCGCGTCAGACAAACCAAAGGAGAATGCGCGAGAGGTCGAACGGGCAGCGTCGATCGCGAGAAATTGGAGATCCCCAATGATCCAGCGATACCGTGTGCTCGGGAAGGTCGTCACCGGCGGCCAGGATGACCTGCAGGCTGCGCTCGGCGCGGCCTATGCGCGCAAGGAGCGGGTGCTCTGCGAATGCCGCAGGCACGAAGAGCTGCCGCTCTATATCAGTCACCGCCATGATCGCTACGTGCTGGCGCGCTGGCCCGGTTCGGGCGCGCGTCATGCGACCGCCTGCGACCATTACGAGGCTCCGGACTTCCTGACCGGCATGGCCCAGGTCCGGGGAAATGCCGTGATCGACGACGAGGCTTCCGGCGAAACGACGCTCAAGCTCGCCTTCCCGCTGTCGCGCGGCGCGGCGCGGCTCGCGCCAGCGGCACTCACCAACGACAAGCCGACGGTCAAGTCCACAGGCCAGAAGCTGTCGATGCGGGGGCTGCTCCATGTCCTGTGGGACCGGGCCGAACTGACGCACTGGCATCCCAAGATGGCGGGCAAACGCAGCTGGTTCGTGGTGCGCCGCGCGCTGCTCGAAGCTGCGGCCAGCTGCAAGGCCAAGCAGGAAGCCCTGCCCCATGTCCTGTTCGTACCCGAGACGTTCCGGCTCGAGGACAAGGAGGACCTGCGCGCTCGCCGCCGGGCGGCGCTCGATCGCGTCTACCGTTCGCGTGACGAGTTGATGGTGGTGGTGGGCGAGATCAAGGAGATCGCCCCGACGCACGGCGCGGAGCGGATCGTGCTGCGCCACGTCGGCGACATGCCGTTCGTCATGGACCCGGACATGGCGCGCCGCTTCCACAAGCGGTTCGCGGGCGAACTGGCGCTGTGGCAGGCGCAAGGGAACCAGGGCCACCTCGTCGTTGCCGGCTCGTTCGCGCGGCGCAGCCAAGGGACCTTCGACCTGATCGAGGTGGCGCTGATGCCGGTGACCGGCGAATGGCTACCATACGAGAGCAGCGACGAGCAGTACCTCATCGCCAAGGCTGTCGCCGAGAAGCGCCGGTTCGTGAAGGGCATGCGGGTTAATCTCGATGCCAGCGCACCGATCGCCAGCCTGGTGCTCAAGGACACCGGCGAGGATGCAACCGCGATCCATATCCATGATGGCGATACTGAGGCCAGCGAACCGCTCGAGGCGCTGCTCGCCTGCGAGGGCGTCATCTACATGGTGTGGAAGGAAGGCGAGCCGCTGCCGCCGCGTGGATCCCGGCGCCGAACCAGCGACACCCCGCCGGAACGCGCCGCAGCGTGAGCGGGCACGCACCAAGGCGTCAGTCGCCGTTCAGCAGGGGCCTGGTCGGCAGAAGAGCGATCCGGCGCACGGCACCGGGTTCGGAGCGCAGCGCCGCGAGGCGCGTCTCGACCGAGGCCGCGTCCTCGGTAATCTCGATGCGATTCAGCCCGATCAGCGTCCAGACCTTGTGTTCGGGGTGCTCCGCGGTGTGGACCGCGTAGGCGAGCGGCAGCTTGTCGGGGTAAAGCCAGAGGAGAAGCACCGGTACGGCGGAAAGGTTGGGCCTGCCCTCGACGTCGGTGAGCGACAGCACCCCGGTCTCGGGATCATAGCGGCAGTCGATCCCGAGCGGCACAGGGTAGCCGATGATCCCGAGCAGCGCCTCGCGCGCGTTTGTGCCGAAGATCGCGTCCAGTTCCGGCCCCGGTTTGGCATCGGGGTCGGCTTCAAGCTGTGCCAGGAAGATGAGCACGGCGAACAGCCGGGCAGCTTCATCGCGCGTGCAGGGAATATCGAGGGCGAGATGAATTGCGGACATGGGAGTTCCTTCGCGGGAAGCGCACAGCCGCCCCAGACTGGCGCTGCCCGGCGCAGGTGCGTTGGGACCCGGACCGGCGAGGCAATGCTCAGAGTGAGAGGTGGCGTTCGACGTGCGCACGCTCGCGCGGACGCTGGAAATTGTAGACGGGAACGCCGTGGGCAGCGGCGATGCGGATTGCCTGGCCGGTCCCGCCCGAGGCTTCGCCGTCAGCGGTCCAGCACAGGACGAAGTCGGCGGGCGCATCGAGCTCAGGCCCCAGCACCTGGAACACGTTCCGGGTGTGCAGGGCCTGGACGAAGGGATCGAGCCCGGCGAAAGCGGGGTGCGCTGCGGCAGCAAGAGCTCGCGCACGCTGCCACAGCTCTGGCGGCAAGGCCTGCGGGTGGAACGGGCTCGCCGAACCGCGCCAGCCCGGCGCGGGCAGGAAGATCTGTTTGCCCTCCCCCGCCCCGCGCTCGAACGCGCTGTCGGCGCCGATCGCATGGCCGGAGCGCAGGACGTAGCCGCGCTTCAGAAGGGCGAAGGCAGCGCGCGTCATCAGTGCGAGCACTTCGGGCGGGGTGCGGCGTGCACCGATCCCGGTGTAAAAGCGGGGCATGGCAGGTCTCCTTGTTCGCCTGCCCGCCGCGTTCCCCCTACCCTCCCGTCGGCATCGCCGGGGTAACGCCCGCCCCGCGTGCGGCCAGCATGGGGCCGTAGTTGGCTTCAAGATTGCGGTGGAGGACCGCGTTTGCGGGCGGGAAGAAGCTGCCGTCCTCGCGCGGCCGCGAGATCCGGAGCGCGCCGGCGATAACGTCGGGAAAGGGGCGGACACATAGGAGCGACGAACCCGCGTAAGTGACTGGCGGCGGGAACCCCGCGCTGATCCAGCTTGACGGCACGTCTAGCCCGTCGAGCCAGCGCCGGGCGCCGGGCGGCAGTACCGCCACCTGCGAGACGATCCACAGCGTCCAGTAGGTCCCGAAATCATGAGCGTTGGCGATCGCCGCGAATTCCAGGGGCGCAGGCGGCGGGCCGTTTACCGCGATCACTGCGGCCTGAAAGGCGCGCAGCTCGTGCCTGTTGACGCGCTCGAAATCGGGCGTTTGGCCGAGCTGGGCGCAGGGCTCGTTCGCTGGCCCTGCCCCGAGTTCGAAGAGCCTGTGGCGGGTCACGCAGCAGCCTCCCCTGCCCCATCGGGATACCAGGCGAGTTCCACAGCGTTAGGGTTAGCGGCATCATAGGCGGCGATACGCGCCGAGGTAATCCAGGTTTCCGGATCGCGCAGCGCGACATAGCCTCCGTAGAAACGGCCATCACAGTGGACGAACTGGGCGTGGATGTCCTCACTCACGGCTTCGGAGACGAAAAAGCCGGCCGCGCCGCGAATGTGGGCCGGGGGGAGAACACCCAGCATTTCGTCATGGAAGACCTCGGTCACCCGCGCGAGCGGGAACTGCGCGAGCGTGCGGACGCGTTCATCAGACGGCGACGCTGCAAAATCGGGATCGGTCATGGGAGCCTCATTCGTAACGGGGTGGGGCTTGCGGGAAGCGGGGCGGAGCCGCGTGTTCGAACACGCAGGCGCGGTAGCGGCCGCCGGCGTAGAGCACGGAATCAAGGCGGCGATGGCCGCGCTGGACCAGGTCGAGCAGCCGGTTGGCACGCTCAGCGAGCCGCGCTGCAGCAGCTTCGGTAAGGCAGACCCGGTGGAGGCGGACGAATTCGCCGGTGTCGAACCACCATCCACCTTCCTCCGGCCCGCCGTAAGCGCGGTCGGCGGCGTAGAAAGCGACGACGTATTTCATGGCAAAGTGCCTCCCGGGACGGTTCGGCGCGTCAGATAATGACGAGCGGCGGGACGGTGATCTCGGCCTTCGCCATCGCGCGCTTGAGGTCACGCAGCCGGGTGAACCCCTTGATCCAGGACGGTGGGAAGAGGACATATTCGTCCTCGCTCGCCGTGTAGTCGCGCAAGGGTCCTGTGCCTTCGAACACGACAATCTCGGGAGGATAGGCCCCGGGACAGCCGCCCGACCAGCGCCGGAAACTCAACCCGTGCTCGATGCAGAAGGCATCGACCTCCGGGATCTGCCCGCCATTGAGTTCGGTGCCGTAGAGCTCGAGCGGCGCGCCCTCGGTCACCGCCGCCGGGTCGAACGGCTCGCCGTCCCATTCGGCGCGCAGATCGTATTCCTCGGCGCAGGCAGCGAGGTTGCTCAGGAGGTCGCGGCGCAGCGCGCCGCCGATGGTGATGTGAACGGGGGCTCTGTCGCCCATGGCCTGTGTCCTTTCGCAGCCGGTTGGTCCGACCGCGATCACCCCTCTCCCCTCACCAGCCTCTTGCGCGAGCAAGGGTGTGGCGCGTTCAGGCTGGCAGCAGCGGTACAAGGTTGGGGTCGAGCGGAAACCCGAGACACCGCGCCAGCTCGGCCGCGTGCTCGAAGTCGGCAGTCGTCACATGAAGCGACCGGGCGATATCGGCCAGCGTCTCGCCTTCGCGGGGCGGCGCTACGCTATGAAGCTTTCCTGCTTCTGCCGTTATCGCAAACGGCCAGGTCATTGCGACCGCCACCACCTGTTCATCAAGGACGACGAGCGTGTCACCGGTGCTGATCGCCTCGTCGCATTGCGAGGCGTCGTAGGCATTGCCGGTAGTCGCAAAGGCATGGTGACGCCGCGTGTCGAAGGCAAAGCGTTCGCTATCTGTGAACATGAAGTGTCTCCGTTGCCGCCCATGCAAAAGAAGAGGCGGAACGCGGGGCGGGGGGGGATGGCCGGCGTTCCGCCTCAGGCCGCAAGCGGGGCGAGCCTGCAGCCTTTGCGTAAGAACGGGGACCCGCGATTGGGTCCCCGTTCGGTCGGAGGTGCTGGATGGACTCAGGCGTCGACGAGCGGCGGCAGCGCGCCTTCGTGGTCGGCGCCGTCCTTGGCATTGGCGCGGCCGCGCTTGCCCGGAGGCGTTGCGGTGCTGTCGCCGAGGCCATCGCCGTTCTGCCCGTCACTGGCCTCACCGGCATCGGCTGCCTCGCCGCCGGTAAGCATGTCGCCATCGCCGTATTCGCTCGAACCGAGCTGGCTGTTGCGGCGGCGCGGACGCTGCCAGGCGATGGCCATCGTGCCGTCCTCACGCGGGAAGGCGGCGATGTAGAGCGGCTGCGACATCGACGGATCGTCGATCTTGCCCTGGTAGAAGATCTCGCCGGTCGAGTTCGAGGCGAGTTCGAACAGTGCGCCAACGGCTACCCAGCGGCGCTGATCGTTGAGCGCGACGATTTCGTACTTGGGCGCGCGGGCGTTGCTCGAGCTGACCGGCCGCAGGCCGATGGTGCGCGTCATCGTCAACGTTTCGACAGTGCCGATCAGCTGGCCGCTGGCGTTCTTCTTGATTTCACCGATGTTCATGGACGTTCTCCTAGGTGGATTGAATGCGACCGAACCCCTTGTCCGATCACTCATTCCCACCCCCCCTTCCCTCCCGGCCGTCAGGCCGAGCTGCGGGCCCTGCCCGCAGTCCTTCTCTGGAGCCCTCCATCGGGGACATTCGCCAGCGCGGTCTCAGACGAGCAAACATGCAGGCAGCGCGAGCCATTCGGGCTGGTCGTCCGCAATTGGCAGATCGGTGCTGCGCGCCTGACGCTCGGTGAACACGTCAGCAATATCGAGCGTGCCGAACCCGTCTTTACTGTTCCAGAACAGCAGGCCCTCTTCGGGATCGCGCTTGGCGATGACCAGTTTGGGGGCGAAGTGGACTGTATCGTGGACCTTGCTGGTCTCGATCCAGTGAATGCCGGCCCCATCGATCATAAACCCGCCGCCGCCGAAGGCGTCGGGTGAGTGGCGATCGCTGTCGTAGGACCATGTCGCCGCCACCGGGAGCGACTGCGTGATCGTGCGGTGCAGCAGGGCGGCAACCGCGTCAGGCTCGAACTGGTCGGCGGTGGCGAACACACGGATGGTTCCGTCGTCCTGATCCTCTAAGGCAAAGTCGGTGCCAAAGGTCGGGAAGTCGCAGTCGGGGAAGATGGCGAGGAACCCCGATACCACTTCCTCGCCGGTAGGCGGGAAGATCGTTCGGAACGCCTCAGACAGGCCGAGCCAGTGTTGGATGATGGCTTCAGCGTCGGGTTGATCTTCGATGAATTGCGCCAGCGCGATGGCCTCGCGCAGAAGGCCGCATTCGGCGGCAGTGATGTGCAAGACAAAGCAGGAGTGCGTGTAGCAGTTGGACATGGGTGGTGATCCCTTGTTGGATGGAACCGGGCAGACGAGATCGGTGCCCGGGGGCGGACAGCGCCAGTGGGCGGCGTGCGGTTCAGCCAGGGGCTGAACGGGAGCGCCCGAGGAGTTCTTCGAGCAGCTTGCTTGCCGGTCGGTCCGGATTGTGGGGACAGGCGAGACGATCGATCTCGAGTTGGCGAGCGAGGCCATCTGGAATCTCGGCATAGGCCGCAGCTATGGCGATGATCTCGCACGGCGCGCCGATCTCGCGCGGGCTAGTCCCGCGCCACAGACGAATATCGGGCTCGCAGTTTCTGTCGGGCGTGCCGAACACCGTCACGAAATAGGTTCCGAGGCCCGGATCCCAGCCCAGCGCGATCTCGAACAGGTCGGTGTGTGCGCCGAGCGGCCGCAATGAATAGCGCGACATGGCTCAGTAGTCGGTCGCGAGCATAATGGTGATGACGCGGAAGCTCGTTTTGGCATCCCAGGGCGTCTCGGCGCCCCATGAATAGGTTCCATCGTTCTCGTAGACATCGACCTTCCAGAAGATCTTGCGCTCAAGATACGTCACCACCCCGAAGTCCCGCTCTCCGTGTGGATCGTTGCCAGGATCGATCGGGGTCTCGTTGATCAACCGACGCATGGCGCACTGGCCCTGGAACAGCCTGACCTGGCGGATCGCAGGATCGTCCGAGCCCCCTGCCAGCAGGTCGGCGAGCGCACGGGTGAGCACCGTCCGGGAATTTGCCAATGTGCCGGACCGGGCAGCGTCGTTGAGCCGGGCAACTTCGGCGGTCCTGGTGGTCTCTTGGGCTTCGGGCGACGGGGCGACGGGGGCGACGCTGGTGGTCATGGGCAGGCTCCCTCAATTGATCACCGGTTCATCCCCCCTCCCCTCCCTTCCCCAATTGACGGGGTCAGAGCGTTCACGCTACGTTCCGAACTCGAAAGGAATTGCGATGAAGCTGGATGACGTTCTGGGCGGGTTCGATCTCGACACCGTGCTGCGCGATGTGTCGTGTGACGCAGGCGTGCCGCCGGTCAGACGCGCGATTGCCGCGCTGTGCATCGGGGTTGGTATCGACGATGCCTGGCTATCTGTGCGCGAACTGCGCGAGGCAGTGTCCCTGGTCCACGAAGGCGCGGATGGCGGACGCGCGCGGCTTGCAACAATCCTGAGCACGGCTTGCGACGATTTTCAGCGGGCGATTTATTACTGCCTCGCCGGGCGAGGCGTCGGCGAAATGGCGGAAGCGATGGATTGGTTGCTGGCCATCCTCAAGGCGCGTGGCCGCACGGCTGCCTGGCTGAGCCGCTCGCGGGTCCAGCGAAGGGACCTGGTATCGCCCTATGTTTGCCAGGCCCCGGATGGACCGCTGGTGTCATCCGACGCGGACTTTGAGCTTGGCCACTCATGGTTCGTTGATCGGGGGCCGGGCCCATACTGAAGATGGGTACCGGGAGGCTCTTCGACGCATCTCCAGTCAAGTCATGGCCTGATATTATCGCGTTATATTAAAGCTATGGCTTTATCATACAATGATGAGGAGCGCTCCGATGAGTCCTCCTTGAACAGCCAGACCGGCTAAGCTGTCGTTTGTTCCTTTCGCCGGAAAACGGGTCACGAATAACTCGTTCCGTTGGACGTTCCTGACGGGCAGCTTGTAGTTTCAAGAATCAGGATAGCGGACGATCCGGCGCAACCCAGCTGGGGCTCGACCCGACCCCTATCGGTCGCTCATCCCACCAAATTTTGCCCCCATCAGCGGACGGACCGGTCGTCTCCTGACGACCCTCGTAAATGGCGCGAAGCGGCCCTTCCCTTCGGATTTTTCGTTCCCAACCCATTGTCGCCATTTGGTGTTAAGGCCCGGCATTTGATGATGCGGATTGGGTGTGAACCTTTAGGGCTCGGTTGCCCAGATTTTGCAGATTTATTCGTAGGGGATGAGGCCGAGGCGAAGTCAGGGATGTGCGGCCTGTGTCCGCCGAAGGTTGAGATCTTAGGGCACGATCGACTATCGAGGCGGCAGAACGCACTGAGAGTAAGGAGAAAGCATTGCAGACCAGGGATCAATTGCCGCGCATTTTCCAAGCAAACCTTTCGCGCCTGTTTGATCGGGTGATCCAGCCCGCCATGAACGCGCTACCAGTTCATGCATCGCTCGAATGCGGTGAGGCCGCGATAATGGATCAATTTCTCGATCGCGCTGCGGCCCAGGTCGACAACTACACCGCCAATGAGGCGGCGAAGGCGTTCACGCTGACCTTGGCTGCAATCTTCGAGCGTCAATTGAGTATTTGGGCACGAGCTATCCATCTCGATAGCGCGACGGACATGCCCAAGTTGCGTGGTTTCCAAGAATTCCTGCCGTTCTGCGCCGAGCGCGCTGGGATAGACGTTGGGCAGGGCGAATTGGGAACCGATCTAACCGAGATGTTCATGGTTGCTAACGTTGTTCGTCATGGCGAGGGTTCGTCGTGCGAAAGGCTGAAGACGATCGCATCGGCGCTGTGGGACGATGCCGCCAACGACTACCACGATCTCTTGGCGGGGTCGCCGATTCCGAGCGAACATCTCAGAATCCGGACGGGCGACCTCGTGCGCTACATCCGGGCAACAACGCGTTTCTGGGGCTTGGCCGATCCTTTGCCAATGGCGGTGATCGATCCGCCATATTGGGTCGAGCCAAAGGGTGTGGAAATCACATGACGGACGCCGACGAATTTGACGATGAGCGGGACGATCAGCCCCGCTATCGCAATATCGCTGAGATCGGCACGGGTGACCTCTACGAAGCGCTGACGAGCTTGGCCGGCTTCGCCGAGAACCCTTACCTAGCCATGCAGGCGAGCCAGCTTTGCCTCGTCGATAATACGCTGAACGCGCTGGAGCAGGAGGTCATGCGCCATCAGTTCGATGACGAGCTTCCGCGTGGGAAGATCGCGTTGCTGGGCGCGCTCTCGCCCATGTGGATCTACGCCGCCTACGAGCTGCTGCGGACGTGGCGTCAGCGCTGCGAAGACGTCATCAAGCTCGCCGAGAATTCGGGAATCGATCTCAAGGCTGCCCATCTCGAACGAGACCTGGGATATCGCCACTACGATCGCGAGCTGCGCGCGCAGCAATTGCGTGATGCCCAGGAGCGCCCTGAACTTGTTGAGCAGATGCGCCGCGACCTGCGGCGGACGGAGATTGGTTTCACCACGCTCGAATTCATCCGCGTCGCGCTCGCCAAGCACGAGGTGAGCAAGAAGGGAAACAAGAAGCCCATCGCGTTCGCGCCGGGTCTTGCCCGTCCCAACCGCTGGTGCGGCTCGATGGAGTATGAGCTGAGCAATGGTGGCGCGATCATCAGCTACGTCACGCGTCGCGACATTGCCGAGACTATTCGGTTCATCCCCGAAGCGGAAAATCCAAGCGATGACGATCTGGCAGGTTTCCGAGCTTATATGAACCCGCCCGATGTCGAGCCGCCGGCGGGGTGATGGGTTCATGAGTGACCAGGCGCCACCAGAGCGACCAAAGACCAAAGCCTTCGACCTGCTCGCGTCGGTGGCCGCTTTTGCGCGCGAACACGCTATCGCGCTAAATGATCCGTCATTGGTCGAGCGCTTCATCGCCGACGCGGCACCCAAGCTGAAGGAGGCGTTGGCAGACCCGACGCTAATCCATGGCTCGCGAACCGAGCGCCTGTTCGAGGCGACGGTTCTCAGCCTGGGCCGCTTTCGACTGCTGAAGACCGAGGATGTCGGCCGCGTTCATGCCGCCGGCACCAGCCGGGCGCCGGATTTCCGGGTGGTGCTCGACGACGGCGAGCAGTGGCTGGTCGAGGTCAAGAACGTCCGAAGCAAGGATCCCTTCAAGCAGAAAACGCAGATGTCCGCGGCGTATCTGGCCTCGCTCCAGACATATGCAGACATGGTTGGCACGCCGTTGAAGCTGGCGATATTCTGGTCGCTCTGGAACATCTGGACAGTCATTTCGCCGGATCGCTTCCGCCGTCCGAGCGGTGGCCTCCGGGTCACAATGAAGGATGCGGTTCTCGCCAACGAGTCGGGAAGGCTCGGCGAGGTGATCATCATGACCAAGCCGCCGCTGCGCCTCGTGCTCGGAGCGGCGCCCGATATGCCGCGTTCGCTGAGCGCGGAGGGGCTGGCCAATTTCATCATCGGGTCGGCGAAACTCTATAGCGGCGACGTCGAGCTGACTGATCTCAGGGATCGCAAGCTCGCGGAAGTGCTCCTATTCTACGGGGAGTGGTCCACCGAGGGTCCGCTTGCGGTCACCGATGGCGGCGAGTTCGCGGGTGTCGAGTTTGTCGCGACGCCAGAAGAGCCATCGGATCAGGGCTGGGACGGCATAGGCTGGGCTAGCCGCATTTTCAGCCGATACTACGCCGCGCAGACGATCGATGGCGACCACGTCATCCAGCTCCATGGAGAGGCGGCCCCGGACTGGTTCGCGCCGCTTTCAGATTGGGATTTCAAGAACAGCAAGCTGCCACTTTTGTTGGGACGGGTCGAAGCGCCGGATCACCACACAAGCGGTGATTCAGTGCCTTCAGCGCCTTAGCTGACTTAGTCGTCGGCGGCCTGCTCTGGCGGAGGCAGCGCCCAGCCATCGGCCTGGAGGAAGCTCAGAACATCGTCATATTTGTCGGTACGGCGGACGCGGCGGACATTCTGATAGAAGCGATTCCGCGCGTCCGGGGTAGGCTGGTCGGCCGATGCCGCGTTGCGGAGCACCCCAAGCAGAAGCGTGTCCGTCTCGGCGGCGTCCCAGTTTTGACCGTTCTCGATGACAGCATCGAGAAGCTGATCGATCTGCTGGCTGTCCAGGCGGCCGGCAAAGGGCGAGATGAGGTCGCGAAAGTACGCTTCTGATCCGCGCCAGCTTCCGGAGCCTTGATATAATTCGATTGCGCGCGGCCAGAGGTCGGCCAGCGGCTGCATAGCGATCGCGTTGGCGAGGTGCTCGTCATTCAGGGCAGCGATCACACCGAGGAGTGAGGCGCGGAAGTGGGGTAAGGTTACGCCCGCGAGCATGCGATAGTCCGTGAGGGAAGCCGCATCCGCGTTGTCGACTGTCGCTTGCAGCGCCATCCGCGTCGGTTCCAGAAGAAGCGGCCAGAAATCCGGGAATGATGCAATAAACGCGATCGCGCGGGGTCTGTGCTCCGGCTCAAGGCCGTCGATCAGCCTGACGATCGCTGGAGAGATATCTGGCCATGCCTGGGCCGCACGTTCGCGCACGGCAACGAGGGAGGAGATGATCTTGCGCTGTTGGGGTTCCCATTGGGCTGGCACGCCCTTGACGAGGGACTTCGCCAGCACCGTGCCGAAGTTGCGAACGTTCTGAGCGCGGACGCGCTCAAGATAGCGCTGCTCGACATAGTCGAGAATGCGCGCGTGGGCCGTCGGGAAACCGGGCGACTGCACGTCGACATCGTAGAGGTCGAAGATCGCCTTGCCCTGAAGCGGCTCCTGCGAGAGGACGAGATCGACCACATTGACCAAGTGAAGGCGCACCAATTCCGGCGACGGCTCGAACAGTTCGGCTTCTGCCGAGAACGCCGGATGGGCACAGAGATGTCTGTCCTCGCGGAGTCGTGCCAACTGAGTTCGGGCTAGGCGGTTGACGACCTGGGTGTTGGCGGTCGCGTCTTCGAGAATGTCCGCCTCAAGCTGAAGCAGCTTCTTGACGTCGCTTGCGGCAGTGGCGTTGTCCCAAGAGGTTACAAAGGCCGTGGCGGCTGCGTCGCCCATAGCGCTCAGCTCACGATATTTAGCGATGAGGTCGTAGACAAGAGCGACCCACGCAGATGTCATCGAAGCACGAAGCGCGCCAGCCTTGTAGGCTTTTACCGCGTCGAGGAAGTAGACCTTCGATTGGCCGTTGCGGATTCTAGTTAGCAGTATGTCGAGATCAATAAATCCGGTGTCCACGGCGGCCTACCTCAAATGAGACGAAATAATATACTGGATTTGTCTAATATATCAGCGTGCTCGTGTTGTCTTCACTTGGCAGTAGGCACTCGTGGCGTCATGACCGGGTAGGCGAATTAGCAATAGAGCGCTTTTGCCTCGATGCCGATCTGAATGATCTCCGCTCCCAGAAATGCGTAGACGGGCAAATCCGGAAAAGCGTCGCGCACTTCTTTGAAGGTGATCGGTTGCGGCAGCACGGCGAGAGGGGCCATGATAGCGGCGTTGTAGTCGGGTAACAGCGAGAGGTCGACCAGCTTGGCGACCTCAAGATGCTGTTCCTGGAGGTTGACGAAGATGCCGATGGTGTCCGCATTCGTCACGGTCCATTCGTTATAATCTGTCGAACTGGCGAAGGTGTCCATGACGGCCTCACGCGAGTAGGGCGCACCGAGGCCCGTGCGCCGGCCATTCGCGTCTGGACTGGTCCCGGCATCAGCCGGGTGCGCGGAGGTGATCGAGGCTGTTGAGCGCGGGTTGAGAACGATGCCGATCGAACCGAAGGTCTTAGAGTGACCGGGCCAGATGAGCGAACAACTCAGGTCGCCGGCGCCGGATTCGCAAACAGCGATCGCATCGCGAAGATCGTCAGGGAAAAGCCGTCCGTCCGGCCCTTCATCGCCCTTTCCCGGCCGAGAGCAATGAACGATCAGGGCGTTGCGTGAGATGATTAGGTCAATGAGTTCTTGGTAAGTCATGGCGGCCCCTGTCCCTTGCTAGATGACGAATGGCTGGCGTGGACCAGGCCATTCGTCGGTTTCCATCTGGAGCGCGAGATCAGCGCCGGCCATGCGTCGCAAACTTGATGCAGCGATAAACTGCACGCCCAAAGCGAGCTTTACCGCCTGCAGTCGCTTCAACCCGGCCGGCTTGTATCGGCTTTCGACGTAAGGCGGCAGTGCGCCAACGACGGCTTGAAGGCGCTGGTCATCGCGGTGCGGACGCACGTCCGCCAAGCGGCGGGCAAGTGACGACAGATTATGACCATCCTTGCCCTTTCTGAAGGAGTCCGGGTCGGCACCGTCCCGGACAAGGGCCGCCTTCATCGAAAGCTCAGCTACCATGCAAATCGGCTGAATCACCGAGTCATGGCTGAATGTCGTCGGGAGGGTATTCGCTACATCCTCGAGATTGGACCGCGCCATGCGCCAAAGTGTGGTCGCCGCTGGGTTCTCTTGTTCGATTTCGTTCAAGCCATTGGTGAAATCGTGGAGGTCGGCGACAGCGAGAGCGACTTCCCCCGCGATTGCCTGATCCTGCCTGCACCAGGTCCACCACTCCTCGATGCTGGAGAAACCCGCTATCTGCCAAGGCTGGAGCGACACTTGGCCGAACACCACCGGAAAGGTCAGCTTGCGGACTTGATCGACGGACGCGGCGAAACCGATGCCGGCGCCTGGCCAACTCGCATCGACCTCGGGCACCATGGCGGCGTAGGCGTCCATGATCCGTTTGACTTCGGGGTTGCCGCCGACGCCGATGACGAAGTTAGAGCCAAGAAGCTCCATCGCGGCACGGAATGGCCGCTGATGGACGTGGATGCCTTCCTCTGCATATTTGAGGTCGAGCCGACGGAGATCATCTAACGTCCACGGAGTCATTATCGATTTGTCTTCCCTGCCTGTTTTTCCAGGTTCCTATGTGCGTTGAAAACCTCGTTCTGGGACGATATGAACGCGCACTCTTTGGCCTGATCTCCAACCACTCATATCGCGATCTCCGGCACCCCGGCTGCAGTAAGGAGCCGATAGAGTTCAGCCACATTGTTTCGCTGGCCGCGTTGTTGGCAGAAGGCGAAGATCGCGCGCTGTTTCGCCCGCGAGAGGGCGACGAAAAACGCCGCGACGCCCTCCGGATTACCGGGGGTGTGAGCCCACCAAGCTTTGTCGTCGAGGCCGACGAAGATGATAGTGTCGTATTCCAGCCCCTTACTCTTATGGACGGTCATCATGGGGATCTGATTGACTCCCTCGAATGCGTCGAGGCAGGCTCTCCAGTTCGGCACGCCATTGGCGCAGGCGAAGAAGTGGACGCAAAAAGCTTCAAGAATGATCTGGAGCTGTTCGCCAACGCCATATTCGGCATAGGTTCGGGCGATCGCATCGAGATCCAGATAGTCAAAAACCCTAGTGGCTAAGTCGAGGGCGCTTTGCTGCGACGGGGCGGTGGCCGCCATGTCGGCGCGCAGGGCCGCGAGGAATGCGGTGAGATCCGCCTCGACCTTGGCCGCGCGCGCGTCATCGTCGGGGCCGGTAGCGCGCAGCGCCAAGACAGAAGCCGAGACCAACTGCCATGCGGCCGGTGCGCGGCGTGTCGCGCCCAAGCGGAAAATCGCGATCGCGAGCCGGCTTAGGTCATCGGAAAGCAAATCCTGAAGCGAGGTTTTGCCGAGGGTATGGCTCTCGTTACGGATCCGGAGACCGTGAGCGGCGAAGGCTCCAGTGAGTTCTTGCTCATAATCATCGGATTTCTGCTTCACGAGGAGCGCGTAGTCGCGCGGCGCCCGACCGCGGGTGGCCATGTCGTTGGCGATCCATTGCGCTAGGTGGGCGGCTTCCGCCGCCATGGTCTGGCTGGACCAAACCTGCGCCACGTCGCCATCGACGTGGCGCACGGTCTGGGCGACCGTTTGCACGGTGTTCGGATCGAGGGCGCATGCGACGACATGCTGGATCGCGACCAGGTCGGGCGAGGAACGGAAGTTGAAGAGGAGAGGGAAGCGGGTGCCTCCGAAATCCGCCTGCAGCCGCTGAAAGGCGTCCTGGCGCGCGCCGGCGAAAACCATGATCCGCTGCTTGTCGTCACCGACGCCGGTGATGATCGTCTGCCCGCCAGAGAACGCCGAGTGCAGGAAGTCGTATTGCGCGTAGGTCGTGTCTTGGAATTCGTCGACGAAGACGAAGGGGTAGGTGGCGACAAGCGCCCGGCGGATGTGGGGATTAGCGCGGAGCAGCAGCTCGGCGAGGCGGTTGATGCCCACGAAGGTAAGGGCAGAAGTTTGCCCCGGACGCAGTTGCGTCGCCCACCAACGGGCGATCGTGAACTCGGCAGCGTTCTGGGGCGCGATAGGTCCGGTTGGCAGGCGATAGCTGCCGACGATCTTGGATTCAAAGTCGCTCGCGCTGTAGCCGGCGATCTCGGCCTGCCATTGCGGCGGCGCACTGAGCCGGGCGAGCGTGAGGAAGCCTTCTATCGCCTTGCGCTTTGGGAAGGCGATTTCGTACGGTCGGGTCGGGCGCCAGTCGGCGGGGATGGCGTTGAGAAAGCGATCGACTAGGCTCTTGGTGAAGGCGTCGAAGGTGACGGAGACGAACCGGTTGGCGAACTCTAGCGGACACCGCTGGCGGACGCGCGACGCGAGATTGTTGGCCGCATCTGTTTTGAACGAAATCGCCAGCACGCGGTGCGGCGCTCGGCAGAGGCCCGTCTCGAGCAGATAGTCGGCGCGCTGGGCTAGGAATTCGGTCTTGCCGGCGCCGGGCCCCGCGACCACGCACGCCGAACCGGCGTGGCGCAGTGCGTTCCACGCCGCCGGTTCGAGATCATCGATGCCGCTGGGGCGCCAGTCCTCTGGCCGAATAAGGCGCATGGTCAGAAACCTGCGGGTGGCGGCGGTGTAAGACGCGCGACAATCGAGGTTAGAAGTGCGCGCAGTTCTTCGGGAGCGGCGAGCGCAAGCGCAGCCGGGTCTTGCGCGCTCAACACCCGGACATGGCTGCTCGGCTTGCCGCGTCCCAGGAACAGATAGCGATACCAGCGCATCAAGGCATCCTGGTCGGCGGCGTACAGGTGAGGCAGACCGTCGTCGCCGAGAACCGCCGTGCGCGGTTCGCCTGCGGGCGATGGCCCTTGGCGGCCGGGTTCGATGACCTGATAGGCCAGTGGAAAGGCCTTCAGCATCGAATAGTCGAGGTCGAGGGGCGTGCAGAAGAAGACGTTGAACTGGCGCAGCCACTGCATCCAGTTTGTGATATTCGCCGTGTCCGCGACCGGTAGAGCATCGAAAGCCGCAAGATTGGCAGCTGGCCCTTGGGGGTTAAGATGCTGCCCGAAGATAGCCTGCGGCGTGACGTTGTTTGCGAGCAACTGCGTACAGGCCGTTTTGATGCGCCCCCATCCGCCCCCCGAACGGCCCCAGTCGAGATCCAGCAGGGTGGCGTAGGGGATGTCGAGATCGGTCAGCAGTCGCCAGAGGTGGTTCACATGCCGACCGCCCAGCGGAACGACCGCGACAAAGGATCGATCGATGTCGAGCCCCATCGCCTCGGCGAGACGGGGAAGAACGACCTCCTCGGACGCACCTTCTCCCAGCACGACGAAGCGCGCGAAATAGAGTTCGGGATAGGTCCGCACGGCCTCGCGAATGAATTTCGATGCCTCTTCCTCGCCGACCGGGAGGCTGATCGGGCGGATGCGGGCCGTTCGATCATGAGGATCAAGGCGGAAATGCCGGACCTGCGTTGGGTCGATCCTGGCGAGGATGCTTGGAGAATGGCTGGAGACCACGGCCTGCGCCTGCGGCGACTTGGTCAGGTCCTGTATCTGCCGGATGATGCGGGAGAGATAAAAGGGAGCGAGATTGTTCTCGGGCTCTTCGATCGCGATGAGGGTGAGCGCTGGCAGCGCTACGCCGCCAGCCTGGAACCCGGCGCCTGCGGGATCAGCGACGATCCCGGCTTCAACATCCAGAGTCGCCGCGGTCATCGCCAGGTGGAATAGCGACCTTTGGCCGTCGCTCAGGTCATCGAGGGCCCGCTCCCGGCCGGCCTCGTCGGGGCGGAAGACCACCTCAACCTTGCGGATGAAATGCTCGAAACGCAGATCGAGCGGGCGGAAGACCGGCGTGGTGTCGGTCCCGGCTGTGTACACTTCCTGCCACCGCCGCGTCACCGCTGCGGCAATCACATCGACGGCCGGCTCCCCGGCGAAAGCGCCGTTCAAGGTGGCGCCGGCGTTCGTGAACGTGTCCCGCACCCCCTGCGACCAGTTGATGGCGCGCCACAGCCTGCCGCGCAGAAAGGCCGTCACCTGGGAGGCGCCGTCCCGTGTCGCCGGCACGTAGATCATTTGGATCCGCGCCCGATCGGTCGCCTTCAACTCGGTGCAATCAGCGTCGGTGAACGCCCCGAAAGTTCGGACCGCCCAGTATTTCTGTTCAATCGCTCCGTCCAGCGAACCGTCATCGGTCCAGGTCGCCTCGAGACGCAGGCGGCATTTCAGCTTGCCCGCCTCTTCAGCAGCCATCTGGTGGAAGAATTCCGGAATCGCCGCGCCGCCGGCGCCGTCCGCGTCCAGTTCCTGAAAGGCAATGATCGCCTCCAGCACGAAGTTTCGCTGAAGCGGCGCGACAAGCTCGGTGGAAGGAACATGGAAATCCTGGCGCCGTAGGCGTCGCTGATCGCCGGTCACGCCGAAGAGGCGCTGCAGGGCCTGCATCAGGGCCGTCTTCCCCGCGCCATTGACGCCGACAAAGGTGGTGAGGCCGGAGGTGAGGTCGACGCTTGTCGCTTCAGGTCCGAAGCAACGAAAATTCGTTAGACTGAGCCGTTCAATAAACATCGCTACTCGACCTCCCCCCGAGTTATGGGCCCACGCGTCAAGTTTCCCTTGTCGGCAGTCGCGCCCTCCCATGATTTTGCCACTTATACTTCATGGATCAGTACAAGGCGCGCTTAAGTCTCAAAAACGCGAGGACCGTCACGCGCGCCGCTTTCGTCAGCCGGTTGGCGCGGCCGCTGATGGCTTCGAAAATAGCGCGTGGCGAAGTTCGATCTGTGATCCGGTTGGGCGGGTGTGCCTTGTGCGGAAGCGCTCGATCGTTTCGATCGCGGCAAGGGGCGTAGGTCCCTCAGCGAGCGCGAGAGGAACATGGCCGCCGATGGCATCGGCAATCCGCGAATGAGCGAAGGGCACGTCGCCGTCGAGCACATAACCCAGCATGCACCCCACAGGCAGCTGCTCGGCATACTGCTCGGTGAGAAAACGCATCATGCCCTGAGTGACGTACACAGCAGCCAAGGAACTGCGGCTTCCGCCGTTGATCACGTTGAGCCGCTTGCACTCATAGGCCAGGTATCGCTCTCGATCCCAGTCGAAGAGCACGGCGATGTCGATGATGCCCTTGCTGTATTTCGACCCGTCCGCAGCAAGACCGAACGGCTCGAACTGATATTCGACCCAGTGGCACAACCGACGCACCACGACGTCCTTGGCGAGACGATCAACGAGGTTGATGGTGATGGCATCTTCCCCTGGCTGTTCGGGAAGAACCGCCATGCAGGCCGGCCACGCCGCCGCGATCCTCTCCAGGAAGCGATCATCAAACGAAACGAAGTTGTCGACCCATCCCTGCACATCGCCGATCAGCATCAGTCCGCGCCCCGCTGTTGCGGCAGGGCGGCGGCTTGCTGGAGGTCGAGCGCTATTCCATCGGCATCGGCGAGCGCGGTGGAGCGTAGCCAGAAGCGCATTTGCATAGGCTTGATGAGGTAAAGGCAGTCACCGACGAAAACGCGCAGGTCCGGCATGAGCTGGAAATTGCCATCGAGGGGCCTGTGGATGTGGGCTGCAAGTTGCTCGAGCACGTCGCTGAGCTCGCCGGCCGCATCCTCGGCATAGTCTTCATGGCCGCCCAGGTGCAGGCGAAGTATCGCCAAGTCAGCGCCGCGCGCGACAAGGCGCGCATCGATCTTTTTGCCTTTGAACCAGTCCGCGAGGCTGGCCGCCAATGTGTGGGCGTATTGCGCCCGTTGCTGTTCGTCCGGCGCGCCCCACAGTTTCGGGAAGTGGCCTTCATGGGGCTGAAGCGCGGGCAGGATCGCCTCGACGGTATCATCGATGAGCGCGATTTCATCGGGCGACAGGCAAAAATACTGGTAAGTCAGCCGATCAATTCTCCGAAGGATCTCGCCTTCGTCGACCTGCATCGAGAAGGGCTCCTTGGAGCGTTCGCGTGCGTCGTCCACAATCGCAATCAGCTCAAGAGCTGCTTGAGCGGCTGCACCTTGATCAGGAACATCGGCGGGTGACGGAAACGGTAATCGCAGCAGTTCGGCCTGCTGGACCTCCGGTCGATCCGAACCGAACGACGCGGTGCCATGAAAGGCATACCAGACCGCGATGCGACTATTGAGTATCGCGGTGAGGACCTTCGCACGGCCGCTTTGGCCATCCGGCACCACGATCGCCTGGAAGATATGCTGGAAGGTCAGCGGCTCGTCGCAGTAGGCGGCCCGGAGGCGATTTTGCGACGTCTCCACCCCACGCGGGATAAGGATGCGCGTACCGTCGAACCCGGCCTCGAATCCGCGGCGACGAACCGTCGGTGAAGCAGCCGGTTCCAAACCTTCCGCAACCTGAGCCAAACGTGAGTAGGCTGTAATCGGTAGGTCCGGCAGTCGACCGACGTACTCGCTGGCGAGTGGAGGCGCGTCGCTTTCGCTGTCCTCATTGTAAGGCTGATAGCCTTGCCCAATCACCCATCGATCGCCCGGCTCTTCGCGGCGACGGCTCAGGCTGCCGAAATCGCTGACGAAGGCCTCTAGCTTGGGGAGCCGGGCGAGGTAACCAAAGAGCTTGGCGTCTGGCTCCCGCATCCAAAGCCGCTGCTTGAAAATGAGCGGGTTATCCAGAACCGCGCCGACCCCGAGTACGGCCTTGTCGGCGCTGCTCAGTGTGATGACACGCTTGATGCGGAGATTAAGATCGGCTTTCGGCGCCCAATAGTCGAAACGATATGGGAAATTGTCCGCTTTCGCGCTGCCGTAGATGATCAGGGCGGCGGGGCGATGGGCTTTCTCGAAAAGCTGAAATCGAAGGTCCGCGAAGTTGATAATGCGGCGGACCTGAGATTTCCGGAAGAACGCGTCACGCGCCTCAACCGTGTTTTGGGCGTGGTTGTGCAAAAATCCCATCGCCGGCAATAGGAACGCGATCAGTCCGCCGTCGGCGAGGTGGGAGAGGGCTTTCCAACTGAATGCCCAGGCGTCCTCGCCACCGGGCATGGTATGCCCTGTCTTCTTGCTCCACTGCACGGACGAACGCGCCGAACCACGGCGGCTGGTCCATGGCGGATTGCCGATGATGACCTCGTACCGAGCGCTGTCCGGCGACACCTCGAAAAAGTCGCGGCAGACAAGTGTCTTGCCCCAGAGTTCCGGGAGGAGTTTTCCTCGGGTGATGAGTTTGCGGATGTCGCGTGGCGACACCTCCTCAAGAAGGGCGACGTAGAGCGAGAACACGGCGACGCGAACGGCGCCGCCATTTAGATCCCAGCCGTGAATCTGGCTCAGCAGCGATAGCAGCGTCTTCCAGGAAATCGTCTGTGTCTTGTGCTTGGCGCGCCAGTGCTCACACAGCCGTTGGAACGAGCGGACGAGGAAAACGCCCGAACCGCAGGCGGGGTCGAGGAAGTTTCCAGTCGTCCGTGTCGCATCCGGCAACATCTCCCAGGCTTGGGAAACGACGGTGTCGGCAAGGAACATGGGCGTGTAGTAGGCGCCGTTGGCACGGCGTTCGGCCTCGCGTTCACCCAGAAAGCGATCGTAGACGGCGCTGACAAGTTCGATCGGGATATAGCGGAAGTCATAACCCCAGAACCGATGCTGGCCTGAATGCGCCATTTCTTCACGCCCGGACCGGAACCGGGCCAGGATCGTTAGGTGGGCGAGCGTGACCTCTGGCGCCTCGGCCATCGGCTCGAATGAGCAGGGCGCGACAAACAGATCGCCGTTGAAATCTTCATGGAGCGTTCGAAAGAAAGACCGGAAGAGATCGACGTCGCCCGTTTCCAGCAGCGTCGAGAAGCTCTCGGCGCTCTTGTCGGAGACCGCCGCAAAATAGGCGGGCGTCACGATCTCCCGATCCTCAAGATATGCGATAAACATCGCCTGTATCAGCAAGGCCTGCGCCGCGTCGGGGGCAAGCGCGGCAGCTTGCAAGAGTCCGTGGGACGCATTCAGGTTATCGAGAAGAACCTGGTCGATGCGTTCTTTCGGCGGGAAATACTCGCCGTAGTCCTTCCAGAGGCGCCCGGACTCCACGCCGTAGATCAGATTCTGAAATCTCAGGGCCTCGGTCGTCAGGCTGAGGCTATCGATGAGGCAGCGGGTCTCGAAGGCGTCGCCTGGGTCGCTAAGCGGAGTACGGGCTAGAGAAAACGCCCTGAGCGTATCCTCGGCGATGACCAGCAATAGGCTCGCCAAGCCCTGATTCCAAAGCGCGCCGTGAAGATCGATAATCGCGGCGCGATCGTAATGATCGGTCTCCAGTATCGCGACAGTGGGGACACCTTGGACGCAAAAGATCGCCGATACGCCCATTTCATTGAGTGCAGCTCGGATTGCCGGCGCGTGCGGCACGTCGCTAACGGCGTCGGCCGACTCGTAGAGTTCGGGCGAACGCCGATGTGTAAGCCCTAGGCGGTCCTTCCACTCTGGCGCCAGCACCGATGCATGAGCTGAAATCATGCTTGTTTTCCACGTCGTTCAGTTTGAGGACCGATCACGGTGGGGGGGAATTGCAGGTAGCCCTGAGCCAGATCGGTTTCAGTCGCCGTAAGCGCTGACCGCAAATGCGAAATGATGGGCGCGCAAGGAACGCGTAACGTGGAGGCGTCGGGTGTCGGGCGAGGAGGTGCGCCAGCGTCCACAAGACGGATTTTATCGGCTTCGATTAGGGCAACGCAGGTTTCCAAAGATAGCCATGACTTGCCGCGACACTCACTGAACAACTGATCGAAACGGCTGCCAACAGCGCCTATACGGATACCGAAATCCCTGATGATCTGAGCCAAGATTGCCAAAGCAACGACATCCCCCGGCGTAAAACTGGGGGCATGCCCTTTGTGCGCCGCCAATGCAGGGATGGCCTCGCGCCATGTTCGAAGGGCATCGACCGAAATCGAAAGCAGGTCGCGGATCTGGCTCTGAGTGTAACGCATAGGCCAAACTAGATGGGAATGCCTCCCAGATCAATGCGGGGTTTACCCCGCATTGATCTGGGAGAGACGCAAACACTCGCTGGAGGTGATCGCGCCCATGCGCTCACACCCTCAAGGGGGCGTGAAACGGGATTTGCCGTTCTCCTGATCAGATCGGCCATCGCTGAAGCTAAGGAGCGTCGGTTTTCAGCCAAGCAATCCAGCGCGACTAAGCAGGGATCGGGCGCGTCTACGGTCAAGCAGATATCCGGGGCAGAAGACCCGGATTAAATCATCGGTGATCTGGCCTGTCGTTGATGGCGAGTTCGGATTGCGCGGTACCTTGGTCGTTCGTTGCAACCACAATGATTTCTTCACATCACGGTCCGAGAAGCTCTGGCGCGAGACGCTCAAGCCTTACACCAAACGGCTGGCACTTGCCCGCGTCCTTGCCGACCGCCTCGCCGAAGGCGAACACAAGCCGAGCTTCTGAGGCCATTCGCGAACCAGCGATAGGATGGTAGGCAACCGTTCAGACCTCATCGTCGTTGCAGGTGACAACCCGCGAGACCGTGCGCCCTTGCGGCGCGGCGCTCGCCAGCACGACGCGGTAGGGCTGAAGCGGATTGCCGGTCTTGACCACGGCGGTGTCGCTGAGAATGCGATCGGCAACCTGAGTTGCGACGCGGTTGGCGTTCTCGATGCTACATAGCTTGGCCCGCTTGGCAGAAGGCTTGGGAGAGGCTGGGTCGGTCATGGTGATGCTCTGATGCCCGCTGTCAGGTCGCAACGGGCGCAAGTGGTGCTGGAACAATCGTCCATGCGCGCGTCATCAGTGAGGATATGCGCACCCCGACGCCGTCGCTGGCCCGGCGCAGGCTGGTCTTCTTGCCCGCTTGCACCACCCGGAAACTGCGTTCGGCCTTGCCGTCGGTGAACGTCAGTGCCTCGGCCAGGACCAGAGTATCGCCGGGGGCGGGTTTGCGCCGCGTGGTGAGCGCGAGGCGCTGGCGACATTGCTCGCGCCACTGCGCCGCGTAGTCGTTGCCGGGCGGCCCCAGAAGGTCGAGGATCGAAGCCGGGCAATCGTATTTGTAGGGACCCATCATTTCGTCCTGGTCCTTGTAGGCGAAGTGGTAGCCATCCCGCGCGGCGGGATTCCATTTGATCAGGCAGATGATCGCGAATGTCTGCTCCGGGCCGTCGGTCGTGTAGCTCTGACAGGCGGCGTAATAAGCGTTCGAGCGGACGGTCGACTTGAGCACGCGAAGTCCCTTGTCCCGGCCCTTCTCCGGGTCCGGCGCGTAAGTGCATTGGTTGTCGAGATAAGCTTTGGGCGTGGCAAAGGGCGCCATGCCGGAGCGGGTCATCGAGAGCCAGCCCATCGAAGTTCTCCTATACGAGTTCAGGCTGTCTGCGCGTAATCGCAAGGCCGGTTTCCCGGGTGACGAGCGCGGTGAAGCGGACGGGATCGGCGAGGACAGCGATGTCGCAGAAGTTGTTGTGCTCGCCGCGGTAATCCTGGCGTCCCTTGCAACGGCGGAACATGACCTCACGGCCGTGTCCGAACGAGGAGGTTGTGACCTGGATGTAGATCTCGTCGGCGTGAAGCGTGATTTCACCGGAGATGGCGGGGCCGGCCATGTTGTTGCGGAGGTCGAACTGGTCATGGTCCAGCCCCAGATGGCGTGCCGCAATCCGCAGCGCCGAGCGTGCTTCGCGGTGGAAGGCGCGTTTGGCTTCCGGATCGTAGCCGATCCCGCGGCGTGCCAGTGCGACAAGCGCAGGCTTGGATCTCAGTTCGTCAATCCGGGTGAGGCACTGCCGGCGCAAGGGCAGGTCTTCCTCATATGTCGCATCGGCCGGATTGCCGAGTGCGATGCGCCCGACATGCCGGGCGAGGAGGATGGTTGCCGGATCGCGCGCGGGATCGATGCCGGCATTGCGCGCATCCTGCATCGCATCAACCACCGCCTGGGTGGCAGTCGCGACCGTGCACAGTGCATCTGGCTGGAGGGCGCGGCGATAGCGAAAATCGAGGTCATAATTCATGGGAGCTGGCTCCTTGACGCACCTGGGCGCAGCCCTTCGTCCCCCCCTCCCCTCACCTTCGGATTTGCCGCGTCAGCGGGTGCGCTTGTGTTCAGGCCGCCTCGCACACTGGCTCGGTGAGTGCCGGATCGAATTGGCGCAGCCATTTGACCGCCCGTTCGGCCTTGGCTGCGGCGTGAAGGATCGCGGTTTTGTCGGCGCGAAGAATCTTGGCCCAGTGGTGGATGTAGGAGGCGTGGCTGTCGTGGAGTTCGTTCGGCAGCCCGTATTCCGCGCACAGAATGGATTGCGCGAGCCCGGCGAGCAGCTCCTCCGCCGCATATGCGTCGTCCCCGAAGCGCTTGCCGAACTGACGATCAAGACGCGAGCCATGGCCAGTGGCGTGGGTCAGCTCGTGACACCTCGTCGAGAAATACGCCTCGATCGAATGGAAAGCATGGCTGTGTGGTAGAGACACGGTGTCCGTGCTTGGGGTGTAATGCGCACTGCTGCCGCCGTGGACCACCTTGATGGGGATGGCGTCAAGAAACACGCGGATATTGGCTGAGAGTTCGCCGATCGCCCGGGGATCGGGCGGCTCGGGATAATAGTGGGCGGGTAGGCCATCGATTTGCGAGGCGTTGAAGACGTGGTTCCACTTCATGAAGCGGATCGTCTTTTCCGTGGTTTCCCCCGTGAGCTGGTCAGTGTCGGACTTGCGCGCTGTGTTGTAGTAGACGCTGAACGAGCCGCTCTCGCCTTTGCGGACCTGACCGCCAAGCTCGCTGGCCTGCCGGTACGTCATCCAGAAAGGGCTGGTATAGCCCATGGTATCGGCGACGGCCCACAGGAAGAAGCTGTTGATCCCGGTATAGGGGATACCCTGGTGACGTAGCGGCCTGGTGCTGGACGCCGACCAGGGTTTGAGCCAGGGGGCTGTGCCCTGCTCGATCTTCTCGAGGATCAGGTCGGTAATAGTCTGGGCGACGTCGGGGCGCGCTGTCACTGGCCGGGTGCGGCTCATGGGAAATCTCCGAGGGCGGCCGGTGCAGACCGCTCCCGCACCTTCAAACCGTCACCCGAACCCCCACCCTCTCTTCCTCTCTCGGCGTTTCGGCAGGCATGCCGGTCCACTCGCCGATATCAAGTCTCCTCGAACGCCGTCGACAGCGTGTCGTAATGGATGCCGATGTCGACAAGCTCCGCGTAAGACAGGTCGGTATGGTCATCTTCATCGGTGAGATGACGTTCCCATGCTTCCCAGAGCCTGAGAGTCTTGCCGTCGGGCAGGATGATCGCGGTCCCGGTGGCATTGAGCCGCGAGCCCTCGGTCACGTCGATCGTGCCGGTCAGTTGGTAGTTGAACTTCATGGCAGTTGCTCCCCGAAGTGTGGGATACCAACCACGGCTGCAATCCGGGCGGCGTCAGGTTCAGGCGCGCCCGTCATTGGGGCTTCGCATCTTTTGCGGGGCGAAGTTCAAGGCTGGTATACTCGCTGGACCAGGTGAGCTGAAGCGTGCGCCCGTGCGGGATGCGCCAGGCAACGCGGTCGCCGAACGCCATGCGGATGCCCGCGATGATCGCCGCGTCCTCGCCTTCGAGAATGGCATGGGCGCGCACCGCCGCGTCATGGCGGAACCGGGTTTCCTGCGTATCGTAGCTGTCGGCGTCGGAATCGTCCGATGGCGAAAAGATGGCATCGATGATCAGTTCGGTGAGATCGCCGGGATCGATGCTGGCCGTGCAGGTCAGGGCGATCCGCGCCTCGTCGGCGTCAGACCAGCAGTTCTCGCCTTCCTGGATTGCAAAATCGGACAGCAGATTGAGGCGCTTGTCATGTTGATCGGTCAGTTCGATCATGATGACATCGGGCCGGAAGGTCACCGCATCAGTTTCACAAGGCGTCTCGGATCCGTCGTGCTGACGATAGGTCACGCCCGTCTGGACGTAGCAGGAAAGCGCATCGTACCAGCTGAAGCCCTGATACTGCGGCACGGCCGCGAAGAAGGTGATGTCGGCTGGCGCAATGAGCCGGTTGGAATCGATGGAGCGATCCTCGCCGTGCGAGAATGCGATGGCATGGCCGAAGGTCACCGAATCGCAGGCGTCGCCATCATCATAGAGGGCTGCCGTCGGATCAATTTCGGCATAGGGCGCGATCTCATGGTAACTGTCGCGCGCGCAGTGTCCTTGCCAGGAGGGTAATTGCCTTGCTGCTTCGGGTAGCTCGCAACCGGCAAACCGCGCGGCAAGCCAGTCCTTGTGGGCGAGGCGATGGAATGGTTCCTTGTTGATCGCGGCGTAAATCGCCTCGTTGCAGATCTCCATGAGCCGATCGAGCGCGGGGTTGTGGTAGATTTCCTTGCGGGCCGGCAAGACAAGAACGAGCTCGGGCGCGTCGATGATGTCAACCTTTACGCGCCATAGCGTGTGGTAGACTTCCTTGATGCTCGGCAGCTTGTGCCTGAGCGTCAGCCCGTGAAAATTGATCGTGGGCACATGGTCGAGATTGACTTGCCTGTAGACCCCGATGCGATACCCTTCGCGCTCGATGACGGAATGGGCGCCTGCGAGAAAATCAACGCGCGGCAGTGGCCCGTCGTTGTAGGTCACCGGCAGCGGAAAATGCAACGCGGCAGCTTTGACTGCTCGGTCGAGGTGCCCATCCCTGATGGCGTCGAAGGTGAAGGAGATCGTTGTTCCGCGCGGACCCTGCCAGGGCAGGACATCGATGTCGACCTCACCCGTCCAGGCCGGGCCGGTAATCGCCAGCGAGAACGACGCATTGGCGCTGGCCGAACTGACGACAGTCTCGCGCCCGGCCAGGCTGAAGAAGCCCATCCCGGCGGGATCCTCGCGGGCGCAGCACTCGTCCGACCAGTCCGACTGGCCAAGCGAAACCAGATTGGCCGGATCATCGATCCCTGCCCCGTCATCACTGACGGTAATGACGCAAGCCTCCTCGAGATGCAGCGCCGCAATGGCAATCGTGGTCGCGCCAGCACGGCGGCTGTTCTGCAGAAGTTCGCCAAAAATGTCGTCGAGCGATCCATTGAATATGCGGGTGACCTTGGAGATCGCCTCGGGCGAGACCCGGGCGCGCAATTTGGTGGCGGTATTCATGGGGGCGGAGCTTTCATGTGAGTAAATGGGGGCCGCCGCGCGTCACCATAGGCACGCGCGGCGGCCAGCTCGCCTGAGAGTTCAGGCGGTGCGATCAGGCGCGACGGTCAGGCATCGAGCAATTCCGGCTCATCGACGGCGTCATCGGACATTTCGTCCTCGTTGCCCGGTGCCGGTTCCTCTTCGCCGCAGGGTTCGTCAGAGACTTCAGCCACACCTTCGTCCTGCGGCTCAGCCTCGCTTTCGCCGCCAACCTCGCTCTGAGCGAGGGCGCGGAACCGCATGTGGGCCGGAACCCATGCAAGCGCAGCTTCCTTGACCTCGGGCGCAACAATGGTTTCGCCCGCAAACAGCCGTTCGCAGGAGGCCGAGAGGTCGCCCTTCTTCGAGCCCATGAAACTCGCCGCCATGGTCGGACCGCCAACTTCACTGATATGCGCGAGTAGAGTCTGCTTGCTCACGCGGTCGAAGTAGTTGGCCGCGGTCGGCCGCCAGTGGCTCGCCGCGTTGATTGCCATCAGGCTCGCCAGATGATCGTGGAGATCGATCGGTTCCGCGCCGGACTGGCCGGGCTTGCGAGGTGCGCCCATGCTGGCTTCGAGACTGCGCGCGGCGCAGTAGGAGAGCCAGCTTGCCTTGGCATCATCGTCAAGTTCGCTGAAGGCGGTGAAGCGATCGACGGTGCGGTCGTGCTCGGTCCAGCTGGTGTCGAGCGTTTCGCGCATATCGGCCATCAGCCCGTGCGCCGGCGATTCCGGGTAGTTTGCCAGATAGAGCGAAGGCGAAGGTGCCCGGATCGTGGTGCCGTGTGCCTGCGATCCGTATGTATGCCCCGCATCGGCAATCGCGAAGATCATGTAGTCAAGCGCGATCGCCGGGTTCGAAGCGAGGTTGATCGCCAGGATGTCACGGCGTTGTACCGCCAGTTCATCGACCAGCTTCTGCGACAGCGGCTTGGGCTTGTTGTCGCCGACAGGCTCGCCATTGCCTTCCGCGCCGCCGGGACTCGCCGCCTTGCGCCGCTGCATCGGCTTGTCGCTGTAGAGGCCGCTGTCGATCACCGGTGTGCCATCCACGCTGATGGTGACGAAGCAGCCGACATTGGGCTTGAGTTCGTCAGGTATCACAGGAGGCTTGTCGTGGATGGCGTCATAGGCTGCAGTTGCGGCGTCCCAACGTGCCTGGAAGTCAGCCCCGGCAACTTCGTCGTCCTCGTCGATATTCTCGCCTTCGACTTCGAGCGCGGAGATGGTCTCCAGCAGCTGATCAGCCTGGACCTGTTCTTCGTCCGAGAGCGGCGGCTGTTCGAGGTGAACCTGGTGGAGTTCCTCGCTGGCGCTGTAGGGCACGCGGGTTTCAAGGACGGGACGGACCCAAGCGTAGCCGTTACCCGCAGCGACATCAGCGGCGAAGGTCTGCAGCTTCTCGCCCGCGATGCGCTGGGCGATCTCGGGATCGATCCAGGTCTCGCTGGCGTCGTCGGTGAACAGGTCGCGTTCGATGCGGCCGCCAGCCGCGAGGTATTCGGCCTCGGTCGCGAGGCGGGCGATCGGCGAATTGGATTTGATCGCACTGTTGGTGATCATGCGGCGAATAGAGTCGGGCTGGTTACCCTGCCAGCTGTTCGACAGCTCGTTCCACACCAGCATCTGGCGCTCATGGTTCGGGCTCGTCGCATAGGCCTTGGCAACGTCCAGCGTAATCTTGCCTTCCTCGAGCGCGGTGAAGATCGGATCGGCCAGATCAGCAAGGCGCATGCGGCCCTCGATGAACCGCCGTGTCCGGCCAAAGCGCTTGGCGATCGCGTCGAGATCGCTGCCTTCGCCCACGAAGTGCTTGTAGGCGCGGATTTCATCGGTGGGCGTCATATCGAGGCGAATGATGTTCTCGATCAGCGACAGTTCTGACTGCTCGGCGGCATCGATGTCGAGAACCCTGCAGGGAACCTCGTGGCCTTTGTCGATCTTGCCGGCCTCGAGGAGGAAGTTGAATGCGCGCAGGCGGCGGCCACCGGCGGTCACATCGAACATGCCTTTCCTTTTGGCAGGGACGACGATGAGGTTCTGCAACAGGCCCTTCGCCTCGATGCTGGCGGCGAATTCCTCGATGAAGAGGTTACTGTCGTTCTTGCGGACATTGGCCTCGGAAAGCCGCAGCTTGCCGAGCGGGATCATCTGGATGTCGTTCATCATGGTTCTCCTGAGACCGGAATGGCCGAGCCTATCGGCTCGCCCCTTCCAGCCCCCCTCCCCTCACGGTTTCAGGATTCCCCTGGTCTTGGGACGGCAACGTCGGACGCCAAATGGCGCGGCGTGCCAATGCGGCTTGTTCGGACGGTGAGGCATAAATGCCGGATTTATACCTCACGCGGAGGGCGCAGCTGCACCGACTGCGCCGGCCTGCATGCGGAGAATTTGGGTTCCGGGCCGCTGTATCGTGAGCTATTTTTTGTATGGCGCCCGCCAATCTAACATCACAATAGACTTTTAACAGTAATAATGTTAGATAGGCCTTGTGATGTTAGAACGAGTCCCTGAAGCGCGGTTGGAAGCGCTCGCCGAGGCTGCGGAAGCGTATGTCGATGACACGTTCGGAGAGCGGCTTGGCCTCGTGCCGGTCGCACCCACCAATCTGCCTCATTTCATCCTTGACCGCTACGCCATCTGGCAAGGTTCGCTGAATGGCCGCACGCTGCTGCTCATGGCTATCAGGGAGATCCTGTCGCCGGGATCAGGAGCCACGGCGCAGTATTTGAAGCACCGCGACCTGGTTCAGCGCGAACTCGGGGCTGACCTAGTGCTCTTACTACTCGACCGTGCCCCGAACGCGATCCGCCGTCAGATGGTGGATCGCAAAATCGGCTTCATCGCATCGGGCGCGCAGCTTTATGTCCCCGAGGCGTTCCTGGATCTGCGGGAGCGCGCACCGGCATTCGCGATTGCCAGCGCCGCGTCGATCAGCCCCACCACGCAATTCCTGCTGCTTGCAATCATGCAGGGCCGCGGCCTGGGCGATCTAAACCTCACCGAACTTGCGGACGATCTCGGCGTATCGATCATGAGCATCAGCCGGACCCTGGATGAGCTAGAGGTGCTCCAGCTGGCAAAGGCTCACCATGTCGGTCGGCAGCGCCGTCTGCACATGCTGCTTCGTGGCCAAAAACTATGGGAAGCGGTTCAGGCGCAGCTCCAATCGCCTGTTCGCAAGGTTCGGGTCGTCTGCGCACAGGACGGGGAGAAGATCGGACCGCTTGCCGGGACAAGTGCGCTTGCCCGCTACACCATGCTGGCCCCGCCCCGGACCGAAACAAGAGCCATTCTTGCGGCGAGCTGGAAGAACCTCGCGGCGGCAGATACACTTAGGCCCGCCACGGCGTTCGATGACGAGCGCATCGAGGTTCAAACGTGGACCTACGATCCGCGGATTCTCTCAAGGAATGGCGTTATCGATACCCTCTCGCTGTACCTCAGTGTCAGGGGCAGCCCGGACGAGCGCGTTGCACAAGCGGCGGAAGAATTATTGGAGACATTTGAATGGTGATCGGGGTCGATCGCTTTCGGGCGCACTTTGCGGGCCACGAGCATCAATACGTGTTGATCGGCGGGGCTGCCTGCGAACTGATCATGGACGAGGTCGGCCTAGACTTTCGTGCTACCAAGGATTTGGACATCGTCCTGGTTGTCGAAGCGCTGGACAGCGCCTTCGCCGAGCGTTTCTGGGCCTTTGTCGAAGAAGGCGGCTACGAGGTCAGGGAGCGCAGCGAGGGAGCGAAGGTTCTGTACCGCTTCCAGAAGCCTAAGGCGGGGGATTTTCCCGCCATGCTCGAGCTGTTCTCGCGCGCGCCCGAGGGACTGAAGCTTGCTCAGGATGCCCACCTGACGCCGCTCCCGATCGACGAGGCAGCCGCCAGCTTGTCGGCAATCCTGCTTGATGAGAGCTACTACGATTTCCTCAAATCGATGGTCCGCGAAGTCGGCGGCATCCCCGTGCTTGGCGAGGCGGCAATCATCCCGTTCAAGGCACGCGCTTGGCTCGATCTTACCCGCCAGCGCGATGAAGGAGGCAATGTCGATGAGAAGAACATCCGCAAGCACCGCAATGACGTGGCACGGCTGCTGCAACTGCTGAGCCAGGAGGCCCGTTATGAATTGCCCAGCTCCGTCGCTGACGACATGCGGTCGTTTGTGGAGCAGGCAACGGCCGAGGCCGATTATGACCCCAGGCAGTTCAAGGTGAACATGACGCGAGACGACGTCGCCACAAGGCTGCGTGCTGCCTACCAGTTGTGAGCTATCGACAATGGCAGTCGATGCCGATCACGTCGCCACAATCGAAGCGATTATGTCATCAGCACTATCCAAGGGCACAAAGACCCGCGTCTTATAGGCGATGATCTCGGTGAAGCAGCCAAGCGCCTTAAGTCCGGGAATGCGCGCAGGATCAGCCCCGGCGATCTCAATCCGGCGGGCGCCGTTTACCCGCGAAGTCTTGATGCTGAAATTGGCCGGATGCGGTGCCTTGTAGGTTCCTCCGCCCAAGATGGCCTTGGTGATCTTCGCGGGGTCAGTCTGGGCCTTGCGCGAAACCCCGAGCTTTTCGAGGGTAGCATCGATGAAGAGGTCATGGACATGGCGGCCAAGCCAGGAGGTGCCGGTCGTGTCGATGATGCGGTTGACCGTCAGATCCTCCTTGGGCAGCGCACCCCAGATCGGGAGAAGAAGGCCGGTCGCGAGGAAGACCGTCTCCGTGACCAGCTGGTTCTCGTTGGCGGCATATTCATCGGCCCAAGCCCCACGGAAGGTAGCCTGCGTGATCTCCTCCCATGCGGTCTCCGCGAGTCTCTCGGCCAATAGGTATTCGCTGCGCAGGGGGCGGACGAGCTCAAGGCGGCGAATGTAGTTGCCCTCGTCGTCCATGTGCGATGGTGCCGAGACGCAAAGCGCGACCTTGCCCGATTTGGCGTTGCGCAGGAACCGGGGCGCTTCCTCATATGAGGCCAGCGCCAGCACCCGCTCAAGCGAGAGCAGCTTGCGCCGCTGGGTCAGCGACAGTTCGAGCAAGTGCGAGGTCGCGCCAGTGACGGGGTCGGTCCGGATCACCGTGTCCGAGACGACTTCGCAAGCCTCGACGGCAACGGTCTCAACACCGATGTCGAAGGTGCCCGCTTCCTTGGCGGCCGAGACGCGGGTTTCAACGAGGGTGAGAAACTCGTCGAAGATGGCATTCTGCACGGCGATCTTCATCGCAAGGAGGCGGTTGAGCCAGCGCTGGATCGGCGGCAGGTCCTCGCGCAGAATTCCGTCCTTATCGGTGAGTTCAAGCCCGCTCATCGTCTGGAATTCGGCAAAACTGGTGCTCTTGAGTTTGCCGGTGGCGAGAAGGCCGTACCAGTCGTGCAGCGCGTGTTTGGCATAGCTGCTCTCGAGATTGTCAGCGGCGTCGAACATCCCCTGCCCGCCGGTCTGGCGCTGCCCGCGCGTGAGCGCCCCCAGCGCATCGAGCCGGCGCGCAATCGTGCTGGTAAACCGGGCCTCGCCCTTGCAGTCGGTGGTGACGGGGCGGAACAGTGGCGGGCAGGCCTGATGCGTGCGGTGGGTGCGGCCAAGGCCCTGGATCGCCCGGTCGGCGCGCCATCCGGGCTCGAGCAGGAAGTGGACGCGGCGCTGCTGGTTTTTGACATCGAGGCTGGCGTGGTAACTGCGTCCCGTCCCGCCGGCATCCGAGAAGATCAGGATGCGCTTGGCACCGGTCATAAACGCGGTGGTTTCGGCAAGGTTGGTGCGCGGTGATCGGCTTTCGAGGCGCTGCTGTCCGTGTGCATCGCGGACAAGCCGCTTGGACCGTCCGGTTACCTCGGCAACGGCACTGGTGCCGTAATGCTCAAGCAGGGCATCGAGCGCGGTCGGGATCGGCGGCATCGCGCAGATATGTTCGATGAGATCTGCCCGTGCTGCTTCTGCTTGCGGGTTATAGACCGGGTTTCCGGCCTCGTTCCACATTGGCCGTGAACGGACATCGCCAAGCTCGTCGACATATTCCTCCATCTGCCGGGTGGGGAACGCGCGGGTGAGGTAATCGGCAATGGCTTCTTTGCAGTCCGCGATTATGTCGAGTCCGGCAGCCGGAGGCTCGGATTTGCGTCGGTTCGTCATGATTTCACTCCAGATAATATGAGCGTTGGGGGAATGTCCGGGGACGGGCTAGGCCCGCCTCCGAACGTCGGTAAGCATGGTGATCAGGGCATCGGATGGGGGCTTGAAGTGCCCGGGTTTGATGGCGGGGGCGCCGTGAGCCGCGAGGATTTGCAACTTCTCGTCGGGATCGTCGCGTAAATAGGCCTCGGTGCTCTGGATGCTGGCGTGGCCGAGCCATAACGCGACCTTGCGGATGTCCCCGGTCGCTGCGAGCGTGTGCATCGCACAGGAATGGCGCAACACGTGCGGCGTGACGCGCTTGCCAAGGATCGACGGCTGCTTCTCTGCCGCGGTCTTGACGTGCTCGGCCAAACGGAACGCAAACCCGTCGCGGGTCATCGGCTGCCCGTTGGCATTGAGGAATATCTCGGCGACCTCGGCGTCGGGGCGGATCGCAAGCCATGCGCGCAACGCGAACTGGGTCTCCTTCCAGAGCGGTAGGACCCGTTCACGCCGACCCTTGCCCATGATGTGCACGGTGGACAGGGAGCGGTTGGGAAAATCGCGCAGCTGCAGCGTTACGAGTTCCGACACTCGGAGCCCGCCAGCATAGGCCAGATGCAGCATTGCGCGATCACGGGTGCCAAGGCGTGTCCTGGGATCGGGGGCATCCAGCAATGCCTTGATCTCTGCCCGGTCGAGATAGTCGATGAGCGCCTTGTCAGTCTTCTTGCTTGGGATCGATCGAACCCGAAGCGCCTGGTCAAGACAAACCGGAACTCGATACTCGATGTACCGGAAGAAGGACCTGATCGCCGCCAACCTGCCATTGCGGGTGCGCACGGAGCTGCCGCGCTGGGCTTCGATATGGTCGAGAAATGCTAGGATTAGATCGATGCCGAGATCCTCGACCTCCAGATCGGTCGGTCGGCGCTTCAGCCGATCGGCAGCAAACCGGACTAGCAATACGAAGCAGTTGGCATAGGTCTTCACCGTGTGCGGGCTGACGGCGCGTTCCCGCGGCAGATGTTCGCGGAGGTATGCCGTGAGATGGGGAGCGAGCGCCGTCATGCCACTTCTCCCAGAAAGAGGTGTTCGCTCGCGGCAGCGATGTCGCGCAGCAGCACCGGGGTGGCTTCGAGATACCAATAGGTGTTGGCGATCGAGGCGTGCCCCAGATAGGCGCTGAGTCCGGCCATGTGATGCGCAACGGCCTCCCTGTCCGGCGAACACGACTCCAGCGAGCGCACGGCGAAAGTGTGCCGCAAATCGTGTAGCCGCATTCCGGTCGTACCGGTTGGTCCACGATAGCCGAGCTGTCGCGCCAGTCTGACGAACACGATATGAGCACGCACCTTGTGGGGTGCTCTTCCCCGGATCGTCACGAACAGGTCGCTGCCAGTAGCGCCGAGCCTTGCCCGGGTAGCGAGATAGGCTTCGAGCGCCTGACGGGTCGATGGCTGCAACGCTATCAGGCGCTGCTTGCCGAACTTGCCGTTGCGAATGATCAGGCCGTCTCCGCCCAGATCGTCGCATTGTAGCGCCAAGGCTTCGGAAATCCTGAGGCCCGTCGCAGCCAGCAGTCCAAACAGGCAATGGTAGGTATGAGGGCTGATCATGCCCATGGGCGGCAGGTCCAGTGCTGCTGCCATGATCGCCCGAACCTGTTCCGGTTCGATGATGGTCGGCGTGGGGCGCGGACGCTTGCCCCGACCGAAAACGCCCGCAGGTGGGACCTGGTGTCCTGAATCTTCGGCGTGGGCGAATAGGCTGAAGTTGCGAACCGTGTCGAACCGCCTTTGGGCCACGTTCTGCGAGCTCGATGTGTGGCACCAGTCGTATATCCGTCGGACCTTGGTCCGTCGGTCACCGAATCCTTCGGCGTATGCTGCGTAGAGTCTGAGCATCCGGTCCTGTTCGCGGAATTTCCGGCCCAGGCTGCGATGCAGCGCGACGTATCTGGAAATATGCGTGTTCAGCATGACAGATCTCCTGGCCAGGGCTGTGCGATCTTCATGAGCATCGGCAAATCGACCTTGGCGTAGATGGCAGTGGTCTCGGGCGAGCTGTGACGCAGGATGGTCCCGACGGACTCCAGGCCTGCGCCCGCGCGCAGCATGTTGGTGGCAAGCGAATGCCGGAATATGTGTGATCCGGTCGGCAGACCTTCGATCCCGCTTCGCTCCAATGTGCGTGCAACGATGCCGGCAATCTCAGCCGACGAGCTCAACGACCGAAACGGGGCATGCGCGCGCAGGAACAGGTGTCTGTCGATCGCCTTTGGACGAGCCGTCGACAGGTAGGCCAAGATCGCGTCGCCGACATCCTGGGGCAGTGGCAACCGCTCCGACCGTCGTGACTTGCCCTTGACTATCAAATGGCCGGAACGCCAATCGATGTCGTCGAGGCGCATATCCCGAATATCACTTGCCCGCAGGCCGAGCCTGGCAAGCAAGAGAATGATGGCCTTATCCCGGATCTGCACTGGCCGGTCAGTCGGACAGGCCGAAATGATCCTCTCGATCGTTGCCGGGTCAACATAGCGCGGCAATGTTGAAAGGCGGTATCGCTGCACAGAGGGTATCGCGTGCAGCAGTGCGGGACGGCATTGGCCTTGACCAATGAGAAAGCGAAGAAAGCTCCGCATGATCGTAACGAGCAGCGATACCGATCCCGGCGTCTCCTTGCTTCTTCGCGCGAATGCGCTTCGTAGACCGGCGGCATCCCACAGCACGGGTGCGCCAAGCATGGCTATCAACCGGTCGACCTCCGGCCGATACCGACGGATAGTCGCGTCGGTTGCGCCGCGATGCTGCTTGAGCCAACCGAGATAGGCCGCGACATCCGGATGTACTTCCAGCTTCGCTCCGACTGGCGCGATAGCACCGCGATCACGAAGAAACGCGACGAAGTGCCGAATGAAACGACGACGCCTCTTCATACCTGAAGAGGCCAACTTGCCGCGTTTGCGAAACGCCGGGCAGCGACAGTCGTGACCCGCGTATTGCTCGATCACCCCCTCATCGACTTCGGTCCAAGGTCGTCGCGACACGCGAAGCCAGATGGCGAAGTGCTCGGCCTCTGATCGATATGCTCCCGATAGCGCCTCAACGAGCTGGAGAGCATCGATCTGGTGCGAGTAGGCTGCCAGATGCCCACCGAGATCATCGATCCCATCGGCGACCACGATGTAGCCCTGATCTTCGAGAAACCGGATAAAGCGCCTGACACGCGCCGCAAGATCGGCCTTGTAGGCCGGCTCTTGCGCTGAATATCCCGGGCACCGGCATCGATGCTTCTCAAACCGGTGCGCGACGTGGTCGTCGAGCGTCTCGAGCGCAATCCCACGTAGTCCCAGCCAACTGAGAAAGTGGCGGACCGCTGCGCTGTACAGGACCGCACAAGCCGCCCCTTCGTCAACCGACAGAGAGGAGAGGAATGCGGTGAATAGGGCGTCGGGACTGGGCGGATCTTCAATCCTGCGCGGCGCGGGCCGAAACGACGCAAATGATCTTGTTGGCATGGTGGTTCCTTCGACGTGTTGAGGTCGAAGAACCCGTAATTATCTGGAGTGAAATCATGACGAACCGACGCAAATCCGAGCCTCCGGCTGCCGGACTCGACATAATCGCGGACTGCAAAGAATACATATAATGTTGAGATCCAGATTACAGGAACTCACGGGGTGACAGGTCCAGATCGAGCGCCTCGCGTTCCTCGGGATCGAGCTCATTAAGCCGCCGGTTGAGAATCGATTCCGCAGTGCTGACAAGCTGGACGACGACGCTTTCGCCCGCTGCCAGATGCTCATCGACCGCCGGATAGATTGAAGGCAGTTTGAGCGAGAGCAGCACCTGGGCAAAGAACCGCTGCTTGGTGCCCTCGAACCGGCTGCGCGCCGCCGCCTTGGCTCCGCTGTTGAGCGTGCGGTTCTCCAATGGGTCGACCACGCCGGTCAGTTCCAGCGCGTCCTCAAGGTGCTGGTGGATGATGGTTTATCACGAGGTCGCGATAATGTGAAGGAACGCGGCAGCGACGTG